>Ga0315903_10004620_pt1 | contig 18305 bp, 20 predicted proteins | sample LakEriMetagenome_7_FD_203524 | JGI IMG/M metagenome (GOLD analysis project Ga0315903, IMG submission 203524) | Freshwater fungal communities from buoy surface, Lake Erie, Ohio, United States - Buoy 2 MA119 | ecosystem: Environmental > Aquatic > Freshwater > Lake | place: USA: Lake Erie, Ohio...
ACAATAAATACTCTTCTAGTCTTGATGTTGGCAATCAGATATGGATTGAGAAGCTGGAAAAAGAAATTGACGTTGTTTACTGGCATTTTCTTTCACAATCAGACGGAAAATCAGATTCTACTCGTCCTGGTACATATAACCCTCTGCCGCCCTCCTAGCCACTAATCCCGGCAGTTTGCGGCCTCCGGCGTGTATCCATTTCATTAATTCCGGTGGCACGTCCAAATGATCTTTACGGTTTATTTTCTGGCGCAATGTCGATCGCTGCAAAGCACCTGCACCAAGGTTGAAAGTAAAGGACACGATAGCGTCAAAACGGTTTTGTTTCTTCAGGGAAGGACACAACCGCATCACGGCGGCTTCTGCGCTTTTTACATCGCGGCGCAATATTTCTTCTGCCTGCTCCTTGGTTACTGGAGGCGTGTCACGGGTAACGCCACGGGTGCTTCCATAACCAACAGTCCAAACCCCTGCCGGGCATAAATATGGCTTAGAAACAAAGCCTTCGTATCGCTTTATGAGGTCAATTCCCGCTTGACTGATTTTCACTTCACCCTCAACGCCCGTTGCCCAAAGTAAAAACTCACAATTCCCGCAAACAAAGCTGCATCCTCTTCCGTCCAGATGTTTTCCGGATACAGGCCGTGTGTGCCAATGGCCGACACCTTAATAGCCGCGTACAGTGCGAAAAACGCATAGGCAATTACTGGCCGCACGGTGCCATTAAGGGCATCCACCCAAGGCACGTTGGTAGGCTGCATGCTAGCGTACAGGGATTGCATTTCAGCCGCTTGGCTAGCTATCTGTATCTCCTCCAGCCGCTGGCCTCCCTGTTTAGTCTGCGCTTCCATTTGTAGTTGCAGTAAGGCCAGTTCATGAGCCTTATCCCGCTTGTCCTGAAACAGTTTTAGAACGCTGGGGAACGCGCTACCGAGGAAACCGAGGAGAGAGCCGAGGAGGGTTAACATAGCTTGTAATCCTTAATTAATAATTTACCATTTTCGTCACGATACATTGCAATTACTGTTACCAACGCAATTTCTGTTCCCAAAAACTCGTCTGCCAGCGCATCAAAAAACTCGCTGGCGCGGGTATCTACTGGCTTTAGGTAGTTCTCTAAATCAATAACATTGCCGAGGTTGTCATTTGCTATAGTAGGCACCATACACAATTCCTCCAAGGTCTCCACGGCTTGCCTTTATTGGCGCGGATTTTCTCCGCTTTAGCACGCGAGATAAAGCGCACCTCAAAGCCTCGTTTAACATCAAAACCGTTAATTTCTGTGCACCATCCCGCCCGGAACCCATAAAACCGCCCGTCTATCTCAATACACGTCTGTTTAAGATCGCCGCCTAAAAGGCACGCCAGCACGTCTAGAAACGTCTTGGGTGTCTTGTAATAGGCCACACAGTCGGATTGCTCGCGGCCAGAGCGTACAATCGAATTTAAACCTATCAGGGCTAGGATCGTTGTCTCAATAATGGCCCACCAAGGGTGGTAGATGGAAACACCGAAAACCATGCTCACAGCTTGCTCAAGAAGCCAAGCAATAGCCAAAAAAGATATTGCCATGCTTAGTACCCGATGGCGCACCTTGGTGACGCTGCACGCGCCCGCCAAGGCCAAAGCGGACAGCGTCACGAAAATGCCCAACACATACACATCAAGATTGCCCCAACCGAGAATATCTACCCAATGAGGGATAAACAATCCGGCTAGGGCAATCCAATGTAGCATTAAGACTTTTTGCCGGGCTTCTTGGCTAATGCGGTTTTTTTATTCGCCGCCATCCGTGCTGCCGGGGCTTTGGGGGTGCCTTTGTATCCACCTGTTGCGCGTGACATAATTTTCTCCTTATTGCGGCAAAAAACTATTAGCGGCAGTGCCAACAGCCGTGCCTATTTTATGTGCATACTTTAAACTCATTGTGCCGACAAGTAAAAGTATTGTTGATAAACATAGAGAAACAATGCTTGCCCAATAAGCAATACGCTGCCTGTCTTGCAATAAACGAATAGCATCGTCTTGTTTTGCTTGTTCAGATAATAATTTAGGTAAAAATTTTTCCGCAAAAGAATTTTCTAGTTTAAGAATTTCAATACGCAAGTCCTTTACAGATTCTGCCGTGGCCATACTATCCATCTTGTCGTCAATCTCATCAAGGCGTTTCTCGATTTTATCCAGCGTTTTGCCTTGCTCGGTGATCAATGTTTCGGTGCGCGTAATGCGCTCAAGGTGCACAACTTCAACCACGTTTTGCCTCCTTAAACCGTTTATAAACGCCGATCAGTAAAATAATACAGAGCAATACAGTTAAAAAGCCGGGCGCAGTGGTGAAGAAAGCCCCGATGCTCCAAAAAGTAATATCTATTACACTATCCCTCCATTTGCCTCCTTGATAAAGATCGTAAACTTCCTTGCCGATGGCAAACATAAGCACCACGGTAATGTTAAAATTCATCATGCCGACAACACCAAGTCCAAAATGACCAAGCTGGTTTAAAGACCATGTGTACCAGTCACGGCCTTGGTCATCTGGTCTGCCCAGTTCTTTTGTGACGGTAGTCCAGAGGGTGGTCATAATGGAGGAAACCAATTTGCTGCTTGAAGTTGAGCCATTGTCTGCGTTGTAGTTCCTAAGCTAGCAGGCATAATTGTAAGAGGATTAATATTAGTTCCTATTGCCGCTGTAATGGCATTCTGCAACGCAGTTGATTCAGCTCCTGTAATTGTAGTCATCAAAGCGGTTGCGGCTGATGGGTTGACACTTGCATCAACTTTAAGGTCTGCAATATTGGAAAACCCCAATGCAAGAGCTGTGCCGTTGTGTTTTTGAATTACTGGTGCATAAAATTGAGTCACAGCTCCGTTTGATGGCCTGGCAATCAACCATAACGCCTTGCTAATATTTTTTGCATAATTGAAATCAGTAGTGTTAAGCAACAGATATAGCATAATATGCTCCTTGGTTGCGTTCTAAAATTTGACGATTTGTTGTTGAAATAACTCCATTAAAAATTAAAAATTCTGACATAAGTCCGTCATAACCGCGTGTTCCAAGCGCATAGTTGCCAATATAAATTCCTCCGGGATTTAATTGACCCGCCGATCCTCCTGTAGCAATAGACGTGCCATTTTGAAAAACAACCGATGAAGCATTATTAAAAACAGTTGTCGAAACAAACGGCGTAGACGCAGTTATTGTAAGGCTCTGACCAATAAATGCAGGATTTGCATAAACCTCATAACTATTAATAGCTAAAAATCTTAATTCGCTTCGGTCAGAAGTTAAAAATCCGTCATAAACTGTATTTGAAAAAGGAGATAAATTATTGTAAGAAATATTGTTTATAACTGTGTTTATTGACAAAGGATTTTGTAATGAAAAATCTCCAGTTGATAAAATTGTATTAGCAATACCATCAAATTTAATAGAGGCAGTATTTGCTGTGTTTAAATATAAAGCTCCAGCGTTAACAACTTTTGGCTGCAAAATCGCTGTTGCTTGCGTTGCATTAACGCTTCCCACCTGATCATACCATGTAGTGACAAAACCATTGCCTGCTCCAACAAAAGTTAACAACGCTGCCACATTTAAATTAGAACCAACAAAACCTATATCTAACGTAGTATTGTCGCTGCTTCGTCTAACCTGAATAGCCCTAATGGCAGATGCTGACAAACGGCGTAGGCTATAAGCAGCGGCTGGAGACACAGAAAGCCGCCCAAGCACGGGAGCAGGGTAAACCGAATCTCTTTCTATGCTCATGCCGGACATTCCAAGAAAAGGCATGTTAATATTCCGCAATTATGTTTGTCGCCGTGGTTCCAGTTGCATTGACGCGAGTAATAAATCCTCCAAATACAAAACCAGACGGTACATTAACATAAGTTACTGCGGTACTCCCGGGTTCATATACAACAGATACGTTACCCCCTGTCCCAACATATATCCGCCTTGCCGGAGAAAAAGGCAGATCGGCTCCATCATTAGGAGTTACCGCTCTAGCCCCGATTGCAGGGCCAGTGGCATGTGCTCCTGCTTTGTATATTGGGTTAACCCATTGTGAAAATAAAGGCATGGTATCCTCCTATTAGTGGTTAAAGTTTATCATACAATGGCAAACGCTGCTACGAAGAAGTCATGCACGTCTTCCGGTGCAACACCAAGGGCGGCAGACACTAGCGGAACAAGAGCTTCATCTTCCGCAACCTCGGTGAAATTAGCCCATTTACCCCGTGCAAGTCCATCATTCGGAGGCGTGAGTGAATCAAAAGCGGTTGCCAACGCTGCAGGAAGGAGCGCACGGTTAGCGGCTTGCTCGGCGGTGACGTAACCGTTCTCTTGCAATACGGTGAAAAACTGCACGGCAGAAACCACATAAACATACGCCGGGGGCGTATAATCGGGGGCGTAGGCTGCAATTTCTGCCGCCGTGGTAAGCGCGTCCAATGCCGGGATGGCCACTTGCGGCACGTCATCCAACTTAGTGTTCCATTCCCCCGCTTGGCGTTCCAATCCCCGATTCCTCTTATTATTGCCCTTTGCCGTGGCGACGTTGCAATAATCGTACAGGGCGTTTCTATGCGCCCGTATCAACGCCAGACGCGCCGTGCGTAGGGCTGGGAGGTCAACAACCCATGCGCTTCCGTCCCATGTGTAGGTTACGGGCAGGGATTGGTCAGGGAGGTTGATTGTTGCGCCAGCAGGGGCGGAGACGGTAACACCGGGAACAGTCAGGCTACCCGATGGACGCTGCGCGACTTCCGTGTCGGCGGGGCTAATAGGATCGCCCTCGTAATAGCCAATTTGGGGATTGATGTAGGTGCCCATGTTACCAAGACCTTTCAACGATGAATTTATAGTTCCAATTAGCACTCGTAAGGGTGTTATTGTTTCCTGTAGACGCATTTTGGGCAATAAATGCAGAGCTTGATCCAGATGTGAAAGACGTAATGTTCCTGATTGATCGCGTATTAATGTTATATATATCACTTGAGTTAAACGCTTGTGGATTGTTAACGATTTGTCCAACCACATAACCAAATTCAGATACTTTATTGATCAAAATTAACCTGTTTGTAAGATAATCACTAACGCCTATGTTGTGCGCTTTGTTGATTATTGTTGAGACCCCAGGTAAATTAATATTTAACCCGCTATCATAATACCCGTTTACCGCATACGCCACACTGCTCGTAATCGTCGCCGTGCTCGCCTGAACTTCGCCCACAAACACCTTGTACGTCTGCGGCGCGGTGCTGCCATTTCCGTAATAACCTTTGGCCTCGGTGATGTTGTAAGTGGATTGGTTGGCCGTAGTGGATGGAGTGCTGCCCTGCACATACACAGGTGGTAACAGCGTCCGGCCAGTGGTGAGAACCCCGTCTGTGCCAACGTCAACCCAGAGGAAGTTCGTGACGGTGTAAGAGCCAACGGGGGCTGCGTTTGCGCCGGGGTCGGCAGCCATGACGTAGGTGAACGTCGTAGCCCCCGTCACAGTGATTATGTACGCGCCGTTGTACCCGGCGGGTGTTGCGCCGCTCACCGTGACTTCGCTGCCCGTCACAAGGTTGTGGGATGCGCTGGTTGTTAATGTAGCTGTAGTCGTTGAACGGGTGATACTGCTGATGCCTATTGAGGCCGTGTTGCCACTAAACGTCAAGTTAGCGGTGGCGAAGCCCTTACGGTTGACCTGATCACCAAATTGGTTATAGCTGGCCGCCGCCGTCACTACCAGCGGTGCGGACGTGGTGATGTTCTGCGTAGTGATGCTCAAACTGCCCGACGTGGCAGGCAACATGCTGTTGTAGCCGCTGGTGTCCACCGGGGCGTTGAGGATGATTTGCCGTTTCTTGTCTGCGCCTTGGAGGGAAAGACGGGTGCTGATGTAGGTTAAGTCATCTGGGGTTGTAAAGGTTGAAAGATTCCCTGCGCCCCTTGCTACGACTTGAAACGCAGATACTGCAATATCTTGCCGTGCAGCGGGTGCCCCGGTGGCATTTCCGCTAACCGTGTTTGCCGCCATGTCCGCCATCTTGGCGTTGGTGACGGCACTGTTGGCAATGTCCGCTGTGGCGATACTTCCGGCGGTAATCAACAACGCTTTGGCCGCAACCAAGGAGGCCGCTTGCACGAACGGAACTAACGGTGCACTGATAGCCGTGCCGCCTGTTCCCGCTGCCGCAATCACGTTGCCTGAAGCATCGAACGCTAAGTAATTACCCGCACGAGTCCCCACATCTGGAACCGTTGTCGTTAACCCAATATCAGAATCAGGCAGTTTAATAGACAGGTCAATTTTGTCCGTTGTGTTTTGTGCTATGAGTGTCAGCTTATCTAAGCCGCTTTCAATCGAAGCCGCTGGTAAAATGTCAGCGCGTGGGTAGCTTCGTGTTTGTGTAACGGGAATATTCAGCGTTAACAAAATATCTTGTGTGACCGAAGGAATCTTGAGCGCGTTGATAATGGTGACGTTAGACGTTGTATTGCTAACGATGGTAACGGTATAGTCAACGCCAAGAGTAAGGGTTTCAACAACGGCGCTTGTCGCCCGTGTCAAAATTTTAACATCAAGAAAATCCTGATCGAGTACGTTATTGTCAAAGGCAAAAACAGTTGTGACCCCGTTGCCCAGCCGTCTGAAAATTGTTGGTAACGCTCCGACTGTCATAAGGGCACCTTTGTGTAAAATTTCTTTATCATAAAACTATTTCCAAAGCCATTCTTGATTAAAGGTTTTCTGCATATCGCGTTCTGCTCTGTTCATAAAGCCGGGGTTCATCTGCTCCTGCATTTCAAGCAGTAACAAATGGTCTAGGGGGCCGCGAATGTAGAATAGGTTGTTCCCAGGTATTGAGCTTATTGCCATCATCGCGGCGGCACGAGTTGAACCTTCACCGCGAATAAGAGATGACCACAGCTTTATTACTTTGTCATTGCCAAACGTCGGCCCCAACAAGAATGAGGAAAAATCTTTTCCGTAAGATGAAAAGTCCGTCAAGAAAACATCAGTAAGAATACCAGCTCCACCGCCTCGCGCTATAGACGCAAAAATAGTTTCTGTTTTTAAAGGGTCTTTTGGAGATTTGCCTTTAAAGAGATCGCTCATAACCCCAGACAAATAGCCAAAAGCACTTGTTAACAATAATAATGTTGTCAGCCCGCCAATGTCCGGTTTCCCGCGCCCATACCATGCTTGTCCCAGAACTTTGGTAATAACAGAAACAGGGTAGCTTTTATATTGAGCAGCTAGCCGAAAAAACTCACCTCTTGCCGTGCCTCGCCGAGTATTTCCAAAAGTGGTAATTCTTCTTTCTCTAGCTCCGGTATTAAGAATTGCCGATTCTCTTCTATCAAAGAGGTATCCCGATAATTTTTCAGCAACAGCTTTATCAGTAATTTTGTCAGCCAAAATGTAAGCCCGGCCATCCTCAAGGGTTGTTACCGCCGCCCGCATGGTGTCCCAATCTTTTTTTGTTATGTCGTATTGACTAAAAAACCGTGCTGTATCTGCGTCCAAAGCATCAAACTCAAGACCTATTTTAAGGCCAAGCTGGTGCGACATGGAACGCACAAACGCCCCTTGATGTGCATCTGTCCACCATGTTTGAAGATTAAGCCTAAAGAACAACCGCAACCCTTTTGCAGCAAAGCCGTTAATGTCGTCGCTAAGACTAAATCGGCTTCCTATGTTTCCAATAAGAGATTCAAAATACACCCCGGACATTGACGCAAATTCAATACGGTCTTGCTTGTTTTTAAACCCATAACCAATATCTACCACTGATTTTGTTAAAGCTGATAGCCAGTTTTTCCCCTGGTTGCGATACTCAAAAGCTTTAATCGGAACGTCTCCAATGTAGGAAGCTATTGCGCTCCCCAACATTGTGACAATGTTATACGCTCTAATGTTTGATGACACGGTAGCCAATGTTGCGTTGGCGGGGATTCTTTGTTTCTCCATTGCCCCGGTAATGAGTTGGTCTATCTTATCATCATCCCCAGCCCGTGCGTCCACAATGTCACGGTTTTTTTCTTTTATCGAACGATACACCTCTTTCATCATGGCTTCGGGGTTTGTGCCAAAACGCTCCATCAAAGCAATGTTGTCGGCATTGTACGTTAGCGAATCAATGACACCTTCGTGCAAACTGCGCATTCCAAAAGCGTTGTTCCATTCTTCCCACGAATCGTAGTCTTTAAAGATAAGCTGCCGACGTTGTGACAGTTTTTTAGCAAGATTGCTGGGGCCGAAAAACTGAAAAAACTTTTCATCTTCTTTGTACACTCCGTCCAGTCGAACGCCGGAAAGCATGGCTTTGTAAGCACCAGATAGAGCCTTATCGAGGTCTTCATAGTCACCGCCAAAGCTTCTGTCTTTATCAAGGCGTGAGCGCATAAACTCAATCCACTTGGCCTCACCTATTTTCCGCATCGCTACCAGATCGTGACGTTGGGGCATGACGTGCCCCGCTATTTCTTGAATGTCCGCCCCGGCTTTATTGAGCCGCAGCCGTTGTTTTTCCCGCACGTCATAGATTATCTGGGCAATTCTGTTTGCTTGCTTGTTGCCACTCTTTGGACTTTCGCCGCTAGATAAATCCCAGAGCGTACGGCCTATTTCGGGAGACAGTTTGCCGTCGGAAAAAAGATTTAGCAGCCCTTCTTTTGACAGGTTTCCTACAATCTCGTTTAGGTACGTTGCCCTTGCCGCATGTTTATTTACCTCAAGGGAGTTTTTCCCGCCGGGTAACGGGGTATTTATCCCCTCAAACATTGCTTGGAAAGCCAGTGTTATTGAAGGCTCAAACTCTTTGTTATCAAGCATATCCTGAATAAAGGTTTCATTCTTCTTTTTTAAAATGACGTTGCGGGCATAATTGCGCTTGATGTTTTCCGCGTTTTCTTTGATGGTTTGCAGGTTCTCGGCAACAACCTCGTCAACAGCGTCCTCATAGCTTTGCCCCGTTTCTTTTGAGCGACGCTTGGCTTTTTGGTCAACGTCTTTAGCCATTTTGCGCGCCTGCGGCTCGGTTAAACCGGATTGCTCTACAATGCGTTTGATGCAATCTCTCATTTCAACCTCTGGTAAAACATGTTTTTATAACATCCATTGCTTTAGATGTCATCTTGTCCGGTATCGTGCTCACAGCGTTTTGGTAATCGTCAAATTCTTCTTCGGTTATAATCCCTTGGTCACGCATAGATTTAATTTCTGCGTCGGCGGTTGTGTCCAAGTACTCGTCCGATTGTTTTATTTCCGCCTCAAGCTGGTTTTTTGTAGGGCCGCGCTCAATAACATCGTAGTTGATAAGGGTGTCGTTGCGGTAGTCAAAAGCGTTTTTGTTGTGATTCTTGATTGTGTTTAAATTAATATCGTCCATTTCTTGAATGGCAATTTTTTGCAATGCGTGTTCTTGCCGGGCTTGTTTTAATGTTTCGCTTATTTCTACTGCTTTATCTCTGATTGCCAGATCGTTTTTTACTAACTCTTCACGCAATCGGATAATATCAGGTGTTTGAAAATCTTTAATAGATTGGACAAGAACGTCTTTGTATTTAATCAATTCATCAACAAGCACTTGCTTCTCGGCTTTTCGTCTATTGCCAAGGTTACGCATATTGCGCTGTAGATTTGCAATTTTAGTATCAATTTCTTCAATCTGCTTGATTTTTTCTTGATCGTCGGCTTGCTTCTTTGCGCTAAGTTCATCTATAAACCGCTGTATAGTATCAGATTTTTGTTCGATTTCTTTTACAGCTTTAAACAAAGGAGGGTTTAATTCTTCCGCTATTTGGGGAACAGTTTTCAGCCGTGAAATGCCTTTCTTAATTAAAAAATTCATGCGCGGTAAATCTCGCGCAATTACCATAAAGTTTGCAAGAGCTTCGTCTTTAAGGTGCACCACGTTTGAGCGCAATGATGCCTGCGCTTCAACTGCTTCAATGTTCACAGCTTGCCCCAACGCCTTTTGTGTAGAGGCCATGTCGATCTCATCGGCCACCACCTCTGTGGCCTTGCTGCGGAACCGCTGTAGCTTGCTCTGCATGATGGGGGAGAGCTTTGATGCCGCCGCTCCAACGGCGGGCACAATCCCGCCAAATGCTGCCGACGTGGCGATATTAAACAAACTGTCTTGCAGCGTGTACTCCTGAAAAAGCCCTTTTGCCGTGCTTTGGTTCCCCGGCTCTACCACCGCCCCGGCGACAATACCCTCACCAACGCCAATCCCTACCTTCTGGCCTAGCTTAAGCGAACGCCGCAGTTGATAGGCGCGTCTTACCGTATTGCCAAGGGCACCGATAGAGCCTAGCCCGGCAGTGCCAGCGGACACAGCAACCCCGACGGCAAGGTTTTTAGGCTCTACAATCCCCGTGGCAAACGCCGCGCCAAAACCAAGTATAGTCTGCGCGTCCGATGCCTCGGCAAGAATCTTGCGCCGGGCAATAGAAGCGTCGTTAAATTGCTTCAATTCCTTTGCACTTTCTTCTGTCATTCCTTCATGCCAAGGGATCCCCTCGCTGTATAAATCAGGGTTGGCCTTGTACTGCTCTTCGGATATTTTAGTGCCCGTTTGTTTAGCCTCTTCCACTCTGCGTAGAGTCCTATCGGCTTCTAATGTGCCAACGCCGTAAAATCCTTCTCCACCACCAGCAGAAATAACCGCGCTTGTACGCGGCTTAAAAAGCTGGGTGTCCTGCGACTCGCCAAAGTCTGTGCGCTTCTGCTGTGGTGTGTTCCAAAAGCCGTACATTAGAAGCGTGGCTCCGGTTCTTCTTCGAGAAAACGTCGGTATTTATCTTCTTTTTCTTTTCTTTTTTTGTTTTCTTGTCCTTTAAGAAGCTGCTCAAACGAGATATCTATTTCCTTCCCGGCTTTATCCACAAGAACATTGCCGTCTATCGAGCGGAACTTGTAGCCAGTTTCTTTTTCATTGAGAAACGGCGCGGCAATATCTTGAAGCTCATAAATTTCTTTATCCCGCTGATTGACCATTTCGGGCAGTGATTCTTTAAGAAAGGTCTCAATGCTATTCTCAATCTGACTGGCTGAATAAGCTGTCGGCACTCGGAACTTTGCATCGTTGACCTCGGCCACCTCGTATGAGCCGTTAAAAGGCTTCATGGCAAATTCTACTGCATCGCTTTCAGATGAGGTTTTACGCTGTAGCATTCTTGCCATAGACAGTGATTCAACAACGTCTATCTTTTCCTGCACGTCCTCAAAGGATTTGCCTTCGTTTAAAATGGCCGCTTGCAAGTCTTTGGTCTTGTCTTTTACTTTGCTGGTTAGATTGGATTTTAAAAACCCACCCTGCTGGTACAGATCGTTTAAGGCAGTTTTACCAGAACGCGACACATTAATTAACAGCTCGATGTGTTCTTTATTTTCAGGTCTTCCGCCGTGGGCTAGGGACATTGCGGCTTCCATAGCAGGGGCAATGCTTTTGTTTCTCTTTAAGTCCTGAATGGCGTTGGGGGTATATTCACCGTAAGTACCAATAAGTTGGTTGATTTGAGAAAGTGCCTCATCGGCATTGTTTACTTGGGCAAGAGACGCACCAAAAACAGAAGCCTGCGCTTTTGTGAGTACACTGGCATTCTCTTTATCAAAACCAAGAATCTGTTGCTGCACCTGCACCAATTCCGCAGGGGTGCTTGCTCCTGTCTCAATGGCCGCCTTCGCAGGGTCTGCCAGAATGTTTTTGAGCACAACCTCTTGCTGGTTTAGTTTTTCGCCAGTGGAAAGATTGCCGTAGTACCCGCCGCCGCCTTGAATGGGCAGGTTATTGAGCCTGTTTTGCCAGCCTTGAAGCTGGTCTTCATATTTTTCTGGGTCATTTTTGGCAAGGCGCACGTACTCCTGCCGCCGCATCTCAATCAGTTCTTGTGGGTTGGAACCATCTTGAGCCGCTTGCACTAGCTTCTTGCTAAACGCGCTGCTGTGATTTACTACGCCGTCGGCTACAATGTCCTGAACCTGTAAGGGTAACTCGCCAATTTTGTATTTGTCGTAAAATTCTCGTTTGTAAAACTGCCTGGCATACGCCTCACCAGCGGCCTTGCCTTGGGTTTCCGTTATCTGTTTTGCTTCGTCGTGTTCTTTTGGAAATGACCCACGGTTAATGCCGTAAATTGCTGCCTCACCAGAACCGCCGTCTTTTGCCACATACCCGCCTTCGTTGCGCATAATAATATCAAGCGAACGGTCGGCGTTTTCTATGGGGTTTCCATCTAATTGAATTTCATTTAGTTTTTTAATATCCGGCGTTTTTTCCCAGACTGTTTTTTGCAGCTTTGTCAACTCTTCGCTTGTAAAATATGCCGTAAACTGCCCCGATGCTAGCAACTGCTGCGCTCGTTGCGCGTCCACGGCCATTGCCCCGTAGATGTATTTTTGCGCCGCTTCAGTGCGTATTTTGCTGTCAAAGTTTTGCAGCTTATCGTCGGCCAGAACCCCTGCTCCAGAAATAATTGTTGCGTCAATGTTCTTAGCAATCTCGTTAAAATCCTCACCGCGTTGCCCGTAGGTGTAGCTAAGTTCGGCCAGCGTGTTGCCCGTCTGGTTAATCTTTGAACCAATTAACTCAATTCTGCGCCCGTTTTCCCAGTTTAGGTTGCGCTCATAGTCCCGCACATTGCTCTCTGCAACGCTAAGATTGTAGGCTTCTTGCACCGACGGGGGCAGTGTCTTAAGCCGTTCCGCGTCTTTCTTCTGCTGCTCTTTTTCAAAAAACTGCCTGTAGCCTTCGGGATTGTTCTGAAACATTTTCTGGGTAGCGTCTATGGAATCAATCTTTTCACGCTCGCGCTGTATAAGGGCATCGTTCAGCGTAACCTTATCGTTTTCCCTTTGAATGTTTAAGCTAACATTGGCTGCCTGTTCAAAAAGCGCGGATGTTTGTTGCCCTGTTGACGCTGCTCTTTGTATGGCTCCGCTGTCCGTGAAAGACGGTGTTGCTGCTCTGCGTATAACCACTTGGTCGTAGCCGGGTACTGTCGGCATAAAGTCCCTCTACATTTTACTATATATGTTTGCAGCACTGCCCGCATTAGAAAGGGCACCGCCAATACCCTGAACAAACGCTTGCCGCCCCGATGCTTTCAAAGCATCCGCTTGCATTCTACCCTCAATACGGCGGGTAGAAGCCGATAGACTGCCAGAACGCAGGGTTTCCTCGACGTTGCTAAGCCCAGCCCTGCGCGTAGCTTCCATAACCATTAACGGCGAACCCGTAAGGTCAACGCCACTCTTTAGAAAGGACACAACCTGTCTGCGGCGTACCGATTCCGCTTCACGGCCAACAGCCAATGCCTCCTTGCTTGATGCCCGCGCTTCTTCTTCTGCCGCAAGATTGGCCATAGCCTCGTTTTGGACGGCTTGCTTTTTTGCTTCTTTATTGGCCTGTACGCCGCCAGCAATGCTAGAAACTGCTGCTAAGCTTGCCAGTGCGAGTGCGGCTGCCGCTGCCATATCCCCTAAACCCCTAAAATGTAGTTTGTCATGTTGGAATCGGTCTTTTGAAAGCCGCCTTTCTCAAGCCGTCGCCCCATTGCCGCACTTTTTAAAGTGCTCATCACTGCTACCCCGCCTAGTTCCTTTGCTTTTGAAGCAATACTTTTTGTCATTTCTTCAATGCATATTTTTCTATCTTTTGATTTTTTGCAAGAAATATAGTTTTCCGCCCAGATAATAGGGGTGTCGGTTAGATACAGGAAAACAGCGCAGACAGGGTTGCCCTCGTCGTCACACACCACAACACTATTTTTGGGAAGGAACATATAAGGAATAGGCTGCCAGCCCCATGATTCCCACCATTGCACAAAAAGCGGGTAATCGTCTTCGGTGTGGTTGCGAATAAACATCAGTTACTCACTGTAAAATACGGGACAACTAATTGTATATAACACGGGAACGGAACATCTTGAACAAAAATTACTCGTTTTGATTTTGACCATGTACCATCTCGCGCATCAACAGTCTCGTTGGCGTATTTTACTTTAATGTCTCCCGTAAACGGAAGCGGCGGCCTGTCCATCTGCATATTAGCGGTGCGGGCTTCAATCTGGTTTAACCTATAGCGGCTTGTCCCATACCGCACGTACATCGAATTTAAGAACCGAAGCCCTACTTCGTAAAGAGATTTGGGTTTTGTTTGTGAGACCCCCGTTGTGCCCCCGCCTTCAAGCTCGTTTGTTTCTACTTCTCCCGTGTAGGGCAAACCAATATGAAAAACAGACGCTTGCCTTTCCAAGGTAACCACACCGCCAGTCACAACAACTTGCGGGTGCTGGCCGCCATCGGCAACAACAGATACTGTCCTGCCCTCAAGGTGCATCAAACCGCCAACAGCGTTTGTTGTGATATACCATTCCCCAGCGGGAATAGCGGTAACACTGTTAAACGTTTCCACAATGGTACAGGTGACGTTTGTGGAACTGTTATAAGCGGTAATCAAGGCAACCCCTGTTTCGTACCCAGTAACGCTTTTACGAATAATCTCTGAACCCACCATGTCCGCTGTGAACACGCTTCCAGCCGCCGTAAACACTATCCCTGTTCCCGTGGTCGCGCCCGGTGTTATTGCCTGTGTAGCAAAGACAGAACCATCGTATGTGACCGCAGAATCAAGGTAAACGTATTGTTTCTGGGCTTCATAGGTTGCTCTAGCAAAAGCGGCTTTATCGGCGGCCTCATTTCCGGTAAAAAAATCTTCTCGCATCGGGTAGACAATGGTATCGGCCATGTACTCAACATTGTACCTATCAACGCCGTTGACCGTTCTTTTTATGCACGCCCATAATTGCCCGTCATCGTGTAGCCGTGTTTGGCTGCACACACTTTTAAAATCTCCGTCGGTTGAATGAAGGTGCCAGCCGCTTATGCTTTCCGTGCTGCTGGTCGTCATCCCTACTAACTTGCCGTCTTCCCGTACCGCCCACAGAATATCGTTGCTGCCCTCAACGTAATCAAACTGCGATATTCCCTCATAGGTAAGATGCTCTGAAATTTCGTTCCTATTTACGGGAACGTATCTATCTTGTTCGAGGCTGTACTCAAATGAGCGCATAGTGCTTTTATCGCCCTGCAAATAATACAAGAGCAAACCTCGGCCTATGGGGTTAACATCATCAACACCGTAACTATTGGTCGGCTTGATAGAGATGCTTGACGGGGTAATGACGTTATCAATACCGCCTGTTGCAAAAAGCACGTCGTTGGTTGCGCCAATGGTGAGGAACTTGTCGGTTCCGGCCAGCCATTCTATTTTTGCCGCTCCGCTAACCTTATATTCTAAACCCTCATCATCTTCCGGTCTCGCCCCAGCCGATAGATTAATCTGCAAGGTAAAATCATCAACATTTCCGGCGTTACTGCCAAACAGTGTGTTTGGCTCATTGGTGCTGCCGCCGTAGTACAATCGGTTTTCATAAAAGCCCACTGCTCCGGGGTATGTTCCAGCGGAAAGGAACGGTGCCGCCGCTGACGAGACTTTCCTGACGATACCCCCGCCCGTGTACGCCGCATAGCCAGACGAATCTAAGCCAACAAGCTGAAACGTGTTTGCGCCCGTGTTGACAGCGGCAATAGTAAATTCCCGCTCGTTTATTTCGGTCATGCCCGTGGCACTGTTAATAAAAACCGTGTCGCCATTAACAAAAGAATCGCTCCCGGTGTAGGTCAACACAGCCGGGTTGGCCTGTGTCACCGCGCTGATGACCTGTGCGTTTTGCCGTGTTTTCCGTATGGGTGAGTGGTCGGCAAATGTCCAGCTTGTGGGGCTGGTGTAGGTTAGCTTTTTTGGCGGGTATAAAGGGTGGGCGATGTAAAGTACGTTTTTTTCTTGGGCAAACTTTAACGCCTCAAGGTCTGCGGCTGCATAGGTAGTGACGATCTCCATCACCTTTTCAATGGTGCCCCCAGACGTATAGGCCGGGAATGCCGTTGAGTTAACCCCTGCAAGCTCAAACGTGTTTGCGCCGACGTTGACGTTAGCAACAATATACTCATTGTCGTTTAGGTTGGTCATGCCGGAAATATTGCCTAGCAATACACTGTCGCCATTGGCAAAGGTGTCTGCGCCGCTGTAGGTGACAACGGCAGGGTTAGCTTGCGTAATCCCGGTAATGTTTTGCGCCGCAAAACGTACCTGACCGTTGTTCCGGTAGAACCGGATAGCGTTTTGCGTAAACTCCAGCGTGAAACTTGCACTGTCAATAAACCTGAATTTATACAGCCAAGCTGGTTGATTGTTTTTTGTCTGGGCTGCGTAGTAAAACCCAGGTCTAAAGAACACACCCCCAGCGGCTTCAACAATGAAGTTTCTTACCCGCCGCGCCCCTTTGTAGGTTATTTGGAGATCGTGCCTACCGTAGAATTTAGGCGCGATTTCCCCAGCGGAAAAATCCGGTTGTGACGTGTTGACGCTAACCATTAAAATAATGCCGGGTAGTATCGCGCACGCCTAGAGAACGTCGTGCGTTGCGGTTAACACTAACTCGCCTGACTTCTGGCGGGTGCTCTTGGCCGTCAATGCCCGTCGCGTTCTTGATCAAGGTTTTGCGGATAGCCGAAAGCCGCTCAATGTTGGAATTGTTCTGCGTGATCGAGTACGCAAGCGACAGGGCAATTTCTACTGCAAGAAGCTGAATAAAAATATCATCAAAAGCCAAAACATTTTCTACATCAGAAATGTAAATTATGCGGCATACGGTAGCATCGGAATAACGCAGCATAATGCTTTTGTTTTCAAAGAAATAATCTGATGCCGCGTAGATCATATCGTCTTCATTTACTACCCGCAGCAGCCTGATAAAATCAGCGGTGACGGGAAAGGCGGCGGCGGCACCAAACAAAGGGATTGTTGAACTTGCGCTCAATTCTGCTCTTTTTATGGCAAAGTTCCAAGGATGCATTCTTAACAACATCCGGCGATTAACGTCATACCACCGGGCGCATTTTTCCTCGGTGCTTGTCTGCGGTGAAGATATATCCGAAACAAAACCGCCTTGGAGTAAATCCAAGGCCATGTTGCAGATGTCCGTTGATGATGTGACCGCCATTAAACCCCCTTTGCGGCCAGCAGGAAGCTACCCCCTACTGGCCGGGCGCGAAGTTTAGTTAAAAACAAAAACGCCTCTGACGCGGATGGTTCCGGCAGCGGTTCCTACCGTGGTGGCGGTAAGAGCAATGTCGTAAGAATCATCAGGGTTAGTGGCTCCAGAAAGAGAAGCCAGCGTACGAAGTTCCCCAAGCGTCAAGGCCGATAGCCCGACGTTGTTTGATGTGGCAATCGTACGGGCAGTTGACATATCAATAGCCGAAGCCAGCACGGTAGCGTTTACCACCGAGCCAAGGTTGGCACGGTACAAGCCGAAACCGTAAGAAGTGCCTCCAGTAATTGCTGTGTTCACCACTTCAAGGCTGATAGGAATAGCGTTGGAAGGCACAGAGGCGAAGACCCGAAAGATACTTCCGTCATCGTCAGCGGCTGCTACGGTAACAACACCAACAAGAATAAACGGCTCCGAACCAGAACCCACTTTGTAGGCATCTGTTTTCTTGTTCGCAACAAGGTTAGCATCTGTGTATTTATTTTCTACGGCCATGGTAATAACTCCTATGAAATAATGTTAAACGGTTGCACTAAAGACAGTTACCGCAGTTCCAGAACCAACAGCGTTAACCTTAACTCTGAACAAGCCAGCAGCCACGTCTTCAATTTCAACGTATGAACCGCGCAAGCCGCCTTGAGTGGTGGCGTTAAAGGTAATGGTGTCCGACGTTGTGGTTGTTGGAAACACACCATGAGCTGTAGCTGCAACTGCAGCCACGCCCTGCATCACGTCCGTTGCGTTGGCAACACGGATGATAATAGACCCGGATGTTTGGCTAACAGATGAGAAAAAGCAGTAGTTATTGCCTGTCCCAGTAGCCGCCGGGAGAACATAAGTGCCCCCGGTAGCGGTATTGAGAAGGATCAACCGTCCTGCGTGCTGTACGGCATTGAGAGTAAGAGCCGCACCAGAAGGAACGGTAGTTCTATTCTCAAGGGCTGTAAGCCTTTTGTAAATGTTAAGAGACATGGTTCATCCCTCCATTAAGCCGTAGTCGTTACACGTTGAACTTTTTTGCCCTCGGTGCGAACCGCGCCAATTTCCAACTCAACAACTACTTGGGTTGTTTCGTGCAAATCGTTACGTTCTTGGATTTTCACCGTCATTTCTTGCGAGATACCCAGCGCAATCCCGTCTTGTGCCATAGCAATTAATTGCCGTTGGCTTGAGGCTACAGGGATAA
>Ga0315903_10004622_pt1 | contig 18299 bp, 16 predicted proteins | sample LakEriMetagenome_7_FD_203524 | JGI IMG/M metagenome (GOLD analysis project Ga0315903, IMG submission 203524) | Freshwater fungal communities from buoy surface, Lake Erie, Ohio, United States - Buoy 2 MA119 | ecosystem: Environmental > Aquatic > Freshwater > Lake | place: USA: Lake Erie, Ohio...
ATTCAATTATTCGATCGCCCCTCGGCTGTACAATTCTATGGGAATAGAGGAGTGAGCGGAATTGATGGTTGTACGAGCACTGCCGCTGGAGCAGCCTATTACACAGGTAGATTGACCACCTTAATCAGTGGAGATATCAGTTTTTTCTATGATATCAATGCGCTTTGGAATGATCATATCGGAGGCAATTTGAAATTGATTGTCATCAATAATGGTGGGGGAGGAATCTTCCGAATTATCGATGGACCTTCAACTACTTCTGCTTTGGAAAAATACTTTGAAACAGCCCATCAACGAACTTGTGAGCCTGTGGCTGCAATGTATGGAATGCCATATTACAAAGCTACTTCAAAGGATGAAGTGACGAAAGGAATCAAACAACTTTATTCGAATGAGGGCTGCGCAATTTTAGAAATATTCACTCCGCGTTTTGAGAATGACGCAGCGCTGAAAGCTTTCTTTAGGTTCATTCGCGAAAAAACAACAGATTAAACATTACCGCGATAAATTCGCGGCCATACAATAGAAATTATGTCTGCAAGAAATTGGACCACCATCAAAGAATACTCGGATATTCTTTTTGATTATTACGAAGGAATTGCTAGAATTAGCATTAACAGACCCCAAGTCTACAATGCATTTCGACCCGAAACCAATAAGCAAATGATTGACGCAATGGATATCTGTCGCGAAAGACAAGATATCGCAGTAGTCGTCCTTACCGGTGTAGGTGAAAAAGCATTTTGTAGTGGAGGAGATCAGAATGTAAAAGGTGTGGGAGGATACATTGGAGAAGACGGCGTTCCACGTTTGAATGTTTTGGATTTGCATAAGCGTATTCGTGAACTTCCTAAGCCTGTTATTGCCATGGTTAATGGCTATGCTATAGGCGGAGGACATGTACTGCACGTTGTTTGTGATTTGACAATCGCCTCTGATAATGCACGCTTTGGACAAACAGGCCCGAAGGTGGGCAGCTTTGACGCAGGGTTTGGATCAAATTATCTTGCTACACATGTAGGACAAAAGAAAGCGCGTGAAATATGGTTCCTTTGCGAACAATACACAGCAGTGGAAGCGGAACAAATGGGAATGGTAAACAAAGTTGTTCCATTAGCTCAATTGGAAGATGAAACAGTGAAGTGGTGTAAAACCATTATGAAGAGAAGTCCACTAGCTATACGTATGATTAAGCGTGGATTGAATGCTGAGTTGGATGGACAGCGCGGATTAATGGAATTCGCAGGAGATGCTACATTGCTATACTATTTGACAGAAGAAGCTCAAGAAGGTAAAAAAGCATTTTTAGAAAAGAGAGATCCCGACTTCCAGAAATTTCCAAAGTTCCCATAATCATTTATGGCTTCAATTAAAGTCTGGTTAGGCGCGATGCGCTTGAGAACGCTGCCTTTAGCTGCCTCTGTGGTGATTACTGGTTCCGCCTCAAGTTTAGATTCCTTGAATTTCTCTTGGGTAGTATTCGCCTTGACAATGAGTACTACTTTCTTATTGCAGGTGCTTTCGAATTTCGCCAATGATTATGGTGATTTTAACAACGGGGCTGACAACCAGGATAGGGTAGGGCCTGCCAGGGCTGTGCAAAGTGGAGAGATTACACCTGCGCAAATGAAGAACGCGATGGTTATTACTGCGTCCTTGTCCCTTCTTAGTGGTGTCATTTTACTATATAGCAGTTTAGCTCAAACAGGCTATCTCACAGAGTCCATTTTATTTTTGACTTTAGGACTTTCATCCATTGCTGCTGCGGTAAAATATACAGCTGGGAAAAACCCATATGGTTATAAAGGACTTGGCGATTTATTTGTCTTTGTTTTCTTTGGCTTGGTTGGGGTGATGGGCACTGCCTTTCTTCAAACAAAGGAGATTTCCAGTATCAGTTTTTTAAACGCGCTTGTAATCGGCGGATTGAGCACGGCAGTATTAAACTTGAATAATCTGAGAGATCATGTCAATGACAAAGCAGCAGGAAAAATGACTTTGGTTGTAAAAATGGGATTTGAAAAAGGAAAGCTTTACTTGGTTATTTTAGTTGGTCTTTCTCTATTCAGTGCTTTATTAGTTTCATTCCTACTGGATTCTTATCTTGGTTTATTGGCTTTCATATTACCAATTATTCGTCTAATCAAAATCATGCAAATAACAGAGCCGCGGAATTTAGATCCAGAACTCAAGAGATTTGCTCTTTCAGCATTGGTGTATGGCTTTATTCAGTTAGTTGTATTTTTAGTATAACTTGAATTTTATTCTATATTCGCAGCAAACCTTTTGAAATGGCTCGTTCTTTCGGACTTCTGGGTATTGATATTGCTTACATTATCGCACTTTGTGGAACGCTGTTTTCGGCCTCATTTTTTGTAATGGGTGGTAGATTGTTTATGTTGAGTCATGAACAATATTTTCTGTTTTTAGATTTTTTTCCCGCATTTTTCTTTTTCCTAAACGGACTTACAGTTACTCTTACAATGCGTGATAAGAGAATAAGTAGTCAACGACTTCTCTATTATCTCGGAAAAAGAGGTCTAGTGTTATTGATAATTGGCTCTCTATTTCTTGGCGTTTGGCCCTTGAATTTGTTGTTTGCTAGCGGTATATTCTATATTCTGGCACCACTTTTTGCGAATTGGAATAATGTAATCCTAAGAACTCTAGGTTTGGCTGTTGCTATGAGTGCTATATTGATGGTTAACTTGGATGTTGATACAAACGTCATTTTTACCGGGCTTGATTTATCGGGTCTTAAATTTTCCAATTTATTTTCCTTTGTATTTTTCAATAGTTACTATTCAATTCTTCCTTGGATCTCCTTTTTCATATTTGGAATGTTATACGGTCGAAATGATTTACGTTTAAAAGGAATATTTCCTCCAGCGAGCATTCTTGCAATAGGTGCAATATTGCTTTCAATATTTGTTCAGAAATACAGTCATGCATTTTACACAGAAGGAGATAAAACCGAATACTTGCATGTTTTCCCATTCAATGTTAAGTTCTATATGCCATCATTCATTATATTCTGTTTAGGAGCTATTACGCTTCTCATGAATACATTGATATATGTTTTTCGAAGAGATTTGGACAGGCAAGTTGTCAAGAAAATTCAGAGCATCTCTGGATCGAAATATTCGATTATATTTTTTCATTTGTTGTTTTCCGTGATTGTAATTTCAATTACCAATGAAATTACGTTCAGAAATAAATGGGTAATCTTTCTCTTGGCAGCAGGTTCCGTAGGTATAAGTCTTGCGATAACCCTTGTTTGGAAGAACAAAATTTCTGAAACAGCACCTATTGAATGGTTAATCAAGCGTCTTTCGAGTTCGTCGAAGAAATAGACTTCGAGATTATTCCCTACAGTCTTAACTTTTATAGGCCAGCGCGAACTTCTCGCGATGTACTTACCCAACGTGCTATTTATTTTGTAAAGATTTTTTTTAAAGATCAGCCAAGCATATATGGAGTGGGCGAGTGTGCTCCGATTTATGGTTTGAGCCCCGAAAAGGAAGTTGATGTGAATGGACTTCTTTCAGATGCACTAGCTATCATCAAAGCTGAAAAGTGCTTTAATCCAAAATCAGTTAAACTCCCAGCAATACGATTTGCTATCGAAACGGCAATCATCGACCTACTTAATAAGGGTAGAAGAATTCTTTTTGGACAACTTCAAAACAAAACTCGATTTCCTATCAATGGTTTGGTCTGGATGAATCAATATGAAACGATGCTAGATGAGGCTATTCAAAAAGTTGAGTCTGGCTATAATGTCATAAAGCTTAAAATTGGAGGGATTGATTTTGAAGATGAAATTAGGATTCTTAGTAAGCTGAGGGAGAAGTTTGGAAACAGAATAATCATTCGGTTGGATGCCAATGGCGCCTTTCCTAGTGAAGAAGCGCTTACCAAATTAAATCGACTTGCAAAATATGATATACATTCCATCGAGCAACCAATCAAGGCAGGTCAATGGAAGGACATGGAACTTATTTGTGCAACATCTCCTATTCCAATAGCCTTGGATGAGGAGCTTATTGGAATAGATGATCTAGAAGGAAAAAACGAACTCTTAAGTCGCATTCACCCGCAGTACATTATATTGAAACCAACGCTGCATGGGGGTTTTTCAGGATGCGATGAGTGGATTGCTGCGGCAACTGAGAATAATGTGAAATGGTGGGCAACTTCTGCATTGGAGTCAAACATCGGCCTAAATGCAATTGCACAATGGCTGGCTCCCAAGAATGTTGAATTAGAACAAGGCCTCGGAACAGGCTCTCTATATTTGAATAATTTGAGTCCTGCTTGGGTGGTCAACAATGGATATTTAGAATTCGACGGTTTGGATTCCTTGAATAAAGACATCTCTTGTTTAAAATGAAAATTAATAGTCTAGATATCACGGATTTTGACTTCAAGAATAATGAAGAGCTTGCGACTCTTATTCAGGAGTGGTTAGGCAATTCTTCATTCATTAAAGCGAAATCCAGTGGTTCCACCGGCGAACCAAAGACAATTGAATTACCAAAGCATCTCATTTTAAATTCTGCCAAACTCACTTCTAGTTTTTTTGAAATCCCCGTCGGGGCATATGCTTTACTTGCATTGCCTCTTTCATTTATTGCGGGAAAAATGATGGTCATTCGATCACTTGTCAATGATTGGAATTTGATTCTCACAGATAGTAGTGCTAACCCTCATTTACCCGAGGGTAATATACATTTCGCGGCTTTTACACCGCTGCAAGCCGATATATTGATCGAAACACAATTCGAAAAATTTAACCAGATTGGAACAGTAATCCTAGGTGGAGGCGTTATTTCCACTTCTCTATTTCATAAATTAAAGAAGTGTCGCAATCGAATTTTCGCGACTTACGGCATGACGGAGACCATCACACATGTCGCCGTTTGTGAGTTGATGATGCAGGAGCAAGACCAAGTGTTTGAAGCTTTACCAGGAGTTGAATTTTTTATAGATGAAAGAGGCTGTCTATGTATTCAAGCCGCGCATCTCGATGGAGGTATGTTTGTTACAAACGACTTAGTTGACCTTTTGGATAAGACGCATTTTAAGTTTTTAGGTAGAATTGATAATGTTATTAATTCAGCAGGATTGAAAATATTTCCGGAGAAGTTGGAGAGGGAAATAGAAGAATATCTTGATTGCCCGTTTTATGTGACATCAGTTGAAGATGAATTGCTAGGTCAGAAGGTGGTCTTGTTTATTCAGGGTGAAGAAAAGCTTTTTTCTGGAAAATTGGAAAATTTGAATTCCTATTTTGGGAATAGAATAGACCGTCCACGGGCTTATTTTTTTCGTCAGAATTTTAATTATACACACACAGGAAAAGTCATTAAAAAATATTTTGAATAATGAAGAATCAATTGGTATTTGCCTCAGCGAATGCAAATAAGGTAGAAGAAGTATCCGTGAAGCTTGGTGGTATTAAATTACTAGGATTGAAGGATATAGGTTGTGCGGAAGATATTCCAGAAACTTCGGATACACTAGAAGGTAATGCCCGTCAAAAAGCCTGGTATATCTATGAAAAATATGGATGTGATTGCTTTGCTGACGATACAGGTTTGGAGGTCTTTGCTCTAGGAGGTAAGCCTGGTGTACATTCTGCACGATTTGCTGGGGAACAAAGAAGCAATGAAGATAATCGCAGGAAATTGTTGGAGGATCTGAAGTCGGAACTTGATCGAAGAGCCCGATTTAGAACTTCAATTTGTTTGATAATAGGCGGAAACGAGGTTATGTTTGAAGGAATTGTTGAAGGAAAAATACTGCGAGAAGAAAAGGGCAATGGTGGTTTTGGATATGATTCGCTATTTGTTCCTTTAGATAACAGTCGATCTTTCGCGCAGATGTCTATCGAAGAAAAGAACATTCTAAGCCATAGAGGGAAGGCAATTGGACACCTTCGTCTATTTCTTGAAGGTAAGTGATGAGAATTTAGCTAATTTGCGCCCCTGTTTTATTACTAACCCTAAGGAATAGATAATGATTACATATCTTGAATTTGAAGCCCCAATTAAGGAATTGAATGAGCAAATAGAAAAGCTCAAAGAGAGTGAACAGAAGACGGGGGTTGATATGTCGAATGCCATCGCAGATTTGGAGCGAGCGGTCAAAGAAAAGACAAATGAGATTTATAGCAATCTTGATGCATGGCAACGTGTTCAAGTAAGTCGCCATCCCGATCGTCCATATACTATTCAGTATATTGAGGCTATTACGGACAATCAATGGATTGAATTGCACGGCGATCGCACAGTAAAAGATGACAAAGCCATGGTAGGTGGTTTTGGTATGTTGGATGGTCAAAGCGTTATGTTCATTGGTCAGCAAAAAGGTATCAATACCAAAATGCGACAATACAGAAACTTTGGAATGGCTAATCCAGAGGGATATAGAAAAGCTTTACGATTAATGAAGTTGGCAGAGAAGTTCAATAAGCCAATCGTGACTTTTATTGATACACCTGGGGCTTATCCTGGACTTGAGGCTGAAGAAAGAGGGCAAGGTGAGGCGATCGCACGTAACTTGTTTGAAATGATGAAGTTGAAAGTTCCGGTGATTTGTATAATCATCGGTGAAGGCGCATCAGGAGGTGCATTGGGAATTGGAATTGGCGATAGAGTGCTTATGCTTGAAAACACCTGGTATTCAGTTATTTCGCCTGAGTCTTGCTCTTCAATTCTTTGGAGAAGTTGGGATCATAAAATAACAGCATCAAAAGCCTTGAAACTGACTGCTGGTGACATGTTTGGCAACAAGCTCATTGATGGAATAATAAAAGAACCACTTGGAGGCGCGCATGCGAATCGACCTGAGATTTTTGCAACAGTAAAGAGCGAAATCCTCCGTCACCTCAAGGATTTGAATGCACTAGATACCAATCAAAGAACACAAATTCGTATTGAGAAATTCTGTGCAATGGGTGTGGTAGTTGAATAACCAACGCCCTTTGTTCACAATTCTTTAGTTTATATGGTTAATAAACAATGATGAGGGAATAAAAAATCTCTTTGAGAACACCTCGCATTGATTAGCTTTGCAACGCATTTTATTACTTAAAACCCTTTTTAAATCAATTGAACATGAAAAAGAATAGCTTCTACGTAGCATTCGTAGCAGTAATGTCTGTTCTGACGCTTGCTGCATGCGGCGGTCTCGGAAAAATGGAAAAGCACATAGCTGATCTAGGTGCTACAGCAACGCCTGAACCTCTTGAAGTACATGGCGATAGCATTCAACTTTCTATCAATGGAAAATTCCCTGAAAAATACTTTCACAAGAAAGTTGTTGTTGAAGCAACGCCTGTTCTAGTTTACGAAGGTGGCGAATCTAAATTCGAAATGAAAGGTTTCCAAGGTGAACAAGCTGCAGGTAACTACGAGAAAGTTCCATTTAAAACAGGGAAAGGTTTCTCTTACACAGACAAAATTGCTTTCGTTCCAGGAATGGACACTAGCTCACTTTACTTAAACATTCACGGATCTAAAGGTTCTAAAGTTGCTGATTTCGCTCCATATAAAATTGGAACTGGTGTTATCACTACTCCTTACCTAATCAAAGGTGATGATAAAGTGGTTTCAAACAAAGACGATAAGTACATTCGTGTTACTTCTTTCTCTAAGAAAGCAGAACTTAACTTCGATTACAACTCTTCAAAATTGAAGCCAGCTGAAATGAAGCAGGAAGATATCAATGCTTTGGTTACTTTCCTTCAAACAGAATTGGCTGCTAATCCAAAGATTGTTATCAAAAACATCGAATTCGTAGCTTACGCATCTCCAGAAGGTGAGATTTTCTTGAACGATAATCTTGCAACTGAACGTGCTGATGCAGGTAAGGCTGCTTTCCAAAGCATTCTGAAAAAAGCAAAGATGGACACTACTTACAACAAGATGATGTCTGTTACAGCGAAGGGTGAGGACTGGGATGGTTTCCGCACTGCAATGGAAGCTTCTGCTATTGAAGACCGCGAAATTATCGTTCGTATTCTTCAGAAGACTTCTGATCTAGCTGCACGTGAGCAAGAGATTAAGAATATCAGCAAAACTTATACTGAGATTCAAAAAGACATCTTCCCTTCACTTCGTCGTTGTACAGTTGTAATCAACTACGATTTGAATGGTTATACTGACGCTGAATTGATGGCTATTGGAAAATCAAATCCTTCTAGCTTGAAATACGAAGAATTGATGACAGCTGCTCTTCTTACAGAAGATATGAGCACTAAAGCTGCAATCTATGCTGAAGCTGAGAAAAAAGCTGATGCTGACTTCCGTGCATCTAACAACCTTGGTGTTATCTTGTATAACCAAAACAAAGTTGCTGATGCTGAAGCGAAATTCAACGCTGCTTACAACAAAGCTAAAACAGCTGAGACGAACTGCAACATGGGTGCTGTAACTCGCTTGAAAGGTGATCGCGCTGGTGCAATGAAATATTTGAACGCTAGTAACACTAACGAAGCGAAATACAACAAAGGTCTTATCGATATCCAAAATGGTGACTATGCTAGCGCTGTTAGCAACATGTCTTCATACAAGACTTTCAATACATCTCTTGCTAAATTGTTGAATAAAGACAACGGTGGTGCTGATGCTGACATGAAAGCAAGCAACGATACTTCAGCTCTTGCTGATTACCTTCGCGCTATAATCTGCGCTCGTAGCAATGATGCTGCTGGTGTTGCTTCAAACTTGAAGTCTGCGGTTCAAAAAGATTCTTCTTTAGCTAATAAAGCGAAAAAAGATCTTGAATTCCGCAACTTTGCTTCTGCTTTGACTTTCTAATATTAGTTGATTACTATATTGAAAACGTCCCGCTTTTTTTAGCGGGACGTTTTTTTTTGTGTCACTAATATTTGCTATATTTAACCAAATAAAACCTTATGACCAAACTATACTTATTCTTTTTTTCCTCTCTATTATTGAGCTTAAATTCATTCGCTCAATGTGATGGTTCTCGCTTTCGCGAATTCGTTTTCAATGATGTAACTATTACTGAAGACATTCTTTACGGCTCAAACATTCGGTTCAATGGTCAAGCCATTGATCTGTTAATGGATGTTTATGCGCCAGCGGGTGATGGCAACACACCAAGACCTTTAGTAATAATAGCACATGGAGGCTTCTTTGCCTACGGTAGTAAGGACGGTCCTGACGTTGTTCCACTTTCTTATGATCTAGCAAGAATGGGATATGTTACGGCTAGTATTAGCTATAGATTGGGCTTTGCAACAGGAGGACAATTAGATGCGAATATGACCGAAGCAGCGATGCGCGGTGTGCAAGACATGAAAGCAGCGATCCGCTGGTTTAGAAAGGACGCTGCAGAAAACGGAAACGTTCACAACATTGACACCGATCACATCTATATAGCTGGAGTTAGCGCTGGAGGTTATATTACTCTTCACCTTGCGTATCTAGATGAAGAAGCGGAAATACCAGCCAATGTCACGATGACTAATCCTGGTCTCGAAGGCGGTATTGAAGGGCAATCCGGCAACGAAGGTTATTCAAGCGATGTTAGAGCCATTATAAATATGTGCGGAGCTATTGGTGATACTTCTTGGATTCAACCAAATGATGAGCCTGCTTTGTTATTTCACGGCGATAATGATCAAACAGTTCCTTTTGATTCCGATACGCAATATTACCTCGGAATAATTCCGATTATTGATGTAGATGGAAGTAATTCCATAAATGAAAAATTGAATCAAGTAGGCGTTGAGCATTGTTTCGAAATTCATGAAGGATTTGATCACGTTCCTCATGTCGCAAACACTGCAATTTATGATACAACACTTTCAATCATCTCCAATTTCCTTTCTCATTTCGTTTGTGAAATAGAACTCGATTGTGAATACAGAGAATTGGCGGTTGGTGTTGAGGAATCTGAATTAGCTAATATGAATGTTTATCCAAATCCAACGGCGGATAGACTTTTCATTAAAACAGACGAGCCTGTTTCTGTTCGTATGACTTCTTTAATAGGTGCTGTTGTTTATACAGGAAAGAACATCACATCAATAGACTGCACTAGTTTTAGTGCTGGAATGTACTTGTTGACTATTGAGTCTAAAGGCAAGTATTACACAACAAAGGTTCAAATAGATTAAAATAATTTGCCCCCCAAAAAAAAGCCCTCTAGTTGAGTACTAGAGGGCTTTTTTTATTTTGAAATAATATTATAAAATTGGTTTCAACTTCCAGCTCAATCCAAGACCAATAATGCTCTTGAATTGAACCCCTGGACCTACATTAATTGGAGTTCCAATTTCATCACGTTCTTTTACGATTGAAGTATTATCATCATAAATCAAGTGCGTGAAAATCGTACATGTTAAGAATTTATTGACTTTCATTGAAATCAAATTTTCCCAGCTGACATCGACATTTCCTGGAGTGTCCAGATAGTTAGAGAATAACTCCAATTTGGTTTTTAAGTTTACATTTTCCATGATGTCAGAAGTAAATTGAACACGTGCATAAGCACCCATCTCTGAACGAAGATTAGAACCACTGCCTTTAATTGCAGTAACACCATCTGCCTCGAATTGACGCTTTACACCAAATGCACCAGCATCAGCTAGATCTTGGTCCAATACAATAATACCTCGGTACGTCAAAGGTGAAATGAATGCGGTGAACTTTTTACTTGGTTTGTAGTCCATCCCTAATGAGAATAATGTCCAACCCGGTGCCATGAAATCAGAAATTCTATTTGAGTAATCAGGGATTCCTGCTGATAAGGCTGAGTAACCTGGTGCGAATTGCGTTTTAAAGTTTAATAGTCCAGCATAAAACCACTTTTGACTTGCTTGATAGCCGTATTTGCTAGTGATATCAAATTTATCATCTGTTTTAATCGCTCGTGAATCAAATCCTTGTAGGAGTAGGCCATAGGCAATGTCTAGAGAGTTGTCCCAAGCATGTTTTTCTTTTCTATAATTGGCATAATATGAAAGTAGACCTGTCGTGCTGATTGAGTTGTTACCACCAGCAGCCCATTGATTTAAGTACGTAAATGTTGCATTAAATCCAGCAGTTCCACCTGTTGTCCAGCGGATTGAATCACCAACTGGAGCAAGTGTTTTCATATTTTTTTCTTCTTCTGCAGTAGGGTTAGTTTGTGCGCTAAGACTTACTGAAAGACCAGTAATTAATAGGCCTACAAGAAGTAATTGTTTCATTTTGGTGCGAAGTTATTTGTAAATAGGTCGTCGAAATTACAGCCAAATAAAGGACAGACGACAACTTTTTTAAGTAAAGTGTTTTTGGCACGACCATTGGCAACGTAAGAGTATAAAATTATTAAGCCATGAAAAAGAATTACCTGCACAAACTCATATACCTTCTTGGAATAGTAGGATTGGTTTCTTTTCAATCATGTATTATCATAGAAGACGATGAAGTTCGCTACGGTCCTGATGGACGCGAAGGCAAAGCATTTTTTTCAATCGATTACGACTGGAACCCGCCATACGCTTATTGGGACAATAATCCTTCAATGCCAGACAATGCATTTTATGGTGAGTATTACAGAACCTATCCTGGAATATATGATTTCGAATACCATGTGAATCCATGGGAATATTGGTGGGGAACTTATGAAGTTTACACTTACCCCGGAATGCCAGGTCAACCGAATGGAATACCAGGTGCTAATGGAGCTGATACCTACTTAAAAATGATTTGTAATGATGAAGGATTCTATTTTGAAGGGGATGTCGATTGCACTTGCATTAGAACAGTTGAATCTAATGGCGACATTATTGTCGAAGTGAAGGATGCTGAAAGACATTTTAAAGTAACCATGCGAAAGGCCCTTGTCAAGGATAGACCTTCGGTCAATCAACCTAAGAAACACAACTAGTCTAATATATATTCTATTTAAGAAACCGTCTCACTCAAAGTGAGGCGGTTTTTTATTGCACAATTATTTCTTTGTACCGACGTCTTACAAGATATTAGCAGCAATGAATTTCGAATATCCAGCAAAAATTATCATCGCTTGGGCTGAGGCCATTGGCGGAAACAAAGAAATCCGCGATTGGCTTATGGCTAATGGTTACCCCGAATTGGGTATTTTTATTTTTGCATTACATAACAAGCAAGAGGCACGCGATTGGCTGTTAACAAATGGGCATCCCCATTTGATGGCACTAATCAACGGAGTTGAAGGCAATCCTAATGCGATTTTGTGGCTAAGGAAATATGAGCTTGATGTGCTTGCTAAGATGGCGCAGGCTGGAGACAATAGCGAAGAAGCAATGATTTGGCTTCATGCAAACGGATTCGCCGATATGGCGAAAGTTGCTGGTAAAATTCGAATAATCAAAAATGAAATAGAGTCGAGCAACAATGACATGCACAAGATTTCACCTGAATGAAATCGAAGTGACATATATTTGACCATATGGTAGAACCAATCATTTTTACACTGAAAAACGGAATTAGAGTAGTTCATCAACCTCTTGATCGTGAAGTGGCACATTGCGGATTGCTCATTGGCGCAGGAAGTCGAGATGAGAAGGAGAATGAACATGGATTGGCCCATTTTCTTGAGCATTGTTTTTTTAAAGGAACGAAAAAGCGAAAAACCTTTCATATACTTAGCCGACTCGATGCTGTTGGCGGTGAAATCAATGCATTCACTGCTAAAGAAGAAACATGGGTTCATGGTTCTTTTCTAAAAGAACACTATGAGCGAACTATCGAGTTAATCGCAGATATCGCATTCGATTCTACTTTCCCTGAAAAAGAAATTGTCAAAGAAAAAGAAGTTATTCTTGATGAGATTAATAGCTACAAAGACAGTCCATCTGAAATGATTTTTGAGGATTTTGATGAATATCTTTTCAATAATCACCCGATAGGGCGCACTATTTTAGGCACTGAAAAATCATTGAAGAAATTCAATTCTAAGCATCTCTTGAATTTCAGGAAAAGAAATTTTACTGCAGAAAATTTGATTTTTGCTTCTGCTGGTAAAATTGACATTGATAAGTTAAAGTATTATATGGAGAAGTATTTCGGAGAGCAGAAGCTTTCCAATACTCCATTAGATAGAACAGCATTCAAAGGATATCGTCCTTTTGAAAAAGTGGAAATCAAGGATATTCATCAAGTGCACTACGTAATGGGCACAAAAGCTTATGATTATCATGATAAAAAGCGACCAGGCCTTTCTTTGTTGAATAATGTTTTAGGAGGTCCAGCGATGAATAATAGACTTAGTTTGAATATCCGCGAAAAGCACGGTATTGCATATCATATCGACTCTACTTATGCGCCTTTTAGTGATACCGGTGTTTTTTCAATCTACCTCGGTACAGACAAGAATAATTTGGAAAAGAGTAAGAAATTAATCTGGAAAGAAATCAATACGCTAAGGGAGAATCCACTTTCAGTTCGCCATTTACATGAGGCAAAAAAACAAATTATAGGTCAGATCGCTCTTGCTCAAGATAGCGGAGGAGCTATCATGTTCAATTTAGGAAAGAGCCTTTTGCTTTTTAATAGGATTGACTCTTTGGAGTACATTTTTAGTAAAGTGGAGGAGATTACTTCGAAACAATTACAAGACATTGCTCAGGAAGTTTTTGATCCTAAACGAATGAGTTCACTTACCTACAGCTATAAATGAAAAAGCCCGGCATCGCCGGGCTTTTTTTTCGTTACTCTGATCTTAGTGACTTTCGCCTTCTTTATGATCATGACCTTTGCAATCTTCATGGTTATGATCATGTTCACCGCCCTTAGCATCCATGTGCTCATCGGTTGGCTTATAATTCTCAATCATTATGCCTGTTGCAAGGAATTTAATAGTCTCTTTAGCAGGTGTATTCGCTGCAATCTGCTCTTCTGTTCTTTCTGCTTCTTGTTTGAATGCCTTTCCATTAACTACAGCTGTCAAACCTTGGACTCCGCTTGTTGGGATAAAGAACTTATCTTGTGTTTTTACAAGCATAGCCTCGCCATTTGGCAACGACATCTCTAACCAGCAGCCCTCGCCTGTGCAAGAAGCCATAATCTTTCCTGAGATTTTCATGTCAAGACTATCATTGGCACCGAGCGCAATAAGAGCACTATCAACTGCTACCTTGCCTGCAGGGTCAAAAGTTTCTCCATAGATAGGATGACCATTAACCTGACCTGTTGCATTCGCATTATGTGAATGATCGCAACCACCCATCATGATTGATGCTGCGATGAAAAAGAAGTATTTTTTCATTTTAATATCATTGATTATTTATCACAAAGAAACAACAAAATGACTTAGTCCTACATCTTCTTTATTAGGAATTCTGTCCTTCTATTTTGAGCCCGACCATCGTCTGTGTCGTTTGATGCAATTGGTTTTGTTTCACCATAGCCTTTATAGCTAATTCGCTTTCCATCAATTCCTTTGGATGTAATGTATCTTAAAACTTCAAAGGCGCGCTCTGTAGATAATGCCAGGTTAGCTGCGTCATTTCCAACATTGTCGGTATGCCCTCTAATCTCAATCTCAATGCTTGGATGCTCAATTAGGTATTGGGCAAATTCATCTAAAATCAAATAGGATTTTTGATCAATATCAGCTTTTGAAGTAGAGTAGTAGATGTCGTTTATAACAAACGGCTTTCCCGCCTCACTGATTTGTGTCTCCATATTCAATTTTGCCACCACTGGCGGTTTTGAATCTTCCTTGCGCATAACAACTCGAGTGTTGAATGCAACATTATCTCCTTGTACACTTACTACAATGTCTTCTTTCTTATCCACTTTAACAACAGCAGCGTATCTGCCATCATCTGCATTGACTTTGATTTTTTGTGATGTTTGACTTTGTGTATACTTTACCTCAACGGATGCATTTTGCGGCGGAGTGCCATCCTCTGTTTTTACATCACCTTTCAAAATCATGACTTTTTCTGGTTTGGCTTTTTCAGGCATTTTAAATTGATAGACATCATAACCACGCTGATTATTTAAATCTTTTGCCCCGAAATAAGCCACATCTCCATCACTTGACACTACAATTCCAATTTCATCCTTGTCACTATTAATCGGGTAACCAATGTTCTTTGGTTGACTAAAAGTGCCGTCGTCATTCATTTTGCAGTAATAGATATCCAAACCACCAACTCCGACATGCCCGTCACTAGAGAAATATAGAGAACGGCTATCTGAGTGCATATATGGTGCTTTGTCTTTGCCTTTCGTATTGATTGTGGCTGGTAGTGGTTTCGCTTGTCCCCAGCTACCATCTGATTGACGTTTAGAGACAAATATGTCAATTGAATAATTCCCATCTGCATCTTTAATACACTCTGTTCGTGCAGCTGCAAAAAATAGAAGCATACCATCACCACTGAGGGAAGGCTGTGATTCCCAGCCTTCGGAATTGACAAGGTCTGATAGTCTTTCTAGTTCTGACCAAACATATTCTTTTTCGCCTGTTTTGTCATTGGTCACAAACGTATATTGCGCACTATACAAATCAAAATTTTCTGGATTTTTCGGCAAAGGATTCTTTTTGGCAATGATCAATTCTTTATTGTCAATTGAAATCGTAGAGCCACCAATATTGTCGCCGAGATTAAATGGTGGAGGAAGTGGTTGTCCGTCATCAAAGACATTGTTTATGTCAGGTCTATGGCTCCACGTAAATTCTTCAACAATACGAACGGAGAAGTCGCCTTTGGCTTGCTTTTCATATTTACGAGTGAAAAACATGATTTCTCCATCTGGAGAAATGAGTGGAAGATAATCGTCATTTTTTGAAGAAACACCCACTACCTTAATTGGATTGAAAGCGATGTTTTCTCCATATATTTCTTTATAGGCCTTTATGTTTGGTAAAGCTTCAGTTACCTCATCATACTTTTTTTGATAGTCTTTTTCGAATTTGGTTGGGTCAGAATCAGGAAAGCGCTGAAATTTTTCGAAGTAGGTCAGTGCTTGATCATATTCTTTATCAGCGTAGCAAATGGCGCCGAGGAAGTAATATGGTTCAGAATGGTATTCGGGACATAACTCGATTAGCTTTTCATAGTATTGACGAGAAAAGGTAAATGGGGCTCCTGTTCTTTTTGCTTTCAAAAAATGCAATTCACCAAGCCTTTGAAGTGCGGGAAGACAACCAGGTTCTTCTTCAATTGCCTTTTCTAAAAATTCAAAACGTTCTTCTTGAGAGTATTTTTTTGAGTCTTTGCTATTGTCGAGCATTTTCTGAACCTTGGAGGATGGGCTGTAATCGCAAGATTCTTGACCAATTGTGGAAATTGCGCAAAATGAAAATGCTACCGTTAATGCGGTGTAAAGTGCTCTAAACGTCATTTTTTTCCTTGAGTTTGGGACGAATTTAGTGTTTTGTTTTTTCTTGAGACAACTGTCGAGCCAGTTATTAATTTTCCTAAATTTAACATCTAATCCTTTTACATGCCTGACCACAATGTACCTAGCGCTGTCAGAGAAGTACTCGATATATCCCCTTCCTATTATGCCATTGCGGATTTTAATGGAAGGTTGACGTTTACTAATCATGCTCTGAATAAATGCTGTAAAACTCAATATGGTGATAATCATGATTTGAAGCATGTCGATGATCTCGAACTTGTTTCTTTCTACCTGCATAAAAGATTATTTTGGTCAGATATTGTGGATGCTTGTTCGCAAGACAGTATTACGCTGCAAGTTTCTATTGGAGAAAATTCTGGAGTATATAAGTTTTCAGCTGGGATAATCGAAGGGAAATTAAGTAAGTGTATCCTCTTGTGTTTTGCAGAAATAACGCCAAGACACGAATTAGAAGTTCAACTGCTGGAGAAAAATGGTTTTATGGATCAATTTCTAAATGAACTTCCCCAGATGATTTGTTCATTTGATGAAAAAGGATTAATTCGATTTTGGAATAAACAATGTGAAGAGATGTCTGGCTACTCAGCTTCTGAAGTATTGAAGAATGGAAGTGCATTCTCTTTATTGTTTCCCAACCCGCGCTATCGAGAGCAGATTATTGATAAATTACTCAGAAAAGAAAACGGTATCCTCAGGCATATCAATACGGAATTGACAACTAAGGAAGGATTGACCAAAGTAATTGCGTGGAATATTGTATTCAAAGAAAATCCAAGTATTCATGGACTTTCCTATTGGCTCACGGGCACAGATGTAACAGCGATGCATCGAGCAATGAACGTCTTAATTGAGAGTGAAAAGAGATTTAGTAATATCTCTATGGCTTCAAATGATGCGGTTTGGGATTGGGATTTATCTTCAGATGAACTTTGGTGGAACGAGGGTATGTCATCAATTTTTGGTTACAAACAAGATGAGATTGATAATACCTATGAATGGTGGCTGGAACGTCTGCATCCTTCTTTCACTGATCAAGTTAATGAGAAGTTGAAACAGCATGTAGATCTTGGAAAAGAGTTTTGGTCAGACGAATATATGTTTAGAAAAAAAGATGGTTCTTACGCTTATGTCTTCGATAAAGGGTACATTATTAAAAATGAAAATGGAAAGCCGATTCGATTTATTGGTGGAATGGTAGACATTACCCACGTTAAGGAAAATTCTGATTTAGAATAACCTGTTTCATTCGTTCATTTGCATCATGGAATATAGAAGATTAGGAAAGTCGGGTTTGCAACTAAGCGAACTCTCATTTGGTTCTTGGATCACATTCGGGAATCAAATTGAAAACGGAATTAGCGAACGTCTGATGGACATCGCCTACGATGCGGGTGTCAATTTCTTCGATAATGCTGAGGTTTACGCAGATGGGCGAAGTGAAGAAGTGATGGGTGATATACTATCCAAAAAACAATGGAATCGTGATACATATGTAGTTAGCAGCAAAGTTTATTTTGGAGCTGGAGGAAAGCTTCCTACACAAAGAGGACTTCATAGAAAACACATAGTAGAGGCTTGTGAGGCTGCACTCAAACGATTGAAAGTTGATTATTTAGATTTATTTTTTTGCCATCGTCCAGATAAGGAAACCCCAATTGAGGAAACGGTTTGGACCATGCATAATCTCATTGCACAAGGAAAAATAATGTATTGGGGAACCAGTGAATGGAGCGCCCAAGAAATCATGGAAGCTCATATGTTTGCCGAAAGACATCATCTCATCGGCCCAACAATGGAGCAGCCACAATACAACATGTTGACGCGTCGTAAAGTAGAAGTTGAATACAGTCAGATTTATAAAACCGTTGGACTTGGAACAACAATTTGGTCTCCTTTGGCATCAGGATATTTGACGGG
>Ga0315903_10004624_pt1 | contig 18294 bp, 14 predicted proteins | sample LakEriMetagenome_7_FD_203524 | JGI IMG/M metagenome (GOLD analysis project Ga0315903, IMG submission 203524) | Freshwater fungal communities from buoy surface, Lake Erie, Ohio, United States - Buoy 2 MA119 | ecosystem: Environmental > Aquatic > Freshwater > Lake | place: USA: Lake Erie, Ohio...
GTTCGAATCCCTTGTCCTCCGCTTAGAAATCATGCTTACCCTGGAAAACCGCGCTTCTCGCGAGTTTTCCAGGACTCTTTTAGTTCGGGCGCGACTCGGTGCTTGACGATTCCGGTCGGGGGCTGGCTTAGAGTTCATTTGTCCTGTAGGGGACGGGAACTTTTACTAGTTTAAAGGGATAGGACTGAGGCTTTCCCGTTTTCTCGGTCGCTCGGACAATGACCGACTGAATGTCTCGACCGTAAGGTAGTGCGCCAAATGTAAACGTTTGTGTACTATCAGAGTAAGTTTCTTGTCCGAACGATCCGCGTCCATTGCCAATGCCACCTCCACTGCCACCAGCACTGCTACTGCCACCTGCACTTCCCGAAGCACCGGGAGCATGCAACACCCCTTCGCTGTCTTGAATCAACACCTCAAAGGCACTTTGTTGATCCAGAATGGACTTCATCATCGCCTGCGGGTTTCCAAACTGATTTCCTCGCTTCTTAACAAGCTGAGGAAGTGCCAGTGTGACGTGGATGCCGCGATCATTGCTTTGAAGATCTTTGAGAGCAAACGAGTGTTCTCCGCTCTTCTTTGTCGACGGTCTGCCATTCGGGAACTCCACTACAATACGACGACCGGGAGTCACTTTGAGATCTCCGGAGATAGTCAGATACTCCGTCGCATTTTCCTCCTGAAAGTAGGCTACCAATTCACCTTCAAGTCCTTTCTCGAAAGCAGGATCGAAGAAATTCAATGCGCCAGGTCCCATCCATGGTACCGGATTTTCCTTATCATCAACGGCTTTCATGTTCTCCAGTTCGAAGATCCCTTTGTCGTTTGAATCGACCTTCAATGCGATTGCGATGTTGGGGCGGACCAAGCCGCCATTGCCACCGGATGTAACGCTTCCGGATGAGGAGCTTGAGCCACTTGAAAATCCTCCTGATACACCACCTAAGATCCCTGAAGCGTTTCCGTTGCCACCGAAAAACTGCTCGTTCCTTTGAAAGTTACTTGACGAGTTCTGGGTTGAATCATTCTGAAGATGCTCAAGCAGCAAGTTAACTGCACGATTCGATGGGGGTTTCATCCCTAGATTCATTTGATCGATCGAATCGGTTTTTGTCACTTTGATGACGAACTTGCCTGCCTTAGCAGTGATCGGTGCTTCTGGTTCGTCCTTTGGAGCACTCGCAATCGATTGCTCAGATGCACTCGGTGTTTTTTGAGCGGTGTTCACCTCTTGCTTCTTTGATGAATTGCCCGATTTCCCTTCCGGCTTCCCTTCCTGGCCTAGTTGTCCCACTTGGAGCAAGAGCAGCCAAGTACTAATCGAAGCGAGTGCTATCCACGGTGTTGCCATCATCAATCTCCTGAAAAGAGTCTTGGAACGAGACTTTCGGTCGGTCTGAAAAAACGACTTGGGAAAAGGTACCAGTTGAGGTTGTTCGACGTGCGCCAAACATTGCTTTAGTAACGCTCCAACCTCTGAAGCAGATTGGAATCGAGAGTTCTTGTCTTTGCTAAGCAGTCGGCGAACGATCTCCGCAAACCACTCTGGTAGTTCCGACACCAAAGAAAGCACGGAGGGCGGATCAACGTCTATGACTTTGCGTATCGCTCCGTAGGGCGTGGATGATCGAAATGGCGAGCGCCCAGTGCTGGCTTCGTAGAGCACACATCCAAGACTAAACAGGTCCGTTCGATAATCGAGTGGCTCGTCGCGAGCCTGTTCGGGAGACATATACTCGGGTGTACCTAGCACGGTGTTTGTGCCGGTGAATCTTAGATCGTCGATAGCTTTGGCAATACCGAAATCCGTAATCATGACTCGATCCACATCGCTCTCAAGCAGGATGTTTGCTGGCTTGATATCGCGGTGAATAAGTCCCTGCGCATGGGCCGCTTCAAGACCTGCAGAAATCTGCAAGCCAATCCTAAGAACTTCTCTCAAACTCAGATGACCGCGATGATGCAATCGAGATTGTAGGGATTGCCCTCGTACAAATGTCATCACCAAGTAGGGATTTCCCTGCCACTCTGAGGTCGCATGGATCCCAACAACATTATCGTGCACAACCGCCGCAGCAGATTGCGCCTCACGAAGGAATCGCTGCTTGAAGACTGCACTTGGAATCAGCATCGGGGCCAGCATCTTGATCGCAACGTAACGATTTAACGATGGATCGAAAGCCTTGAAGACGACTCCCATTCCGCCACGACCTAGCAGCCCGAGGATTTCGTAAGTTCCGATTCGCCCCATCATTCTTGGATCATCCGATGGACCCAACAGTTTTTTCAGAGACGCAAAATCTTCCAGGCCTGAGGTCGTATTTGAGTTTTGCTCGTCGCTCAAGGAATCTCGGATCGCATGCCACTCGTTTGCTGATGCAGTACTCTCCTCGAGACGGATCCTACAAGATGTGCATGCAGAAAGATGTGTCTCTAAATCCACGACCTCAACATCGGATAACTCACCTTGAAGAAATCGATCCAAGACATCCTTGTTGCAATAGGTATGCTTCAACTTCATGTTCTAGTTCGCCATATCATTGGGTTATCGAATCATCGTCCAACTCAGCGATCCTCTGCTTGATCCTCTGCATTACCCGAGATCGGGCAATGTACACAGCCCCGACTGACCTCCCTATTTTCTCGGCGACTTCTTGAGCTGGCAATTGCTCGATGGCCGTATCCCAAAATGCAGTCCAAGTTGTCGATTCAAATTCACCACGAACTTGCTGGGCAACCCACCGGAGTGTTTCTCGCTGCCATTCGAGATCAAACGATAGCGAATCGGACTTGTCGGGGCGTTGATGAAGTTGCTGCAAAGAATCCGTCCCACCAGACGCTTGGTCCTTTGGTCGCCTGCTCAATGCGTTCATCGTCGCGTTGCGAACCACTGTTTGAAGCCAGGTTCTGAATCGGGCTCGAGCCGGATCACTCTTCCACTTGTTAATGTTCTTTAGAACCAGTAGAAGCACTTGCTGTGCTAGATCCTCCGCATCGTCAAATTGCATCTGTTTACGAAGAGCAATTCGAACGATGACGGGACGGTAAATGGACGCAAACTCTTCCCAGGCAGCATTGTCACCACCGTCCTGCAATCGTTGGATCAAGCTGTGTCTGGTCTCGGGAGGCATGGGCCGCGTGGTGCTTTGGGTAGGCTAGTTATTGCTTCACCAGAATACACACAGGAGACAACTATTTTCTTTCAACAAAAGACCCCAAATAGCTGCTTTTAGCCTTTTTTTCAGCCGACGCGATGGAATGGGCGACCGTTTGTGTCCTGTGAGAACTTTTGTGAAGAAACCAACCCTACTCCGGTAGCAAGCCCTCTTCTATCCCTTATTTATTAACCACACAACCCAACGCAACCACGGGAACAAATCCTCCCACCGTTATGCCATCTTTCCCTAATTTCGGTGTGTTCCGAGGTTCCCTGTTTTTCGGAGATAAGAGCCAGTGTGTGTTCACTGCGACTCACAAGACGATTCAACAGCAGACGATGCGCGTTCCCCGAACGTAGCCACACGTCACCAGGCGGTGGAGGCGCTATTCGCGCCGCTCCCACCGCTTGGCAGCGGATGGCTACGGATGGCTACGATTCGGGAGCAAAAGCCCCCAACTATCGCTTCGATACCGTCTTGGACTTCGTCGCTCCCTTAGCGGCCTTGGTGTCTTTGACCACCTTGGCCGAAGGTGCGTTGGCAGGATGTCGCAAGGCAGCCTGGGCGGCGGCCAATCGTGCGATCGGCACGCGGAACGGACTGCAACTGACGTAGTTCAATCCGATCATGTGACAGAACTCGACCGAGTTGGGATCTCCACCGTGCTCACCGCAGATACCGATCTTCAAATCGCTGCGGGTCGATCGCCCCTTCTCAACACCGATCTTCATCAATTGCCCAACTCCGCCTCGATCGATCGATGCAAATGGGTTGGCCTTGATGATGTCAAGCCCTTGGTAGGCCGGCAAGAACGAACCCGAATCGTCACGGCTCATCCCCAACGCTGTTTGGGTCAAGTCGTTCGTGCCGAACGAGAAGAACTCGGCCGACTCGGCGATCTCGTCGGCGGTGATCGCTCCGCGAGGGACTTCGATCATCGTACCGACGCTGTAAGCGAACTTCTTGCCAGAAGCCTTCATGACCTCGGCGGCGACGCGATGGACGATCTCGACCTGGAGATCCAGCTCTCGCTTGAATCCAACCAGAGGAACCATGACCTCAGGCTTGACCTTGGTCCCTTCTTTGAGAACCGTGACAGCCGCTTGGAAAATCGCCCGAGCTTGCATTTCGGTGATCTCCGGACGGATGATCCCGAGCCGGCAACCTCGGAAGCCGAGCATGGGGTTGAACTCATGGAGTTCATTGACCATCTTGGCAACCTCGGCGACCGTTGTACCGAGCTGCTTGGCGACTTCTTCCTGACCCTTCTTGTTGTCCGATTGGGGCAAGAATTCGTGCAACGGTGGATCGAGCAAGCGAACGCAAGCTGGCAGACCATCGAGGGCTCGGAAGATCCCCTCGAAGTCCTTCTGCTGATAAGGCAAAAGCTTGGCCAAGGCCGATTTGCGAGCGTCCTCGGTCTTGGCGAGAATCATCTGACGTACGGCGATGATCCGATCCCCTTCAAAGAACATGTGCTCGGTGCGGCAGAGTCCAATCCCCTCGGCTCCGAAAGCAACCGCGTTGAGGACCTGATCGGGTTGATCCGCATTGGTGCGGAGACCCAACGTTCGGTACTTGTCGGCTAGCTTCATCATGAAGTCATAGTATTGGAAAACCTTCGAGTCCTTGGGCTTGAGCGTCTTACCGACCAAGACTTGCTTGAGCTCGCTGTCGGCCGTGTCGATCTTGCCATGGAACACCTCACCGGTCGTCCCGTTGATGCTGATCGCATCCCCTTCCTTGAGCGTGACTCCCTTGCACTTGAGCACACCCTTGTGGTAGTCGATTTCGATGTCGCCTGCACCGGCGACACAGACCTTACCCATTTGACGGGCCACGAGCGCCGCGTGGCTCGATACACCACCGCGAGCCGTGAGGATCCCGTCGGCTGCGATCATTCCGCGAAGATCTTCTGGACTGGTTTCGATCCGAGCCAAAACCACATTTTGCCCCTTGGCGGCGAGCTCTTCGGCTTTGCCCGCTGTGAAAACCACGGCTCCAGAGGCAGCTCCAGGACCCGCAGGCAATCCTATGGCCATCAATCGACCGTCCTTCTTGGCCTTGTCGTAAGCCTTGATGTCGAAGATCGGCTGAAGCAATTGGTTCAAAGCTTCTGGATCTCCAGACTTGATCGCATGCTCAGGGGTCATGAGCTTCTCTTTGACCATGTCGTGAGCGATTTTCACGTAAGCCAACGCGGTACGTTTACCGTTTCGCGTCTGCAACATGTAGAGCGTTTTGTTCTCGATCGTGAACTCAAAGTCTTGGACGTCCCCAAAGTTCCTCTCAAGAATCTTGCGAACATCGACCAGTTCCTTGTAGGCAGGTCCTAGGATCTTGTCCTTGGCCATGTCGGAAATCTTCAGCGGTGTTCGCACACCGGCGACGACGTCCTCTCCTTGGGCGTTGACCAAGTATTCTCCGTAGAAAACATTCTCGCCGTTGGCCGGGTCGCGAGTAAAAGCCACGCCCGTTGCGCAGTCGTCGCCCATGTTTCCAAAGACCATGCTCTGGATGTTGACCGCTGTGCCCCACTCGTCTGGAATGCGGTACTTCTGGCGGTAAAGAATCGCTCGCTCGTTCATCCAAGAGCCGAAGACGGCCTGGACTGCACCCTCGAGTTGCTTCATCGGCTCGTTCGGAAACGCCTTACCCGTCCACTCCTTGATGAGCTTCTTGTATCGCTTGACCAACTCCTGCAGATGCTCCGCAGTCAGATCGGTATCCTCTTTAACCTTGACATCGCGCTTCAGACCGTCCATGACCTCTTCAAACGGTTCGTGGTCGTTCTCGTTCTTCTTTTGAATCCCCATGACGACATCGCCGTACATCTGGATAAAGCGACGATAAGAGTCCCACGCAAATCGCGGATTCTTGGTCGCTGCAGCTAGGCCTTCGGTGGCCGCATCGTTGAGCCCCAAATTCAAAATAGTGTCCATCATCCCGGGCATCGAATCCCGAGCACCCGATCGGACCGATACCAACAAGGGATTCTTCACATCCCCAAACTTCTTACCGGTCTCCTTCTCAAGCCACTTGACCGCCTTCTCCAACTCGCTGGACAATTCTGCTGGATACTTGCGACCATTCTTGTAATAGTTGACGCACACCTCCGTCGTGATCGTAAAACCCGACGGAACTGGTAGTCCAATCTTGGTCATCTGAGCTAGGTTGGCTCCCTTGCCTCCCAACAAGGACTTCATGTCCCCGCTGCCGTCGGTTTTGGATTTGCCAAAGAAATAGATGAGTTTATTTGCCATAGCTGGACTGAAGACTCCAAAATAGTTGTGCGAAATCAAAGGGAATGTCGGCTTCCTACCGCCGTTAGCCCCACCTGTCACTCTCAGACGGAAAGTTTAAGCCTGCTTGGAATAACCGTCAATTACCGAACAACCCGCATCCCCCTAGCCCAACCCAAAGTAGTTGCCGCGATGATCGCAGATCCCCCCCGTTGCTTGCTGACCTGCTTGTTGGCCCTGGCCGTCCTATCCTCGGGGGCTTACGCCCAGGTCGTTGAGGAACTGCCCAAACCCATCGAAGCCCCAAACCAACTGAGAATCACCCAGTCGATCCAGAAATCCGAACTGCAAATGGATCGTGAAATCTCCCCGGAAAAGTCCAGGGGCCGATTCACCCTGGTTCTAGCGGATGCAATCGAAAGCAACCTCCAGATACTCCCGTGTGCGACCCAGGAGCTCCTCGGACCTGCCCAAGCCCAGTGGCGAATCCAAAGCGAAAACTTCGCCCCGGAAATCGTCCTTAGCCTTCAAAGCAAGCCCGCCCGACGGTGGCAAGTCTCGTGCACCGTGCAGATCCCCTCGCAGGCCCAAGGCCCGCTGGTTGAACTCGGTCCCAAAGACCCAGAGTCGGTTCTTCGACGCCTCAGAGCCTACGACCAATGGCTCACAAACACCGTCGAACAGTGGGAGCTCGCCCCGAGGAGTTCCCCCAACTTCCGAACGGCAAGATCCTATGCGGCTCGACAAAAAGAAACGCAACAATCCCTGGAACGCTGGTCCCAAATCGAACAACTCGCTTCGCAAGTTTTCCATGCCGCTCGCATCGAGTTCGAACTGACCCCGTAAAGGACCAACCCACAAAATTTGTAGCCCCCAGGAAGTTTCGGTAGCCTGTTGACTATCGGTTCTTTTGAAGTAATCTTACGACCCTTGATGCCGATTCGAATCCCAGGCCCAACGAAAGCCGATTCAAATCATCGTCGAGAAAAGCGCGTGGTGAACTCCAAGCTTCATAGCTTCGAGGGCAACAGGGAACTCCGGTGCAATTCCGGGACGGTCCGGCCGCTGTAAGTCGTCGCTGAGATGCCCTCAAGGGTTATCAGCAACACACCCTCCTTCTGTTGATTTCAATCCAATTGAAGCGTGCCATTGGCATCGACTGCATCCTGCACAAACCGTGCAATGCGGACCGATAGGCTGAGAAGGCAGTGAGGGTCTGCTAGACGACAAGTCAGAAGACCTACCATGCGAAATCGCAGCTTATAGCCTCCCGAATCTGAGGCTGTTGCGGTGAACGATCCCTCATTTGAGGATCCTCGAGTCGACGTCGACTCGTGCCAACAATGCCATTTCCATCGAAGGGTTCCGCCATGCTTCTGGCTAGAATTTCGCGCGCAGTTTGCGTCGCCTCCTACATGCTCCTGTCGGCCGCAACGCTCTGCTCGGTCGGCCGTTCGGATATCGTCGGATTCGAAGACAACACCCGCTATTCCCAAGGATCCAACGGCCAGTTCTACAACGGCGACCTGGGAAACAACACGAGCAACTCCCAAGGTTGGTCCAGCGGTGGCATCCACTTTTCAAACTCCTACACGTTCGACACCCAATTCAACTACGGCTACTGGTCAGGCTTCTCCTACTCTCGCGTCAACGCCGGAAATCTCTCAGGATTTGAAAACCAATACGCTGCGAAACCTGGGATCGGGAGCGATGGCTCTGCCCACTACGCAATCGTCTACAACGCCTTCTCGGGAAATGCCGTCGTGACCTTCGGCGCCCAAGTCCAACTCTCTTCGATCGATGTCTCGAACACGGCTTACACCTATTTTTCCATGCGAGACGGCGACCAATTCGCCAAAAAATTCGGTGGCAATAGCGGCAACGAAGAGGATTTCTTCAAACTCGAAATCCAAGGATTCCGAGGAACCGTCGCGACCGGTTCGGTCGATTTCTTTCTGGCGGACTATCGCTTCGCCGACAACTCCCGAGACTACCTCGTCGACCAATGGGCTCGTGTGAATCTCTCAAGCTTGGGGGCTGTCGACTCGCTCAAATTTGCATTGAGCTCAAGCGATGTCGGGCAATTTGGTATGAACACCCCGGCCTACTTCGCCATGGATCGCATCGAGTTCTCTGCTGTGCCAGAGCCCGGCAGTATGGCGCTTCTGGGCGCGGCGAGTGCCGCAGTTTGGCTGCGACGAAGATGGAAAAGAGGATCGGCTCGCTAGAACCTCTCAAACTCAGACCAACTTGCGGGCCGCGATGACCCGACCGGCCGATGCGAGGGCCTCGACCAAAGCTACCCGGTCTGTCTGATGACTCCAAGACAATCGGACCGCACCGCTCAACTGAGGCTCGCAGAGCCCCATAGCCGCTAACACATGGCTTGCCGTTGCACAGACGCTCGTGCATGCCGCCCCGTCGGAGATCGAAATCGATTCTCGCACCGATTCGAGCAGATCGTCGGCATCCCATCCGGGAAACGAAACGTTCAGCACATGCGGCATGCGGTACTGGGCACTGCCGTGAATCTGACCTCCATGGGACTCTGCCCAGTCGATCACGATCCTGCCGATGCACTCGCATGCCTGCTTGCGAGCCGCGTGCTCCTGAAGTGCCAATTCGGCCGCTAGCCCAAATCCAACAATCAAAGGGACAGCCAGCGTCCCGGATCGAAGACCCAATTCTTGACCTCCGCCGACAAAAATCGGTTCGAGGACCGGTCCCTCCTTGGGCTGTCGCCTAAGGATCAATGCTCCTATCCCTTGTGGGCCGAAAATCTTATGAGCGCTGATGCTTATCGATGCAATTCCCCGATGCGCGAGCGGTTCGAACTCTCGACCGAACCCTTGGGCCGCGTCGACATGCAACCAAACCCCTCGGTCCTCGGCCGCTTGGGCCAACTGGGAAATCGGCTGAATAACCCCTGTCTCATTGTTCGCATGCATCAAACTCACAAGCAACGTGTCGGTACGGATTGAATCGATCAAATCCTCAATTCGGACGCGACCATCGCCCTGCGGCTTGACAAGCGTCACTTCAAATCCCCACGACCGCAACCGTTCAAGCGGTTCGAGCACCGCCTTATGCTCGATCGCCGAACTGACGACATGACGCTTACCAGAGGCGAGTCCGTACTTGGCAAGACCAAGGATCGCAAGATTGTTGCTCTCGGTCGCCCCACTGGTGAAAAAAACTTCATTCCGTTTGGCGCCCACCACCCGACCAATCCGATCCCGAGCCTCATGCACCGCATCTTTGGCGTTGTGCCCGTGGACATGGGGACTGCCCGCGTTGCCCGGCAACCATCGATAAGCATCGAGCATTGCCTGCAAGACCCTCGGTTCGATCGGATTCGATGCATTGCAATCGAGATAGACCGGACTCATACTTCGCCCCGTCTGAAGGATTCAGCACGCCTCAAGGCAGCGACCCGCTCTAAAGCAGCAACACTGTAGCAGAGGGGATAATGCCTCTCGAAATACCAAAGCTTGGCAAAGTAAAATCCGATCGGACTTGCCGGAAATTCGGTCCCTTGCTTGGTGCCCTGAGCGATCCAACCTACCCCAAAATCCATCGCCTTTCGACAATCGTCCAAAAGCTCAGGCTCGCAAGGGAACTCCTCAGGGCGCATCACCGCTCGATAGCAAAGGTCGGCCAACACCTCAACCGCTAGAGCAGTCTCCTCGATCGACCCCAAGGCTCCCGCTTGCGAAGATGGATTTTCGACCCGCAACGAACCTCGATCCGATCCGGTCCAACTCCCATCGGACTGTTGAGCCCTCAGGAGCCAACGGGCGGCCATCGCAATGCGAGAATGCACCTCAAGTTTGTTGCTTTGCATCAGCCATGGCGCCTGGGTCGCAGCAAGCCAAGCCAACAGCACACGGCTCGTGCCGTAGGTCGGATTCTCTTCATCGCGAACGTGTTGGTTACCAAACCACAACGGCACCCATGATCCGTCCCGCCGCTGGCGCCCCTTGAGGAATTCCATCGCACGAAGGATCGACTTGCGCATTCGAGATTGCAAGCTCACGTCGGCAAGGTCGATCCAGGCCAACCATGCGCGGATCCCATGGGCCGTGATGTCCGGATTGGAGCGATCAAAAGGTAGGGTTCCCCATCCCTTACAAAACGTCGGAATCCCACCGTCGCGATTCTGCAAATCCAATAACCAGATCGCTCCGGCAAGAGCCTGCTCCCGAAGTTTCCTCTCAGGTTCGATCGCATCAGGACTCGTCTGCGAGTCCCGAGCATCGTAGTAAGCCCGCAAGGCCAGCAGCGCACCGGGCGTATCATCTGCATCGGGAACTCCGCCGCTCAGCGGGGTCCATGACCACCCACCAGGGGCCGCGTTGGTGAAGGGATGGACTCGGGTGTACTGCTGATCGCAGATCCATTGTTTTAGCGATAATTCGCCAGATCCTAATCGGGATCGCCAGTGGCTCGAGTGGCTCAAGGCATTGACCGAGAGGGTCGAGACCCAGGTTGCTAGATGCGTGTCGATGGCCCAACTCCCGTCGGATCGAAATGAATCGAGCAAAAAACCGACACCTTGGGCGACGGTCCGATGGCCACCGTATCCTGCGCCGATGAGCGCGATAACGACAAAACTTGTCAGCGGGATCGCTTCGAGAAATCCACCGCTCTGAGGCTGAATCGATTCGAGAACCCGCAAACACCTTGGGGTCGTCGCATTGCGTATCTGACGCGCCAGCGGGTTGAGCGATGGCGCCTGCCGATGCCGAACCAATCCGATCGCAATCAAGGCTGGCAAGGCATAACTGACGACTGGGAGTTTCATCGCCGCGAACCAACTGCGAGGAAACGCAGCCAGTTCAAAGGGAAGTTGCGGTACGAGTTTCCATCCTTGTTTCGCAGACGCTCCGAGCCGTCGGGTCGATGCCAATGCCATCAAGATCGGTACCGAAAACGTTTGGTCTTTGCCATAGCGAGCCCGGACGGCTCGCGCAATGTCCTCGGGAGCTAAACTCCCGGCAACACGTTTGATCCAGGCCTCCGCCCGCGAAATCGGATCCAAAACAGCTTGCGAGCCTCCGGCGGCTCGCGCCTGCTCTGGCCCCTGCAGGTTGTTCAACGCCCCCCAAACCAAGAGTGTCGTACTGATGTTGCTCATGCTCTTGACGGTATCTCCCCAGCCTCCGTCGGTGTTCTGGTTCTCGATCAACCAAAGCCTCCCACGCACGATCCGTTCGTGGATCGCTTCGCGCATGCGAGCATCCAGACTTTGGCAATCGCAAAGGTGGGCTTCCAAAGCACAGACGGCCGTGGCGGTCGAAAGAGCGCTGCTCGATAGCTCACCTTCCCAATACCCATGGGCATTGCGAGCTTCCAACAGCGACCGGCGCGCGTTGGCCAAGAGAGCGTCAAAAGGGTAGACCTGCTCAGGCCGTTGGGGTTCTAAGGCGGGCTCGTGCATCGTGTTACCAAAAACTCAGATGCCCGAGGCTCAAGAGTCCATAATAGGTGTATTCGATATCCAACGCATCATCCTCCCAGCTTCCGACAAAGCCACCGCGTGCCGTCCAAAGCGTATCGAGGTAATCAAGGTTCTTCTCGGCGATGAGCCCTAGGTCGAACGAGGTGGTACTCAGCGCATGCAACGCGGTAGCCGTCGACAAAAGGTCGGGCATGACGATCCCTTCTCCGACGCAAAATCCACCGTCTTGGTGCATCTGCGAGAGCAACCAATCCCGAACTTGGTTCCCCTCGTCGCTGCCTAGGTGACGGAACAAAGAAGCTGCTGCTGCAGTCGTTGGTGTCAGACCAAAAGGTAAGTCGGGGCTATTGGAGTACCCTCCATCGTGTGCCAATCGACTTCGGATGCACGAGAGCATTTCCTCTTGAGAACCGATTCGGTAGCCGATGTCGTGCTCCAAACCCAAAGCGACATAACAACCGTAGAGCGAGCCGTGGGTTTCGCCCGGCTCGGTAAAGAACCCTCCGTCCTGAGCCCGAAAGCACTCGAGCCTGGCAATAGTCCGTTCCCGCAGATCCTCCGGCCATAGGCTCTTTGGCAGAAAGGCCCAGCAACGAGCCAAACAGGACAGATCGACGAGGTTGAGCTCCTCGATTCGCTGATGCTGCGAATTCAGATACCGAGCGATCGGCTCGACCGGCAAAGGCATTTGCAAGGCCATGTAGCCTGCGATTCCAAAGGTGGAATAGTACAAATCGGGCTTACCCTCCCGATCGCAAAATCCACCACTCGGGTGATGCTGCGAGCGAAGAAAGCACGCGACCAATTCGGTCGCATCACCCAGCAATTTGGGGGCTAGGCGAGCGACCTGGAGCATTTCTAGTCTCAAACTCACTGCACCAATCCTTCACTTCCACCGTGAATATCTTGCTGATCACTCGCCGCAACAAACCTTTGACACTGGGGTTCTCCAGTTCGGTCAAACACCGGATCGCCTCCTCCTTGTAGGATTCCTGCAGGACGCGGCATCGATCGGCTATCTGATATTCGGTAAATAATTTTTCGACCTGTTCGAGTTCGTCGGCCGAGCATGTTTTTCTCCAAGCTCGATCGACAAGTTCTCGATGTTGGGGATTTCCACGGACCCGCTCATAGAGCAACGCCAAAGGCAACGAAGGTCGCATGGCTTTCAAGTCGCTGAGCGACTCTCCAGAGACCATGTCCTCAAGGTCATCTCGGATTTGATAAGCCACCCCAAGCGCATCGCTAAAACGACTGATGATGCCACAGACGGCCGCATCGCAATCGGCTGCCAAGGCCCCGAACTGAAGCGCCACTTCGAAGGCCGTTGAGGTCTTCTTGCGGAAGATGTCGAGCACCTGCGTCGAACTCAACGGGGCAGGGGACTTGGCCCACTGAAATTCCGCGCCTTGACCTAGACACAACGTCCGATGCCCAGAGGCAGCAACCTTGCTGATCGCAATCCGCTGCTGGGCAGATAACCCGCAATCGGCGATCAACGCGTATCCATCTCCGAGGAGCAAATCGCCAACGTTCAACGCCACAGCGATGCCCTCTTGGCTATGGAGCGTCGGCTCGCCGTATCGCAAATCGTCATTGTCTTCGATGTCGTCATGAACCAACGAAGCCTTATGGAAACACTCTGCTGCGACCGCCAACTTCTTGAGCGATATCGGGACGGTGACCTCCGGGTCATCGACCATCGACTTCCAGACACAAGCGGTCAAGAACGGTCTCCAACGCTTGCCATTTTTGGCCAACCAAGCTCGAGCGATCTGCTCGGTCTGGGTCGGTGCTGGCCCCATGATCTCTTCGAGCGATTCGTCGTTAAACCACTCCTTGACCTCCCCACGGAGGCTATCGAGGTTGAGTCGATAGGTCGCATCGTCGCTGGTCAAGTGAATCGTCTCCCAAATCCACTCCAAGTCGACTGTCACGTCCTTGCAGTCGTCTTGAAGCAATGGAATCGCCACGCCAGGGATCGCTGCGGACTCCATGTACGGGAACGCTTTTTCCAAAACGCTCAAGCAACTGACCCCTACGATCGCATCGATTTTGCCAGTCTCAATGATCGCCATGACCAAGGCCGAACCTTCTGCAACCAAGACCGCATAACCAAGCCGTTCGGCTTCCTCTTGCAACTCTTGGATGGTGCACAAGCCACACTGTTTGCACAGTAACCCGAACTCATCGAACGGGGCAGGGCACTTGTCCTCGATCCGCATGCACTTGGGGAGCAACAGCAGGCGTCTTTGGTAAGGAACCCTCGCGAGTTGGTCGCGCCAAACCTCGCTGTTGAGCAACACGCCGACATAGTCGGTGTAGATCGCGGCTAAGCCCTGCTGCTCGACGCAGATCTCTGCATGCCTGCGCAGATCTGCAATCGATAAAGGAGCGACCAACTTTGCATCGATCACGTACTGCCGAAGCTTGGTTCGCACCGATTCTCTCTCGGGTCGCGTCTGCGGAATGTTCTCTTTGGGCCTGCGCTCGCGCTGCACAGGCACGGCGCGAGGCAAGGTCATGATGGGCAATTGCATAAGTGGGTTCTTTACAAGCGGATCAAGTGTAGGCACCGAAACCAAAATACCAGTGCTTCTTGGCGAACCGGTATATCCAACTCTCTTCCGGGATCTCCTGCCCGGGCTGGTGCTGGCTGGTCCGCGATTCAAGAGCCTCTAATTCTAACATCGCTGTTTTGCGCTGCGTGGTGTCGACGGCAGAATGTTTTTCCACCAAAAGCTTGACCAAATCGGGCCGCTCGAGCACCACACAGCCGCGAGTCGCGGCCGCCGATGTCTTGCGAAAATCATCCAAAAACTCGGACTTGGCCATGATCTGGTAAATGCTCGGACCGTCGTGAATGCTCTCTTTAGCAAATTGAATGATCGGACAAGGTTCGATCGCCCCCGATGGACCGATGTGGTGACTGACACCGGTAGCCATCGGACAAAGCGCTCCGCCACGGTCGTCCCAATAAGGCTCGACAATGCCGATCGGAACCCTTGTTCGCATCGAAACGATGAAGCGACGCAACTGGACGATCTGCTCGGGACTCAACGCCAATTCAGGCGTGGGCTTGGGGCCAACGACTCGATACGTATGGAACCAAGCATAATGGACCCCCATGCCGATGAGCTTTTTGAGCCACTGCTCGCTGACCAGATCGTAATTCGTTTTGCACACGCTCGTGGCGACCCCCACAATCAACTTGTGCTTGACGGCCGTCTGCAATCCCAACAATGTCTTGTCATAGACATTCTTCGCTCCGCGACGCTCGTCGCTGATCAAATCGGTCCCTTCGATGCTGATCAAAGGCGTGGCATTGCCCGCCTTGCGCAACCGACTCGCGACCTTGTCCGTGATCAACTGACCATTGGTGAATATCTGAAAGTAACAGTCCTTGTGCGACTCGATCACATCGAGCAAGTCCGGATGCATGAACGGCTCGCCACCGAGAATCCCAAAATAGCTGTTCCCGTGCTTCTTCGCGTCGGTGATGATCCGATTGAGATCGTCTTTGCTGATCATCTGACGAGGAGATGCGACGTCGACCCAGCATCCCTGGCATCGCAGTTGGCACGAATTGATCACCGAAATAAATAGAAACGGAGGAAAATGCACCCCCTGCTCGAGCCGCTTTTTGTACTTCTGAACCGATCGCATCCCCTTGTACCCAAAGTTGTAAGCGAACTTCCATAGCAACCGTGTGTCGACGGTTCTGAGCATGCGTGTTGCGAGTCGTGCGACCATGGTCAAGTCTGCCTGCTGAGAACTAGGATTTTGGTGGTCTGGGGGATACTTCAACGTGTGCTTGACCGTCCTGCGCTTGACCGGCAAGTGCCTGCTCGGCTCGCTGCTTGGCCGCCTGCGCCTTGGACTGGATCTGGTCGAAACTCGGCAAACTCGAGAGCACTTCGGCAGGGATCTCCAAGCCGTCGATGTTGGTCTTGAGTTTATCGAGGCATCGCTGACGTTCTTTCAAGGCTCGATCGTCGTCACGTTCCTTGGAGAATCGCGACTTGGCCTTCTCGCTGCGGTCCTTGAGCATCGAGTATATGTCTCCGCCGAGCAAGGCGCTGATGTCGACCTTCATCGCCTCGCGCCGCACGTCATCCTGGTTGACTTCGTCTCCGTTGATCGGGCCGGCTTTGTACTTCGGAAACAAAATTGCAACTTCGGGACACACGCGCGAACATGCCGGACAATCGGTCTTGCAATTGGTCTGATTCTGCACGGTGATCTGATTGGCTTGGTTGACACCATACACATCGAACAGACAGAAACTCAAGCATTGCATGCAGTTGGTGCATCGGTCGTAATCGATCACTGGAAACCATGGCTTCCAATGCGGCCTTGCCTCGGATACCCCGGCGGCCACCGAGTCGATGTATTCGGTCAGAGTTTCCAAACTGTCGTCCCGAACGTCCCTGGTGTGGATCTTCAAGTCCCCTTGGTCGGATTGGAAGTTCGCAGGGCGCGTGAAGTGACCCAAGATGATCAACTCGGTATGTCCAAGATTCCCCAAATTGGCGTTTTGGGTAATCCGCGTGACGGTGTAGCCAAGGTCAAGCAACTTCGGAACGATGCTCCTTCGTAAAGCCGCATCGATGGGCTCTGCTCCGGTTCCCTCGTAGAGCAATACCCGTGGACGCTCGCGATTCGTAGCTATCATGGTGAAACTCCTGTGGCTTGGCTCTCGGCACCCTCGGTCGTCTCGGCCTTCCCTATCCCAAGCTTGGCACAGACCGTATCGGCCGAATCGGTCCGCATGTTGACAACCTCAATGTACACAGGCTGCTTCGCATCGCTCTGATTTGAGTCGCTCTGGCTTGATTCGCTCTGGCTTGAGTCGGTCTTAATCGCAGCACCGGCCGCCGAAAAGAGCCATTTGACGGCCCTGGGATAGCAAGCCACGATCCGCAAGCCAGCCTGCTGCGAAAGAGGCACAAGCCCCGGATCCTTGCGAGCCGACATCTCGCACAAATCGCTGACGGATTCAAACGGTAAATTCGAATCGATCAGACGCTCGAGCACCGAATCCTTGACATCCTCAGGAAGTACTTTCGCGTAGGCGCATCGGCAATACAAAATCGGTCGGTGCTCGCTCATGCGTCCCTGAAGTTTTAGAGGAGATCGGTTTTGCTGCGGCCAAGCAACAATTATCGCAAGACACGATGGGTGGGAGTCGGTGGGAGCGGCCGGAACGCCGCAGAGTGAAGTTCCTGTGCTGCCAATCTAAACTCCTCACAACCCTTTTGCAAGGATGCTTCGACGGCTTGGCTCAACAATTGAGGGTCGGCTTCGGCTCGCAAATTCAAAGTCAATTCCCCACTCTGTAGCGATTCGAGCAAATGATGCGACTGTTCGACGATCCCGTCTTCTCGGACCAAATTCGCCACAGCGATATCGTTCCCCTGGTCAGGAACCAACGTCCCCTTCAAATGCGCAATGGAAATCCGATCGGCAAATCGCTCGTGAAGCCCCTCGAGCAACCCCGTCAAAAAATCATTCCCATCGAATTCCCCACCGCTGATTCTCCAAGAGTAGTTCACCCATCCGAGCAACGCCTCGCCCTGGGCATACGTCTCGTAGTCGACATCCATCGTCGTGCGGTCCTGCTGCTGCGGTGACGCCAAAGATGATGACAGAATCGTAAACCAATCTTTGAGGCCCTCGCCGGTCCGGGCGCTGAGACTCAATACGCGACTCTTGGGATAGCGATCCTCAAGAGCCCTGGTCAAGCGATCCAAACTCTCCGTGTCGAGCAACTCCTTCTTGTTGATGACGATCAAGTCGGCTTCTTCTAGCTGCTTGTCGTAGATGTAATTGACCTTGGGAGAAAACGTCTTGCCCGTCAAAATCCCCAAAAATCGCTGCGCTCGGATCGGGTCGACCAACACGCTCAAAGGTGCGATGCTATAGCGATGACCGACCATCTGCTCGAGCGGATAGACGACCGTGGCGACCAAATCGGTGCACGAGCCGACCGGCTCGGCCAAGTAAACGTCGGGCTGCGCGTCGCGGTCGAGCCGCTCGGTGGCTTCTAGCAAGGAAGGGAATCGGCAACAAAAACACCCCCCCGATATCTCCTCGGTTGCAAATCCACTCGAACTCAACAAGTTCGTATCGACGAGTCCCTGACTCTGATCGTTCGAGATCAAACCCACGCGAAGCCCCTGATCGGAAAAATACTCAGCCGCCTTGAGCATACAGGTCGTCTTGCCCGCACCGAGAAAGCCGCCGATCATGATGTACTTGAGCTTCAACACTTCTTTTGCTGCTCCTGTTCCTGTGACAAAATCCGGTCGATCGCCAAATCGAGGGCTTCGACATAACCCTGACAATCGACCACCCTCGAGTCGGGATTTCCTCGCGCGATGTACAGCCATCCGCGATCGTAAGGGTCGCGGTCCATGAACTGCGGGTTGTT
>Ga0315903_10004626_pt1 | contig 18289 bp, 12 predicted proteins | sample LakEriMetagenome_7_FD_203524 | JGI IMG/M metagenome (GOLD analysis project Ga0315903, IMG submission 203524) | Freshwater fungal communities from buoy surface, Lake Erie, Ohio, United States - Buoy 2 MA119 | ecosystem: Environmental > Aquatic > Freshwater > Lake | place: USA: Lake Erie, Ohio...
CACAAAGAATTTCTTTATTCAAGGGAACGATATCCCATTCTCTATTCAGTATATTGAACCTCCTTAATAGCCCATTGTTCTTCCAAAAGCCGTAACCTCCATAATTATAAAATGTACCATGGTGTGCGAAGAAGTACGCATTTAAATTGTAATTTATATTCTCTACTCTGTCTAGTCGTTGAAATATATAGGTTGAGTCGGTTTCTGCATTTTGTTTATATATCCTACTGGTTCCATCAAAATGAGCAAACATTCCTTGCTTATTCTTTATGAAAAGAAGGTATTTATTTCGTAAGATCGGACTTTTGATATCTACAAAGCGATAAGCAGAATAAGCCGGGAGCTGAATTTCCAGTTCTTTGTTTTGGAAAATTTTATTGAAAAATGCGTTTTTCGGAATATGTAATACAGAATCAGCGTCCTGGCTTATAGATCTTAACGAACAAATAATGAATAGTAGGAAATAACCTATAATTTTTTTGCCATTTTTCATGCTGCAAATATTCGTTGAATGGTTAATTTTTATTTTAAATATAAATAGGTAAAAACCTATTTTATAACCAGAAAATTGACCATATAATTTTTCAAAATTTTGGTAATCAATATATTATAATATTTACTAATTTATTGGGTTTATCCAAAAGACTCAATAAAACTATTGTAAATTTATGGCTCAAATCATTCCAAATTTCAACTCTATGCGCCTGTTCCTATTTTTCTTCGTCTTTTTTACTACACTATCGGGTTATACCCAGCCATCTGAGATCGTTTCTGGTCCAATGATCGGACATACAGAATTGCGATCAGGAAAAATTTGGGTACAATTTGCAGAGGGTATAAAAGATGTTCAATTATTCTTTTCTGAAAAAGGAAAATCAACCCGTACAATGGCACGGGCCATACTAAATGTTAATCCTTATTTCAACATCGTTCATTATGAACTTAATGATCTTCAGCCAAGTACTGCATATGATTATGAACTGAAATTCAAGGGTAAAGCATTGGCTTCTGGGTCTTTAAAAACACAGGAATTGTGGCAGTGGAGAAAACCCGCACCCGATTTTTCATTTATTGCCGGAAGCTGCTCCTATTTTAATGAAGCAGGATTTGACAGGCCAGGCAGGGCTTATGGCGGTGATTCTACCATTTTTGTGACCATGAGCAAAGAGCCCGCCTCTTTTATGTTATGGTTGGGTGATAACTGGTACACGCGGGAAGTAGATTATTACAGTAGTTGGGGTCTTCACAAGCGCGCTGCAACAGATAGAAAATTATCGATTCTTCAACCATTATGGGCGTCAATGCCTCATTATGCTATTTGGGATGATCATGATTTTGGATGGAATGATGCAGATAAAAGCTATCCTTTTAAGGAGTCTAGTCGCGCTGCATTCAATAGCTTTTGGCTTAATCCATCATCTGGCATAGACAATAAAGGGATCTTTACGAAGTTTACATGGAATGATGTAGATGTATTTATGCTGGATGACAGATGGTTCAGAAGTAACGATGACATGAAAGATAGCATCAATGGTCAGCCTAATCCAGAAAAAGAAATGTTTGGAAAAATACAAATGGATTGGCTAAAGAATGCACTTCTCCAAAGTAAGTCTAATGGGAATATTAACTTTAGGATCATTGCAACAGGCAGCCAGCTTCTAAATCCTCGCAGTCCCTTCGATTGCTTTCGCCGTTTTCCAGTTGAATATGCTGACTTTATGAAGTTTCTGCAGGAAAACAAAATTAATGGCGTTGTTTTCATGACCGGTGACCGACATCATAGTGAAATCATAAAAGTTGACAGACCAGGAACGTATTCACTTTATGATATCACCTCTTCCCCCCTTACCTCAGGTACGCATGTTTTTGGTGGAGAAGAAAAAGATAATCCCTATCGAGTGGTAGGCGTAGATAAGCTTCAGAACTATTCAAGGGTGAGTTTCAGCGGTAAAGGTCCAGAAAGAACGATGAAAGTTGAATTTTTAGGGGTAAAGGGAGAATTATTGGGGGAATGGTCTATACGAAAAGATCAACTTTCTTCACGCATAAAATAATTGGGTAGTTGACGGGATAATATATCTTAATAGGTTAGCTACATGTGGGGATCATCAGTAAAAATGAGTACATTTAACGCCCGAGTTTGATAGATGCTCCAAATGCATAATCGTTCTACCATACTAGATTCCGAAATAGAAGTTGTTTTACAGCAATTTGAAGATATTTCCCTTCAGGAGGCCATGTCAATAGATTTGAATACGCGTAAGGAAATGAAATTTGTGTTGGCAAAGAATATTTTTCTGTCTAGCCTCCCTGTATTGATTCAGCATTTTCGCCTACAGAAAAATTTTAGTGGAGAACCTGTAAATGTATATGCTACCCGATATTGGGATACAGAAAATCAAAAATCATTTACAGATCACGTTACCAAACGAAACAATCGGGTTAAGATCAGAAAAAGAAAATATGAAGATAGTGGTGAGGTGGTTTTTGAGATCAAGAGGAAAACAAATGGCACTACTGTAAAAAAGAGATTAACATCTGAAAAGCTAACAGAGCTAACCGCAGCGGACCTTCTTTTTCTAGAAAAGAACAATATTGTTTCCGATAATCTTATTCATTCGTTAGATACATTTTATAAAAGAATCACGTTATGGGATAAGCAACTTTCGGGTAGAATAACGATTGATTTTGATTATGGAATTGGTTTAGGAGACAAGGAGCATGAATTTAATAATTCATGTATCATAGAGTGTAAGGGGAATAGTGCGTTCCTAAAGAAAACAGTTAAACTGTTTTCTGTTCCATTATATCGATACGAAACCGGTTTTTCTAAATATGCTATCGGCATGATCCATCAGTACGAATTCGGTTCTGAAAGGGCAAAAACACTACTACCTGTTTATAAAAATTTCTGTAAGATAAATAACGTATGATGATGCAAGATCCTATTGTACAGATTGGTTTGGTAATATTGATTTTATTAACGTATTCTGTAGCTTATTTTTTAATTCGGGGAAGATTGATTTATTCTGCCGTATCCTTTTTGATCGGTATAACCACGTATTTCTTAATCCTTGTACTCAGCAAAAATGAATTTGGTATTGCAGCAGGATTAGGGCTTTTTGCCATTTTCGGTATCATCCGATATAGAACCGAGCAGGTTCCAATTTTGGAAATGACGTATATTTTTCTGTCTATAACCATAGCGGTTATATCCGCACTAGCGGATGGTATTGTAAATACCTTTATGAGTGTTATCCTGATTGATGCTTGCTTAATTACATTATCGGTAATTTTATTTGCTATTGTAAACCGTAGAGAGGAAGAAGATATAAAAGTAGTTGTCGATAGTATTGAATGGCTGAATATGTCTCCTGAGTTACAACTTTCTTTTCTTTCTGAGAAATCATTTAAAAATGTGCTGCGTTTTCAGGTAGTCTATATCGACTGGTTAAAAGAGTCTGCAGTGGTGAATGTAACGGTTAAAAAAAAATAATCAGCATTGTGGTGAAGGATCAATTTATCAGAATAGTCCGAGGTATTTTCATTGTATCGTTTGCCTTTTCTGTTTCATCATATACAGTATTACCGCTGAAAAAAATTTCAGAAAAAGGTGTTCAGCTCTCCCATTTACCTGGAACGTATTCAAACGCTATTGATATAACCATTTCTGGTCCATCAAATCTTTCTTTTTACTATTCATTAAATGGTTCATATCCATCCAAAAGCAGTGCTTATTGGAATAGACCTTTACGTTTAGATACAGTGCAATCTTTGGTTGTTGCCCTAGTTCGAAATAATCAACCTACTGATACATTTTATGCAGGTACTTATGTAGTTGGATTTACTTCTGTTTTACCTGTAACATCTCTTATTTTACCCAATGAAGATCTTTTCAATGAGCAAATTGGGATCTATGTCGGTGGTCGGCGTCCAGATGGAAGCCTTTGGGGGAATTGCTGGAAACGCAATATGGAAAAGGCTGTTTTTTTTGAGCACTTTGATAATGGGAATCCAGTATTATCTCAACAATGCGGTTTAAAGATCTTTGGTGGTATGACGCGTGAAAATGCAGAGAAATCCTTGCGTGTGATTGCCAAAGGAAAATATGGAAAGGGTAAGTTCAAGTATAAAATGTTTTCGACTAAAGAAGTAAGTTCTTTCAATTCTCTTGTGTTGAGAACATCGGGCAATGATCTAAATCGAACACGTTTTTTAGATATGATGGTGTCCTCAATAGCAAAAGATCTGGGTATTGATTATCTGGCATATAAACCTTCTGTATTATTCGTGAATGGAGAATATTGGGGCATCCATAATATCAGAGAAAAAAATGGAATCGATTATTTACAGGAGAATCATGGTGCTGGTGAAGAAGACACAGATCTGATTAGAGAGTTTGAGAGTTTAGAGCATGGTTCATTACAAAAATTCAAAAAATTAATAGCGGATGCTTCTTCCCTAGATCCATCTTCTGCTTCTTTTACCGATTCCATAAGCCGGCAGATGGATATTGACAATTATCTTCGCTATGCTATCCTGCAAATCCATATTGTAAATCCGGATTCAAGAGGGAACATAAGATTTTGGAGATCAGCAAGTGTAGATGATAAATTCAGATGGATCTGTTATGATGCTGATTTATCATTCTCAAGTGAGGGGCTTAATTTTTTAGAAAAAAAGATCAGTGCAGTACAAACGGATTGGTATAACCCTCAATGGTCAACCATATTACTGCGCCGACTTCTAGCTAATAAAGACATTCGGCATCAATTCATTACGGACTATTCTTTTTATTTGTCCACCATATTCAAAAAAGATTCTCTTCACGCCCGGATTCATTATTTCAAAAATTGGTTTTCACCTGAGATTGATCGTCATGTTAAAAGAAGAAACTTTAATCAAACTCGGGCGAACTGGGAAGCAAACGTGAATCGCTTATTAAATTTTGCCACTAAGCGTGAGCAGGCTGCTCTGGAACATCTAAAGTTGAATTTCAATCTGGGGGACATGTATAATTTGTCTATTCTGAATGAAGATTCATCAGCTCAGGTTTTTATCAATAAAAATAAGATCCCTTCTTTCCCCTTTCAAGTGAGATTCTTCAAAAACATCTCTTTCAATATTACCGCAAAGCCTTCGAGCCCTCGATATAAATTTTTACAGTGGGCTGATGGCGAAAAGAATGTCTCTCGTCTTATTCTGGCAAATCAATCTGGTGATCTCATGCTGAAGCCGGTATTTGAAAAAGTGAATAATTCTAAATTCTATAAAGCAATTCGCATAAAGGCATTTGGCAAAGGAATGCATGCATCTAATGGATTTGTCTTAATAGAATCCGATAAGAAAATGGCCAATGAAATCAGTTTAGTTAGTGCTACTAATGATACTATTTTTAAATTTTCAGTTGAAAAAGGAATCAATGTAATATGTGCAGACTCTAATGCATTTAGGGCTGATTTTCCACAACATACCTATCATATTATTGAGTCACCATTATTTAATGTTTCTGATTTATATGCTCATGATGTTTATGTTCTGGATCATACTGGGGATATCATAGAGTTTATTGAAGTCAATCCAAATTTGTCTGCTGCACCTTACGTGATAAAAAATGGAGATCATTTTGAGGGATTAGTGATTAAACCAGATTTAACTAAAGCGATGGCTCGTACTGGATTTGCCCTCACTCAGCCTGTTGTTATCGGCTTATCTATATTAGCCATGATTTCTGTTCTGGTATTTATTATTATGTACCGAAAAAAGAAATCCCCATCGGTGACTATAGCATTGGTATTGATTTCAGGTTTTACTTATGCTCAGATGCCTGCAGGAGGTTTCAAAAAGATTGATCCAGCTATGTTAATTCAGACGGGGATAGTGGATACGAGTCGATCAATAACTAGTGAATGTTATGAGTTTATTTGTAATTATCAAAATTCAGAAAAACCATTAAGTTGGGTTATGCCAATTACGGAGATCAGCTACATGGATCTTAACAAATTGAAGTCGTTCACGTTGAGTTATTATAAAGAAGTTAGTAGTCAATCTATATTGCACCCACGTTTAAAATCATTCACTCGAGATGTTCGTTTGTTAATCCCTGGTATACATTTTCAAAGCTTTTTAGTTGATACAACTAAAGGGGAGTATTTATTGGAAGTAGAACACTCTAATGGACTCCGATCATGGTATTATCCTATTTTCCCACTTCCGAATCTGAATATAGAAAAAGTGAATAGCATCATAGGATATGCCACTGAAGGATATTATGTTCAACTGCGATATAAAAATAAATCTATAGATCTGACCTCCATTATAAAAGAAAATGGGGTGCTAGATACAAAAGGGATATTTATTGAAAACTATTCGGTAAATGAAGTCTCCGCTATATCCCGAGTTGTGGAATTCAAAAAAAATTTCAGAAAGGATATTTGGAACGTTACCATACAGAATGATTTTAGTGCTGATCTCGAAAGGGAGATGAATAAAAAATAGACTATGCGCATATTCTGTTTACTATCTATTTTATTATTATCTGTTTTTTCTGTAGAAGGCTATGGTATGTCTGATACATCCATTTATTCTAAAATAAATGGGAATCGAGGTGAGGGAATTTCTAATTTAAAAGGTGTAAGAAATTTACGTGTAGTATTGAATGGCGTATTATATCGAAGTGGAGCCAATAATGTATATGGTCCAATCATAAGTCGGTCTAATGATTCGCCATTGTCTTTTCAAACCCTTTTAAATCTGAGAGAGCAAGGATTCCGAGGAGCGTATTATTTATACAATTCAAATTTTGATAGTGTAGGATGGCCACAAATGCTTCCTGCATTGAAGGCGGTTGATATGGAATATAGTTCTGTGATCCCTAAAACCGATTCAGCGGCATGCATCATTCTTACAGATGTTTATCATTCCATTAAAGGTATTTCTAAGGGAGCCATTCTGGTACATTGTTGGAATGGTTGGCATATGTCTGGGTTAATGTCTGTATACGCATTGATGCAGTTTTGTGATTTTAATCCAGTGGATGCTTGGGAATACTGGAAGACGTGCACTGATAATAATTATAATGGATTTGAAAAGATACGTAAGCGTATATTTGAGTTCATCCCCGATAAAGACATGAAAATTACAGAAGATGAAAAAAAGAAAATCTGTCCTTGTGAAGAGGCTACGAAAAAATAATTTTTTGTTTTGGATGATAACCTTGATTGTAAGTGCTTGCTCTGTAAAGGACGAGCTTGGTCAATCTGCAACCGCTATTCCCTTTCTACGATCAGATGGTTTATATGAATATGTAGATCTAAATGGCAAAAGGATTTTAGATTCTATTTATGAAAAAGCAGGGCCATTTAAAAATGGTTTAGCTGTGGTGATGAAGGCAGATCGAGAATATTTCATTGATAAATCTGGCAAGCATGTTTTTGATATACGCTTCGACAGGGTAAAATCATTTAAGGATGGGATAGCCCGAATAAAGTTAAATGGGAAATGGGGTTGCATAGATCGTCAGGGGAAAATTATTGTAGCTGCTGAATGGGATGAGATCGATGAGTATGCTGAATCACTTGCCCCAGTAAAGAAGAATGAGATGTGGGGGTATATTTCTCAAACAGGTAATGTGGTCATTGCTCCGAAATATGAAAAAGCCGAAGGATTCAAAGGCGGTATAGCAAGAGTTAAATTATCAGGTAAAGAGTTTTTTATCGATACCAAAGGACGCGAATGGCGTCAGCAATAAGGTTGATCCTAAAAACTAATCTAAATTGGTTAGTATGTTGTAGTTTTGCCACTCCATTAACGTAACAAAAGTGACGAACATAAAATCAATTATCCTTCTAACTTTTTCATTATCAGCCATTTTAGCTTGTGAATCGGGTATAAATAAAGCCAAATCAGAATTAGCTGAAAATGAAAAGAATCCTGCTGTATATAGCAGGAAGCCAATTGATTCGCTTACTCAGGATGAGATATGGACCAGGTACCTTACAAATCCTTGTTATCTTCCCTTGCTCAAGGATCCTGAGTTTTGGGAGAAGGGCACTCCAGTGGGCTTTAGCTTTGCTGAATTACTGAATGATTCGCTATCAGCTGATAATATGTATCGCACTCGCTATCTTGTTGGTGATTTCAATGCAGTTGGTCCAGACAAGAAGTTGAGAGGAGCAAATGAGGTTTATCCCAAATTATCTGATCTACCAGAGTTTAAAAAATTGCCGTCATCTTTAGTCAATAAAATGGATAAAACGTATCCAGGCACAGCAGCATTTGAGCAGTTGAAGATTGAAATTGAAAATACACTTGGCGACTCTGCCTTTACATATATAAACTTTTTAAATAAGGTTTGGGCATATAAAATGGTACCGATCATCCGGCAGTATTCTATTGAAAATAATAATCTTTATTCTGCCGGGCAAACGATTGCCATGTGTGAAGCCTGCACGGATACACTAAAATTACAAGGACGATTTGCCACTTCTGCTAAGCGTCAGGACATAGGGTATAAGGTTGGTGCCAATGGTTCTAAGAGGCAATTTTATGTAGAATATTTTCCTATTGGAAACCGAAGAAAATATTACGCTGGGCTATATCGCATTACCAGTAAAAATTGGGAAACGAAGCGTAAATATGATAGTTTAGATATAGCAAGGGATAAAGAACTTGGTGGGGGGAATAATCGTGTTACCTTTTTTAAGGGTAGTGCTGAGTTACCAAATTTTCTTCTGCTTCAACCCGATGCACGATATCCGAAGGCTATGCGGCAGAATGGAATTCATGAAGTAGCCTTAAGAGGACTATCACGTGGGATGCTGGGCACGGCTAATAGTATTGGTTGCTTGCGTGTATCTGATTTTGGTTCCAAGTTTTTGCGCTGGTGGGTCCCGCAAAACTGTAAGATATTTGTAGGGTATAAAGATTCACTTTATCATAATAAAGTAACAGAAAAAAGTTCGGCTGAAGCATTTCTTCCATTTAAAAATGCAGAAGAGGGGAATGCATTCAGAAAATGGCTTAATACATATAAGCCAAACGAAGCAAAAATATTAGAGATAAGTGAAACGGGTGATTACCGTAATGGGCATATTATCGACGGTTATTATTATTTTAAAGATGAATACAATAAATATGTATCATCCAAAAAAAATTAACGTAATGAGAAAGATATTATTTTCAATATGGATGCTGGTTTTTGTATTTGATGTCATGGCACATGATAAAATGACGCATCTTCCAATGGTCAGCAAGGGGGTAATTGATTCAATTTTAGCAAAAGATAGTGTCCGTCCAACCGTTGAATATTATCTGGATAGTACAGAAATATTTGGGGAATTCTGGATAAATGATATGCTTTTTGTATATGAAGATTTTAATTACGCAAGTCTACCAGATACTATAAAGATCCGCTTGATTGATCTTGAAAATGATGAAGGATTTCAAATGCCGCGAAACGGTAGCTTGAATTCACCTTATGGCCCAAGATGGGGAAGGATTCATCACGGCCTTGATTTATCATTGAGAACAGGTGATTCTGTTTTTTCGGCATTTGATGGCATCGTGCGCTATGCTGAATTTAATAATGGTGGTTATGGGAATTGTGTTATCGTTAGGCATTTCAATGGTTTAGAAACGTTATATGCCCACCTTAGTAAAATTAAAGTTTCTGCTAATCAAATGGTTCAGGCAGGAGATTTAGTAGGGCTGGGTGGGTCAACGGGAAGATCAGATGGGCCACATTTGCACTTTGAAACGCGCTATAAAGACTTTTCATTTGACCCTTATTCCTACATCGACAAGAATACGAACACGCTTATTTCAGATTCATTGATCTTATTGAAAGCTAAACTGATCAATTACCGATATCCAACTGATGCGAAGAATAAAACTAATGTTCTTGCAGATGAGAAGGGGGTTAAAGATCCAATAAAGAAATATAGTGCAGGCAATAAATCAAAATATCCTTCACCCCAAAAGAAAGCAGTAAAAACAAAACAGGTTTATCATGTTGTGAAAAAAGGGGAAAGTATTTCAACCATTGCCCGTAAATACAAAACTACTTGGGTACAGATTCGAAAATTAAATAAGCTGAAGAGTGATGTTCTTCAGCCTGGTAAAAAATTAAGAGTAAAATAAATTAGGTAAAAACATATTACATGAGCACTAAATGGCATTCTTTCGCATTTTTGATCTTTTTATTCGCCTGTCAATCTAAAACAACTACTGAGCAAAAGGGGACAGAAATTTCTCCAAAAGCAAGCTTAAGCGAAACTATAGTTATTGATACTGCTGTAAATAATTTTTCTAGATTAATAGCTGGGAAGGATAGTATCATTACCTATACTACAGGTTGGGATGCTAATTTCATAAAGAATTTTGCTTCCATGACAACGGCAAAAGTGAATAAGATAAAAGAGGAGCGATTACATAAAATGACCGTATGGAATACGGAGAATCTTGAGCGTAACCAAATTGCTAAGGATCAGTTTGTTTTTTATCCTTTTTCTGGTGGCGACTTCATACATGTTAATGCTTTATTCCCAGATGCAAAGGAATATCTAATGGTGGCAAGAGAAGATGTTGGCGATATCCCTGATCTAATGCAAAAGGATGCAGCCTATGTTAACGAATATCTTTCCGATGTGGATACGATCTTAAGAGATATTTATCATAAGAGTTATTTTATCACCAAGAATATGATTGAAGACACGAAAAATAGAACCTTGGTGAATGGAATGTTCCCCCTCATCCTTTGGGCAAGCGTACAATCTGGTCATGATATTGTTGGTTATACGTATATGATAATGAATGACTCCACTAATAATCTAGAACCGAAAAAATCTGGTACAGAACAAGTTAAGCCAGATGCTGTGGAAATTACCATAAAACATGCTGCAACAGGCCAGTTGAGAAAGATTACTTATATATCTTGTGATATTTCTAATGATGGGTTTACGACCAGAAAATCTTTTATGAATTATATAACTAACAAAGTTCCTAAAGGCTGTAACACATTTGTAAAATCGGCTTCTTATCTAATGCAGTATGGATCATTTACTAAGATTCGATCACTTGTATTGGATAAAAGTAAATTTTTATTGCAGGATGATACTGGTATTCCTTATCGTGTATTCTCTCCTGCCGACTGGAAAATAGAGTTATTCGGTATTTATGAAAAACCCGTTAAAGATTTTGATATATCTGTTTATCAAAAAGAATTAATTACCGCATATCAAGACTCTACCTTATACAAAGGGAAAATCAATTTTTCATTGGGTTATCATTGGGGTAGTCGTAACCAGAATCAGATGATTGCGGTACGGAAATAAAAAAAAGAGGGACTCAAAGTCCCTCTTTTTTTATGTTGAATTATTTACAAGAATTTGTGTATGTAAACTTTTTGAGCTTTGAAATATACGCAGTTGATCGTGCATATTTTATTCTGACTAGAAATGTATAATAATCCTCCTTATCATTTTTATATCTTTTGTCTTGCCATTTTTTATAGTATTCCACAGATTCCTTCCAAGAGTTGAAGCTTAAGTATGTGTTGTGTTTAAAACCGAAAAGATTATTTTTATTCATCAAATAAGGAGATTTGAAATTACCTGTTTCCAATAATGCTTGTCGGATAACAATTTCAGGATGCTTGATCCCAACTTTGCATATATAGGCAAAGACTATATCGGTATCCAGTTTTTGTGATCTTGTTGGATTCAGGAATAAACAAAAACTGAAAATTGTTAAAATGAATGCTTTAATCATAGATGTAAAGGTACTTTATTTTATTAAATGATACTTTTGCTTCAGTATAAAGCACTATTACAAGGAATGAAACATTTCTATTTCATAGTATTTTTTTGTCTTATAACATTCGTTATCAATGCTCAAGATAGTGTCAATACAGAAGAACAGAATTTGCTGAATCTAATTTTAAGAGGTAAAGACAGTACGGTTGATCATGTACTTAAAAATGCAGCAAAATATCATTTTCAATTGATACTATCTATCATAGATACTATTGATGGGGAGGAAAATATCCTAAGCTTTGATTTAAATCGAGATAAATATTTTTTTAGTCCGGCAAGCCTGATCAAGCTTCCTGTTGCTATTGTTGCTGCTGAAAAGCTATCTGAATTAAAGCGCCAATACAATGTTGGATTGGATGATAGCATACAGGTAGAACTTTGTTCATGTGATAAAAATATACTCTCTTATCTCAAGAGAACATCTCCTCCAACATTCCGTCAAATTTTAAGAGAGACTATGATCATGAGCAGTAATACAGGATATAATTTCTTTTTCAATTTTCTTGGCAAAGATGATTTCAATGCGAGAATTAGATCACTTGGGTATGATCGAATTAATCTCCGTAACCGATTTTATCTTCCCTGTAATGATGAAGAACAATCATTATATGGTGGGATAAGCTTTTTAGATAGTAATGGCCGGAGGAAATATAAAATGAATTGTATTCGTTCCAATGGAACGTGGCCGAATTCTCGGGAATGGCCACATGAAGCAGGGATCCAGCATAAAGAGAATGGGAAGTGGGTACTTGGGCCAAAGGATTATATCAATAGCAATTATGTTTCTTTATGGGAAGCACATCATATGCTGGTCTCTTTGATGCGATCTGATAGTTCTGTTTTTAGAATAGATGATGAAATTAAGAAGGTATTGACTGATGCAATGGGTAGTTTCCCACGTGAGTTGAAAAGTAAGCATTATACGGGTTCATATCCGGATCATTATTATAAGTTTTTTCTGGACCCGGTCAGTATGCATACAAGCGATGGTAGCCTGAGGATATACAATAAAGTAGGAATTGCAGGTGGTTTCATAAGTGATGTTTCTTTCTTTCAGGATAAACGATCAGGGCTAAGGTTCTATTTATCTGCTGCCATGATGGCTAAGAAAGATGGCATTCCCGATAATGGTAAGTATGATTATTACAGCATAGGGGTACCCGTTTTCAGAAAAATTGGGGCTATGGTTTATGCATATCTTTCAAAGTCGATTTCGCAATAACGTTTTCATTTCTAATAAAGTTTTTCAACTCCTTTTTTTGGGAGGTATTAACATAAAAAGTTAATAGTAGTAAATAAAATTATTAACATTAAGAGAAAATTGTGAAATTATAAATATATTTTAATTAATATATATAATTAATTGGTAAACAATTTTATAAATCAAAAGCGCACCTATTTTTTTAACTTTAAATCTTTAAAATTATACTAAAGGGTAATTTTTTTGCTGGGGGGTGTGAATTTTAATGGCCGCTTAATTGTACTTTTATCAACATATTTTATCAAAAAGTTTAACCTCTTGAGGAACCTAAAGTCTTTTGAAATAGTCGTCTTTTTTATATCCATTATTTCTTCCTCAAGAATACATGGACAAGAGCCAAGTTTTAATCAATATTTATCAACTGCAAACACTTTAAATCCAGCCATTACTGGTATTTTTTCAGGTAAGTATCAGTTTCAAGGTAATTTCAAAAATCAGTGGTCTCAGATCATGTATCCCTATGTAACAGGTATTATGGAGGGACAGATGCATATTTTAGATGATAAAATCGGATCAAATGACCTGGTCTCTTTTGCCTTGCTGGGTGTGATAGATAAGTCCAATGATGGAGGATTTCGAAGGAGTCAGGTTGGCGGCACAATATCCTTTCATAAAGCATTAGATCCAGATGGAGTTCATCGATTAGGTGCCGGATTTCAGTTGATGTATAATAACTACACCTTAGATTACGATCGATTAACTTTCCAGTCCCAGTTTCGACCATACATTGGGTATGATCCCAGTGTGGCGAGCGGAGAAGGTGCTGGTTTTACCGATGGGGCATTCGACTTCTCATCTGGGTTTATGTATAGTTTTATTACCGAAGATGTTACAGCTTTTTTAGGCGGTTCAGGGTATCATTTGAATATGACTCCTATTTCTACTCAAATTTCTAGTTTTGCTATCCCGAGAAGATGGGTTGTACATGGAAGTTTATCTATCCCTGCTTTTGAAGCCGATAGGCTCTATGGAAGTTTTTCTCATCAATGGTCAACGGTGACCAATATGACCACTTTAGGTGTAGTTTACGGAAAGAATCTTAATGGATATTTTAATGATGAGGCCGATGAGTTTTTAGTAGGTGGATTTCTTCGGTTCAAAGATTCATTTTCACCATATGTTGGATATAGGAAGCAAGCCTTAACGGTTGGCTTGAGTTATGATTTTACCACCTCATATTTGCGAAAATCATCAAACCTCACTGGCTCATTGGAGTTAGGTATTAGATATAAATTATTTGAATATTATAAAGAACAGCAGAAGAAAGTTAAATGTGACTTTTTAATATGGTAGTCAATCGTCGATCCTGTTTAATAATTGTATTTTTTTTATACGCAATAGTATCCAGTGCATTTGCCCAGGGTACATTGACTTATCAGCCAATTCCTAGTGGGCCATATGGGAAGGGGTCCTCAATTGCGGTATTGTTCAAGCCTAATGGTGGATTTCCAATAGGAAGCAGGTTTAATCTTTTGTTATCTGATGATCAGGGTAATTTCACTTCATCTTCCCCTAGGATTGGGACGATCAAATCGCATTACACAACCTATATAAATGGTGTAATCCCATCTAATGCCATAGCCTCAAATGCTTACAGGTTAAGGATTGATATTATTGATTCAAATTCAGTTGTTATTTTTAGTCAAATTATTCCGAGCCTAACCATAACCATTCAAAACGCACTTGGTACTAATGGTGACGCTAGTGGTAATTTTTTAGTTCCTGCTTCTTCGCCTGTTGGTGAGACAACTTTTTTGAGAAGTGATTCCTTGAAGTACTATTCTTTTGGAGCATGTTTAGCTACTTCCTCTAAAATTTATTTAAATAACAAGACCTCTTTAAATGTTGTTTGGACATCAAAGAATGAATTTGATTTTACTAATATAGTCCCAGGTCCGTCTTTTGCTGTTGACCCAGTAGCCACTACGGGTACGATTACTGCAAATGCTTCTTTTCAAATACCTAATAATCTTCAAAAAGTACATTATCGTTTTTTTCAGCAAGTAACCGATCCAAGTAATTCTAATACAATATCTACAAAAGCATTTTATTTCATAAATAATAATCTTTCTTCACCGTTTTCGGTTGTTTCTAATACGATTTGTTATGAAGTGGGTCAATCTGGCGCCTTTGCATTTAAAGTAGATATCGATAGTACTCGCGAGGGAAGTACATTTTTTAATTTTCCTGCTGCTACCTACACGACAAGATGGGATGACGGAAGTCCGATAGAACGATTTTCTGTACAAAGTATTATAACCTCTAATGGAATTTTAAATCATAATTACTCCAAAAGTTCTTGTGGTGAGAATGTTGATAAAGGTGGCGGACAGATTACGTACAATTCATTTGGACCTAGTATGCTCGCTACTCATGTTTCAGCATGTAATGTTAATCCAGTTGAGGTGATAACACCTGTCCAAATATTCCCTAAGCCAAAAGTAAGTTTCTCTTCGCCCGAAAAAGCATGTGTTGGTACGACTGTTAATTTTAATAATACATCTGATCTAGGTCTTCAAGGGTCAACAACTTCTCCGGGTTGCACCGCCCCAAATATTACATATGAATGGTATGTTGACAATGTTAAAGTGGCTACTTCAACCAATTATTCAACCAATGGCCTTACAGTAGGCACGCATACTGTAGTATTGAATCCTATTATACCAAATAATGTTGTATTGACTTGTACGCCAGAGGCATTTACTAGGACGATTTGTATTGAATCAGTTCCCCCGAATACTGCAAAATTTGCATTTATATCTGCTTCGAATACGAGGTATCAGGATACTTCATTCTGTCCTTCCAATAGTCCTTTTTTGGCTGTAAACCAATCCGGCACCTTAAGTACGGGAAATTTTTGTAGTCCACTAAATTATAATTGGCAATTAACTGGTCCAGCTGGATTTACAGCAGTTACGAAAACAGCAACTTCAGCAGATCCAAATTTCACAGTACCTTCTCTTACCATTCCTGGCTTATATACTTTAACACTGAATATTTCTAATCCTTGTGGTGTATCTGCGACCTATACTCAACGGATCACCGTAAATCAATTACCATCTATCACCACACAACCTACTGATAAATCGGTTTGTGAAGGGGCTAATACCTTTTTTAATTTGGTAGCATCGGGCACGGGATTGAATTATGTATGGAAAGTTAGTACAGATGGCGGCGCAGTATATACAACCATTTCAAATGGTGGCGTTTATTCCGGCGCAACAACAAATAGATTGGATATTACGGGGGCTACTCTATCAATGAATGGGTATAAATATAAAGTTGAAGTATCTGGGGCATGTCCTCCAGTTGTGGCTTCAAGTGTGGTGACCTTAACTGTATATCCTATACCAGATTTCACAAGTACTTTAACCCCTAATGCTGTTTGTTCTGGCTCCCCATTTAATTATACTCCAACAAGTAGTGTTGCTGGAGCAACTTTTAGCTGGTCACGTACAGCTGTAGTAGGTATAAGTACACCAGCGGCTACAGGCAATGGAAGTATCAATGAAACTTTGACCAACACCACTGCAGCCCCAATTAATGTTACCTATGAATATACCGTTTCAGCTAATGGATGCACAAACCCAAGTAAGTTTAATGTAATCGTTTCAATTAAACCAAAGCCAACATTAACTTCTACATTAAACCCATCCGCAATTTGTAGCGGGTCATCGTTTTCTTATAATCCAACGAGCGCGACAACTGGGACAAGTTTCAGTTGGACCAGGGCCTCTGTTGCTGGGATTAGTAATGCAAGTTCCAGTGGTACAGGTTCTATTAGTGAGTCATTGATCAATACATCTACTGCACCAATAGATGTAGTTTATGTTTATACTTTGACAGCAGCGGGTTGTAGCCACGTTCAAAATGTTACCGTTCGTGTAAATCCAACACCTGTTTTATCAAGCCCAAGTAGTTCGGCCGCTATTTGTAGCGGAGCAACTTTTTCATATACAGCTACGAGTAGTACAACAGGCGCAACCCTATCTTGGACACGTGCAGCAATAGCAGGGATAAATAGTAATGCCAGCGGTAGTGGTACGGGAAATATAAGTGAAGTATTAACTAATTCCACTGCTAATCCTATAACTGTAACTTACGAGTATACGGTTTCTGCAAACGGATGTACTAATCCAAATAGTTTTTCAACTACTGTTGTTGTTAATCCAAAGCCGGTTTTATCAAGTAGCACCAGCGCTTCTGATATTTGTAGTGCATCTACATTTACTTATTCTCCAACTAGTGCCACTGCCGGTACAACTATTGCATGGATTCGAAATGCGATTTCAGGCATTAATTCAAATATAGGTGGATCTGGGAATAGTAATATAAGTGAAACTTTGACAAATAGTACAGCATCTCCTATTACCGTTACATATGTTTTTACATTAAGTGCGAATGGGTGTACCAATACACAAAGTATTAGTTTTAAAGTAAATCCAAACCCTTCTTTAACCAGTTCATTGAATCCCGCTGCAATTTGTAGTGGTACAACCTTTAATTATACTCCCACTAGTGCAACTGCTGGAACTACATATAGCTGGTCTAGAGCTATTGTAAACGGAATTACTAATTCTGCTGCAAATAGTACGGGGTCTATAAGTGAGTCGTTGATAAATAGCACTAGTGCACCAATAGATGTTGTATATGAATTGACCCTATCTGCAAATGGATGTTCTAGAACCCAAAATGTTACCGTTCGTGTAAATCCTATACCGGATCTGACTAGTACGTTAGCCCCAGCTGATATTTGTTCAGGATCTCCCTTTACATATACTCCCACCAGTTCTGTTACGGGTGCTACATTTAGCTGGTCCAGAGCATTAGTTGCAGGTATAAATAACGCTGCAGCTAACGGGAATGCAGTCATAAACGAAACCCTGACCAATAATACATCGTCAGCAGTAAACGTAACTTATTCCATTAGCGTTTCAGCAAACGGATGCTCAAGTGCAAATAATTATTCAGTTGTTGTAAAAATCAAACCTAAACCTATTTTAAACTCCTCTGCAAATCCTTCTGCTATATGTAGTGGAGCAACTTTCAACTACACGCCTAGTAGTGCTACAACAGGAACTATATTTAGTTGGAGTAGAGCTTCTGTAGCAGGGATAAGCAATTCAGCCGGAAGTGGTACGGGCAACATAAATGAAACTTTGACTAATACTACTAGTGCGCCTATTGATGTTGTATATATTTACTCATTGACCGC
>Ga0315903_10004627_pt1 | contig 18288 bp, 15 predicted proteins | sample LakEriMetagenome_7_FD_203524 | JGI IMG/M metagenome (GOLD analysis project Ga0315903, IMG submission 203524) | Freshwater fungal communities from buoy surface, Lake Erie, Ohio, United States - Buoy 2 MA119 | ecosystem: Environmental > Aquatic > Freshwater > Lake | place: USA: Lake Erie, Ohio...
AAGACGATATCCGCAGGCTTTATTGCAGTGCCGAGCGACAATACTGAGGATTTCCGCACATCACTTTGGTCTTTTGCGCCCAGCTTATGGATGTTCGTGGCAAGGGCATCGAGCGCGAGCGCATCCTGTTCGACGAACGTGCAATGCGCCGCGCCACGCGACAATGCCTCGAGACCAAGCGCGCCAGACCCAGCAAATAGGTCAAGGACACGCAAATCTTCAAACGATCCCAGTCGACTGGTCAGCATAGAGAACAATGTTTCACGCGTGCGGTCAGCCGTCGGGCGGGTTGTGTCGCCCTTCGGCGCAATCAGCGGCCGCGAACGCCACTGGCCGGAAATGATACGCATTATTTTAACGTCTTTCGAAATTCGATAAGGTCCACGCGGCGCACTTCGCCAACGGTGCCGGGCGCGAGCTCGCCCAATACGAACGGGCCATAACGCGTGCGGATCAGGCGGCTAACCTCAAGTCCTAAATGTTCCAGCACCCGGCGGACTTCGCGGTTTTTGCCTTCGGTCAGCGTCATTTCGACCCAGCCATTGCGGCCCGTGCGGCGTTCCAAATTGGCGTCGATCTTACCATATTTCACGCCTTCAATCTCAATGCCGTGGATCAGCTCTTCCAGTTGTTCCTGACTGACATCGCCAAAGCAACGCGCGCGATAGGTGCGTTCAACACCGGTCGATGGTAATTCCATCTGGCGTTTGAATTCACCGTCATTGGTGAGCAATAACAAGCCTTCGGTGTTGAGATCGAGCCGACCAATTGGCATCAGGCGGGGCAAATCCTTGGGCAGAACGTCATAAATCGTTTTGCGCCCGCTAAAGTCGCGTTCAGCGGTCAAGCAGCCTTCGGGTTTGTGGAACATGTATAGCTGCGTTGGCGCAGGCTGACCCACAGCCTTGCCATCCACAGCGACGCCACGCAGCGATTTTAGCAAGGTTGCGGGTGTTTCCACCCTTTCATTGTTCAGCGTGACTCGGCCATCGGCAATCATGCGTTCGATTTCGCGCCGCGATGCGACGCCAGCGCGCGCGAGCAGCTTTGCAATGCGCTCTTCACCATCCTTGCGTTCCAAAGCGCCTTTGCTTGGACCAGCATTTGGGTTGGGTTTACGAGACGGTTTGCTGTCCCAACGCAGACGCGGTGGCTTGGTAGGACGGGCAGGTGCTTTTGACGGAGGTTTAACCATGTCCGCGCCTTTGACGCATATTGCTTCAAAAGTCACTGGCCATTCAGGAAAATGCCGTTAGTCATCTTCGCAATAATCTCGGAGGGGTCCAAATGTCGGTCGATTTGCTGCGTTTTATCATTTTTGCGGGCATTTTGCTCGCGCTGCCATTGATTGCGCTGACCGTTCCGGCTTTCCGGCCATATTTACGCAAAAACCCTGTCATTACGTTTTTGTTGGGTATTTCGAGCGGCTTTCCGCTGACCTTGCTTGTCGCAACAATGACATTTTGGTTGGCAAAGGTGGGCATTGACACCGCGACCATCGGTTTTGCGGTGGCGTTGGGTATTCCTTACACGATAAAATTCCTCTGGGCTCCGTTGGTCGATAAGCTGCATCTGCCGGTTTTGACCAAGTTGTTCGGCCAGCGCCGAAGCTGGTTGTTCTTCGTTCAGGCATTGCTGTTCGTTTCGATCTGGCAACTGGGTGCGAGCAATCCGCAGCCGGGTGACATGGGGATGTTCGCGATTTGGGCATTGATCACCGCGTTCCTATCGGCAACGCAGGATATCGTTATTGACGCTTATCGTATCGAAATTTTGGACGAAGAAGAATTCGCGCACGGCACGGCGACAAACCAGTTCGGCTATCGCACGGGTAATTTGATTGCTGGCGCAGGGACCATTTATTTTGCATCGCAAGAGGGATTGGGCCTTGGATGGTCGACGGCTTATGGCCTGACCGCATTTTGCATCATTCCGGCCATCATCGGCGCGTTATGGGCGGGGCCAGGCAAATTTGTGGATCGTTTCGCTCATGTGGAGGGCATGAAGCCTAAGCAGTGGCTGACTGAGGCTGTCGTTAACCCGTTCCGGGAATTTTTAACACGGCATGGGGCGTTCCTCATCCTTGGCTTTGTCCTTGTCTATAAGGTGGGCGATGCCATGGGGCAGGCGATGTTAAGCCCGATGATCGTTGATCTGGGCTTTTCAGATCTGGATTATATTTCCGCCAATAAATTATGGGGCTTCGGCGCATTGATTGTGGGGTCTGCTTTGGGCGCGCCCTTCATCTTGTGGCTTGGCATGGGCCGTGCTTTACTTATCTCAGGCCTGTTGATGATGTTTTCCAACATCATGTTCATGATCTTAGCGGCTACGGGCAATAGTTACTGGATGATGGTTGCCGCCATTTGCACCGAAAATTTGACCAGTGGCATCGGCTTGACGGTATTCGCCACCTATTTGTCGGGATTGTCGAGTATCGCCTACACCGCGACGCAATTTGCGTTGCTGTCGTCTTTCGCGGGCGTTGGCCGCACGTTCATGGCCGGGCCAGCGGGCATACTTGCAGAAAATGTTGGCTGGGTTGGCTTTTGGGGCTTTACTGTTGTCGCCGCTATTCCCGGCATGATCTTGCTTTGGGTGTTGTGGAGTAAAGGCTATGTTGTGCAAAGCATCCAGCAAGTTGCGGCTGTCGATGAAAAGGCGATGAAGGATCCGGTTGGGCCGATACGAATCCTTGGCTTCTTGCTCGTCGTCGCTGGCCTCATCGGACTGCTCCTCTCAAAACCTTTAGAGTTCGCTAACGACATCACATGGTCATTCGCAGCTCTGCTTGTCGCCGGAGGATTACTGGCTTGGAAAGGGCAGTCGAAGCGCGCGTCTCAGTCCGGTGTCTGATCATTAAGCCGCAATACTTCACCAGCTAAATATAGTGAGCCGCAGATAAGGACATTGGCTGGTGCTTGCTGCTCGGTCATGTGCTTGAGGGCAGTGACAATGTCGTTTGCTGCCCGTGTGTTGGTGATCTGCAGTTTGGTATGCGACAAATCACATAGTTCGATTGGCGTGTGATGCTCATGTCCCGCTATTGGCACAGCCGTTAGCGAAGCAATCTTCGGTGCAAAGGGCGTGAGGAAGCCAAGCGCATCCTTATTTTTCAACATGCCGATGATGACATGCACGGACGCACCGTTTTCTAGTGTTTTGGCAATCGCGGCGCCTGCGTCGGGGTTATGGCCACCATCCAGCCAGATCTGCGAACCGTCGGGCAGTAATTCTGTCAGGGGGCCTGCTGCCAGTATTTGCATCCGTGCGGGCCAGCGTGTCCATTCCATTGCGGCGGACAATGCGGCCTCTGGCATGTGGATTGCCGTTTGATGCCGCAGCATCGCCACCGCCAAGGCTGCATTATCCGCCTGATGCGTGCCCGACATGTGGGGCAGGGGTAGGTTTAGCTTTCCAGCCGCATCGCGGTAATGCAGTCGGCCCTCATATACTGTCGCGTCCCAGCTTTCGCCGCGCGCCTGTAATATTGCATTTTGCACCGACGCTTGCGCGGCAACAGTGCTTGCCATGGAGGCGCTATATTTTTGCGTGACTAAAGGCGCGCCAGACTTGGCAATGCCTGCCTTTTCAAAGGCGATGCGGTCAAGCGGACGTATGTTGGGCACGCCATCTTCTGGCGCCAACAAAAACGCCTCATGATCCAAGCCCAGAGAGGCAATGCCGCACGCTACGGGCTTGGTTAGAACATTGGTGGCGTCTAACCGTCCGCCAAGGCCAACTTCGACAATGCACGCATCGGCCTTTGTCCGCGCAAAGGCGCAGAAGGCAACGGCGGTGGTAACTTCAAAAAAGCTCGCCTCCAACCCTTCGGCATGATCGAGGACTTCGGAAAGGAGTGCGGACAGAGTTGCATCGTCAATCAAGCGTCCCGCAACCCGTATACGCTCGTTAAAGCGAACCAGATGCGGGCTGGAATAGACATGTGCCGTTAGCCCCGCCGCCTCAATTGCACCGCGTAGGAAGGCACAGGTCGAACCCTTGCCGTTGGTGCCTGACACATGGAAGACTGGCGGGAGATGAAGATGTGGGTTGCCAAGCCGATCCAGCAACGCTGCGATGCGTCCAAGGCCCAAAACATCCTTGCCAGGCGACAGCATGGTCAGTCGATCAAGTTGCGCCTGAACGGCAGGGTCAGTGGATGTAGCGTGATCAGGCATGTAGGGCCAAATAGCTTCCGAAAAACAATCCGTCACCCTGAACTTGTTTCAGGGTCCATTGCGCGGCAAAACCGGCGGCCCATGCTTAGAAATAGACCCTGAAACAAGTTCAGGGTGACGGCGGGGTAGTATTACAATCCATTCAATCAAGCTGCCTTCTTCTCCGGCGCGAGATAGCCGATGAGTTGCGACAACACACCGCGTAAGTCGTGGCGGTGGGTGACCATGTCGATCATGCCATGCTCCAACAAATATTCTGCGCGCTGGAAACCTTCGGGTAGTTTTTCGCGGATCGTCTGTTCAATCACGCGCTGCCCGGCAAAGCCGATGAGCGCACCAGGTTCGGCAATCTGTACATCGCCCAACATCGCATAAGACGCGGTTACGCCTCCCGTGGTCGGGTCAGTCAGCACAACGATGTAGGGCAATCCGGCATCATGCAGCATCTGGATGGCAACCGTCGAACGCGGCATTTGCATCAGGCTTAATATGCCCTCTTGCATACGCGCGCCGCCCGCTGCGGTGAAGATAACATAAGGACATTTCGCTCGGATTGCGGCCTTTACCGCATCGATGAAGGCTTCGCCAACTGCCATGCCCATGGACCCCCCCATAAAGGCGAAATCCTGCACGCTGACGACGACGGTTTGTCCGTTGATATCGCCGCGTGCGGTTTTCATGGCGTCCTTTTCGCCCGTGGCAAGACGTGCGGCCTTGATCCGGTCGACATATTTTTTTGTGTCTCTGAACTTCAACGGATCTTCGCCCACGACCGGCGGTTTGAGAATCTCATAGCTCCCATTGTCGAATAAAGCATCAAAGCGAGCAGCAGGGCCAATGCGTCCATGATGATCGCATTTGGGGCAGACGGACTGATTTTCCTCAAATTCGCGCAGGAAAATCATCGCCTCGCAACCCTTGCATTTGTGCCAAAGCGTTTCGGCGGTCTCGCGCTTGGCTATGAAGGGAATGGCGTTACGGACGCGGGTGACCCAATTCATGTTCAGACCTTTCTGGCGGCAACAATGGCTTGCTTTAAGGATGCGACATAATCGCGGACAGGACCAGCGGCGTTCGCGCCATGCTGGGCAACTATTTCAACAATGGCAGAACCAACGACAACGCCATCGGCAACGCGCGCGATATTGGCAGCTTGTTCGGGGGTGCGGATGCCAAAGCCGACGGCGATAGGTAGATCGGTATGTGCCTTAAGGCGTGCAACAGCGTCATCAATGCTCGTCTGTGCGGCGACTTGTAGGCCGGTGATACCGGCGACGCTGACATAATATAAGAAACCCGACGCGCCAGTTAGGACCGTGGGTAAGCGCGCCGCGTCTGTTGTGGGTGTCGCCAAGCGGATAAGGTCAATGCCTGCGTTGCGCAAAGCAGGGCCAAGCTCCGGGTCTTCTTCGGGTGGAATATCGACGCAGATGACGCCGTCGACGCCTGCCTTGTTGCATTCGGACGCAAACCAGTCACCACCGCGAATTGTCATCGGGTTGGCATAGCCCATCAGGACAAGTGGCGTGTCGGGATGGCGTTTGCGAAAAGCAGCGGCGAGGGTGAAGATATCCGCCGTCGTGGTGCCAGCATTCAAGCTGCGGATATTCGCCTCTTGAATAGCAGGGCCGTCGGCCATCGGGTCCGTGAATGGCATGCCGAGTTCAATGACATCCGCACCACCCGCGACGAGTGCGTCTAGATTAGCAGCCGTGTCGCCATCACCCGCAGTGATGAAGGCCACGAGCGCGGGGTGGGGTTTGGAAAAGGCGGCGGAGAGGCGGGTCATTCTGCCTCCCTTTGGTCATCCTGAACTTGTTTCAGGATAACATGCGACGACATCGTTTTATCCCGAAACAAGTTCGGGATGACGAGTATAGCGGTTTTCATATCGTCGTCCCCAAAGCCTCGGCAACGGTGAAGATATCCTTATCCCCACGTCCACACAGGTTGGCGAGGATGATCTGGTCACGGTTCATCTTCTTCGCTTCGCGTTCCACGGCGGCAATGGCGTGGGCTGGTTCCAGCGCAGGGATGATGCCTTCGGTGCGGCAGAGCAATTGGAACGCAGCAAGCGCCTCGGTGTCTGTCACGCTGTCATAGCGCACACGGCCAATTTCCTTGAGCCAGCTATGCTCCGGACCAATGCCGGGATAATCCAGACCGGCCGAAATCGAATGCGCCTCGGCAATTTGGCCGTCATCATCCTGCAAAAGATATGTCTTATTCCCATGCAATACGCCGGGGCGACCGCCGGCAAGACTTGCGGCATGTTCTTTCTCAAGACCATGACCTGCCGCTTCAATACCGAGCATCGCAACATCCTTGTCATCCAAGAATGGATGGAACAGGCCAATCGCGTTCGAACCACCGCCAATAGCAGCCACAAGCAAGTCGGGCAGGCGATTGATACGGCTGAGCATTTGCGCACGCGCTTCCTTGCCGATCACGCTTTGAAAATCGCGGACCAATTCGGGATAGGGATGTGGCCCAGCCGCGGTGCCGATAATGTAGAATGTATCGTGTACGTTAGCGACCCAGTCACGCAGACCTTCGTTCATTGCGTCCTTCAACGTGCCAGCACCGCTGGTGACCGGAATGACCTCAGCGCCCAACAGGCGCATGCGGAACACATTGGGCTGTTGCCGTTCAATATCCTTGGCACCCATGTAAATGAAGCAAGGCAGGCCGAAACGTGCGCAGACGGTTGCCGTGGCAACGCCATGCTGGCCAGCGCCGGTTTCTGCGATGATACGTGTTTTGCCCATACGAATGGCGAGCAAAATCTGGCCAATGCAATTGTTAATCTTGTGCGCGCCGGTATGATTCAGCTCATCACGCTTGAACCAGATTTGCGCGCCTTTTCCTACCGGCGCGTCCTTACGGACCGCCTCGGTCAGGCGCTCGGCATAATATAACGGCGACGGGCGGCCGACATAATGTTCGAGCAGATCATCGAACTGAGCCGCAAAGGCCGGATCCTGCTGCGCTGCGCGATATTCGCGCTCCAGATCAAGGACGAGCGGCATAAGCGTTTCGGCGACATAGCGCCCACCGAACTGACCAAAATGGCCGCGTTCGTCGGGTTGGTTGCGAAGGGAGTTCGGAATGGGTTTAGCGATTGTCATGGTCCCGCACCGCTTGGCAGAAGGCCGCAATCTTGTCCACATCCTTGATACCCGGAGCGGATTCTACACCCGATGATGTGTCGACCAATTGCGCGCGTGTTTGGTCCAAAGCGTCCTTTACATTGTCAGGGGTCAGCCCGCCTGCAAGGCCCCAAGGCAGCTTATGTTTATGCGCGGCGAGCAACGACCAGTCAAAGCGTGTGCCTGTGCCGCCTGGTAAGGCCTGTGCGGGTGCATCGAAAAGGATAAGATCAGCAACATCAACATATTCATCGGCATTTTTGACCGATGCCGCATCCCGAACACCAAATGCCTTCCAGATTTCGATGTCCAAGGTGCTTTTTATAGCACGCAGCCATGCCGCAGTTTCCGACCCATGAAATTGTACAATATCGGGTTTGACGACCTCAATCGCCTTGGTGGCAAGGCCAGGCTCGGCATTCACCAACAATAGAACGACTTTAAGCGATGATGGCGCGCCCACCCGCAAAGCTGCGGCGTGTTCCAATTCAACATGGCGTGGGCTTTTTTCAAAATGGACGAGGCCTATATGCGATGCGCCTGCTTTGGCGGCGGCATCAATGCTGGCTTCGGTGCTCAGGCCGCAGATTTTTATCTGTGTGTTCATATAGGCCCTAATAGCCGCCACTTGCGCTCCCGTCATGCTGAACTTGTGTTGGCTCTGCCAGCCTTCGGCTCCAGCATGACTAACTGCCGCTGTAGCGTGTTATCCCGAAACAAGTTCGGGATGACTATATCTGGGGTGGTCCACGCAGCCCCCATCGTCATGCTGAACTTGTTTCAGTATAACGAACTGCCGTTGCCGCATCTCATCCTGGAAAAAGTTCAGCATGACGGCTTCTCAGTGCGGCTATAATGTACCCATAATCGCCCGTGCAGCTTCGTCAGGGCTTTCTGCCTTGGTAATCGGCCTTCCGATAACCAAAATGCTCGCACCGTCGTCACGGGCTTGCTTGGGCGTCACTGTGCGTTTCTGGTCGGCGGCTGTTCCACCAGCAGGACGAAGACCGGGGACGACGAAGAATCCATCATTCCACGCCTTTTTCGCGGCTTTCACTTCATGTCCTGAACAGACAATACCATCAAGACCAGCTTCCTGCGCCAGAGCGGCCAAGCGAGCGACTTGAAGTTCCGCACTGTCGGATACGCCAACCCTGTTTAGGTCATGATTGTCTAGGCTGGTCAGCACGGTCACCGCGACCACTTTGGTATGCAGGCCTGCAGCCGCTTTGGCATCCTCCATCATCGCGCGGCCACCTGCGGCGTGGATGGTAACTATGGCAGGTTCAAGCGTGTTAATCGCCTGCATCGCCTTGGCAACGGTGTTTGGGATGTCGTGCAATTTAAGGTCGAGGAAAATGGGAAGGCCCAGTTTCTGCACCTCATGTACCCCATGATGTCCATTGGCGCAGAAAAATTCGAGGCCGAGTTTCACCCCACCAACTTGTCCCTTGATGCGGCGGGTCAATTCCAACGCGTCGTCCAGATAGGGCGTATCGATGGCGACGAAGATTGGGTTGGTCATATCGTATCCACAGCAGTGTAAGCAGGGGGGGGAGAGGCTGGAGGCGGGAAAGCCGATGTCTGCTGATTGCCCTCCAGCGTCAATATGCGCCGTTTCAAACGCCAAATCTGCGTGCGGTGCAAAAGGTATAGAGGCAAAAATCCAATCAGGAATGCGACAACAACTAACGCCGGTAATTTGGTATCGAGGCGAAGACCGCCCCAAAGGCTGACCGACACAGGGGCCCAATTGTTGGTCGCGAACACAATCAACCCGATAATGACCGTCACCCAAATCAGCGTTTTTAGAAAGCGCATCGTTCGGCTTCTCCTTCTGAAGCATATCTTATGGAAACTTTACCCCTTTGGGTAGGGTTTAGTGCCTTTTCGTCCAATATGCTTCAAACAGGGACGGGGGCTTAGCCAAATACGCGGTCGAAAATTGTGTCGATATGCTTGAAATGATAATCAAGATTGAAGCGATCCTCGATTTCCGATGCAGTCATTTTTGCGGTGACATCGGGGTCCGCTTTAAGCAGTTCCATTAACGATTCTGCGCCATCCGACTCCCACACCTTCATCGCATTTCGCTGCACAATGCGGTAGCTGTCCTCACGGCTGATACCCGCTTGGGTCAGGGCTAACAGCACGCGCTGCGAATGGACCAGTCCACCCATGCGGTCGAGATTTTTTTGCATACGATCAGGGTAGATTAACAACTTGTCTATGACACCCGTCAGGCGGCCCAGCGCGAAATCGAGCGTGATGGTGGCATCGGGGCCAATATAGCGCTCAACGCTTGAATGGCTGATGTCGCGCTCATGCCATAAAGCGACATTTTCGAGCGCGGGTGTGACATAACCACGCACCATGCGTGCAAGGCCCGTCAGGTTTTCAGTGAGCACAGGGTTGCGCTTATGCGGCATGGCAGAGCTGCCCTTTTGACCCGGCGAGAAATATTCCTCAGCCTCCAGAACCTCTGTGCGTTGTAAATGACGCACTTCGGTCGCCAGTCGCTCAATCGATGAGGCGATGACACCCAGCGTCGCAAAATACATGGCGTGACGGTCGCGCGGTATGACTTGGGTCGAGACTGGCTCCACCGCAAGACCAAGCTTTGCCGCAACATGCGCCTCAACCTCTGGATCGATATTGGCGAAGGTGCCGACGGCGCCCGAAATCGCGCAGGTCGCAATTTCGGCGCGTGCCGCAAGCAAACGTGCGCGACCACGGGCAAACTCTGCATAAGCCTGCGCCAGCTTCATCCCAAAAGTCACGGGTTCGGCGTGTATGCCATGGCTGCGGCCAATTGTCGGTGTGAACTTATGTTCCATCGCGCGGGTTTTTATGGCGGCAAGAAGTGCATCCATATCCGCAAGCAAAAGGTCCGTCGCTTGCGTCAATTGGACGGCAAGGCAGGTGTCGAGCACATCGGATGATGTCATCCCCTGATGCATGAAGCGCGCCTCGTCGCCAACTTGTTCGGCAACCCATGTCAGGAATGCGATAACGTCATGCTTTGTAACGGCCTCAATGGCATCAATGGCCGCGACGTCGATTGTTGGGTTTGTATCCCACCATTTCCATAAGGCTTGAGCAGCAGAAGCAGGCACAACGCCGCGTTGGGCCAGTGCATCTGTGGCATGCGCTTCAATTTCGAACCAAATGCGGAATCGGTTTTCCGGTTCCCAAATCTTTACCATGTCGGGGCGGGAATAACGTGGGATCATAAGAAACGCTTTCGGCTGATATCGGGAGTCGTGGTCCCGTTAGCAGGCGCAGGGTTTGGCGTCAAAACGCCTGCCAAAAAAGAAGGGCGCGGGTTTTACGCCGCGCCCTTCTTGCTCGATTTTTTAAGAGTTTAGAAATCGATCGATACACGACCGTAAACAAACCGTCCGCTGAAGCCGAATGGCGACTGCGAGCTATATGGCAAGAACGCGGTGTTATCGCCATAGCTGACGCCATTCACTGTGCCAAAGGGCAGGCGGTCTGGATATGTGTCGAGCAGGTTGTTTGCACCAAATGCCACAGAGACTGACTCCACTGGTTTGAAGCGGAACTCGAGATCTGTGACCCACTTCGGCGATAAGAAGATATCACCTGGAACAGAGCCTGGAGCTTTCGTGATATCGTTTATTGGGTTGGTTCCGGTCACGGTAGAGAAACTGCTTGGCAAGAACACTTCACCATAACGGTTGGTGCGCAACGTCATGCCAACATTGTTATAATCCCAATCAAGTCCGACGTTCAGCTTGTTCTTCGGCTGGCCATCGGTGAGGCGGAAGCTTTCCTGACGTGCGAATAGGCGTTGCGCGGTGAAACCAGAAAATACCCGGCGATCCGTGATTTTCGTTTCATTCAAATTATAGCCAACACTCACGCGGAATTGGCCGAGGCCAAATTCGGGTACGCGGTAGCTTGCGACGACATCAAGACCGGTGGTCTTAGTATCGATACCGTTGATGAAGAAACGTGCCCTGATAGCGTCAGTGACGCCTACTGCGCGCAGGAAGCCCACAACGTCTGTACCAAAAAGGTTTTCTGTCAGCGTTATGCGGTCGCTAATTTCGATATTGTAATAATCCGCCGTGATACTCAATCCACTAAATGGAGTGAATGTGATCCCTGCGCCCAGATTGATCGATTTTTCTGGGTTAAGAGGCTGCGCACCCAGAGCGACAGCAACTGGAGAGCTAACTGGCAATGTCACAACTTCTGTCAAAACGCCGCTGATATTGTTTGTCGAGGTTGTCGCAAAAGATTGTTGGGCAAGGCTTGGTGCACGGAAACCGGTGGAAACCGAACCACGCAAAGCAACGCCATCAATCACTTCGAAACGCGCGGCGGCCTTACCGTTGATGGTATCACCAAAGTCGCTGAAATGCTCGTAACGGCCAGCCACTTGAAGCGTCAGCTGGTCTGTTATGTCCGCATCGAGTTCGGCGTAACCAGCAAAACTGTCACGCGACACGTCGGTTTCGTTGGCAGGACGGAAACCTGGAAACACTTGGGCACCGCCGGCCGCGTTGAATGGCGCTGCTGAAAACGGCCCGTTGACATAGCTTTGCAGTTCGCCAGCAACGATCTTGTAGTTCTCGTTGCGATATTCGCCACCAAAAGCGAAGGAAACGCTTTTGCCGATGCCGATGTCTAAGTCACGGCGCATGTCGAGGTTGATTGAGGTTTGCCCCGAACGCAGTCCGCCCGAATAGAAACGACGAGCGCTGGCTACACCGCCGAGCGACGTGTTGACGGTATTTTCGATTGTGTAATCCAAACGGTTCGATCCGTAGACGGCCGAGAGATCATAATCCCATCCGCCGGTCGCGCCACGAAGGCCCGCCGCAGCAGAAATGTCGACAATTTTACTAGCGATCAATGGCAAGAAGCCGTCTGCGTAGAGGGGGACGAATGAGGTAGTCGATGCCGCAAAGTCGCGGTTACGAGCGTCGGCAGAGCGACGGTAGAAGCCGGCGCCATTGCCGTCGCGCGCGCCATAGCTGCCGAAGGTATAAAATTCGGCAGTATCGGAGAATTCATAACCCGCGTTCACGAAGAAGTTTAGGTCTTTGGATACACCATCACCATAACGGTGGGCATAACGGTTGAATGTAGCTTCGCGTGGGTCGCCAGCTGCGAAATAGTTGCGGCGGATATCCGGGCCGGAACGGTTCGTGGGCGAGCGGTCCTTATATTCCGCTGTAAGGTTCACATAACCGCTTTCGCCCAATGGCAGGCCAAAGTTGGACGCGAATGTATATGTGTCGCCATCGCGACGTTTGCGGTCTTCACCCGTGTACGTTATAACTGGGTTATCGCCGCCCGTAATAGCGTTGGTGGTTGGGTTGATTGTAGGACTGCTAGTAGTGAGTGAGACGGTGTCGACCTGGCCAACATCTTCCATTTCTGTGATGTATTTACCAAATGTCGCCTGCGCGCGGCCGCCCATGCCTTTTTTCAATTGGACGTTGATGACGCCCGCAATCGCATCGGAACCATATTGCGACGCGGCACCGTCACGCAGCACTTCGAGGCGCTCAATCGCCAATGGCGGAATGGTGTTGAGGTCGACTGCTGTTGACCCACGGCCAACCGAGGCGTTCAAGTTGACGAGAGCAGACTGGTGACGACGCTTGCCGTTGATGAGCACCAGAACCTGATCAGGCGCAAGGCCGCGCAGTGTTGCAGGACGCAGAGAGTCGGTTCCATCCGTCAGCGAAGGTTGTGGGAAGTTGAACGATGGAACAAGCTGGTTAAGCAATTTGTTGGTTTCGGTCTGGCCGCTGTTCAACAAGGCCTCAGCCGAGATGATGTCGACAGGAACTGTGCTATCTGCGACAGTACGGTCCGTGCGGCGTGTGCCGGTGACGATAATAGCATCTAAACCAGTTGCTTCTTCGACGGCCGCATCTTGCGGTGCGCTGTCCTGCGCAAAGGCTGGATTTGCCGCGGCCACAAAAAGAGCAGTCGTCGAAACCGTCACTGCCAGTGCTGACATTAGCTTGAGCGTCTTCATTATTTTTCCCCGATTTACGTATTAATTAAGTTTACTTTAACGAATCTGGCACTTTGAAGCGACAAGTTCCAGTAAAGTCGTGAAATTGAAATATTTTGCTATTGTTGTGTTACTTTATGGCAACGCGATCATATGCGAACAAACTCTTAAAATTGCATTTAGCTGTGGATTGCTGAAATCGTCGCTTTGCGACAGCGGACTGGCCCGCTATCGGCATATTTATGTCTGATATTGTTGATGCTCCAGCAGAAGATCCGTTTGACGCGATAGTCGACGCGCCGTTTGATGCGGCTTTGTCGGAACGGTACCTGATCTATGCGATGTCGACGATAACCGCGCGTTCGCTGCCTGACTTGCGTGATGGGCTTAAACCGGTACATCGACGTTTGTTGTGGGCGATGCGCCTGTTAAAGCTTGATCCAGCGAGCGGGTATAAGAAATGCGCCCGCGTCGTCGGTGATGTGATCGGTAAATATCACCCGCATGGCGACCAGTCGGTATATGATGCGATGGTCCGCCTCGCGCAGACATTCTCCCTTCGCTATCCATTGGTCGATGGGCAAGGCAATTTTGGCAATATCGACGGCGATAATGCGGCAGCCTATCGTTATACCGAGGCGCGCCTGACAAAGACGGCCATCGAGCTGATGAACGGGCTTGATGAAAATGCCACGGATTTTCGGCCAACCTATAATGGCGAAGATGAAGAGCCAGAGGTCATGCCCGGCCTGTTCCCGAACTTACTGGCCAATGGCGCAAGCGGAATTGCCGTGGGGATGGCAACAAGCATTCCATCGCATAATGCCGCCGAGATTATTGACGCAGCTATGCTGCTGATTGACAATCCGCAGGCCAGCCATGACCAATTGATGGAAATTGTGCGTGGTCCCGATTTTGCGACGGGTGGCGTTTTGGTGGATAGTCCATCGGTAATCAGCGCTGCTTATGCCTCTGGCCGCGGGGCCATGCGCGTTCGGGCGCGTTTCTCGAACGGCTGGCAAGATGACAGCAGCTGGGAACCAAGTGGTGTTGAAAAACTGCCCGGCGGCACATGGCAACTGGTCGTGTCTGAAATTCCCTATCAAGTGCAAAAGGGCAAGCTGATTGAACAAATCGCGCAGCTTATTGCCGATAAGAAGCTGCCCATTCTGGATGATATTCGCGATGAAAGCGACGAGCATGTGCGCATCGTGCTTGTACCGAAAAGCCGCAATGTTGATCCCGAAGATCTTAAAAACGCATTGTTCCGCCTGACCGATTTGGAAACGCGCTTCTCGTTGAACATGAATGTGTTGGATTCCGACCGCACGCCCAAGGTCATGGGCTTAGGCGAAGTCCTGCTACATTGGTTGCGACACCAGATTGAAGTGCTCGTCCGCAAATCCCAGCACCGGCTGGAAAAGATCGACGCGCGGCTGGAGCTGCTTCAAGGCTATATCATCGCCTTCCTTAATCTTGACCGCATTATTGAGATTATCCGTACCGAGGACGAACCCAAGCCCGTCATGATGGCGGAGTTCCAATTGAATGATCGTCAGGCCGAGGCCATTCTTAACATGCGTTTGCGGTCACTGCGCAGGCTTGAGGAAATGGAACTGCGCCGCGAGCTCGAGGCGTTAGAGGCCGAGCGTGAAGATCTGGTAAAATTGATTGATAGCCCGGCGCTGCAAAAAAAGCGTTTGAAGAAAGACCTGTCGGCACTGCGTAAGAATTACGCCGAAGAAACGGCGCTTGGGCGCCGCCGGACAAGCTTGGAAGAAGCAGGGCAAGCGCGCGAGATTTCGCTTGAGGCGTTTGTGGAGCGCGAGCCCGTTACCGTGATCATGTCAAAGCGCGGCTGGATCAAGGCGATGAAGGGGCATGCTGACCTTTCGGCGCGCGCGGACTTCAAGTTCAAAGAAGGGGATGGCCCCGCTTTCGCCTTCCATGCCCAAACGACAGACAAGATCCTTATCGCTACAGCTAATGGCCGTTTTTACACCTTGGGTGCCGACAAGCTTCCCGGCGCACGCGGTTTCGGCGAACCTGTGAGCACGATGATCGACATTGAAGCGGGTAACGATATTATTGCCGTTTTCCCGGCCATTACCGATGGCCGGATGTTGCTGGCGGCCACCACTGGAAAAGGCTTTATTGCGCGCGTAAGCGAGGTTATCGCCGAGACGCGCAAAGGACGCGGCGTTGTGACATTGAAGCCCGGCACGCGGCTGAAAGTCGTCCGCCTGGCGCCACCAGAAACGACGGACGAAGCTGCTTTGCGCGATCAATATGTCGCCGTGGTCGGCGATAACCGGAAATTGGTCGTTTTCCCGATGACCGAGATTCCGGAAATGTCCAAAGGGCAGGGTGTTACCTTGCAGCGGTATAAGGACGGCGGACTTGCGGATGCGGTGTGTTTCCGCATGAGCGAGGGTCTCAGTTGGACTATGGGCGGCGACAGCGGACGGATGCGGACGGAGAATGACATGTCATTATGGCGTGTTGCGCGCGGTGCCGCTGGCCGATTACCGCCGCAGGGGTTCCCACGGAACAATCAATTTGATTGAATAAGCCCAGCCAAAGCCGCGTTAACCATTTCTATTGCCAGTTCGCGCTGGCGTGCGGCATCCGGAAAGTCCTCTTGTATCCAGGTCGCTTCAATGGCTTGCAGCGTTTTTGCGACTAAGGGGCCAGCGGGCATTCCTATTGCAATAAGTTCGCCGCCCTTGATCGACAGCGTTGGAATGTCCCATCGCTCCAGCCGCGCAAGACATTCCGGCACATCCGCATCGACAGCATATAGCATTACGGCATCGCGCGCGGTGTCGATATCCGCCCGATAAGCGATAGCGCGGACATTAAAGGGGGTCGGGACGCTTGCGCGCAACCTATGGCCAAAGCCCTCGCGCATTTTGTTGGATAGCTTCAACCGCGCCGCCACCTTATCAGCTGCAACGATATCGCGGGTTAATAGCGCTAGAAAGCGCGCGGGCAGCGAGGCGGGCTGCGAAAATTGTGCTTCGCGCTCTACAAGGCGCAAAAGGTCCACCGCGGCACTGGCGGATAATTCGGGCAGAAACGGGGTAAAGATGCCGTTCCGGATCATGAGATCGACCGATGCAACCGGATTTTTCAAGGTCAATATGCGCGTGAGTTCTTGCGCAATGCGTTCGCGCGATAAGGCCGTAAGCCCATGCGCGCCATCTGCGCACGCCTGAATGGCGTCAGCGTCAATCTGCCCGCCGCCAAATCGTGCAAGGAACCGGAAATAGCGCAATATGCGCAAGAAATCCTCGGCGATCCGTCGATGGGCATCGCCAATAAACCGAAGTCTGCGTGCTTCCAGATCGCTTAGCCCATCAAAATAATCGAAGACTTCCCCACTTTCGGGGTCCGCATATAAAGCGTTGATCGTAAAGTCGCGGCGGGCTGCATCCTCTTGCCAATCCGTGGCAAAAGCAACCGTCGCGCGGCGGCCATCGGTTGCTACATCGCGCCGCAATGTTGTAATCTCGTAGTTCTTTCCCGCCACGGCCGCCGTCACCGTTCCGTGTTCAATCCCGGTAGGAATCGCTTTGATTCCATATGCTTCAAGGCGATTTATAACCTCATTTGGCAACAAGGCCGTTGCGATATCAACGTCAGATACCGGCAAGCCAAGCAAGGTGTCGCGCACTGCACCGCCCACATAACGCGGGCCGCCATGCGCATCATCTAAAGCCGCCAGAAGCTTTTTAAGGCCGTCGGCATGCTGCCATGCGGCATCGGGCAGGCGCAACTGTGTCATGCCAGCCGCCGTACGAGATTGGCGATGATCCCCGCCGTCACGCCCCATATCCGTCGTTCGCCCCATTGCATGTCATAATAGCTGCGCTGTTGTCCATTCCAAGCGGCCTCTTTTCGTACCGAATTGGCAGGATCAAGCAAGAAGGCAAGGGGCACTTCGAAATAGGCATCGACTTCTTCCGGATTGGGCTGAAGCGCAAGGTCCGGAGGGATGACGCCGATAACAGGCGCTATGCGATATCCACTGCCGGAAAAATAGGTGTCCGCCACGCCGATGACGTCAACCATCGCAGGCGGAATGTTCAATTCTTCATGCGCCTCTCGCAAGGCCGCGGCGATCGCGTTTTCGTCGCCTGCGTCGACTTTGCCACCAGGAAAAGCCACTTGGCCCGCATGGCTGCGCAACCATGTGGGGCGCTGGGTCAATATGACACCCGGTTCCGCCCGATCCGTTATGGGAATCAAGACCGCCGCCGCGCGGTGGGTCTCGACGGCAAAGTGACGTTCGTCTTCAATTTCTATGCTGAGCGCCGGATCAAGCGCCATCTGCAACCGTTGCCGCCAATTCATGCAGGCGCATCCAGTGAGAAATGCGCGCCTTTGCTCCAGATGCTTGGCGTATCCGGATTTTCGGCAAGCGCCAAATCGGCAAGTTCATAATAGACGGAGCGCGCGAGCTTTGCCCACATCCCGCCACGCACATGCAGATACAGCAGACCGTTGCGCATTTTGATCGCGTGATCGGCATCGGCAAAAACAAGGTCGTCGCTATTCAGCCGGAACGCCAAGCTGCGTTCTGACCCTTCGCCTTCGCTTTGCAGTTCGACGGCAATGAACGGCGCATCGTCGACGATAATCGACAGCTTTTGCTGCGGCGTCACAAGCCAATATTGTCCATCGGCTTCACGGCGCAATAGGCTGGAAAAGGCGCGGATCATCGCGGGCCGCGTAATTTCACCGCCCTGATGATACCATGTGCCATCTGACGCGATCCGCATTTCGCTATCGCCCGTGTTCCGGGGTTCCCAATTTTCCACCGTTGGCAATTTTCGCGCCGCAACAAGCTCCGCAATGTCGGAGAGAGTAAGCTTGGCTAAGTCGGGTGCTTCATAAGGCATGGGAACGCGATACGTTCAATCGGACCAATCGTCAAAGCTTAGTCCGCAGGCCC
>Ga0315903_10004633_pt1 | contig 18275 bp, 17 predicted proteins | sample LakEriMetagenome_7_FD_203524 | JGI IMG/M metagenome (GOLD analysis project Ga0315903, IMG submission 203524) | Freshwater fungal communities from buoy surface, Lake Erie, Ohio, United States - Buoy 2 MA119 | ecosystem: Environmental > Aquatic > Freshwater > Lake | place: USA: Lake Erie, Ohio...
AGTCCACTTAGGAACATAGTTGGTAGTACCTGAACCACCCACCTTAGTATTTAAAATAGCGATGATGTTAGATAAACTAGCTCCTGTAGTGGTAGTAAGTTTATCTATCCCCTTAGAAATTTGCCATAGCAAATTGCTCTCATTACTCCATCCTATTTGTCTATTAGGGATTGACATGATTGTGATTTATTTTTATTATCTGCTTATTTCTTCCCAGTCTATAGAAGCATATGCACCTAGGGTGCCTCCTGTTGCATCAATAGCCATTTCTACAACAAGCTCATAAGGAACTCCTGTTAATCCATTTCTTTCTAGCTGATTACTAAACAGAGCTTCTTTAAGAATATTAATTGAAGGAGATCCTTGGTTAGAGGAATTGACATACCCACTAGCCAACACTCTTCCACCTGAAGCACTGCTTCCTGTGATGTTATATTCTACAGAAGAATCGCCAGGAGCAGGTACCCAAGATCCTCCAGAAATTGATACATTACCATTCACCACTCTCCAAGCATAGTTCTTACCATTACCAAGTCCTATGAGAGAAATAGCTGTTGCAATTACAATAGCATCCAGTCTTGTAGTCTTAAGTCTTATACCTACAACTGGATAGTATGTACCTGCTACAGCAAATGACATTGGTGTAAGAATAGGCGTACCAATAGATTGCTGCTTTCCTCTGAGCTCATATCCACCTTCAGAGATGACAGTGGAGCATATCTGCTTTAATGTAGATGCTCCAGTTGTACCAGTCTCATTAAAAATCTCATAACGCAGTGGTAATGATGCAGTTGTGATGTATGTAGAGGCTATGATGTTAGCGTGGTTGAACGTATGGCAGACAATAAACTGTCCATTAATAACAAATCCCATACGCACAGAACCCACCCCTAACCACTCCAGATCCATCCAATAGATCTGAGCCTTGGTTAAGTCAAGAGTAAGTCCTGACTCACCTGTTCCATCCAGCTTATCTCCATTCCAGTCTGCTTGCAGTACAGGAGTTTCTACCAAAGAACCTGTCACAATGCTTCTCTTTACAAAAGCTACATCAGAATTTGCTTGCTCTAAGTAGAAACCATTATCATCTCCATAATATCCAACACGCTGCGTAAGTCCTGCTTTAGGAGCATTCATTACAAAGGTGTTCAGGACAAGAAGTGATTTACCAGGTTGGTAGGCAAACACCTTGATAGTTTCTCTTAACACTGAAGAACCAGAAGCTGCTGTGACATTCAAATCAATAAGTCCCTGATTACTATTAAATACAGCTGTACCACCAGTGGAGGTTTCTGTAGCCCATAAGTCATTGTCATCAAATCTATGACTAGAATCAAACAGTGTAAGAGGAGCTGATGTTCTTAGTCTTCCAAAAGCATCTTGTGCTGTAGAAGGAGCAAATACAATATTCGTGGGATTGTCAATATTACCATTGGCACCAGCAATACCATTGAGCCTGTCAACTTTCTTTAACAGCTCCCACAGGAGCTTTGACTCCTGGCTCCAACCTATTTGTTGTGGTATATATCCCATGACTTACAAAAATATAATGAATTTTCCAATACGCAATGAGCTCGCCAGAATTTAGTCTAACTGAATCAGTTAGAAGCTTTTAATTGCCTGGAAAGCAATATATACAAGACAAAGAAACAACCTGAAATTCCATAGAAAATAGCGTCTGCTATCCAATATGATCCAGTTAGCTCCATGATTAGGGCAAAAAGTGCATCGTACCCAAAGGGTAGGAAGAACATTGCAAGCATCAATGATGCTTCCCTTAAGGCTTTTAGCCTCTTTTTTGTCTTTCTTAACATGGTCACCTTCCATATATGGGGGTTTGGTTAGCGTCCTTGTCCCTGATATTTAGAGACTTTCTTGTCTTTAGGTCCTCTTGACTTAGTAGGTTTACCACCTTTTCTTTTACCAAAGGTGATTTTTCTACTGTCAGCAGCTTTTGGTTTTGCCATTGTTTATTAGTTTATGAGGTTGCCAAGCTGCAGGTTTTCCTGAAGCTGTGCTTCCACCTCAGCTTGTGTTACAGGACTATCTGTCCAATCTACAGGGGTGAGTTGAGAATCAGGATTGTTGTAAATCTCTTCTAGCTCAGGAAGCATTTCAGCGGGAAATGTCTCTTGAGAGAAATAGAATGTGCCATCATCACGTTTACCAAATGTTACTTGGTAAAACTCTGTAGCATTAAGACCCATGTAGGTGCCTGTTGGTGTTTTGTAGAAATTCATATATTTATTTATTAAGTGAGTGTTACAGTCCAACCTTGAGCTGCAAGGTAGGTTCTAGAAACTAACGAAGCAGCTGATACAGCTGAAGTATTTCCAATACGAAGTTGTTTTTGACTAGTAATAACTGGCACAATACCTGTTAAAGTGGTAGCAACGTTATTCCAAATTGTATCTGAAGTAGCTGTTGGAGCAACAGTGTTTTGAAACCCACTTAAATATTTTGTCACCTTAGGCATTGTTAAAAACCATCCTTCTTGACCTACATAAGTTGCGCCAAAACTATTTGAACCAAATACAAGTTCTGAAACATTTGGATAGTTAGCCTGAGTCATGAAAGTTCCAACAGTAGCAAAAGGAACATAAGTTTGACCAAAGTATACCTGAGTGATTTGTTGTGAACCATTAAGTGCTGTCGGCCAGTTTGCACTATTACTAAAGTTCCATATTCCTCCACCAGCACCTACAGGATAGAAACTCCAAAGTGACGTGAGCTCTGTCCAGTTGTTTATTAAATTAAAGTTTACAGTTTGTGAAATTCTCATTGATATGGCTTTCACGTCTGTTGGAAAAGCTCCTTCTAAAGAATAAATACCAGCACCAGGACTGAAATATTTTACTCCGACATACTCACTATCCTCATTGTGAAATACAAAGATCGGGGTGCTATCTGGATTACCTGTACATGTTAATACATATACTGTTGTTGTAGGAATCTTTGTATTATTTCTTGCTACATCCCATACCGCTCTATTCCACTCTGCTCTAGTATCAGAGTTCGTTGGAACAGCATTAGCAAGTCCTGTATTTGTTGTAGATCCGTATTTAATTATATCATTCAATCCTACAAATATCTGTAAGCTGGCAGGTCCTGTATATCTATAATATCTCAATCCTCTTACAAAACTAATTGTAACACTTGGTGTGTCTGCTATATAGAACTCTGTAGATGTAGATCCTGGAAGAAGAGTTCCCTGTGCTTGGTTTGTAACATCTGAGTTCCAAAGAGTTATATAATCACTTTGATTAGCAGCTGTTCCTAGATATGTACCAGCTGTGTTCCAAACTCCCACTGGATAACCAGGTGTATCGGTGCTCAGGAAGTTCTTCATAGAAAGAGTGACACAAGGCGTTCCAACAATATTAAGTATTTCTACGTACTTAATGTTTCTTGGAGGATAGAGAGCTGTAAACAATCTGTTTGGAATAATGTCACCATAGTCATCCACCTCCACAAAATATCTAAGACCTCTCTTGTTACGAAGAACAGTTTGACAGGGAAGTACAGGATAGCTGTTCTTAATCTCAATCTTGTTTGTTACCTTGTTGAGATTGAGGGGTCTATCAAAGGACATCATGGTTCCTGGAACAGGAAAGCCATCTCTGTCTTTATTAGCGTAAAAGTATCTTTGTTTCTGTGCCAAGCTATTTAGAGCTTTTTAATTTAATAAATATCAAACCAGCTAAAACTGTCACCAGAGCATCAAATATGTCAAATCTTTCGTTCTGAATAACCAAATCAAATAGTTCCTTCCCTATTGCTGCCCCTACCAGTAATGCTATTGTTAGTTTGGTGCTTATAGTTCTAAGCCCTATGAATACAATAGCCACTCCAACAATAATGTGAAGAAGCTTGTCTTCCATTAATACCCATTTGCAGCTAACAATGCATCAACTGACTGTAATATCAACTGATAGTCAGCAGCACTTGGGTGACTGTTATCGCTATAAGTAAATGAGTATCCAGTAAGATCCAATACTTGCATAGTCGGGTTTAACAACACTTCTGCATCAATAAATGCATTCCATTGGGTAGTGTTATTGTTTGTGTAAGGACCAGGAGGCCATTTAATCATAACGGGGATACCGCCATAATTAACTACTTCCTTTATAATTTTATTATATGCAGCGTACCAGTTAGTGTAATCTGGATCAGTCACCTTAAAGTCACCATAGAAAAGAGACAACACTGTAACCAAAACAACAAATGTTGGCTTGGTCTTCATTATCTCCTGCATTTGTCTATTTGCCATGGTATAGATGTACCCACCATTACCACAACAAGTTACAAATTCATATGGCAATGAATTGTTACAAATAGGAGTTAATGTTGTACTAAATGTTTGGTTATAACCAACTCCATAGCTATCACCAATAAATCCCATTATTGGTTTTGTAACTGAAGAATACAGTTTAACATCCAACAATGTGTAGTCTGCATTCGTTGCAATTATACCAAATGTAGAGGTGATGATACCAAAACTAGTTGTAGAACCAGTATGATTTGCATATACATATTCTCCAGTGGATCTATTGATCACCTTCAATGTACGCACAATTCTCAGAGGGTCTAATTGCATTTCTAAGTCTAGTATATCTCCACTAGCAACCAATGTTCCTGCTGAAACCACTGGGCTTGAAACAGCAGAACCGTTTGCGTTAAACCCATTTCTGATAGCTGTTTTGCCAATCAATTCAACAGCCAAGCCACCATTATAAACTGTTCCAGTATCTTGAGTAAGTTGAGTTCCATATTGGGAAAATCCCAAATAGCTAGTTCCAGTCGCACCATCTTTATTTAAATTCTCAACTTTGATGGTAGCCTTAATTTTATAGCACTGGTCACCTATAAAGAAATCATTAAACTTAATATAGCTAGTATAGTTACCGCCTGTAACTGCAAGTTTATCAAACTGTCCCACCTTAGAAATGGTGGCTGTAGTCATTGCACCATTTTTGGTTACAGACAACACACCGTCAGTAATTGCTCCGTTAGGCAGTGTTTGTATCACCAAGGTTTCATTATTAGCCATGTTTCTAATACTTGTATTAGAAAGACGACTTGTAGGAACAGCTGCCCAAGATGTGTTAACACCATCAGTGGTGAGATATTCACCAGCATGTCCTGCTTGATCAGGCACCTCAGCATCAATAGCATTGATTTGCTGAAGCAGATAGTTCAGATGTCCAAACTTACCAAGAGTATGGTCACCCTGATCTTTGCCAATAAACAAGTCAGAGTTCTGGGGAGTAAATTTCTTAATTGCCATTATAGAGATTTTAACATTTGAATTAATTTGGGATGGGGATAAACATCCACCTTATCTGTTCTAACAGAATTGTGTGTAAATACACCAGATTCTCCTTTGAGAGCTCTAGTGGTTACACCCCAAATGTCCTCTTTATATGTCAGAGGGATTCCATATCTGTCCTTCCACAGAAGTAGGAGTTCCTTAACACTAGCTATCTGTGCATCAGAATAGTTGTGGAAATATGTGAATCCTTTGTAAGGAGTGTTGAGCTTAATTACATCAGCAGCAGGAACCTCTCCTCCTACATAGTTAATGTATTTACCATCCTTGAGAGTGAGCTGTCCCCAATTACAAATCTCAATACCAATACTAATCTTGTCTAAGGATTGGTAGGGAACACCATATTTATTAAAGGTGGATTCTTTCAACCCCAGGTGGTATGCCCAGAACTTAGAACTAAATCCCTGTACAATCTGTCCATCTGTAGATCCAGGACCTGAGATAGCTACACATGTAGCTACACGCTCAGGAGTGGAAGCCCACCATTGGAATGTGTTTATACCAGAAGATCTACCTGCTGTATGGTGCAGATAGATCTGTTTTTTGGGGTGTTCCTCTCTAATATACTGACTCTGAGGAAAGTCAACTTGCAGAAGGTTCATCTGTAAAGAAGTTTGAAATGAATTTACCTACAACACCTACCACCATAATAACTGTACCAGCTATAGGGTGCCCGTTAAGGATTACAATTGTAGCACCAAATGTACCAGCACCAGCTAAGCTATCTCCAAGCACCCTAAGTCTCTTAGGAGTGGGAGAGAAGTAATGTTTCCAACCGAAGTTCATTTTCTAAATATATGATTATAAAATAGATTGAATGACATGTTCCAAATGAGCCCTAACACTACAAAGTGTGGTAGCTTGGCAGACACAGGTGTAGCTGCTACCACTGCCAGAACAATGAATATCACCATGGAGCTCTTGGCTAAATGCCAAGCATCTGGTCTGTATTTAGTGAACGGGAGAAACTTAACATACTCCCAACTGATTGATTTACACCACCATTTGGGATTGAGCTTGTGGAATATAGACTTCTCAAATGCAGTTTCATATTCTACACTATCCATCAGAGCATTACATGCTGCTGCTAGAATTAGAAACGCTGCTGAGAATATCATTTCTGATAGCAGTCGTAAGGTCCTCCAACAATCAAACAGTTCTTTCTGAGGCTGTCCCAAATGGGTTTAATAGATCCAGAATCCTTGATGAGCTGATCTACATGGGATTTCTCTAACACCTTGTCATTGTTCCATCTGATTTGGCTAGGCTGCCAGAAGAAGGATGCTAATCCTCCCACCAGAAGAATAAACAGAAGAACATTGCTAAAAGCTCCGATCTTGGGGAACCAGCTAGCATTAGTTCCTGCTCCCAAAAGAACAGTGACAAAGCCTAATAGAAGGATGATTCCGATAATCACCCAGGTCAAATGATCACCTCTTTCAGAGGCAAATTCTAAAGACTGTTTCCATGTAGGAGACAGTACAACTTGTGTTGAATCTAACATTGGTTTATTTTTTAAAGGTTATTTTCCAGAAACTACTCACCCCAATCTGAGGCTGTCCAGAAGCATTCACTGCTCCATGCACCCCAAAGATCTGATCTTTCTTGTTCTTAAACAAGAGACCAGCACCAATTTGGTTAACCAAATTAGTTTTGTTTCCTTCAACACCACCTCCCACATACAGCTGATTTACCCTAGGAGCAGGCTTAATAATCGTTTCTGTTATAATGGGGTATTTGACATTAATCCTATAGCCACGCTTGAGAAGCTGATTCTGGCTAATGGTGTCTGTCACCTTCACATATCCAATAGTGTCAATTCTAACACTATCAGAATAGAGGTTTGTGGCTAAGAATCTACCCACAACATCTTGATACTGAGCGAGTAATCTATCATAGTTGGTATCAGGAAGATAGTGGTTGATCACTGTATCATGGTGCACATTAACAGGAATGGTCTTGATGAGCTGAGGCTTGGTGTTGATAGTGCAATCTTTAATAACCCATGTGGTGTCTCTAATGATTGTAGGAGCATCTGTTGGCTTGCTAGGTTCACATCTCTGGAGAAGCACAACCAGCACAAGGGCTAGTGTCACCAAACTCAGGAAGTTCTTTTGCAGGAAGGTTTTCTTTTTGTACGGCATATTATTTCAAATGTGAATATAAATCCAGGAGATACTGAACAATCATGGCAGCAGCCAGGATTAAGCCCACTGTCCATGTGAGCTTCTTTTTAAACTCTTCTTGCTTGCTCACCTTCTCTTCAAGATCTTTAATCTTCTTCTCAAGAAGCTCAATGCTGTTAACCACTCCACCAGCTTTGGTGAGTGGGTTACCCATAATAGCTTCAATAACCTGTGTAAGCTTATTATCTATGGAGTTCATTTTCTCCTCTAGATCATATAGACGCTGATCCATACTCTTAAGTTCGTCTTTTACAGATTGTTCAAAAAATTGTTCCATTGTTACATGGTGAATGTGTTTATAAAATAATAGCACACCCCTCCCTTCCGAACTGGGAATAGTGTGCTATGTAATTGAAACTCAGTAGCTTACTTAAGGAAAACCCCTAAGATAATGATTTGGTGGCAAATATAGGATAATGAATTGAATTATCCAAATTTTTTTTCTACATGCCAAAGAATCCCATCATTCCATATGGGTCAGATGGTGTATATGCAGCAGCTGCAAAATTATAAAATGTAATTCTTCTCCAAGCTGTAGCATCAGTACCAAGTGTTAGCTGGGTTTGTGATACGTTTGGTATGGCAGATGGTCCTCCTGTTTGCAGATAATATGCGTAAGTTGATGATTGGTCATTACCTGCCAAGTTTCTATACTGAGCTGCAAGTCCTAATTTACTCCACCCAGCACCAGTAAGTGTCCCCCATGTGTTATCATCTGCTGTCATCCAGCTGCCTACAGTAACACTATCAGGGTTTGCTGGTGTTAACCCCGTTATAGTAATAGTAGCAGCAGCTGCTGCGTTTGTGGTGACTATACTTTCTGTGCCCCACTGATTTGTAGGTACGTCTGACCTAAAAACAAGCATTTGAGCTGAAGTGTTTGTACCAGCTGAAAACTGAAAAATTGGGTTAGCAGACCATGTACCATTAAACCTAGCCCAATAAGTTTCTAATGCTACGTTAGCTGTTGTGGCATTTCTGCCTATAGAAGTCCACGTCTGACCACCTGTGTTATTTACAGAGAATGTAGCAGTACCTCTTTGTTGTAGATACACTACCACTAAATCCCCAGTAGCCATCAGTGTGGGTGGGGTGATAGTTATTGTGGTGGTTGCGTTTGTACCATTATCTGCAGGAACAGAAGCTACACCATGTAAGTTAAATACTGCCATTACGGAATTATTTCATATCCATACACCTGAATATATATAGTCATGTTTGCAGATGTAGTGATTTTTAAACAGTCGTTCAGTGTATCTGAGAACATTGGATAGGGAGGTTGAATAAGTGCACCAGGTGTAGCATTAGCTGTGGGTGTAAGTGTGCCTCTAAAAAACACTTGGTCTGTACCAGCAGCATAAACAGTGGTGGCTGTCTGAGCTCCCCAGATGGTTACTAATCCAGCTGTTGTACCACCTGTTGCAATGTTAATTTGTGTTATGACAAATCTGTTACCAGCTGTAGGAACCCAAATGTTTGTACCAGTTTGTGTTGAGGTGTATTCCCCAGATTTCCAAATCTGCATTCCTGGATCAATATGAGAGATCAATTGTCTACCATATCTATCAGAAATACCATTTGATCTATCACCATTAGCAACAGCTGTAGGGAGAGCTGTCTCAGCCTGAAAACCAATCTTAACAGGATTACCACTATCAGGAGAGTCATGAGCAACATCACCAGATGTGTTAGAAGCTGTCACAGTGCCACTTACAGTGACTGTATTGGTAATAGATGTAAGTGTACCAATGTTCCATGTACCAGACTGAGTGGCTGCTACAGTACCATCAACAGTGATGGAGTTACCACCATCTTGGATATTTACAGCTGATGCACCAGCAGCATTGTTGATAGTGACATCACCAATATCCACACCTGAGTTTGCCAGGTTTGTTACAGACCAAGATCCAGATTGTGTTGCTGCAACAGTGCCATCTATTGTAATAGAACCACCACCATCAGCTATATTCAATAGACCTGCAGCTGTTGTACTAAGAGCTTGAACATTTGTTCCATCAAATCCTAGAGATACAGTACCTGTTGGTGTAGCTACAGCTGTACCATCAGCATATTGTGTTCCACCACCAAAGCTTGTCACTTGGTTACCAGAACCATCCACAATTGCTACAGCTTGAGCATTATAGTTTGTGAGAGGAATCACCTCAGCATCAGTGGTACCATCAGTGAGCCTCACTCTACCAACGTAGTTAGTTCCAGCATTCAATCCTACGCTCCATGATCCACTTTGTGTAGCAGCAACCGTACCACTTATGGGCTGTGTGACACCTGATCCATCTACTAAGAGTCTTGTAGATGTTACAGTGAGACCTGATGGAATCTTGGTGTTTACCGCTGAAAGTGTGGTTTCTGTAGCAGCTCCTGTAGGTAAGCTGATTGTACCAGATATGTTATTAATGTTCCAGGTGCCTGATTGTGTGGCACTTACAGAACCCACCACAGTGGCATTAAGGTTGGCAGCAACAGCTTGTTGCACTGTAACAGTTCCACTGATAGGTTGTGTAGCTGGGAAGTTTGACACAGCCACTGTTCCATCTACCGTAATGCTACCACCATTATCATTCACTGGGATGGAAGACTGATCAGATGCAATCACTACAGGGGCTGAGTTAGCCATTGTAGCTTGACCATTGGGATTATTTGGGGTGTATGCCATATTAGATTATGTTCCAGTTTGTTCCATCAGACACTAGATCTAATGATGTATATTGAACAGGAAGAGGGGCTGTCAGAGAACCATCAATTGTCTCAGCTCCTGTTGTATCAATTGTCACTGTTCCAGCACCAACGTTCTTGATTGTATATCTAGCTGTATTACCTACAGCTGTAGGCATTGTTACATTAATTGTTCCACTAGCTAAATAAACATAGTCTGTGTATGCTGCAGATCCAGCTGCTGTGTTCACGCTTACAGAACTAATTACTGTAGCATTTCCAACTGTCCAAGTTCTGTCAGCAGACAGGTCTTGTGTGTTACCGTTTATTGTAAGGTTTCTTGTTGGAGGAACCTTACTGTTAAATGTTGTCCAGTCTGTATTGCTAAGCTTTCCTGTGTTCAGAGCAGATGCTACAGGAAGATTAAATGTATGTGTAGCTAGAGCAGATGAAATAGTGAAGTCTGTACCAGAAGTTCCTGTTGTGAAATATTGTACCTGTGCAGTGAGTCCATTAAGAGCTGTAAGACCTGTTGTAAATGTTGTAACTATTTCTGCAAGGTTGGTACCTTCTGTACGAAATGTGATGGTCTTACCACTATTATTTACGTACACTCTTACAGCAAGCCTGTCTGTAACAGTGAGAGATGTTGTGGGTACAGATATAGATGTGTAATATAAGTCTACACTAGCTCCACCAGTGATTGCTTCTGGAGAGGCAGATCCAGAAGAAATCAATGTAAAACTTACACCATCATACTTATAGAGCTCTACATAGAAACTAGGAGATCCTCCAGATGAATCAGCATTCATGTAAAACTGAATGCTCCAGCCACCAGGAGGAATACTAATTAAAGACGGGTCAGCAACATCTGTTATAAAACTAGCTATGTATCCATTTGCTGCAATAGAGAAGTTTGTACCTGTTCCTGTGACAGGTGTCCTACTCATCTGGTAGTATGTGGTTCCTCCAAAGGTTCCTTGGTTAACACTACCATTTAGATAATAAGCCACTGAAGATCCACCACCTGTAGATCCTGGAAAGTCAGCAAGTGTACCATCTCCTCTAATATACTGACTAACCAGACCAGCAGCTGTAACATTTATTGTACCAGCTGTTGTAATAGGGCTGTTTGCAACACTGAATGCTGCAGGCATTGTAAGCCCTACAGATGTAACAGTTCCAAAATAAGTCTCTGTATAATCAGGAATATTAAGAACATTCCCAATCAATGTGGAAGGACCAGTGGTGCCTATAGTTGTAAGAGATAAGTTAGTGAGCCTTTTTACAGCTCCATACTTATCCACAACTATCACTCTTCCATCATCTGTGAATGTATATCCTTGATTATTTAACTTCTGTAACATTACACTTCTGTAGCAGTTATAGAATAGGTGGTGCTTCCAGCTACATCAGAGATGAGCTGAATGTATTCCGCAGTGTTCAATACATATTCCTCAGTATCTCTGATAGTGTCCCCAGCATCTAGGGTGAGTTCATAAATAGGAACTATCGTAATTGTAGGGAGATCTATAGAACATCTATTATATGTAAGAACATAGTTTACACTATTATTGGTAATAATAATACTGTGTATAGTGAGGGTGGTGCCAGTACATGTGATCTTTGTACTACCATCTGTTGCCACCACTCCTTGAAAGGTTACGTTTGCCATGATTTATTAATTATCTAAACCCATATTTAGATTGCACTCTAAGTCCTAAGTCTTTAGCAAGCTCAGGATAAAACATTGGTAACCAACTAGATGCCTGGTTCGTAAAAGGAACAGATTTCATAGCATACTTAATTACAAAGTTCTTTTCTTCCATTTCTTCATCACCAACAGCTATGTAGTAGTTCTCCAACATGAAGTTATAAACAGTTTTAGTGACATTATCCAGAAGACTGAGTGATGGGAAAAGTCCTCTTGTGAATCCTTTTATCGCACTGCTAGGATCATAGAAGTATCCAATCTCATCTCTTAATTTATCTACAGCCTTTAGAGCATATCTCCACTGGTTAATAGTTGCAGCATCCTCATCATCATCTGGCATATTTGCCTTAATGCCCACATACAAAGCCCAAAGAGCAGCGTAGAACAATAAGTCTAATGCAGCACTTTTTGTATTCTGTCTAACCAGATCAAGAAACTCACTCTCATCCATGTCAAGAACTTTACCTGTATCTGTTTCATATTCTGCCTTCTTTTTCTCATAAAGCTCTCTCATGAAGTTCACACCTCTATCATTAGCTACAAGAATTGCTCTAAAATTTCCAATTGATCCAACCAGGTCTTCAGAAAGCACTCGCATCACCATTCTATATCTTCCCCACTCATAAGCATCTGATGCCCAGTTGTATTTCAGGTTACCAATACGAACATCTACCAGACGAGGAATCCAGTTCTTGAATACCATGAAAGACTTACCATATATAGTCATGTTAATCTTTCTAAGGTCATCCTCAGATAGGTTACCTAGTGCATCCTTGCTGAGCTGTTGCACCTTTCTTCTAAGCTCAATTACACTCTCAGAAAATCTATCAACACCAGGAATCTCAATTACACCATCTTCGAGTTTAGCAAGCTTGATTACACCCTTTTCCTCAACAAGCTTTTCTACATCTTTTTCAAACTCTTGCTCTAGAGCTTTTCTTTCAGCAGCACTACCCTTATATCTATCAGCATATTTGGGTTGCTCTCTGAGGTATTCTCTAGCATTAATCACCTTACCATCAAGAACAATAGAGTTTTTGAGGAAGCTATAGAAGTTCATTGTTTGAACATTCAAGTCAGAACTTCTCATCATCACCATCAAGAAATCCTGAAGAGACTCCTGACTAAGCTTATTCAAAGATAACTTATTAATATACTCTTTATTATAATCCTCTGTAAAAGGAAGAAAATATTGAGCAAGGGCAATCATCTTCTTCTTGTCAGCAAAGCCAAACTTGTTCATTAGAATGATTGCCTCTGTAGAAGCATAGTCTGCTTTTGTGAAATACTTACCAGCATTGATCAAAGCTTGAGCATTACCACCAAACAAGTTGGAGGTTGCCGTAAGAGGGTTCAAACCAAGCGTGGTAATTTGAAACGTGTTATTAAGTTGATTGATAATCTTGTTTAAGCTAAGCTGTCTACCACTTAAGTTTTCTGGGAATATCTTTCTACCAATCTTCTCATTTAATCTTTCTCCTAGCTTACCCATTGTACCAAGAGCCATGTCAAAGTTCTCACTATCCAAAAACTTCTGACCGTACACAATAGCATTCATCATGTCTTCCACAAGCTGAGCGTTGTTATTGTTGTGATCAACATAATCAAGCTTTCCATCTACATACTTACTCTTTCCAAAGAAAGATGTTTTGATTGCTTTCTTGTTTCTTTCTATAGCAACAAGAGCTCTCACCTGATCCTCAATATCAGATAGATATTTGTACTTAGTTGCAAACTGGTTGTACAGTCCCATTGTGCGGAAGAGATCTGTACTCATTTCTCCTTCCACCTCTTTTGTAAAGTATCTGGGAATAGTACTAATAGGTCTACCTGTTTGTGGATCAGTTTGACCAAACCCTATATCTCCCTCATCAATAGAGATGTCTCTCATCATTTGCTCCACCGCATTTATACTGCCCCCTGTCATAAGTCTTTCCATCATGTTTTTTCTCACAAATGGCAGGAAAACTCTAGCCTGACGAGCATTGATGTATCCAATCTGTCTATATTCTTCGTTCTTTTCTCTAATGTAATTATAGAAATCTTTAGCAGGTTTGTTCTCAGCCTTGTTGAGTTCTTTCCACTCCTTAGATTCCCAGGTTTGTCTCTTCGGGAACTTGTTCACAAAATCATACAAAAGCCATCCTGGAGATTCTGCTGTAGAAGTATTGAGCAGATTTTGGATGTTTCTTTTCTCGTTAGATATTTCCTTAGCAACCTCCTCATCTGTTCCAAGTCTCACCTTGTTCTCAATTCTTTCAAACTCCTCTTTTTGCTTCTCTCTGAGAAACTCATTGTAAGCTGCTACATCAATGTTCTCTCTGATCCAGTTGAAGTCTTTCTCTTCAATCTTTTTCTTGAGAGTCTTGTAGAACTCAGGATTGAACTCATCGATCAGCTCGTTCTTATCTTTCTTCTTGATGATATTGAAGTATTGCTTCTTTGAAAGCCCCTTGCCAGATGCCCAAGCATCATACGCTTTCTTAAGAGCTGCAAGTTTATTCACCTCATTGGATGTCTCAAATCCAGCCTTGGCAAATGCAGCATTTGCTTTTCTATAGAGAACACCGATTGATTTAACTTGTAAGGTGGCAGTGGAAGAGAACTGTCTAGTGATTCCCTTAATCACTTTCTCAGGGAGCAAAAGATTATCTACACCAACACTTTTAGCAATAATATCTTCTGTAAACTTACCTAATGTATCTCCTACCTTTCTACGCAAACGCCCAGCAGTATCAGAAGCTGTTCTCAAATCAAGCTGAAGCTTTTCATCTTTCTCTGAAAGAGTGCCCTCAAAAATACTTTCAAGATCAGAGTACATCGATGCATATGTCTCAAGAGCATCTTCCATAACCATCAGATCATCAGCATAGTCATTTAACTCCTTCTCAGTGAATGACTTAGGATCTTTTCCTTCATATTTTTCTGCAAATACAGCAACAGTTTTTTCCACCTGCTTGTTGAAAATCTTAGCCTGACGGATCAGAGGTTCAACATTCGTTTTCATTTGCAAGTGTCTAATTGCCCTAAACAACTCATTTAACTGCTCATTCTTACTAAGTCTTTCTGAAGGAAGTGCTTTCTTCTCAGATATCTTTTTATACAAAGTGTTTAGCTCAGCAATCTTTCTATCTACATCAGGGTTTCCTGTTTTCTCTGCTTCCAGACCAACAGGAATTAGGAAGTCTTCTGTGATGTTCTTTACATTCACATCACCAATCTTGATACCCATGAGCTTAGGGAGAATGTCTTCTTTGGCATTTCCTTTAGAATACATAGCCTGAATGGGAATCATTCTGGTTTGCTTAAAGTTCTGATTCTCAATGCCATATACCTGTTGCAATATTTGTTTGTATTGCTCCATCTGTGTACGCCAAGAACCCACCTTATACCAAGGAATCTCTTGATACTTATCAATATTGATGTCCATGAACTTCCAGTCAAGGACACTTGTATTGCCATCAGGGTCAATGGCTAGGAAGTCAATAGTACCAGCAATCCCACGTTTAGCATCATACACTGTAGTTTCAGATAGAAACACTGTGCCCTTGGGAAAGGAATTAAGACGCTCAATCATGTTTGCTTTGAGAAGCTCATACATGTCTCTGTTGGTAGGATCAAGTCTAGACTGATATCCACTATCGTCTGAAGGAGTTTCTTTTAGCTTACCGTTCTCATCTACCAGAATACTGAGAATATGTTCTATATCCTTGTGACCAGCTGTACCCTTCTCAGCTTTCAAATCATCTACAGCTTTCTGATAGTCACTCTTGGTAAGATCTCTATCTCTGAATCTTCTCTCATACCAATCATTCACCAAATCTGTCACTCTTCGACCAATCTTCTTACCATCTATATAATAACCATCCTCTTTTTTCTCAATCTTGGAACTGATTTCTTTCAGCTTGTTAATCACCCTACCCTGAGGGCTAAGTTGGAAAAACACTCTATCTTCAGCAACTCTGATGTCTTCAGCAGTGCCTTCAAACTTACCAGCCATAATATCCATAGCCACCTGATCAAACCCACTTCTTGCAAACAGGTTCTTGATCCACTGGAGAATATCATCCCACCACTGTTGAATCTTAGACTTGGTCTCAGTGGTTTCAATAGATCCCTCTGCTTGTTTAATGATGGTTTGTGCCAGCACCTTACCAATAGCCTCTTCTTTCAGCTTTAATACATCAGGCTTACCTTCCTTGGTTTGGTAATTAGGATCAGTGCCATATTGAGAAAATACTTCAGACAGAGTCTTTGTACCATTGATCTCCTTGAGAAGTTGCTGATAGAGTTTGGGATTGGTTTGCTTAATTATCTCAACAGCAAAGTGCATTGCTTCCTCAGGAAGAGCTTGAGCCTCTTTACCTTCCACTACCTGGATAAGCTTCTGCATAACCATGGCTGCTCCATCAGCATCCATTTTTTGTCCATCCACTACAATATTCTTAACAGCTTTAATATCAACACCAATATCTTTGATAAACTGCTTTACAATTTTTAGCACTTTGGGAGAGGCTGTTGCAGTAGCTGTTCCTTTTTTCTGTAAAAGGATAGGTTGCGCTTCTCTTTCAGGAACAATACTTATCTCATTCCACTGATTACCATATTCATCTGTTACCACCTTAGGACTGTATCCCTGCTTCTTCAGAACATTAGCTACAGTGTTTTCATAGAAGTTAAAGATAGGCTTGAGAGCACCAAACCCTTCTCTTTCTACTCTTTCAAGTTCTTGTTTAAGTTGATCTCTTTCTTTAATAAATATTTTTTCACTAATAGCTGTTTCTGCACTCTCCATGGTTCTATATGAACCAAGCATTTCAATTTTTGTATCTTTCTGACGAAGTCTATAATACTTTCCTGTGGAATCAACAGTTTCAACGATCTCAAGGTTTTTATTCTTTTCTATAATCTCATCAAGTTCCTTTATCCTATCTTCTTTCTGTCTCCTAAATTGTTCTAAAGTAGTATGTCCCTCAATCTTACTAGCTGTATCTCCTTTAGGGAATAGCACCTTGTTATATCCCTTCTTAGCAGAGTCCTGGATGATAGACTTAACAAAGAATGTCACCCAGTTATTACCCTTGTTTAGGAGTTGTAGGAATTTATTTTGGTTAGACTCTTTATCTAATTGTTCAATTTCTTTGTCTTGAAGCTCTTCTAATCTTTTTCTTTCTTGAGAAACTAATTTACTTACTTCTTCATTTGATTTACCTTCAGTTTCTAAGGAATAAGCATACCCATCCAAATATTGTTCTAGATCAGCAGTACCTCTCATACCAGGAGTATTTGCTGGGGAAACAAACTGTTTACTAATAAGATTTTCTTTATCCCTACCTTTCTGAAACAAATCAGATTGTACTTCTAGTATTCTACGAGTGTTTGTTTTAGAGAAATCTCCAATCATTTTATTTAGGTTTGTTCCAGGTTCATCTGGAACTAAATCTCTAAACTCTGTTGGAACTTCTCTAATCTCACCACCTATAACTTGATCATCACTTCTAAACCAACCGATCCCCTGATCTGTAGCAAACTGAGCATGACCCTTAATAGCAGGAGTGATGGCTGGTGTAGCTATTTCGTTCTCTGTATAATTGGTTCCTCCTGGAACTGTTAGATTAGAATAAAAATCTGTATTTTCAGGAGCATTATTTGTAAAAGGGTCTTCTACAGTAACACCTAATCTAGTAGCAGTATTAATCTCAATAGTATAACTATAATTTGCTAACATATTGGTAACCAGCTCCTCACGATTGGTGGTGTCAAAAGACTTCAATAGTTCAACTTGATCCTTTGGAATGCCAAGATCCTGTTGTATCTTATTCCAGAATGTATCACCTATCACCTTGTTCTTAGCAAGAGTGTTGAAAAGTTGAATACCCTTCTCAGACTGAAGAGCGTTCACTGCCTTCAATCCAGACTTTACAATAGACTCTTTGCTTTCACTCTCAGGGACATTGCCATCAAACTTATCCCACAGATAATAGGCTATATCCTCACCTCTAGTTGCCACAAGGTTCTTCCAAGAGTCAAGATTGATATTTGGACAAGTTGCCATTAACAGATTGATTTTAACAGTTTACCAATTTCTTTTGGTTTATAACCTATGCTCTCCAATAGCTCAGCATTGATGTCACTGATGTTGTATTCTTTACCATCTCTAAGTTTCAGCTTGCCTGATGGTGTGGATATCTTTGTAGTGCTAGCTACTTCTGGTGCCGAAGATACGATTCTTTCTTCAATTCTAGGAGCAAAGTACTCAATTAATGTATCATTAGAAATGTTATCGCTAATCTTCACTGTACCATTGTCAACAACAGAAGGTCTAGCATCTGTATAGTATTCAGAAACCAGAGATCCATCACCATACAGATTG
>Ga0315903_10004634_pt1 | contig 18275 bp, 22 predicted proteins | sample LakEriMetagenome_7_FD_203524 | JGI IMG/M metagenome (GOLD analysis project Ga0315903, IMG submission 203524) | Freshwater fungal communities from buoy surface, Lake Erie, Ohio, United States - Buoy 2 MA119 | ecosystem: Environmental > Aquatic > Freshwater > Lake | place: USA: Lake Erie, Ohio...
CGTTGGCCCACTGGTAGATGAAGCGGCCAATCTGTTGGGGCACCGCGGTTGCAACGCTCGTGCCCGAGGAGTTGAGGCCCAGGCGAATGTGATACGGGATGCCGATCACGGTTTCGTTGTCGTTGGCGTCGTTGGGCAGGCCGAGGATGAGGCTTTCAAAGTCCTCCATCGTCTTCTCAGCGGCAGCCGAATAGCGAGCCTTGACCGCCGAGTACGCGCGGCCGGGCGTTGACTGCGAGCGATCAAAGACCGCTTCGAGATCGTCAAACGCAACGGCTTCCTTCAGGAAGCGATGCGACTGCGTGTAAGTCGTCAGCAGATTCTCGACATTGGGGGTCGGAGTCTTGCCGAACGGCTTGTGTGAGCTCAGGCCCTGGCCCTTCTTGACGCGCACAGCTTCGTTCACGCCGCCGGGGTCCATCGGCTTGTTGTTCTTCAGGAAGAACTGGTCGGCGAAGACAAAGCCCGCCGCGCTGCGTTCCACGCTTTCGGTGAAGGCATCGGGGATCAGGGGATAGGTGCGCTGCAGCACGTCCGCGAGGAACGTGTTCGGCACAAACGTTTTGAAGACAGGGATGTCAGCCATCGGTCAAACCTTGGGGCTGCTGCCCCGATCAAGCACAGAAACACGGGGCGGACGCTTTCGCGCCCGCTCGCGTCAGACGTTGAACTCAGAATCAAGACCATCCCACACGCTGCCACCCTTGGCCTTGCCAGTCACCGCACCACCCGGCTGCGAGCGCGGCACGGGCCGCGGCTTGTTCGCGGCTTTCGAGGCCGCGCGGGTGTTGGCCGGATCGGCAAGCAGCGCGGTCATGTAGGCTTCGCCCACCTTGCTCACGTTCCACTTGTTGGCCTGCATGATGCGGGCAGCGGGTTCGGCGTATCGCTCGCGATTGGCCCGCTGCTCAGGTGTCGCGTCATTCCACGACTTGCCGATCTTGTGGGCCCAGAAGTCATTCTGTGACGCGATCTTGTCGATCTCCGTCTGAATAAACGTCTCTTGCTGCGACGACGCATATTGCTGCGTCTGTTGATAAAACTCACGCATCGCCCGCACTTCGTTCGCGATGCTTGGCAGCACTTCGCGCACGAACGTTGCAAGCTGGTTCTGTTGGTCCGCCAGGGCCTTGACCTGTTCGTACTCGGGCTCATCCTTGCGGAGTCCAAGACTTTCGACAAACTTGTCCGCGTCGATGGGCTTGATCGCATCGAGCGTGACAGCGGGCTGGGCGTTGGCAGTTTGACCAGTCGCCCCAGGTTGCCCACCGGGATCAACCTTGGCGCCGGCAGTGCCAGCAGCCACATCGCCAGCGGTAGCCGGTGCAGCCGGATTGATGACCGCCCACAGCGCAGACACCTTCGCACGCCATTCGTCCGTCATCTCGGGCGGCTGGGGCGCGGCATCGGGCTTGGCTTGCGGATTGGCGTTGTCGCCCGCAGCGTCCGCGTCAGCGGCTTGCGGCTGGGCGTTGCCGGGCGTTCCGGCGTTGGTCGTGTCGGCAGTCGCTTCAGCTTCAACGTCGGTCGGTGCCGCATCGCCTTCGACAAACGACTCAATGTCGCCATCGGTCAGGCTGTCCCACGTTTCTTGCGCGGGCGGGGGCGTCACGGCGTTGGAAGCGGTCGCGGTTTCTGCCATACTGAATCAGTCGCATAGCAGGCATCCCGCGCCGTCCAAGTTTCATGCCGATTTCGCGTGCTTGTCGCGATACTCGCGCTGGAACCTGTCAATCGCCTTGCTGGTCCGCTTCTTCTGCGCTGCCGTCTGAAACGTGAAATCGCCCTCTTTGGTCACCACGTTGGGATCACCGCCGTGCTTGGCGATGCCTTGTTGGTACTCACTAACTTCTGAGGGGTGACACCAGTAGTACGCACTGGTTGTCGCCATGCCCGCCAAGTCCCGCATATGCGACATGCGGGGGGCCGTGATCATCTTGCGGCACTCGCGGCCCTTGTCGTCGCGCGTCAGTGGGGCATCCGCCATCTTCTGGAAGACTTCAAACGTCTCGCCAGTGGGCTTGCCATCATGCAGCACTTCGTAGATGTACGTGGGCACCAAGAACCTCCCATGTCTGAAAACAGGGCGTGCGGCTACACACCGCTCCGCCCTGTGCTAACTCCGTGTCGCCGCCATGTCCTGCATCCGCTGGTCCATCGGGCGCGTCCCGCGCGCCGCAGCCGGCAGCATTTGCATCCCCGTGGGCTTCGCCATGTTGCCGACCAGTTGGCCGACCATCGACGCGCCTTGCCCGCCCAGCAGGCGCCGCAGATCGTCGACGGCGTAGATGCTCGCGATCGTGTCGATGACCGCCATCGGGTCGCGACCGGCTTGCGTCGCCATCTGCACCAAACCCGGCAGCACTTGAAAGACTTGTGTCAGTCGCGCAAGCTGGCTGTTTTTGTCCATGGGCAGGGGCGCGAAAGGCTCGATGTCAAACCGGAAGTCGGCCCAGTCACCTTCGACCATCTGCCCGTCATAGACCACATGCAGATCCAGCCCTTGCTCCGTGCGCTTCAGCAGCGGCAGTTGCACAAAGGGATCATTCAGCATGTGCCATGCCGCGTGCGAGAGGATGTCACGCATCGCGCCGGCGCTTTGCTTCTGCATCGACTCAATCTGTTGCTGCGACGAGGCTTGCAAGATGCTCGCCTCTGTCGCCGTGTCCGCGATGCCTTGCCGCCCGGATTGCAGCGACGACATGCCCGATGCGTTGTTCCAGATCGCATTGATCTGTTCCATCGCCGCCACGAGCTCAGGCATGACCCCACTGGTGTCAAACGTCGCGATGCCCTGCGCGTTGCCGATGATCGCCTCAAACGGATTGGCTCGCTTCAGCCGCGCGAAGGTCTCGACCGATGCCGGGTCGACGACGTGATTACGCCGCAGCCGGTGGGCCGACTCGATGAAGTGGGCCGTGGTCTTCGCCCGCGCGTAGTCGATGCCCATAAGTTGGGCCGCAACCGACAGCGGCAAGGGCTCATCGGGTACTTCGTCAAACGCCATGAGCACGGTCGGGCCGGATTCGGGGCCTTGAAACGGCACGGGCTCGCACGCAAACTCAGCTTCGGGGTTGTCAGGCGTGCCCACCATCGTGGTTTCGTGCCAGCGCCCTTGCGTGTCACGGCTTGCGATGTCGCAGATCAGAATCTTCTCGACCAGCGCATCACGGTGCGATGCATCGCCGGCAGCGATTGATTCTTCATCACCGCGAGAGCCACGCCGCCCACCGTCTTTCAGCTTGATTGCCCGGTCCAGCACTTCGGGGTAGTACAGGCCGGACTCATACGCCTCTTCGCGATCCACCCACCGCCACGCCGCGTCCCATGTGCGCTCGCTCAAATGCTTGCAGGATGGATCAATGCGGGCATCGCGACCGCTGTAGGGCTGGCAGAAGAATTCGCCCTTGGTGAACGGGTTGCGCGAGCTCTTGGTTTTGTCCTTCCCCGCCAGCATCCCGCATCGCCACATGGAGAACGGGTAGAACATGCCGTTGCGAACGCCCTGGGCGTGGGCTTGTGCGAGTTGCAGTTCGTTGGCGACGTGCTCAAGCGCGAGCGAAAGCAGGTGCGCTTCCCCATCGAACACGCCCGGCACGCGGGAAGTCACCAGCGGCTTCACCTTGTCGGAGGTCAGCCGCGCGACGTGCATTTTGATGACTTCGAGAAACCCGTTCGCGTACCGCGGAATGACGCGATTGCTGATGTCGTCGGTGCCGTAGTTCTCGCCGACCATCCGCAGCTTCGCTTCACGCGCAACAGCAAGGGGCCGCTCCATCGCGCGATGAGCTTGCCGGAGAGCGTCGGCCATGTTCGATGCTGAGTATCGCACGGGCATCCCCGCGCGAATCGTGGACGGCGGAAGTATAGCGGGTGCTAACCATCGCGGGTATGAAAAACCCCGCCGAAGCGGGGCCTTGCGTCTGACGGGACTTGAACCCGCAACTGAACTTGCTGCGGCGTGGGGCTGGCCGTGTCACAGCCCTTTGGACTCACGTTCTCCACATTGGGTCCGGTCTACCAGTTGACTCAACAGACGCTTGGATCAATTTGTTTTCTATCACCCGCTCCAAATCCGCAATCATGCGATCCGCAGCCGCGTACATCCGTCGCCTCATCGACTCCTCAATCTCAGGCCGCTCAATTGCCGACCGGCGATTCGCTTCATCCACAGCGGCTTGCAACAGCTTCGCGCCGTCGGGCAGTGCCAGCGTCTTGCCGACCAGATCGTGCAACATCAGTTCGTTGTCGCTCAGTTTCATGTCACTTGCTCCACCCACCCGCGCAGGTAATCCATCACGCATTCTTCGTAGGCATACGCCTCAGCCTGTTCGCGAGTGTCGAAATCGCGCACAAACGAGCCGGGCCCAGAGTTTGGCAGGTATTCCAGCGTCCACTTGTCACGCTTGCCCGGCGTTGGTGGATGCAGCACGCATCGGCCATCGACGGTGCCCGCTTCATACGAAATCTGCCGAGCGTGCTGCCACCACGTTCCCTGTTTCTCTTCCCACTTCATCGGCTTGATGCGATAAAGCGGCTCAGGCGTTGCACTGGAAAACATCACCCCTTCCAACCATCCCAAAACTCCGTCTCGGGGGCTTCCTTCGCCGGTTGAGTCAAGCACACTTGCCATGCGAGCATCGTAGCGACAACGCCGTCCGCGTGCAACGCCACATCGCCCGCGCCGCCCGCGCTCTTGGGCGCAAGCAGCCCACTCGATGTTTGCACGTACTGACTCAGTTCGTCCATCGTCCGCTCGCTGGGCTCGCGATATTGCTGCCGATCCATCGCCTCGCGAAGACCGATGATGTACCGCGTCTGCGCATCCGCCGAGAACTTCCAGCCCGACCCGCGTTTCATATCCGGCGCACGCCACATCGGGTATTGCAGTACGTTCAGATGCCCGATGCAGAACGCGCCCGCGCCGTCCCATCGCAACGCCGCCACGGGCAAGAACTCCTGTCCCTGTCCCCACCACACGCCCGCCGCCGCGATTTGCCGCGCCGCTTCCGCCGGCGTGACATGCGCCCGCATCTCCGCGACCTTGCGGCCCGTGCCAGGCGAAAGCACGACAAGGCAGCTTTCTCCGCTTGTGGTCGCAATCGCCGCCCCGATGACGTAGGTTTCATACCGGCTGGGCGAGCCCCAGATACGCCACTCCCGACCGACCGGCCACGTAATCGCATCCACACGTCGCGCAGACAGATTCGCGTCTTCGATCTCAGGCGTGCTGCCAGCACCCGCAAGCCCGCGATACTCGCACTCTTGGCCCGCCGGCTGGACGCTCAGCGTGTGCTCAGACACCGCCGCGTCAGCCGGGCGCCGCAGCCGCATGATGCCATAGCGCAGCGCATCGCAGGCGTGATCGTTCTCTTTGATCGGCGTGTCTTTGGGCTTGTTCTCCGCCCAGCGATACGAAGACAGTTCCTTGATGAGATTGACGCAGCCGGGGTCGATGGTCAGCAGCCCATCACCGAACATCTGGCGCACCACTTCGATACCCGCGAGCACTTCGTTATCGCCGTCTTCCACAGGCAGCGGCACGGCGCGCATGTCCGCCTTGATGCCCGCCGCGGCAGGATCGACGACGACGGCCGCGACAGGTTGCCGCACCTGGCCCGTCAGCCGCTTGGCCGCTTCGACCTTCTGCCCGCTTGTGAGCTCGCGTTCGTAGTTCTCTGCCAGCACATGCACACGCCGCCCATCGCTCGCCATCAGCAGCATCGCACACGGGTTGGTGGTGCCGTCGTCGACCGCGAGAACGATCTTGTCCCACGGCCCTTGCGCTCCGCGCACATGGTCGCGATGCCGGAAGTTGTCGTAGATGACACCCGACGCACCCACCCACAGCCCATCGACATACCGCATCCGCCGCCACGCCGTAAACGTCGCGACCTGTTGCATGTACTCGCGAGGAAGGTACACGTTGTCGGTGGTGCGTGTGAACACCACCTTGCGATCGGGATGCCGCTTCGACTTATCAAAGATGCTGAATCGCTCCGCGAGCCAGTGTGTCGGCGCGTCAGGGTTACAGACCATGTAGATTTGCGGGCGAAGACCGGGCACGGTGGAGCGGATACGACCGAGCAACGCCTCGTATTGCCCTTGGTTGAGCTCTTCCGCCTGCTCGACCGCCAGCCCGGACGCATTGATCGACGCGATGCGAAGTGCGGCGCCAGCGTCGTTGTTGATGCCCATATACCGAATCTGCCCGCCGCCGTGCAGGGTGATGGTGTGCTCATTCTTGTTGTGGGTGTAGCTGCCCGGTGTCAGGACAGGGGGAAACCCGCCGTCGCCTTCGAGCAGTTGCTTCACCGTGGTATCGCGCACGTCCGCGAGAAACTTGCGGACCAGCAGTTCACGAGCACCGGGGACGCGGGCCCTGGTCCACAGCTTGATAGCCAGCGCCACCGTCTTCCCGCAGCCATACGCGCCCGAGTACAGCACTTCGCTCGCGTTGCATTGCACGAACGCGGTTTGCTTCGACATCGTGACGATGCGGCGTTTCTCAGATGCGTTGCTCATCGTCGGTCACTTCTCCCGGCGTGAGAACGATCTCAGTTTGCACAATCCCGCTGCCCTTGATCGCTTCGCGTTCGCGGTCGCGTGCGTCCATCTTGTCAGCTTCCATCGCGAGCTTCAACGGTTCCAGAGCGAGTCGCGGAAACACAGAGAGCGCTGTGCACCGGAAAGAGTCGTCTTTCTCCCCGAGCATCGCGCTCGCTTTGGTCTTTTTCTTGCCGTCTTCGGTGATCGCTTTCGCGGCAGTTTCGTACACGCGCTGATACCACTTGGCATTGAGCTTCGCGGCGTCTTCGGCCAAAAGCCGCGCCGTCGCTCGCACATTTTGCCGCGTGATGCCGTCTTTGCCGCTGGGCATAGGCCCCCGTCAGTTCGATGTGGTGATCGGTCGCGATTCCAGATACGCAGCCTTACCGGCCGGAGTCTGGTACGAAATGAGCAGGCCCACGCCACGCACCGGAATTTCAACCACGACCTTCGCGCCGCCAGCAATCTCCGAACGCTTCACCGCCGGCGCTCGCGAGGAAGTCAGCGCGCCCGTGATCGTCGCCGCGCTCGCCCACACGCCAGCAGCCGGAATCGCCTTGCCCACGGTCACAGTCGGCGCGTTCGCCGCCGCGGTAAACACGTAGTCGCCCAGCAGTTCGCAGGTGTGCTCAGTCGTGCCAGCAACCGGAATCATGTCCCAGATGCGCAGCGTCACCGCGTCCGTGCCCGCGACACCGCCAGCAATCGCAAGGCTCAGGGCAATCTCAAACGACGGTTCGCGCATGTCCAGCCCGAACAGGCCAGCAGCATCGACCGGGAGTGAAGTCAGGTTGCCATACGTGTTGGTGGCGACCACCGCCGCGCTGCTTGCAACCAGCGTGTGAATCGTGGACGCAAGCTGCGTGCGGCACGGGCCTTTGTTGGTGATCGAGTTCAGGTTCGAGAACATGGCGACTCCCAATCGTGGACGTTATAGTGTATACTAACATCATCCGCAACGCAAGGAGTCACGCGCATGCCCGAACCGGCCCCCGTTCTGAACCCCGCCAAGATCAAGTCAATCATCCGCGAAGCCCAGGAGCGGAACAAGACCAAGAAGGCCACCAGCGAGACGGCCAAGCTTGTCACACACGACGCAATCATGACGATCTGCGCGTACGGGATGCGGGAGAAGGCCGGCGGAGCTCAGTGGCGCAGTGTCATTCCGCTGCTCGAGTACGAGCTCGACCTGTCCAACGCTACCGGCTTGTGGGCAGAGCTCGCAGAGCAGCAGATGATCGAGACGACGGACAAGAGCGGCAACGCCTACCGCGTCACCGACAAGGGCCTCAAGTCACGCCCGCATCTCACGCCCATCGCGTTTGGTGTTGATCTGCCCGAGCAAGCCAAAGCCGCACCGCAGGAGTAATCCGCCAACATGGTGTCGAACTTCGCGAATCCGATCACCAAGAACGCTCCCGCCCTGACGCCCGACGCGCGTCTCTCGCATCTCACCGCCTACCAGCGTCGCATCCTTGCCTTGCTCGCGCGTGGTATGACAGACGGCGATATTGCCACGACGCTTGGGAAGCGGCACGCGGGAGTCTGCAAGCAGGTTTACCGCATCCGCATGACGCTCACGCCCGCCTACAGCACCGCCCCGCCCATGACTCGCGTCGAACTTGCACGGTTCGCCATCGCGAACGGGGTCACCACCTTGGAGCCAACCCTTGACGAGATTCGCAAGGGGCTTGCACAACCGAACCACGCCGGGTGAGGGCTCATAGGCCGCGAGGTTGTATTCGTCGCCCTCGCGCTCGAACCACACCAGCAGCGTGCGCTCCAAGGGCTTGCCGAGCACCATCTGACCGACGAGCACCAAGTACACCGGCCGAACCTTGCCGTGCTCGTCGGGAACTTCGTGCAGCCCCAGCAGCCGCATACCGGTGTGCTCGCCGATCTCTTTGGCGCAGAGCAACAGCACTTGCTCAGGCGTGACGGTTTGCCATAGCAGCCATTCGTAGTGCGACTCTGCCTGCATCACTGCCGCGCCCTTTCAATCAGCCCGCGGGTTCCATGCCGGGCTTCGTCCCACTCGCCCATGTTGCGACCCAGCAGCATCGGCCAATCAATCGCGGGGATCGCCTTCACCGCCACATCGTCGCCCGCCCATGTGATGCCGTCGTTGCTCGGATTGACGCCGCTCGCGTAGTTGCGAACGCGATCCCACCGTGAAACCATGTTGCCTTGCACCGTGAGCAATCGCGACGGATTCTCAACTTGGAAGGCGTACCCCGCGCCGCTCGCGAGAAGCACGTTCCCCGTCACTGTCGCGCCGTCGCCGTTTTGTAGAGCGATGCCCCAACACGGACGCTTCGGCTTCATGATGAGGTTGTCGGAGAACACGCCGCGCACGGCAAACGCCGCGCCCATCGGATGCCCAACACCAAAGCCGTTGCCGCATTGCTCAAACACGTTGCCCGTGATGGTGTACGGGCTGCTCGATCCGCGAGTTTGGATGCCAGCAAAACCAGGGTCGAAAAACCAACTGTCGCGAACGATCCGCACGCCGGGCCCATGCACGAAGTAAATGCCCTGGTTGAACGTCGTCTCTTCGCCGATGTCGTAGAAGACACAGCCTTCGACTTGCACCATGTGCCGCCAGCCAGCAGCGTACATGCCCTGAGAGTGAGCAGCGCCGCCGCGGGTTCGCATGATGATCGAGCGACGCACACGTACATCGCCGCCGTTGGTGTTGTTGCCCTGGATGCGAATGCCGATGCCGCCGCCGTCAATCACCACGTCCTCAACAAGCGTGCGCGACGCGCCGCCCACGATGTCGATGCCAGCTTCGCAGTGACGGCACTCGATGCGCACGCCGTAGATGCTGATATTCGCCGCATTGATGCGAATGCCTGCGCTGGACGTGCTGGGCGGTCTGATTGTCGGCCGCTCGCCGCGCGGGCCTGCTACGCCCTGAATCGTCACGTTGCCGTAAGGCATCGCGTCCGTTACGCTGTCCCACCGAAACGATTCGTTGTACACGCCGTCAGGCCGCGAAGACCACGGCAGCAGGATGGTCCCGCCCGACCATCGCAGCGATTGGTACACGGCCTGCAAAGTGTCACGCGGGCCAACTGTCACCGTGGGGCCGGGTGCGCGGTTCGGAGTCCAGCCGCCGTTCGAGCACGGCCCGCCGGCAAGCGTCGCCATCCAGTCGGCATAGTCGCGCTCATCGGGAAACACCCCATCGCCGTTGAAGTCGATGGTGTCGCACGTAGGGCAATCGGCACCACCAAGCACATCGACAAACGCCGTGGTGTCTTCATCGCTGGGGAACACGCCATCGTTGTTGAAATCAATGTCGGTGCACTGCGCGATCGCGCTCGCACACGCCAGCATCCAGACGGCAAGGGCTTTCCACATGGCATCACTCCACACACCCCTTCCCCTCTCGGGAAGTTTGCAAGTGCTTACTAGCATACGCATTACCAGCGCAACTCTCGCCACCCGCTCCGGTGCATTGCTCGCGACACTCGGATTTGTGCGACTTCATCACAACTTCGCCCACGCCTAACGTGTAGAAATACACGCTCCGGGACGAGCCACGCACAGGCACGGATGCCGCAGGGTGAGTTGCGTGCAAGTTATTACGCTTCAATTGGTTACGGGTCAGTCCGTTCGTGTGGTATTCGACGGGAATGTTTCGATTTCTGTTGATTCACGCGGTTCTGTGAGTCATAGTGAGGGCATGACACCCGCCGCCACTGTTGCGACGGGCACGGAGGCCCAACGTCAACCACCACCCCCACCGCTTCGCCTGGGCAAGCCCCCGGCCTGTTCGCTCATGGACGCTATCGACGAATGGCTAGACCACATGCGGCTTCGTCGCAAGAAGCCCAAGAGCGTTGAGGCTTTCAAGCAGATCGCGTATCGCGCCATGCGTGAATCGGGCTGGCGGGAAGTGTCGGACCTGACGCACGACAACATCACCGCCTGGATTCAGCGGGCAGCGGCGGAAAACAACTGGAAGGGTGCGACGGTCAACCACCGCATGACGGCCCTACACAGCCTCACGGAGCGGTTGTACAAGCGCGGCCTGTTGCCACACGATCCGCTGGCGGACGCGATACGGGCCGACGAGGACGACAGCAGCGAGGGCGCACGGGCGGGTACGCTGGACGAGGCGCGGGCGATTGTGCTGCGGGCGTGGGTACGTGAGCAGTCAGACAAGCGGTGCAAGGGAAACCGCACGCTCTACTGGGCCTGTCTCTTCGCGCTGGGCTGCCGCTTGGACGAGCCGGCCCGGTGGAAGTGGAAGCACGTACAGCTAGACATGCAGCCGCCGCGTGTGTGTTGGGAGCCGTCAATCAACAAGGGCAAGAAACGACGTGAGCAGCCTATCCCCGCGTGGCTTGCCTCGAGGTTGCTCGAGCATCGCTCGAGAGTCCCACACGGCCCCGAGGATGCTGTATTCCCCGTCATCCCCAACAAGGCCACGTTCCAGCAGGACCGCGAGGCCGCTGGCATCCCGTTCGAGGACTACCGGGCCCGAAAGTTCACCCCGCACGCCGCTCGCAAGTTCTATTCGACGTTCCTGACGGGCGCGGGCGTGAGCGAAAAGATGGTGGACTTCCTCATGCGCCATCAAGGCGGGGTTGAGGGCCGGTACTACGACCCGTCGCCGGAAGAATGCGCCGCCGCAGTGGGCAAGATTCCCAATCTCTGGCCCGACGTAATGAATCCAGATCGAAAATCTTCGACACCCAAATGTTCAGGCCCCAACGACTTACAACCAGAGCGTGAGAAATCGTTCACAAACCCTATTGCAAGCGGTGCGACTGGCCGATATTCTGTATCAGGCGCAACACAAACCAAGCATCTTTCCGAGTCCGTTTCACGCTCGGCCCCCCCTCCCAGTGTTGCGCCCCCTTCACACGAAGGTCCGGGGCCTGAGCATGATCCAGACTCGTTCGGCGGCAAGCCGGGCGAGATTTCTGGGAAGTTGAGACCGGAGCCGTTAGGGGCATCCCCTCGGCATTACGGTTTGATAGCTGGGGCAGATCCAATCGCCCTAGCCGACTTCCTCGAAAGTCTCGCCCGCTTGCTCCGAGAAGGAGCTTGCAATGGGCGCAGCACAGCAACCCCCCCGCACAATCGACCACAAGGGCATTGATCGCCGCGGCAATTCCGCGCTCGCTCAGGCTCTTGACACAGGCACGCCCGTGCCGGTCGATGCGGCGCAGCGCGACGCGGAAATCACACCCAGCGGCTTCATCGTCCCGCCAAACAAGTACATCCGTGATGTGACACAGCAGCAGCCGGCGACCGAGCAGCCCGGCTTTACGCCGGGTCCGTGGGAGGCCCAGAACGACGGGAACTACAACCTTGTCGTTATCAACAACGGCCAAGACGTTCTCGCCGACTGCGGGTTGTACAACACGCACATCGAGAAGCGGACGCAGCGCGAAGCCAACGCCCGCCTGATCGCAGCCGCGCCAAATCTGTACGCCTACGCGAAGGCGGAGGAACTGAAGTGGAAGTGGAGCGCGTGTTTTTTCCCGTCGCCCGAATGGGACGTTTGCAAGCAGAACTTTGATGCGTGCTTGCGTTCGATGGGGTGGGACGAAACAACCGTTGGCTGCATGACGTTCCTGAAAGACTACCGCGCGGCCGCACTTGCAAAGGCAGGTGGGCGTTGATCCTTCTCCACATCGTCACCCTCGCGTTGTTTCTCTGCATCGCTGTCATGCTGGGTTGCTTGCTCGCGGTGATCGCGCTCGCAGCCCTTGGCGACGACACCGACGACACGCACAAGCCGGATGACTGCCCGCCCGTGCTGCCCCCGCACGCATCGCTGCCTGTCATTCCCCACATCGACATCTACGCATAGCCCCCTTATACGCCGCGCTCGCCGGGAGCGGCCGCGCGGTGTTTGTCTTGTTTCTCTCCTCCGAGAGCCCGTGTCGTTTACCAGCGTCACGGGCCATTCATGGAACTCACCCCACACACCGACGACACCCGCGAGTTGGCACCGTGCCCGCCGCGTGAAATGTGCTGCCCGTTGTGCAACGAGCAGGCGACGCGCGACACGTTCCCCGCAGAGGAAGACACGGGCGCTGAGGCGTTCGACGGCTTCTCGTGCAGCGATTGCGGGTGGCTTGAAAACTGGCTGAAGGAAGGATGCTGAAGACATGGCGTTGACCGCAACACAACGAGCAGCACGAGCAGAAGGCATCGGCGCCAGCGAGATCGGTGCGATTCTCGGGGTCGATCCGTTCAAGAACGCATACGCCGTCTGGGCGGAGAAGACTGGCAAAGTCGCGCCCGAAGCCGAGAACGACGCGATGCGTCGCGGCAATCGCCTTGAACCGCTGATCCTCTCATGGGCGGAAGAAGAGTTGAACCAGAAAATCGTCCGCCCCACCGGCACGTACAAGCACACGAACGGCATCATGTTCGCCAATCTTGATGCGCAGATCCTCGCGCCCAAGCGCGGCCAGGATGTTGTTGAAGCGAAGTCGTCAGGCATCCCCGACGGCTGGGGCGAGCCCGGCAGCGACCAAATCCCCGAGCGTGTGCTCGCCCAGGTCACCGGGCAAATGATGTGCAGCGATGCCACCACGGCATACGTCGCGCGGCTTTCGTGGACGACGTTTGCCGGCCCCAAACTGGACATCTACCCCATCACGTTCGACGACAGTCTCGCCGCGCTCATCGAGGATGCGTGTTTGGCGTTCTGGGAAAACCACGTTGAAAAGGACATCCCGCCCGCGGATGTTCCGCCCGACTTGGAAACCGTGAAGCGTTTTCTTCCCCGCAAGGGCGAGCGTCGCGCGGTGAGGGCTGAAGTTGCAAAAGCGTTCATGGATGCCCGCCGCGTGCGATTGGATGCCGAGAAGGCTGAAGAAGCGGCGCAAGCGATGTTGCTCGCCGAGTTGCAGGGGGCCGAGTTTGGCGAATGCCCCGGCATTGAGATCAAGTACCCCATCGGCACGCAGAACCGCATCGACCTTGATCGGCTGCGCGAGGAAGCCCCCGACATCGCCGCCAAGTTCACCAAGGCCACACCCACACGCAGGCTCACCGTCGCGGTCGCGAAGGTGAAGTAAGCAGACACAGCACCAACAGGAGCAAGCAGATGACCAGCACAGCACTCGCAATAACAAACCCACAGAACGGCACGCTCGCCATCCACGGCGCACACCAGGCCATGACGATGGATCGTGACGCGCTTCGCATCATTCAAGACTCGATGATGCGCGGCAGCAGCGAAGTCGAATTGCTCGCGTTTATCAAAGTGTGCGAAGCGACGCGGCTCAACCCGCTTGTGAAGCAGATCCACGCCGTACCGCGATGGCAGTACGACAAAGACCTGAAGCGCAGCGTCAAAGTGTGGTCCTACCAAACCAGCATCGACGGCTTCCGCCTGATCGCCGAGCGTACTGGCGCGTACGAAGGGCAGACAGCCCCGTCGTGGTGCGGCATCGACGGTGTTTGGCGTGATGTGTGGCTTGAAACTACCCCGCCCGCAGCGGCCCGCGTCGGCGTGTGGCGCCGAGGCTTTCGCGAGCCCGCAATGGGTGTTGCCACGTTCGACCAATACAAACAGACCGACAAAGAGGGTGAGCTCAATCCGATGTGGCGGAAGATGGGCGCGCACATGCTCGCGAAGTGTGCTGAAGCCCAGGCACTGCGCAAGGCGTTTCCGCAGGAGCTTTCAGGCTTATACACGGACGACGAAATGGGGCAAGCGGATGCCCGCGAACCAGCGCCCACGGCCGCCGCACACGTCACAGGCAAGCCCGCGACATCGTTGGATGTGATGAAGGCGATGCGAGAGTGGACGGGATTGAAGCCCGGCGCGGACCTGAATGCAGCCATCGCGGATTTCGGTCGCGCGACAGGCGTGGTCGCCAAGGGCGGCAAACTCACGGCAGACAACGCACCCCGCTACATGCAGTTCATCGAGTGGAACAAGCACCGCGATTTCACAGAAGCGATCCGCCAGCCCGTTGACGGCAGCGAGTCGCAGGAAGACGCGGCCCCACACGAGGGCGCACACGACAACAGCACCGGCGACACCACAACGCCGTGATGCTTCTCACAACTCGCACCAGCGCGCAGAGAAAGGAGCAAGCCATGAAACTTTGAACCTTTCGCGTAGAGAACCCGAGACACACCGCGCGGCCGGAAACGGTCGCGCGGAGATTCCAGAACGCGGCAGAGCCGCAAGGAGTTTCAGATGGACGAACAGGCGCGTTTGTATTCGGTGACGACGGCGTTTGTGCCGCAAGCACAAGAGGGTGCGGGCGCAACCGTGCCCTTCACGGAGGTGCAGGAGTTTCCCCACTACGTGCTGGCGACAAGCGTGCAGCAGGTGATTGAGTGGTGGAGCAAGCAGCCAAAGCGACCGACCGAGCGTGTCGTGAAGGTTGAAGAAGTGCGACCGTTCTCGGTTGCGTGAACCAACAGCCCGCAAAGACGGGCATCAGCCAGCAAGCAGGCCGTAGTTTCTTGGACTTTCTACCGGTCAGGGCGTTTTCGGATCGTTCCCGAATGCTGGCATTCAACACGCTCCCACAAGTGAACAAACTGGCGCACGCGCGCAATTGCCGACATCAAGTTTATGTGAGCCGCTTCGTTTTCTACCAAGTCTTAGTGAGGACAACGCAAAACACTTGACACCAACCGACACTAGTTGTCAGACTTGTTAGGCGCGTTTGGCACATCACAAGCCACACAACTACAAACACCTACGCGACTTTCCCGGCAGTTTTACACATACCGACAGGGCTTACTACTACGACTACGAAGATATATCTCTTAGAGGGAAAGGCAGAAAGGCATATGACAACCGCCAGTGTGAATAACTCGAATTGTCCACGCTCACCAGAAGGTACTAACGCCAATGCGGGAACACAAACTCAACGCGATTCGCAGGCAGCACGACGAGGAAATGGCGACGCTCGCGATGCGCATTGTCACAGTCACGCAGCAGGCGCGTCGCGCGTTCGCCGAGCCGGACCGCCGCGTCATTGCCACGACGCTTCGCTCAGTCGCAGCGGACATCGAGGCCGTAGCAAACCAGCTTGAACCCGACAACGCCCCACCAGAACGAACGTGGATTGAACAGGAGAGGTATCCCGATGTCCGTCCTTCACAAGCGACTCCGACCCGAAGCCATCGCCGAGATTGAGCGGTGGTACGAAGCCCTCCCGCTGGAATCGCACGCGGAGTTTCTTGACCTCGCCACGACGCTGCGACACCTGGGCTTGCTTTCCAAGTGCGACCCCATCGAGCTCCAAGTCGCAGCCGTCAGGCGAGAGCACAACCGGATCGAGATGCGCGACCCGCGCACGTTCAACAGCAAGATTTCTCGCCGGCACGGAGAGCACGCGCCGCGATTCACAGCCCCAGCGTGACACCCACCAATTCACCCGTTTCTTTCACCCCTTGCAAGGAGAGCATCATGTCAGCAGAAACCGTCCCCAGCCCCGAGCAGCCCGATCCGCAGATTGTCGACTTCATGCGTCCGTTTCAAGAGCAGTTGGATCAACTCACCAACGAACTGCGCGAAGCGGAAGAGCAGACGCAAACCGCCGGCTGGCGCCGCAGCTACGAAACCGCCAACACGCTCCATCGCGAGAACGTCAAAGCGTTTGCGACCCGGCTTGAAGAAGCGGCCAGGGCAATCAAGTCGGACGACGTTTCGGAGGACTTGGTGAAGGAAGCCAAGGAAGCCGTGAAGTTGCTGAATGAAGAGTACGAGACGAACGTCGCCAGCCGCCGCCGACTCATCGACCCGATCCGCGACAAGGTGGCCGAGCTCACGTTGCTGCACTTCAAGATCAAGCGACTCGCGGGCGAGACTGAGGAAGCCAACAAGCTGCACGCGCGAGGGCTCAAAGACAAGATCGTCGCGCACCTCAAGCAGTACCCGCACGCCCTTTGGGATGAAGAGAAGGGCACCGTCACGCTGGCGTGATTCACCGCCCCTCTGTCGCCGGTGGGTGGCAGAGAGGCTTCTGGACGTAGCTCAGTGACAGAGCGCCGCCCCCGCCATCGCTTCACGAAGCGCGAGCGTGGGCGGAGGCCCCCGGTTCAACTCCGGGCGTTCAGATTTCAGAGCGGCACAGCCGCAAGGAGTTTTCAGATGCAGACGGAACAACTACCAGTCGTCACCACGCCCGCCCTGCTTGTGAAAGCGCTGTCAGACAGCGGGCTTTCACAGGCCGAGAACGATGCCCTGTTCAATGCGTTTCTCCCGCACTACGCGACGGCGATAACGCTCATGAACGAATCCGAGAGCGTCATCGTCACCGACCCGACGCAAGTCACCGAGATTCGCCAATCAAGCGAGCTGCGCAAAAAGCTGAAGGCGACGCGCGTCGCCGCCGACAAGTTGCGTGCGGACCTGAAGGAAGAATCGCTGCGGCGAGGCAAGTCGATCCAGAACGTCTACAACGCGCTCGCGACCAAGATCGAGGCCGAGGAAGAACGCCTGTTGCAGCAGGAGAAGATTGCCGAGCGGATGGAAGCCGCGCGGAAAGCGAAACTGTCAGCCGAGCGCGCCGACGCCCTGCGCCCGTACACCGACCCAGCGTACTACACGCTGGGCGACATGACGCAAGCCGCGTTTGACGACCTGTTGAACGCGGCAAAGCACGCCCACCAGAACCGCATCGCCGCCGAGAAAAAGGCAGCCGAAGAACGCGCAGCAGCAGAGCAGGCCCGCCGCGAGGAAGAGGCCCGCGTTCGTGCCGAGAACGAGCGACTGCGCAGGGAAGCGGCAGAGCGTGAAGCAGCGGCCCGCGCAGAGCGTGAACGCTTCGAGGCCGAGCAGCGTGAAACAGCACGCAAAGCCCGCGAAGAGCGGGAAGCAGCCGAAGCAGCAGCCCGAGCCGAACGCGAGAATCTGGAAGCTGAAGCCCGGCGCCAGCGTGAACAAGCGGAAGCCCAGGCCCGTGCGGAGCGTGAAGCGGCAGAGGCAAAGGCCCGCAAGGAGCGCGAGGCGCAGGAGAAGCGGCACAAGGCCGAACTCGCCCGCAAGGACAAGATCGCCAAGGGTGGCGAGCGATTGCTCGAGGCGGTGAACACGCTCGCCGTCACCGCCGACGTTCGCGACACACACGTCCAAGTCAGCCGCCTTGATTGGGATGCCCTGATCGCCATCGCCAAGGAACTGGCCGAGTAACCCACCCCCACCCGCGCGGCAGACACGCCACGCGGGAGATTGCAGGAGGCAAAGCACATGATTCTTTCCATCGACCCCAGCATGACGTGCACCGGGTGGGCACTGTTCGAGCCGACGCGCGAGAAGATCGTCGCGCACGGATATGTGTGCCCGCCCGAAGCCGACTTGTTCGTCGCGTGCGACTTGCTCGTTTCGACGGTGTGGCGGCGCGTGATGGAACACACGACCGCCGCTGGCATCGCGAAGGTGCTGATTGAGACACCGCAGACGGTGATGTTCAACGGCAGAGCGACGAAGGCGAAGCGGAACATCACCAGTCTCCCTACCTACGGCGTTGTCGTCGGCGCGTTCTACGGCCGCTTCTCAGGCATGGCACCGCTGGAAGGGAAGATCGAGGGTGTCAGCGTCTCGGAATGGGCGATGCGCTACGCGGTCCGCCCCGGCGACACGCACAAAGAGGGGCGGGCGAAGCTCGTCGAATTGCTGTTCAACCTGCAGCGCGGCGCGCTGGGCCCCAAGTCATACGCCGGCAACGTCGCCGACGCGCTGTTGATGGCGCGATGGTGGGCGGATCGGCAAAGGATCGGGG
>Ga0315903_10004638_pt1 | contig 18271 bp, 18 predicted proteins | sample LakEriMetagenome_7_FD_203524 | JGI IMG/M metagenome (GOLD analysis project Ga0315903, IMG submission 203524) | Freshwater fungal communities from buoy surface, Lake Erie, Ohio, United States - Buoy 2 MA119 | ecosystem: Environmental > Aquatic > Freshwater > Lake | place: USA: Lake Erie, Ohio...
CAAAAAGTTAGTCGTAACGGGACGCGTTGAATACTTTAATGATGAAAAAGATATTTTCTTCACAGATAATTACTTAGGTAATGATGTGAGTAGTTTTTCGCTTGGACTCGACTATTTAGTTTCTAAGAATATAAAACTACGTGCCGAGTTTAGAGCATTCAATGAAAATAAATTCAGTAACTATCCTGGATTATATTCAGACGTTGGTCGACAACTTATCAATTCTGCTCAAATCAATTATTTCCATTGGAATAATAGCATTTGCATCAAGCTTTAGCTACTAGTTTTTCAGCACAAACTCAGTTCTTCTATTTTTAGCTCGTCCTTCGTCAGTTGCATTATCGGCAATTGGTTTTGAATCTCCATATCCAGTACTTATTAATCGGGCTGCATTAATACCTTTACTTACCAAATATGCTTTGCAAGCATCTGCGCGAGCTTGAGATAGTGTTAAATTTTTATCTGCCGCACCTTTATTGTCTGTATGACCTTCGATTTCTGCTTGAAGATTCGAATCTTCATTCAAAATATCAACTAAATTATCAAGGTTGACAAATGAAGCTGGTAACAATTTAGCGGAACCTGAAGCAAAATTTACACCTGCTGCTGCTTTCTTCGCTTTTTCAATGACTTCTTTTTTAATTTCAGGACAACCTCTATTAGTTAAGGAAAACACATCTGGGCAACGATCATCTTCATCAGCAAACCCATCTTTGTCTTTATCAGGAACAGGACAACCTTGATACTTTGCTATCCCTTTAATATCAGGACATCTATCGCTCTTATCGACAATGCCATCACTATCACGGTCAGGGCAACCACGTAATTCTTTTTTACCAGCTTCATTCGGACATTCATCATCTTTATCTAACAATCCGTCATTGTCTGAATCTTTCTCTTTTACAATGGCAGGTGTCGGTGGTGGTGGTATTGCTTTTGGCATTTTATTACCTCCAAACCAATAAACCAATCCGACTGAATGCATAAAATTATTTTGCGCCCAATTACCCAAAGCAAAACGATAATCGCTAGACAAATTGATATAGATATCTCTGCCCACATGAATATTTGCACCCAATCCAAGCGGAATACTAAAACCTCGTTTTTGTTCCTGCATGGATAAACTAGTTCCAGCAGAAACATAAGGAGATACAATATAAGTTTTACGAGGCAAAATATTATAATTTAGTCGAGCATCTAATGATGCAAATAGGAATTCAGTTTTGAAACTATTAATACCATCTTTCATTTTGATATAAACCGAATCTGCATTAGAATTCGGATGCTGTAAGTTAGAAACATTGATGGCGGCGTTAAAATCAAATTTCTCAGCAAGCATATACCAATAGGTAAATCGTATGCTAGGATCCCATTTAAACTTTGATTCAGTTTTCAGTGTAACGCGATTAAGTCTATCACTACTAAAGTATTTACCGGCTTGTGGACCATAAAAATCTAAACCCGCAAAATGCACACCAACACCATGTTTAGCTTGCTGCGCAAAACTTAGTTGCAAAGAAAGAAATAGTAAAAATGTAGCCTGTACAAATATTTTCATGCTTCAAATGTTATAAATGGCAAATGTATTGCTCAAAGTTTGACTTAGCAGGTATTTTGTATATTAATATTTCAACAAGTTATTGTGTTTGTTCGTGTTTAACTTTGTTTTCATTTGCCTCAAATCACCTTAAACCCAGATTCAGCATTAGAAATGTTGAAACGATTACGAAGCTGTAATTCAATATTTTGCAAATATTGAAAACATCTTCTAATTTGGGTTTGATATTTACTGATAAATGAACCATTCTCATATTGTGAATTTAACATGAGTAACTTCTCGTGTAATATTTAATAATTATCATTTACCTAATTACCTTTGGCAACTCCAATCTAAATACATCATGATAAATCCAAGCGTAAAAATTTTTTCTGGTAATGCCACACCCGATTTAGCAAAAAGCATTTCCGAATATTATGGGCAACCTCTTGGTAGCTCTAGCATACAAAAATTTAGCGATGGTGAATTTCAGCCTGTATTTAACGAAAGTATTCGTGGAGATTATGTTTTTTTAGTACAAAGTACCTATGCGCCTAGCGATAATTTAATGGAACTTTTGATGATGATAGATGCAGCTCGAAGGGCTTCTGCAGGCTATATCACCGCTGTATTGCCTTATTATGGTTACGCACGTCAAGATAGAAAGGATAAACCACGTGTAAGTATTGCATCGAAACTAGTAGCTAATTTAATCACAAAAGCAGGTGCCAATCGTGTCATGACAATGGATTTGCACGCACCTCAAATTCAAGGTTTTTTTGACATCCCAGTTGATCATATGGACAGCTCGGCTATTTTTATACCTTATATCGAAAATTTAGGTATTAAAGATTTGACCTTTGCGTCGCCAGATGTTGGAAGTACAAATCGTGTGCGTGAAGTAGCTAGTTATTTTGGAGCGGATATGGTAATATGCGATAAGCAACGTAAACGTGCAAATGAAGTTGCAGCTATGACCGTGATTGGAGATGTTAGCAACAGAGATATTGTGCTGATCGATGATATTTGTGATACGGCAGGAACACTTACAAAAAGTGCGGCTATGCTAATAGATAAAGGCGCAAAAAGTGTAAGGGCATTTTGCACACATCCTGTTTTGAGCGGGAAAGCCTATGAAAACATCGAAAATTCAGCATTGACCGAATTAGTAGTTTGCGATACAATTCCATTACGAGGACAATCGAGCAAAATTAAAGTATTGAGTACTGCCGAATTATTCTCGGCTGCTATTCGAAATGTGCATGAAAATAAATCAATACACTCCTTGTTTATTCATAGCCAACTCAAAGAAAGAATCAGACAAAATAAGTTGATGGAATAATATGAATTATAGTATCGATAATTTTAGATTCTAAGGGGCATAAATAAAGCCCTCATTGCAGAGAGCTTTATTCAAAATATTTCATTCTAAATTAGTCTTTCAATTTACCTAAACGTGCTGTAGCTTTTACAGTGGTTTTGGAATAAATAATACCTAAAAGAACTGGGCGCTTTACCACAGTTTCAAACTGAGGATAAAAAACTACATCGTATCCTGGATTTGCTTCCATCAACTCGTATAATGCATAATTACTTGTAACATCAGCAATATAAGTTCCTATGACTGGAATACTAGCTAGGCTTAAACTAGCAAGACCGCTACTCTGAACGTTACCTGTATTTGCTCTAAACAATCGCGTCCAGTCAATACCTAAAACTCTTGTTGTTGTGGCTGTGCCTGTTACTTGCTCCGACAATGTAAAGTCGCTTTTTTCAAACTCAACAAGTGCATTTGGCTCACGCATTGTTTTGTTAGTGGCTATGCAACTTGATAAGGTTGTTACAACGAATACAATTGCAAAAAATTTGTTTATAAGATTTTTATTCATAATAATTAGTTCTTACTCGTTTGGCCTTTCAGATACGCCCCGTTCTTTTAGTATGGTTGCTGGTCTCCATAATTCTTTAAAAATGACTTTAAAGTTAAGAAATTATATTATCATAGAAAAATTCTTTTGATAATTTTTCAACCTTATCACAAATAAACCCAAATGTTGAAATTAGAATCGCTATGAGAATTTGAAAGGTAAAACAGATAAAGGTTTGAGTTATTCTTTAACTAGAAAAAAGCTGGATATTTTTTAATTAAAATATATTCAGACCGTTACAAAACTTAACTAGGTTCAGAAAAATTGTCTATTGGCTTCAAATTTCTTAGTTACTCAATTTTTTCATCACTTCATTAGCAATGAGATAACTCATTGATAAAAAAAATGAAAGCCTCTAACTTTTTTGCCGTTTGACTTTTGCAACGATCTCATATGATCAAAGTCTTAGCAGCAATGCGTTCTACTCTGCCGTAGAAATTAACTACAAGATTTTGGGTTTAATTTAAGAATGGCTATTTCATCATCAAAAATTTGTAGAGACCACTACAAAAAAACCACACAATTTCTTGCGTGGTTTCTTTGTAAGGCTATTTATAAATAGCAGGTTTAAATTTTGTTTAGTAACGATACATGTCCGATTTGAAAGGACCATTTTGCGGAATACCCAGGTAAGCCGCTTGATCAGCAGTTAATTCTTCTAATTCAACGCCAATTTTTTTCAAATGCAAACGAGCTACTTTTTCATCTAAATGTTTAGGCAATACATAAACTTTATTTTCATACTTATCAGTGTTTGTCCACAATTCTATTTGAGCTAAGGTTTGATTTGCGAATGAATTACTCATTACAAAACTTGGATGACCTGTTGCACAACCCAAATTCACCAAACGACCTTCAGCTAATACAATAATATCTTTGCCTTCAATTGTATATAAATCTACTTGTGGCTTAATAGTATTTTTAGTGTTACCATAATTTTCATTTAACCAAGCCATATCTATTTCAATGTCGAAATGTCCGATGTTGCAAACAATTGCTTTGTCTTTCATGGCACGGAAGTGTTTTTCCGTAATTAAATCACGACATCCCGAAGCAGTTACAATAATGTCTGCTTCTTTCACTGCATCAATCATTTTCTTTACTTCAAATCCATCCATAGCAGCTTGTAAGGCACATATTGGATCAATTTCTGTAACTATTACTCTGCAACCTGCACCTTGTAATGAAGCGGCAGACCCTTTACCAACATCACCGTAACTTCCTACGACAGCTACTTTACCAGCCATCATCACATCTGTAGCACGACGAATTGCATCTACTAATGATTCTTTACAACCATACTTATTATCGAATTTAGATTTAGTAACTGAATCGTTTACATTGATTGCTGGAATAGGTAAAGTTCCATTCTCCATGCGCTCGTACAAGCGATGAACACCTGTTGTTGTTTCTTCGCTTAAGCCTTTTAAATGTTGAATTAACTCTGGGTATTTATCGAATACTATATTAGTTAAATCGCCCCCATCGTCCAAAATCATATTCAAGGGTCTGTCTTCACTACCGAAAAACAAAGTTTGTTCGATACACCAATCTGCTTCTTCTTGCGTTTGACCTTTCCACGCAAATACACCAATACCTGCAGCAGCAATTGCAGCCGCAGCCTGATCTTGAGTTGAAAAAATATTACATGAACTCCATTTTACCTCCGCGCCTAATGCCTTTAAGGTCTCAATTAATACTGCAGTTTGAATTGTCATATGCAAACAACCTGCAATACGCGCTCCTTTTAAAGGTTGTGAAGCGGCAAACTCTTCACGGATAGCCATTAAACCTGGCATTTCAGCTTCTGCCAATTTTATTTCTTTACGCCCCCATTCTGCGAGGCTCATATCTTTTACTTTGTGCGCTAACGCAAAATCGATGTTGGATGTTGTTGTCATTTTTTTAATAGTTTTAGGAGGCAAATGTATCAATCAAGAAATAATTTACTTCACAAATAACTAAATACAGTATAATAATAAACTTTTAAATATATTTACAGAAAATTAATACAGTTTATGGCTAAAATAACCAAACAAACAGCAAATTATACTTATGCCGGTGATTTGGTGGATGAAAAGGATATTTCAATCTTACGTATTTTACAAGAAAACGCGAAAACCACCCTTAGTGAAATTGCCAAACGAGCACATCTTAGCAACTCTCCTACTTTTGATAGAATAAAACGATTAGAGCAAACAGGAATTATTAAACAATATATAGCCTTACTAGACAATACTAAAATTAATAAAGGATTAACCGTGATATGTTATGTATCATTGAAAGAGCATAATAAAAATGCGGGCACAAAATTTATAAAAAGTATCTTAGAAATGCCAGAAGTGATAGAGTGCTATAGCATAAGTGGTGAATTCGATTTTATGTTAAAGGTAGTAAGCGCTAATATGGATAATTATTATAATTTCCATGTAAACAAATTAAGTCAAGCTGACAATGTAGGTCATATACAAAGCGTCTTTGTCATGGGTACTATTAAAGAAACACAAGTATTGATTTAGAAAATTACTCGGTATAAACACGAGTAAAACGATATCGAATAAACTATATCGCATTGTTATTAGGTATCATGAAAGTTTTATGTAAAATTTAACTTTGTCGTATGTCTGAAGTTTTGTATCATATTTCTTATGTAAGTACCGCGCGAGATAGTCTTAAGTATGAAGATATTAAAAGTATCCTAGAAACCGCTCACGCAAGGAATAAAGCACACGATATCACTGGTGTTCTGGTCTATTGTAACAAACATTTTTTTCAAATTATAGAAGGTGAGAAAGAATCGATACAAGAGTTGTACGATAGTATTTCAGTTGATTCTCGTCACGACAACATCGTAAAATTGCAAGAGAACGAAATCTCTAAACGACACTTTGAGTCTTGGAGTATGGCCTTTAAAAGTTACAATAAAGAACTAAAACACCTTGACAATTTCAACAATGAGCAATTTTATAGCTATGTAAAATCTCGAATCGATGAAGAAAACAATGTTTCGCTTCGCATATTGGCTGATTTTTTCGACCTCAATGGCTAAGACATAATTCGTTTCATTTCCCTTACTTTTGTTGCTATCATGAATTCCAGGAGCGACAGATTTCATCTTAAGAAATTACTTATTATTTTATTACAATTATTTGTAGGTGGCACCTTTATTTTTTCTGCCATTTCTAAACTCCCTACTTTAGAAGTATTTGGATGGACTATCGTTGAAAACACACCTCTAAATTGGACTATCTCAGAATGGTTAGCAAGATTACTTATTGGGACAGAACTCTTTTTAGGAATTTTTTTTGTGTTTCATTTTCCAATCAAAAAATACTTTATTCCAATAAGCCTTGGACTCTTAACTACTTTCACCTTATATTTAATTATAATTTGGGTTCAATATGGTAATCATGGAAACTGTGGTTGTTTCGGCGATTTACTTCCAATGACTCCGCTCGAATCTATCATTAAAAATATTTGTCTAGCGATTGCCATTGGGGTGTGTAAAGTATTAGGTAGTGAGTACAAGTTTCCTTATCAGCGCGTTTTGATTGCAGCGATAGGAACACTTTGCTTGGCATTCCCAATTTGGTTTTTACCCCCTGAAAGTATCTACATACAAGATGAAGAACCACATTTAAAAAGGCCGATACCGCTGAGTATATTGTACCAATCACACATTAATAAAGCACCAAGCGCGGAATTAAGAAAAGGTAAACACATCATTGCATTCATGAGTCTTACTTGTTCATTTTGCCGTAAGGCGGCTATTCGTTTACGGATCATGAAAAAGAAAAACCCCACACTACCCATACATTTAATTTTAAACGGCGACTCAACAAATCTTAAACCTTTCTTTGAGGAAACTCAGGCTACAAATCTTCCATTCACGCATTTTAATGGTGTGACAGAATTTATAAAAATGAATGAAGGAACAAGTTTACCAAGTATTAAGTGGGTGGTAGACACCACCTTAGTTAGAGAGTCGAATTATATCACGCTGAACGAAAGAGGCATTTTAAAATGGATAAAGAATTAATCAAGATGAATGTTTGCAACTGTAAAAGTTTAATTACACCTTTGTATCATGAATCTTAAACTCACTCGACCTATCGCATGCGTCGATTTGGAAACCACTGGCATTAGTATTATACATGATCGTATCGTAGAAATTTCGATCGTAAAAATTCATCCTGATGGGAAGCGAGATGTAAAAACCAGACGCATGAATCCTACCATTCTGATTCCAAAAGAGGCTTCAGAAGTGCACGGTATTTATGATGAAGACGTTGCTGACGAGCCCACTTTTAAAGAATTAGCAAATGGCATAAAACAGTATTTAGAGAATTGTGACCTATGCGGTTTCAATTCGAACAAATTCGACTTCCCTATTCTTACAGAAGAATTTTTACGAGCTGGTATTGAAGTAAATTTTAGAGACCGACAATTGGTAGATGTCCAACAAATATTTTTCAAAAAAGAACCTCGCAATCTTTCTGCAGCCTATCAATTTTATTGTAATAAAGAAATGATTGATGCACACAGTGCTGAAGCTGATGCATCTGCAACCTTAGAAATTTTGTTTGCGCAAATAGATAGATACGAAGATTTAGAACCAGATGTTCATTTCTTAGGTAAGTTTTCTATGGGTGATGACTTTTTAGACTATTCAAGAAGAATTAAATTACTAAACAAAATACCCGTTTTTAATTTTGGAAAATACAAAGACAAACCTGTGGCGGAAGTTTTTAAGAAAGAACCTCAATACTACGATTGGATGATTAAAGGTGATTTCGCGTTAGACACCAAAAACGTAGTGTCTAAACTTTTTCATGAAACGATGTTAAAAAAGTAATAAGTTTATACATTCACCAAAACAAAACTTTTTTTACAATCGTCTAACATTTAATTTTCATGTTTTAGTAATTTCACAAACCCATTTTGGATAAAATAGTATTAATACCCACCTATAACGAAATCGAGAATATCGAAAAAATAATTCGCGCGGTATTTAGTTTAGAAAATAATTTTCATGTGCTAGTCATTGATGATGGGTCTCCTGACGGAACAGGCAATGTGGTGAAAAAACTCCAGATTGAATTTCCTACTTCTTTATTCTTACTTGAAAGAAGTGGCAAACAAGGTTTGGGTAAGGCATATATAGCAGGCTTCAAATGGAGTATTGAAAAAAAGTACGATTACATATTCGAAATGGATGCTGATTTTTCTCACAATCCAAAAGATTTACTCAGACTTTATGAAGCGTGTGCAAAAGGCGGAGCAGATTTAAGTGTAGGCTCTAGGTATGTAAAGGGAGGTAAGGTTGTAAATTGGCCCTTCAATCGGATTATGATTTCATACGGTGCATCTGTTTATGTAAGATTGATAACATGGATGCCCGTTAAAGATTGTACAGCGGGCTTTGTCTGCTACACAAGAAAAGTTTTAGATTCTCTCGATTTAGATAATATCAAATTTGTTGGCTATGCTTTCCAAATAGAAATGAAATACAAAGCTTGGCGCAATAAATTCAAAATTAAAGAAGTGCCGATTACATTCATTGACAGAACAGAAGGACAATCTAAAATGTCGAAAGGTATTGTAAAAGAAGCTATTATTGGTGTTTGGAAAATGAAATTCAGCTAACACTTTTTGGGCTCCCTATTTTCAATAAAAAGAATTTTATTCTATCTTAATAAAGTGAAGGTTCCTTTATAAACTAGTTTCTTGCTCAAGGCATCGAAGGTCTCAACATAATAGAAGTAAGTATCGGATTGCGAATCTCTGCCTTTATAAGTACCGTTCCATCCGTCATTGAAATTTTTCGCTTTAAATAATTGGTTACCCCATCGGTCGTAAATCAAAAATGAATAATCGTTTATGCGTATTGAACCTATCATTTTAGGCTTAAAAATATCATTCTTCCCATCTCCATTAGGTGTAAATGCAGAAGGCACCACTAAGAAGCCATCATCTAAAATGTGAGCACATTCCACGGTTAAACTTTTATCACCACAAAAGTTAGTAGCTTCTAAAAAGTAGCAATATTGCCCTACAGAATCTTCTGTGATATTGAAATCTGTTGATGTCGAAAGCAGATTTTTCTGAAAGTCATACCAAGCGTACGATATACCATTTTTAGAGGTATTAACCATTTTAAAATTAGGATTTACCATGGTTGTTTGTCGCGGTGTCAACTCAAAAGAAGCGACTGGCTTGATTAAATCCAAAACATCTACAGTGACAGTATCTTTAAATCCACACTTATCATCCGTTACTTCATATTTAGTCAGCCAGTAAGGGTAAACCATTGGATTTGTGCAATTCGTACAACTTAAAGAATTGGGCGATCCTCCTGGTAACATGGACCAAGTTAGCGCCCCATTACCAAGTCCCCATATGCTTATTGTATCTCCTTTACAAATGGTTGAATCTCCGCCAGTGTATAATCTTTTTAAAATCCTCACATCAATATCAGCCACTCCGGAAGTTGAATTACAATCTAATGTATCTTTTACAGTAATGCTCAGGGTTTTAGTTAAATTAGTATCTGCCATATTTGAAACCCATTGCACACATACTCTTAATCGATTTGTGGTAGGATTAGAAAACGTGATAGTTGAGCCCGGTAAAGCGGTAGTATGATTATCCGATAAATGAACCACATGTGAAGTTGGATTTAGATTATCGACAATTTCAAAACAAAAATACAAATTGCTTTCAGGACATGTAGTTACTTTTCCATTTACCACATCGCCACCTACCACTGAAATTGAATCTAAAAAACTGCTAACTGGTAATGGATTACAAACATCTACAACCATTTGCATATCACGCATTACGTTTCCTATAAGAACTCCATTTCGATATTGAGAAACTTTTTGACAAAGTACAAAGTAACCCGTCGCATTCGGAGTCAGGGAGAATTGCCCCGTCGACTGATCTAGACTATAAGAATTACCGCAAGGTAGCGGCTCACCAGCTGTGTTTAGAATATTAAAAGCAGGCAATAAAATATTAACAGGCGCATTTGCGTTACAGCCTGTTTTAGTATACGGATAAATCGTTTCAAATACCAACGAGTCTGCATTTGCATCGGTGGCGCCACCTATATGCGTGTAAGGCAAATTGACACAAACATATGGAACAGGCAGTGAATTCGGGGCATTTGAACTTTGAAATTCTGGACTGTTATCTACATTAAATGTGGTATTATCGAAATTGGCTTCGACATATAAATATTGAGAACCTGGCGGCAAGGTAATATTACCGGTTATGTCGTTACGGCAACATAAGGTTACCCAAAATTTCCATGCGTTGCATGGTTGTGGAAGAGTAACTTGAGCAGAATACCACCACTGACGATATCCATGCGTTGTACTATTAGGATCATCACAAGTCGTTATTGCATCACATCCATTATTTAAAGGTGAACCATTGGGCACAGCTGGATTGGTGGCAATATTACCTGCTACTTTAGGCATAGTAACAGAAGTGATTACCCCATTCGGAACACAAGGGCTTGTGTAACACATTGTGAATGTAGCAGGTTCCGTTGAGGTGAGCTGTCCAGCAGCTCCGCAGTCTCTATAGAATTTAAAAATGAATTCATAGGTATTTCCGCTAATATGCTTATAGATAAGTTCTCCACCAGCAGCATGTGTTGCCAAAGACTTTTGACTGCTTAGTGATAACGAAATCAATAAAATAAGACCAAGGTAGATTTTCTGCATAGTTAACGATTTAACTTTCGGTTGTAAAATAATCCCATTTTTGAGAATTAACAATTATTTAGACGAAATTTTATGCTCACTAGTTGGGTATAAAAACTAGAAAATCATTTACTCCTTACCATATTTCGAAGAAAGCTAGCTATTAGATTAATCAGTATTAAAAACCTTTAACAAGAGCTTATACCCATTTGATTTGCAAATTAGACCAATCTAATACTCGCAGCAGATCAGAGTGTGTTTTAACCTTCGATAGATTCATCTTCGGGATGAGAAAATCTAATATCAGCAACTCATGATTCCGCTAATAAAAATCTTCATATAACAAATATTTTTTCCGTATTAACTTGAATTTCGACAGATTCGGTTGCCAACTTTTTCGAATCTCTAATTCACTTTTTCTACTTATAATTTGACTGCGAAAGTGTTTATTCCCAATTAACTTTTCCAAGAAAGGATTAAAAAAACTTTTTTTATCCTGCGCTAATCCATAGGCTTTTTGTAAAAAGCTAAGATTAAGACGATTGTTTACTTTTTTTAAAGCACCCCATGCACCCAATCTTAAATCCTCACCGTAGCAGATATTGTTCTCGTGTGGCGGACTTTTTGCACCAGCCATGCTCATAGGAGTAAACTTGAATAAAGTATTAGAAAAGTTTGGATGCCCCCAAATTTCGAATGGCGTTGGAGTGCCCCTACCCACACTTACATCCGTACCTTCGAACAAACACAATGAAGGATACAGATAAATAGCCGTCATGGATTTTAAATTCGGCGATGGTGGTATAGGTAATTCATATAAACTCAAGTGTGTATAATTCTTACAAGGGATCACTTTCAATTCACACTTCGTTTTATTTTGCAACCAATTTTCTCCATTTAACATCATAGCATATTCTCCCACTGTCATACCATGAACTATAGGTATTGGCTGCATACCTACGAACGACCGCAAAGAGGTATCTAATACAGGTCCATCAATGTAAAAACCATTCGGATTAGGGCGATCCAAAATAATTAGAGGTATCCCGAAACTAGCGCAGGCTTCCATCATATATTGCAAGGAAGAGATATAAGTATAAAATCTTGCTCCTACATCTTGAATATCAAAAACCACGACATCAATGCCTTGCATACTTTCTTTGCTTGGTTTCTTGCTTGCTCCGTACATCGATGCTATGGGTAATCCAGTCTTAACATCTATTCCGCTCTTCACTTTTTCACCGGCGTCAGCAGTTCCACGAAAGCCATGCTCAGGCGCAAATATTTTTACAATCGAAATCTTTTGAGATAATAAAGTATCCACCAAATGAATTTGATTAACTACTGAAGTTTGATTAACCAATAAAGCGACTTTCTTATTAGACAAGCTAGGCAAATATTGATCTAATTGCTCAGCGCCTGAAATGATATTGGTAGCAAATTGTTGCGCATTTGAATTAATACTTACAAAAAGAAATGCAATGAATAATTTTTTCATATGAACCCGAATACAATTTAAACACTAATTGATTGATAATTATCGCGATACACATAGATCATGTTTGAATTAATCAATATGAGTAAAACCCCAATGCCTGGTTGTTTCACAATAAGCACTTCAAACACGAGTAAATTCACAATGACAGGCAATAGCAAAAGCCAAGCTAAGGGTCGCTTAAAATTGACAAGGAGCATGCCTCCAAAAATAATTTCGAGTTCTTTAACGACTTTCATAGAGTGAGTTGACATCATTACTTCCATATACATTTTTGTAAAGCCTTCCATTCGGGCATTGGGGACTAGGCATCTGATTCAATAATACCCAAACATCAAGAGGAGCGAACAATAACCTTACTAAGTAATTCAGCTCTAATGTGAAAATTTTCATAGAAATATTTTGGCGGCTAAAGTATAAGAATAATAGTACACTACCAACCCATGGTTAATACATCTGCCAAATGTAGTGTTTTGATGTTGACTTTCTCACGATTAATATAAGCTTCCAAATGCATTAAACAAGATACATCCGTAGAGATAATGTAGTCTGCACCTTGCTCTATGGCACTGCTTACTTTCGTTTGAGCCATACCGATGGAGATTGGCTCGTATTTTACTGCAAAAGTACCACCAAAACCACAACATGTTTCGCACTCTTTCATTTCCTTTAAATTTAGGCCTTTAACATTAGATAATAATTGTCTCGGACCACTTTTGATGCCACATTCACGAAGGGCTCCGCATGCATCATGATACGTAACGGTTGCATTCAGTTCAGCGCCTAGATCGTCAACTTTCATAATATCTATTAGGAATTCACTCAATTCGTAGACCCTACTTTTAACTTGCTTTGCCTCATTAAGGCAAGACGCATTCTCAAATATTTCATCAAATGAACCTCTTACATAACCAATGCATGAGCCCGATGGCGCGACAATAATTTCCTCGCCTGAAAAATCCTGAATAAATTTTTCACTTATTGATCTCGCCTCTTGAATAAAACCTGCATTATAAGCGGGTTGACCACAACAAGTCTGATTCTCATTATAACTCACATCACAACCTACTTTTTCCAATATTTTTACAGTGTTCATACCCACTTGTGGATAAAGCTGATCTAAAAAACAAGGTATAAATAATTGAACTTTCATGGAATTGTTGGGTTAGGACTAAACTGATTTTTCTTGTAATATTTCTTTCTGAAAAGCCCATACTTTTAATGCTGCGGCTGCAGCTTCTTCACCTTTATGTCCATGTTTACCGCCAATCCTATCAAGTGCTTCTTGTTCATTATTAACGGTGAGAATACCGAATATAATAGGTGGAAATGCATCATTGTAAGCCGTATCGCCAGACGTTATACGTGTAGCTTGCAATATTGAAATACCATTTGTCACTGCCTGACAAACATAGGTAAAATGGGGTGTTTCGCCTCGAATTACACAACCTAGTGCGATAAAAACTTGTCGAAATTCTCGAGGTGAAGTATGGCTATTATGATACAAGTGATTAATCATATTTGGAATTTCAACACATCCTGGAACTTTTACAGCTACAACTTCGACTTGTGGAAATTGATTCAAAATTCGCATAGCACCTGCCTTCAACTCATTCACTATGGCTTCATTCCATTCAGTATAAACGATAACAACCTGCAAATCGGTGAGGAGTTGCAGGTTGTCTAAATTTAATAATTGATTACTTGTTTGCGTTGCCATTTTTATGGATTGAAATCACCCAATCGAGCCAAATTCTTATCCATATTTTGTGCTTGCGAACTTTGCGGAAATTTATCCTTTAACTGACGATATATTTTTTGTGCTTCCGCAGGTTTGTTTGCCATTTCATAAGCCATGCCCGCCCTTTCTAAATAAATTGGGCTTAACAACATATTCTTTTCGTCTTCAGATGCAGCTAGATACTGCTTAATTGCCTCATCTGTTTTACCTTGCTCCATCAATGCATCGCCCAAAGCACCTTTTGCAACATTCGTCACCATGGTACCCTTACCGTCAAAATCATTCAAATAAGACTCCGCTTTTTTATAATCACCTAGTTTCAAATAACAGATACCTGCATAATATTTTGATAAGTTACCTGCCGGTGTGCTACCGTATTTTTTCGCAATTTTCACAAACCCCATATTATTACCTTCACCCTCTAATGCCCACTTGATTGAGTCCATCCCAAAATAGGTTTGTGCCCGAAATATAGCATCATTCGCTTTTTTAATGTCTGGTCCTTTCCAAAGATTATTATAAGCCCAAAATCCTACAACAACGGCTACGATACCGAGTGCAGCATAAAGCACCATTTTACGATTATGCTCGTACCAACTTTCAATAGTTTTAATTCTATCTTGTGCGCTAGGAATATCTAGTTCTACTTCAGTAGAAGCAACAGTCTCTCGAACACGAGGGGCTGTATATTTTTCCATTTTTGACATATCTAAATTTTATTAATTTTAATGAGGGTATCTTAAAACGTGCGCAAAAGTAGTGAAAAAAGTCAATATTTTCCCTTATACCTAAAATATAATTCTACTGACTAAAACTAGTAAATAGTAAGTTTTTGGTTACTTCTCCCAGTTTGACTTTGACATTGAATCATATAATTTCCTTGTGGCAATTCAAATAAAGGTATAGTTTCATTTTGATTGGTTTGTGTTAAAAGAAACTCAAAATAAGCCACTTGCTGACCTTGCAAATTGATAATGCTCACTTTTGTTTTACCTCTATGATTATCTCCGAAATGAATATTTACTGACTGTTGAGCAGGATTTGGGCTGATACTTAAAACATTGTTATTCAAGTTGGAAAATGTAATAGGATTTGGTCCTTCTCCCCAAAAAGTAACGCCAGTAACTGTTGGATTTTGACCAACAAGATTCGTATTTACTTGCAATACGGGTATTTTTTTAGTTTGACCTAACCATTTATACTCAGTTGTATTGGTAGGTATTCCAATTGGAAATATACTTGTAATCAATGAGTCAACCCGATTGATGTTTGATTTAATGCGTAACACGTCAAATGTACCAGCAGGTGTGGTTACGCTGCCCCATGCATCTACTGCATTTTTGCGAGTTTGTTGTCTTTTTAATGTACCGAGTGCTGTCCCTGTTGGAGGAATCGTGATCGAAAAACCAGAATTAGAGCTGTCGGTATCTCCAAAAGTGATTGGGAATTTATAAATCACATCTGGATTGTTATAAATGGCTGGTAAAGGAAATGAAACAGATTGGGTAGGGATTGTAATATTGGCACCAAAACCTCGTATTTCCAATCTTGTATTGTTAGAGGCGTAATTGTAATATTCATAGGCATCTGAAATTGGCAAGCCTGCAATGGCTAAATTACCTAATAAGGGTGTGGCATAATCACTTCCTAAAAATGTAAGCTGAAATACAAAAGGTGTTGATGATACAGGTATAAACTTTTGATAAGCAGTGGACAAGGTTCCTAAATCAGGATGGCTCCAAGCCAAATTAGCTCCAGTAAGCGATAAATCTACTGAATTGGTTGCAATCACAACATTCGTAAAAAGCACACTATCTTTTCCGCAACCGGCAGCAGGACATGGTAAATCGGCTCTTGTTAAGGTTATCGGCGACTGACAAAAAGCGTAGAAACTGAAAAACATTGAGCAGGTAATCGTAATAATATTCTTCATATCAAATAAATTGTTTCCGTAAAAGTAATATAATTTTTGAAAGTACATGAATTAAGAAGATCGACACAGAATTCATATCATATTAAAGTTTGAAGGCAATTTCAAAATAATAGCTTACAGCATTAATAATTTAGAAAATCAAACTCACTTTCTAGGTTTGAATTATTCAAGCATTCATTTTTTCTATTACTTTTGCAACATGAATTTTTATTTGCCCCAATTGCCTGAAAGAACGAGTATACCGCGCACCAATGGCTTAACCATGGTTATGGATAAGGGTTTGAGTTTGCAAGAAACCAAACATTTTATTGAAGGCACACATCCATATGTCGATCTAGTCAAGTTAGGCTTTGGAACTTCTATGGTAACTCCAAATTTGAAAGAGAAGCTTGCTTTATACGCGGAAGCAGGAATGCCTGTTTACTTAGGTGGCACTTTGTTTGAAGCATTTCTCATTCGAAATTGCTTCGATGATTATTTGGCTATGGTAAAAGATTTTGGGCTCAATCATGTTGAGGTATCGGATGGTTCAATAACAATTCCACATGCCGAAAAATGTGGCTACATTGAAAAATTAGCCAAACATGTAACGGTATTAAGTGAGGTGGGAAGTAAAGATGCAGCACATATTATTCCACCTTATAAATGGATAGAACTCATGCGCGCTGAAATTGAAGCGGGCAGCACTTATGTGATCGCTGAAGCACGTGAAGCCGGTAATGTAGGTATTTATAGAAGCAGCGGCGAAGTACGAGAAGGTTTAGTTCAAGAAATTTTAACACAAATACCTGTTGAAAAAATTATATGGGAAGCTCCTCAAAAAGCACAACAGGTTTACTTTTTAGAATTGTGTGGTTGCAACGTAAACCTTGGCAATATTGCACCCAATGAAGTTATCCCATTAGAAGCAACTAGAATTGGATTGCGAGGTGACACATTTATGTTTTATCTCGATAAATGAAACACTACGGCTTAATAGGACATTCGTTATCGCATTCGTTTTCGAAAAAATATTTTCAGGAAAAATTTCTACTTGAGAATATAGACGCTGATTATCAAAATTTCGAAATCAAAGATTGTGATACGGTGAGAAAAATCATCAAAGAAAATGATCTCAATGGCTTGCATGTTACAATTCCTTTCAAAGAAAGAATCATTCGATATTTAGACGAAGTTTCAACAGAAGCCTTAAAAATTGGAGCTGTAAACGCTATTCAAATAAAAGACAATAAGCTATTTGGATTTAATACCGACTGCATTGGTTTTGAGAAATCATTGCTTGAAAATGTAAGTCTAAAAAATAAGCAAGCGCTCATTTTCGGAAGTGGTGGAGCAAGTAAGGCCGTTGCCTATGTGTTAGCAAGAAATAATGTCAATTATAAATTTGTTAGTCGCAATGAGATTAAAGATGGTTTTACCTATGCCGATTTAGATGAAAATATTTTCAACAAGTATCTTTTATTAATTAATACTACCCCCATCGGCATGTTTCCGAATATAGAGCAAGAATTACCGATTCCCTATAAATTTGTAAAGAATGAACATTTTGCATTTGACCTTATTTATAATCCTGAGAAAACTAGATTTTTAACTCACTGCGAAGCCGAAGGCGCATCTATAAAAAACGGCATGGATATGCTCATTTATCAAGCAGAGGCATCGTATAAAATTTTTACTTACTAAAGTAATTATTTACTTTTAACCCTTTACAATAAAATATGATTAATAAAATATCCTTGTGGGGATTTATCTGGATGAGTCTTTTTGGGATGAGTTGCCAACATAAAATAAATAATCATCCGTTAAATGAGGTGATGCATACATTCTCAAATTATGATAGTGTGCCTTGTAAACATTTGAATTGGCAAGCCAAAGTAAATTTCGAAACCAAGCAAATAACTGGTATCGCTACCTGGACTTTTGAG
>Ga0315903_10004640_pt1 | contig 18269 bp, 14 predicted proteins | sample LakEriMetagenome_7_FD_203524 | JGI IMG/M metagenome (GOLD analysis project Ga0315903, IMG submission 203524) | Freshwater fungal communities from buoy surface, Lake Erie, Ohio, United States - Buoy 2 MA119 | ecosystem: Environmental > Aquatic > Freshwater > Lake | place: USA: Lake Erie, Ohio...
AGGTAAGGACTGATAAAAAGAACTTCCAATTCTGGTCCAAGTGTAGGTTAAGCCGGAAGCTGGCAAATATGCGTTATTGTAACGCATGCAATTAACACCACCAGTTGCATCTGTAGCCACCTGCCTAAGTGTAGCTCCATTGTCTCCTGCAGCACCTGAAGAAGCCCATGTATTGTATGGAGCAGTAGCATAAACCATTCTGTGGTGAAAGTCTGCGTTTGAAGATCCTCTTAAACCACAAACGCCAAAATTGGATGCTGACGTAGTGGTGGAAGAAGCCGCCCAAGCACCAAACACTATTCGAATAGTGCCGCCCTCACTCAACCGTATTTGAAAATTCATCCTATCGCCAGTGATTGTTGTTCTAGCTACATCTGTAAATTGAACAACAAACTCTTGATTGGGAGAAGAACCAACTGTCTGGTAACGAATTTCGGGAGCTGCTCCTGAAACAGCTGAAGCAACCAAATTAAACCCATATCCGCAAACTACACCTTCTACAGTTCCGGTAAGTGCGATAGGATTATATGTAGTTGTAGAAGGTGCTGATGCTCCGAAAGTAATAAAGCCGTTATTGCTGATATAGCAACTGGTATAAGCTGTACCTCTGAATGTAAAAGTAAAAGGTAAGGTTATAGCTGATGATACAGCATTTGTATTGATAGTAGTACCACTTTGATAGGCAGTTCCGCCTGTTATGGCTGTGTAGGAGCCTGATGAAGAACTGAACAGGTAGGTATTATAAGTATCCTGCGCCTGTAACCCTAGCGTACTTAATACCGTAAACAATGCAGCTACAACAAGGCGGCTGAAAGAAATTGTAGAAAATTTCATACTTAATTTTTTAATATTTTATTTAATAAATTAATTGGTCAGCACTTTTAATGCAGACAAATAATTTTCGAATATAAAGTATTGCTACATAAATTAACCAAGTTTGATGACAAAAGTTTAACAAAATTTTAATGGATATTGATAATCAATGTATTTTAAATCTATGTCTTTTAACTTTTTACACTGTTTTTGCTGTATATAATATCGTTGTCTTGGCCTCTTGCTTTCTTTCAAATCCTCGAGTTGAATCATTTTAGACCTAATACGCAGTATTATTTCATTATATAAACACATAGCCACATAGAAGAAATTTATAGGATTAGAAAATAGCTGTACAGATTAGCCACGAATGCACGAACCAACACGAATTAATTTCATTTTTTTTAAACACCATTACCAGCAACTGAGTTTTGCTAAACGATTGATTTATGCCGCTTATATGGTTTGGGTATATCCGTTGCATTTATTTTTAACCTCCACGACAAATGTAGAGGCAGACACAGCCACATAGAAGAAATTTATAGGATTAGGTGCTTAAAAATGGCTTTGCAGATTAGAGCCACGAATGCACGAACCAACACGAATTGATTGCTTTACTTACGGCAAAATCACCGCCAGTGATTAACTATCTTGTTTAAATCGCATCTCTTATTACGACTGAACACCAACAAAAAAGGCCGCACTAGGCGACCTTTTAGAAATATCTATAGATTAATTAACAATTATACTTTGTTATACAATTTTTTTGCGCCATAAGCAATGCCGCTAGCCAATAAAGCTAAAACTCCGCCATCGATGGGAACAGCCGGTGGTGGTGGTGGTGGTGGTGGTGGTGGTGGTGGTGGACCACCTTGTGCGAATAAAGCATTGGTCACAACAACCAAAGCTAAAATCATTACAAATGGTAAAAACTTTTTCATCCCCTTTAATTTGATTTAAATGTAGAAATAGGCATAACACTTGTCATGCGATATTGTTCTAGGTTGTAAATCTATTTGAAAAAAATATGTTTCCAAAAAAAAATTACAATAATTCCACATTTGGGTCCCAAAAAAGCGTAACAAATTGATTTACAGTATCATTTTTTACAACAATTCCTTCCTTTTCTAGCAACACTTGCATGGCATCGGAGCTGCCGAAATGGTGTTTACCGGTGAGCATGCCGTTTCTGTTCAGCACCCGATGGGCCGGCACAGATGGCGTTTGCCCATGGGCGGCATTCATCGCATAGCCCACCATACGCGCAGAACCCGCTGAGCCGAGATAACGTGCGATTGCTCCATAGGAAGTCACTCTTCCTATGGGAATGAGCCGCACCACCGCCCAAACATTTTCAAAAAAGGTGTACTGGCCCGTTTTACTGTTTATAGGATGAGTTTTCATGGTAATTGAAAACGGATGTAATTAATGGTTCTGCCTTTGGCCAAATGGCTGTGTTCGTAATAGGTCTTAATCGCCAATTCTTCGTAGCTCAGGGGAGCTGCATAAATATCTTCTTTGTAATAAAGCGTTTTCAAACCTAATTCATTCACCGAATCGCGGGTGAAATGAAACAAAGGCAAATCGTCTGTCTTGAAGTGAACTATGGCTCCGGGTTTGCCAATCTGCCTATAGCGCTTGATGAAACCGGGCGCAGAAAGCCTGCGTTTCACATCGCCTAACTTGGGAAAAGGATCAGGAAACGTAATCCAGATTTCGTCCACCTCTCCGAGAGCAAAAAAATTGGTGATATTTTCGATGCGCATTCGCGCAAAAGCTACGTTAGTTAAGTTTTGCTCCAGGGCTGTTTTTGAGCCGGTAAAAATCCGTGCGCCCTTGGAGTCGATACCAATAAAATTTTTGTTCGGATATTTTTGGGCTAAAGCCAAGGCATAATCGCCTTTGCCACAGGCGAGTTCTAAGACAATCGGGTTGGTATTTTTGAACACATCGGTCTGCCATTTGCCTTTCAGGGAAAGTTCTTCGCCCGCATGATTGATCAAAACAGGGTTGGTGAAATGAGGATTTTGATACACATTAGAAAAATTGTCAATGCTTCTAATCTTAAACATTTTGGCTTTGCCCATAGCTAGTCTCTATTGTTTTGTTTGACCGTACTTTTTAGAAAACTTGTTATAGAGTTCTGTTTGCTTATTGTTCAAATCAATCTGACGTCCGTCAATAAACGCCCGCTCGATGTTAGAGGTGCGCATATCCAATAAATCTCCGGCTGTGATGAGTAAACTAGCAGATTTTCCTTTGTCCAACGACCCGATTTTTGCCTCAGCGCCTAATATTTTTGCAGCACTTAAACTAACAGCCATAAGGGCTTGCTCTTTTGTCAATCCGTAGGCCACTGCCGAACCGGCATTGAATGCCAAGTTGCGCTCTTGCCAAAACCCTTCGGGAATGCTCAAGCAGAAAAGCACACCTGCTTTTTGCAACGTGGCAGGAGTTTTGAAGGGTTGATCAATGTCTGAATCAGCATTAGCCGGCAGATCGTGCGTTTTACCCAAGATAACCGGTATTTTTTTCTCTGCCAAGACATCGGCCATTCTGTAGGAGTCTGTACCGCCTACAATCACGAGGTTGATTTTGTACTGTTCCGCCAACTCGATAGCGTGCTGAATCTCGCGGAGTTGGTGGGCGGTGACGAAGAGTTTTTTCTTGCCCGAAAACAGATCGCGCATGGCTTCGAGGCGGAGATTAACTTTTGTCGGACTAGGTGTTGCACTATAGGCCAATGCTTCTTCAAAGTAAGTTTTCACTTGATCTACTTGCTTGCTATAGTCTTTGTTGGCTTTCACCTCGCCCGGCTCAGCCCACCAGCCGGTGTAGCTCACCAAACTCGGCCAGTTTAGCCAGACGCCATCTTCTTTGATTAAAGCGTCTTCCCAGTTCCACGCATCGAGTTGTACCAAGGCTGAAGTGCCGGACAACACACCGCCTTGCGGCACCACTTGGGCATAAAGCACACCATTGCTGCGTACGGTAGGCGTCACTCGCGAATCGGTATTGTAGGCAATAGCTGCGCGAGCATCGGGGTTAAACTGCCCTGTTTCAGACATATCGTTCGTAGCGCGAACCGATTCGATTTCCGTTAAACCCAAAATGGTGGCAGGGGCAATCAAACCCGGATAAATGTGTTTGCCGGTGCAGTCTATCACCTTGCCCAATGTTTCATCTGTTTTGAACGATGGATTTTCTTCCAAAAAAGTAATCACCCCATTTTCAAAACCAATGGTAGCATTGTTCAAGACTTGCCCGTTTCCCAAATGGATGGTGGCGTGGGTCAAGTAAATTTTCTCTTGTTGTTTGGGTGCCGGAGCGGGAACATCACTCTGCGCCATCAGCGAAAAACCGAAGGGCAAAAACAAAAGCGAGGCGAAGACTTTTTTATAGTTAGACATGTGCTAAATTTTTATCTGTAGTGAATTAATGTTCGTGGTCGGCATGGCCGCAAGAATAAGTGTGATTGCCTTTTGGCGTTGGTTCTTGCGTAGCGCCTCCGCCTTTTTTGTTATCCAACATTTTTTGAATTAAACGGGCACGTTCTGCTTTGATTTGCTCGCGTCTCTCCGCATCTTTTTCTATATCAAAAAACAAAATGCCGTCAACAAACGTCTTTTCTGCTTTGGCGTAAACAGACAATGGATGGGCGCTCCAAACCACGACATCGGCATCTTTACCCGATTTGATAGAACCGGTGCGATTATCTAAATGCAACATTTTAGCCGGATTGATGGTCACCATTTTCCATGCCTCTTCTTCGCTCATGCCAGCATACTTTACGCTCTTGGCGGCTTCTTGATTTAATCTGCGCGCCATTTCCGCATCGTCAGAATTGATAGCCGTGTTGATGCCCATGCGCATAAGAATGGCAGCGTTTTGAGGTATCGCATCAATCACTTCATATTTATAGGCCCACCAATCGGCAAAAGTAGAAGCGTGTACGCCATGCGCTTTCATTTTGTCGGCCACTTTGTATCCTTCAAGAATATGCGTAAACGTGTTCACTTTAAATCCAAACGAATCAGCCACATGCATCAACATGTTGATTTCACTTTGCACATAACTGTGGCAAGTAATAAATCGCTTACTGTTTAAAATTTCAACCAGCGCCTCCAGCTCAATATCTCTGCGCGGCAGACTAACACTTGTTTGTTTTCCTTTGATAGAGGTAGTTGCACTCTTCCATTGTTTTTCATACTCGCGGGCTTTGGTAAAGTAGTTGTAGTACGTTTGCTCCACACCCATTCTTGTTTGCGGATAGCGCACGCGATTGCGGTCGCCCCAGTTGCTTTGTTTTACGTTTTCGCCCAAAGCAAATTTGATAAAACCATCTGCGCCTTCTATTTTCATTTGCTCAGGCACATAACCCCATTTGAATTTGACGATGGCGCTTTGTCCACCAATCGGGTTGGCCGAGCCGTGCAGCAATTGTGCAGCGGTAACACCACCTGCCAATTGGCGGTAAATGTTAATGTCTTCACTAGTCACCACATCGCCAATTCGAACTTCGGCACTACTCGCTTCTGTGCCTTCGTTTACCCCTCCACGAATAGCAATGTGATTGTGTTCGTCAATAATTCCACTCGTGATGTATTTGCCGGTGGCGTCAATAGTTTTACAATCGGCACAAGCCAGATTTTTCCCCACATTAGCAATTTTCCCGCTGCGAATAATCACATCCGTATTTTTCAAAATACCTGCCGCCTCGTTGGTCCACACCTCACCGTTTTTCAATAAATAATTTTCCGCTTTGGGCCACTCGTCTACTCCATAAGCCATGAATGGGAAAATTACTTTGCCTAAATCTTTGGTAAAATCAGTGGAGTCAATTTTCGCTTTAGCGGTGTCGGCTGCTGCAGATTTGGTTTGCTTGGCGGTCCATTTTATCCAAGAGCCATCAGCCAATTGACCATCACCGCTCCAAGTGGCGTTGGCGTAATTGATAACCCCACTCAACCGAATTTTATTGTTCGATGTTGTCTTGTCGGGTGAAAATGAAAACGTAATGTCATTGTCTTTGTAACTCAATCTGACGTCCACTTTTGTGGTATCATCCCACTTGATTTGCGCTTTTGGCGCAGCAGCATCTCCGGTCAATATTAAATCATAAGTCCGCATGATTTTTAGGCGCTGATCGAAGGCCCCTTGCAAGGCATACTCCCCACGAATATCTTCAGGCGCAAAAGATTTAATTTCATATTTTTTGCCTTGCACCCAATTTTCATTGATTTCTGCTTTGTCGCTAAACAAAGGATAAGAGGTAATGAAAAAATTGGCCAACTTGCCACTTTCCAAAGAGCCTACTTTGTCATATGCTTTTAACCAAGATGCCGGATTATACGTCAACGCTTTTAAAGCCACCGCAGAATCTAAGCCGTATTTCACTGCTTTGCGAAGCGCATTTAAAAACTCTTCTTTTTTCTCGAGGTCGGCCGCTGTGAAAGCAAAATCCACACCTGCTTTTTGTAACGCTGCTGCATTAGTAGGAGCTAATTCCCAATGTTTCATTTCTTCCAGCGACACCCAGTCGGCTTTGTAGGGATCTTCTACATCAAATGCTTTCGGAAAATTGAGCGGCACAATGAGCGAAGCTTTTGTTTTGGCGACTTCAGCTATTCGTTGATATTCATCGCCTTTAGATTTGATGATGTATTGCACACCAAACTCATCGCCCACTTTATCTGCTCTCAAAATGTGTAACCAATCCCCACCGGCATCAAAAACTTGCGGTAGACTTTGCTGATTATTCCACTCTTCCAAATTAATATTGTACTCTTTTTTATTGGCTGTCTGCTTGTACCACTGCGCATCAAAATACGTTTGACGCAAAAGCGCAATAACACCCATCAATGCACTTGGGTAATCTTGCGTAGAAGTTCCTTTGTTGAATGAATAGTGCGCGCTAGCTTGTGGCACCACCACCACATTATTTTCACGGTCGTTCGCCAAGGTGACTAATGCGCCTGTACCTCGCGCAATGCCGTCTTTCGCATTGGTCAAAGCTACACCGAAACCAACTTTTCGCCAATCTTCAGCTTGTGTGACGTTGGTAGTAAAATTTTTTACTCCATGAAAATCAGTATGAATAGCTTGGTTCCAACCATAAGCCCCTTTTATGTTAGATTCTAGCTGTGGCGATTCACTACGTTTAGGTTTTGTGGCTTCAGGCATTCCATAGTCGGTATATAAATCAATGAAAGAAGGATAAATGAATTTACCTTGCATATCGTGCACAATAGCACCGGCTGGTAAAGTCAATGATGTACCGATGTTTTCTACCTTTCCATCGCGAATGAGCAGCGTAGCGTTTTGTAACTTGGTTTGGTAATCTTTAAAAATAGTGGCGTTGGTGAAAGCATGTAAACCTTCTAAATAGTTGTCGGGTCCATTTGTTTTAAAAGTAGTTTCTTGTGATTGTACGATTGAAGTGTAAAGTAATAAGCCAATCAACAGACTGCTTGTTCGGTAAAAGCCACGCATAAATTTAATTTTGAGGGGTGAAAATAAACTATTGAGGCAAAAGAGAGATTGAATAAATAAGATTTAAACAAAACAGATAGGATGGAGCAATTAATCAATTGGAAAGGAGCGATTTGTAAATATACCAAGTCAGGCAAAGGGAAAACTATTTTTTTGCTACACGGCTTTGTGGAAGAAGGAAGTTTGTGGACGTCAACAGCAAAGTGGTTAACAGAAAATTACTGCGTAATTGTACCCGACTTACCCGGTTTTGGAAACTCAGCACTTCCCGCCCGGCACAAAAACTGGCAAATCAGCGACTATGCCGATTATGTACTGGCGATAGCCGATAAAGAAAAAGTAACGTCTTTTCGTGTATTTGGTCATTCCATGGGAGGTTATACTGCACTAGCCATCGCCAAAAAAGCACCGGAAAAAATCATCAGCTTAGGGTTAATCAATTCACATTGCTTTGCCGACACGGCAAAGAAAAAGGCGAACCGCAAAAAAGGAAACGAGTTTATTGCGCAGTATGGTAGCTTGCCTTTTGTCAAAGAGATTTTACCCAACTTGTTTACCCCAGCTTTTCTAAGCAAAAATGCTACGCTTATCAAAAAGTTAGTTGAACAAGCCGGAAATTATTCGCCCGAGGGCTTAATGGCAGCAAATTCAGCCATGGCCAATCGACCGGACAACAGTGAAGTACTCGGCCAATTAAAAGTTCCTATTCTTTTGGTTAGCGGAAAAACAGATGAAGCAGTGCCGCTTTCCATTTCTTTGCAGCAGGTGCTCTTGGGCAAAGTAGTTGACTTTCACTTGTTTAAAAGGACTAAACACGTGGCGATGTTGGAAGAGCCTAAGCTTTTCAAGCAAATTATGCTGTACTTTTTGTCGATACATTAACTCACCAAACAACCTGATGGCATCTATTTTGTTCTAATTGAGCAGATAAATAGCTTTTATCACTTAATTTCGTATCCCTTTAGACACATTAATGAGAAAACAACTACTTCTTCTTACTATCCTTTTGACCACGTTGAGTGTTTCAGCCACACACATTGTCGGAGGCTATATATCTTATCGATTTTTAAGTGGAATAACTTATGAAGTTACGCTTACCATTTATCGTGACTGCAATTCGGCTACACCTTTTGACGGTCAACCTAACGCTACTACTCCGGCAGTAGTCGGGCTTTTTCAAGCAAATAGTGGTGTTTTGATACAAACTTTTGAATTGTTTGATCCTGTGGTAACCGTCATTCAACCACCATTGGATAATCCCTGCTTAATTCCTCCGGGAAACGTTTGTGTGGAGCAAGGCGTTTATGTCACCACTATCACATTACCCTCCGCAACAGAACCATTCACATTAGTACACGAAAGATGTTGCCGAAATGGAACCATCTCCAACGTATTTAATCCGGGTGACCAAGGTGCGGTTTATTCTGCTACCATACCACCAACAAATCCCTATCAAAATTCATCTCCGACTTTCAACAGTTTCCCACCCTTGTTTATTTGCGTTAACTCACCTATTCAAATAAACAATTCGGCTACAGATATTGATGGAGATGTATTAACCTACAGCCTATGCACCCCATCGAATGGCGGTACCTCAACTGATCCGGCACCTAATCCACCATTCGGACCGCCTTACAATTCAATTCCATGGGAAGCCGGCTATTCTACGGCTAATCTCTTGGGCGGAAATCCCGCACTAGCGATAGACCCCAACACCGGCATCCTCACCGGCACTCCAAACACAATTGGGCAATTTGTAGTGGGTGTGTGTGTGAGTGAGTTCAGAAACGGGGTTTTGCTCGGCACTTACCTTCGCGATTTTCAATTTAACGTTACGCAATGCAATATTCCCATTGCGGCTATTCCCAGTTCTAACATCAATCCGCAAACCGGAATTGGCATTTACACTATTAACTGCAAAAGTTTCACCACAACTTTTCAAAACAACACCTTCAACCCACCGCCAACCAATGTGCCACTAAGTTTTGAATGGGATTTTGGTGTGCCGGGCATATCTACAGATACCTCTTCATTAGCTACTCCAACCTACACATTTCCTGATTCGGGAACCTATCTAGTCCGTTTGATTGTTATCAAAAGTATTGGTAACCAACTTTGCTCCGACACTGCTTTTGCATTGGTAAAATTGTATCCGGTTTTTACCACCAACTTCAATGCGCCAGATGTTTGCAAAAGTCAAACAGCTTCATTTTCTGACCTATCTACTACTTCCTACGGAAACATAAATTTCTGGAATTGGAATTTTGGCGATGGTAACACTTCAACCGCACAAAACCCACAAAACGCCTACGCCAACTCCGGTACATTTCCTGTGCAGTTAATTTCTGGAAACATATTTGGTTGCCGCGATACGCTCACCAAAAACATTACGATTTTCGAAAGACCTGATGCTAATTTTAGTGTGGGACTGACATGTGTCAATACGCCTGTCAATATCACCAACAGCAGTACCGGGCCTATCAACACCACCATTTGGAATTTTGGCAATGGAAGTACGAGTACACTTTCCGCCCCTACACCATTAACTTACAATGCCGTTGGACCCTACACTATTTCTCTTGTGCTCACTTCAGCTAACGGTTGCGCAGACACTGCTAGTCAAAACATAACGATAAATCCTAATCCAAACGTAACGAACAATGATACCGCTATTTGCCTCGGCCAAAGTGTGCAGTTTCAAGGCAGTGGCGGCACGAGTTACACTTGGAGCCCGGCAACATTTTTAAATGACCCAACACTACCAAGTCCCATCGCCACGCCCACAAACTCTACAGTCTACACCGTTTCGGCTACTAACCAATTTCAATGCACGGCCTCGGATGTAGTGAACGTTACTATTTTCCCTAATCCAACCGTCAACGCAGGTTTAGATACTTCTGTATGTTTAAATCCGGGAAGCATACGTGATAGCGTACGCCTACAAGCATCAGGCGCGCAAACCTACGTTTGGCAACCTGCCAATTCGCTCAACAGTGCCTTCACCAATAGCCCTGTTGCTAAACCAACTTTCAATACGACTTATTTTGTCATTGGTACTGATGCGAATGGTTGCATAGGCACAGATAGCGTAGTGGTTTATGTGCTCGACCCTACGCTCAACCTGATTGTAGACAACAATCAAAATGTGTGTATCAACGACACTGTTTATGCTGACATTATCAACCAAGGCGCTTCGAATTATAGCTGGAATCCTACACAATTTATCACTGACCCTACATCCTATAGTCCTGGCTTTTTCCCGACAGTAACTACGCCCTACATTTTGTCAGTCAGCAATTATTGCTACAACAAAGCCGATACCATTTTTATCAATGTGTTGCCTTTACCCATACTCTCTTTTAGTCACGTAGATTCACTTTGCTCTAATCAAAGTGTGGTGCTGCAAATAAATGGAGCGTCTACCTATGTTTGGAGCGCAGACAGCACACTATCTACTTTGCTTGGCGCCAACCCAACTGCTTCACCTTTGATTAATACCACTTACAGCGTGACGGGCACAGATGCGAATGGCTGTAAAAACAGCGCTTCTACTACCATCACCATTGTCCCATTGCCTTTGGTAAATGCGGGATACGACACCATTATTTATCGCGACACTTATGGGTTCTTGAATGGCAGCACGAATGCGCAAAATTTCTTGTGGTCGCCTGATATTTATTTAAGCAGCGACAATGTGTTGAACACGCGCATAGAACCAACAAAAACACAACAGTATGTGCTGACCGGAATAAGTGATTTTGGTTGCGTGAACTACGACACGGTGCTGATTATTGTAGAAACAAATACTATTCTACTCATTCCAACGGCTTTCTCTCCTAATGGTGATGGAGTTAATGATGTGTTTCGAATTTTGCGCACCTTAAACATTCAAAAACTACTCGGCTTCTCGGTTTACAATCGTTGGGGAGAGCAGGTGTACTCGACCAATAACATTGATGATGGTTGGGATGGTTCATTCCGCAATGTAGAGCAAGAACTTGGTGTGTATGTGTGGACGGTAGAGGCACTCACCAAGGACAATGAAAAAGTGCTGCGCAAAGGGAATGTCACCTTGTTAAGATAACCCATTTTACACCCACAATCTCTTTTAGATTTGGTTTTTCGAAATTTCCTCGCATAGATTTGCATTAAAATAATCAGCGTGGAAAAATACGGAGTGATAGGATTGATGAGCGGCAGCTCACTTGATGGACTAGATATAGCTTATTGCACATTTACCTTGACCAACGGAAAGTGGTCGTTCAACATAGAGCAAACAGATGTGGTGGCCTACTCCGATGAATGGATGCAAGACATCAAGAGTATGCCGATTGCCAATGCCAAAAAACTTTGGGAGTGCCATGCCGGATTGGGCAACTACTTTGGCGAATGTGTGAAGCAATTTATCGCTAAAAATAAATTGGAAGGCAAAGTTGACTTGGTGGCTTCTCACGGCCACACTATTTTTCATTTTCCCGAAAAAAGATTTACGGCTCAAGTAGGTGATGGCGCAGCTTTGGCAGCTATTACCAACCTGCCGGTGATTTGTGATTTTCGCTCGGCAGATATTGCCGATGGCGGACAAGGCACACCCATCGTGCCGATTGGTGACAAGTATTTATTTCCCGACCACAAGTTGTGTTTAAACATTGGCGGCATTGCGAACGTGAGTTGCAAAGTGAACGACAGTATAATAGCATTTGATATTTGCGTAGCCAACCAAATATTAAACATGCTGGCCAATCGCCTCGGTCAAGACTATGACAAAGATGGCGCTCTGGCACAAAGCGGAAAACTAGTGCCGGAGTTGTTGAATAAACTCAATGCTTTGCATTACTATGACATGACTTATCCAAAGTCATTGGACAACAGCTTTTCGAAAGAAGTGATTTTGCCGATTGTGGAAGAATTTAAAATTTCTATCGAAGACAAACTACGCACCTACACCGAACACGTGGCGCAACAACTTGGCAAACATCTACAACTCGTTGCCGACAAAGAAAAAATCAACTTCGCCTCGAGCGATAAAATGTTAGTGACAGGCGGTGGTGCCTTCAATAGTTTTTTGATTGAACGTATGCAAGCCAATGTGCCTATTCAAATCGAAGTACCAACACAAGATGTGGTGAAATTCAAAGAAGCCTTGGTAATTGCATTCATGGGTGTACTTCGCATGCGCAACGAAGTGAACGTATTGAAAAGCGTGACCGGTGCGGCTAAAGACTCCGTAGGAGGAGCAGTATACCGACCATAGCCAATTTTTGAATCATCTCTACTACTCATTTACTATTATACCACACGTAGACTGATTAAAAAATGAGTAAGATCAATTACATAAAAAACGAAGAACTCAAAACCATCTTGCCGGATTGGCCAGGCAATTTATATATCAATAACAGATTTGTAGACCCGAATAAACGTTTCTCTACTTCATTCAAAAACTTTTTGCGCTGGCAGTTTTCTAAAAACGAGAAGAAAGCCCTCAAGAAAAATGATACTTGGCGATTACCGACTATTAAAGGCAATGAATTTCTACATCGAACGGACAACTGCATTGTGTGGCTGGGTCATGCTAGTTTTTTTATACAATTGAATGGTGTGCGGCTGATGACCGACCCTGTGTTTGGGCGTATATCAGGGGTGGTGCCGCGCTATAGCGAAATGCCTTGCTTGCCTTCTGACTTCAACAACATTGACTATGTGCTGCTCTCACACGCGCACCGCGACCATTGCGACAAATCTTCGCTGCAACAGCTCGCTGCACACAACAATTTTGAATTGCTCACCGGCTTAAAAAATTCCTCAATCGTTCAACCTTGGGTAAAAGGTTTGAGTACCCAAGAAGCCGGTTGGTATCAACAGTATAACTTGCCGCAAGCCAATTTGATAATCACTTTTTTGCCTACTCAACATTGGAGCAATCGCTACGGCTGGGACACCAATGTAACCCTCTGGGGCAGCTTCATGGTCGAAGCCGATGGACTAAATATTTTCTTTGGTGGCGACTCGGGGTATTCCAACTACACCAAGCAAATTGGGGAGTTGTTTCCCAACATTGACATTGCCATGCTAGGCGTAGGCGCTTATACTCCCGACTACATGATGCAAAACGTACACACTAATCCGCAAGAAGCCGTGCAGGCCTTTCACGACCTCCGCGCAAAAACATTAATTCCCATGCACTACGGCACGTTTGACTTAGCAGACGAGCCGCTTAGCGAACCCTATCATTTGCTAAAAAAAATGGAGCAGAACAAAAGCATCAACGGAGCTTTGCGATTGCTGCAAGTAGGCGAAGTGATGAGTTTATAGAGTAGGTTAAAATTGTGTAAATACCGCTAGGCTCAAAATTCATTACGGCCGTTGCGAGTATTTTTACCAATATGGGCAAAAAGTGGTTAAAAGCAAGGTTTTGTTGTTATGGTATCCTTGTACAAACCCATCCGTGAAAGTCGCGGAAGCAATTTAATTTCTCTGATTAGGGGCTTGAAGTAAGCGTAGGACACTGAAATGAACTAATAATTGGAACGTATTTTCCGAAAGTCTAAAAAAGTCCGAAGCACGAAGCCGCGTGGCAGAGATACGTACTTTGATTAAGACTAAGTACGGGCCAAAATAGTAGTCGGATGGGTTAGCAATAAACCACTAAAACGTCCCCACGCGGATGAACACCACTCCGCCCACTCCGTTCAAGTAGCTGCTCTTGAAGCTATAGAACCGCTGCCCAAAAGCCGCTTGATAGTCGAGGCCGAGCCCCAGGCGAAAGAGAGGCGTAGCGTTCCAAACGCCATACACCGCGGGGATAATCATGGCGTAGTCCTGGCGCTGAAACTCTTCAGCCGGGTGCTTAAACTTGATGGCCGCCCAGCCCATGGTCAACTCGGGATGGAGCGAAAACCGCTTGTCGTGGAAAAACAAATAGCCAAAGCCCAGCCCGGCATAGTGGTGAATAAGCGGAATGGCGGAGTTGGTGTAGGGCACCACAATGTCGCGGATGTCTTTCTGCGAACCGAGGGTGTGGTATTTGGCCGTCACCACATAGCGATGGTTCACCACCCAGTTGAGGCTAAACGCCACTTGCGAAGCCACTTTGTTGGTCAAAATCTGCCCGGCTCGGGTGTCGAACCCCACAAAGCAACGACTGCTAAACTTTTGAGCCGCAAAGAGAGGCGCTTGGCGGGTGGTGTCTTCTTCCATCACCTGCGCAGCGGCCGTTTGGCCCAGCAGCAAACCGAAAAGAAGTAGCCAAAAATGAAATGTGTGTTTCACCTCACGATAGTAGAAAAAAATGAGTAGGGTTTTAAATTTTTGGTAAAAAATGAATGGTTTGGCCTCAAAACACGCGAAATAGGGCAGGAAACGGGGCGGGTGTCCTCAAAATTATTTTTTACCCACACGGGGCGAATAAAACTAAAGCCACGAACGGCATTTCGACTTTGGAAAACCCTATTTTCACGCCCAATGTATGCAATTATTGACGTAGAGACCACCGGTGGCAGCCCCTCTGTAGATAGAGTGATAGAGATTGCCATCTTTATACATGACGGGGAGAAAGTGACCGACTCGTACTCTTCGCTCGTCAACCCGAAGCGCGGCATTGACCCTTATGTGACCAAACTGACGGGCATCACCAACGAGATGGTGGCCGATGCGCCTAGCTTTGAAGAAATTCACGAAAAAGTGCTCGACTTGACCCACGAAAACATCTTTGTGGCGCACAATGTGAAGTTCGACTTCGGCATGATCCGCCAAGAGTTTAAACGCATAGGCATAGACTTTAATCGCAAGCAGCTCGACACCGTGAACCTAGCGCGGAAAGTAATCCCCGGCCACAACTCCTACAGCCTAGGCAACATCTGCGATGCGCTGAACATACAGATAGCCGACCGCCACCGCGCCCGAGGCGATGCAGAAGCCACGGTGAAGCTGTTGGAAATTATCTTGTCGAAAAGCACCGGACAGAAGTATATCGAAATAGAAGTGAACCACGGCATTGATGTAGAAATGTTGCCGCCCTACCTTTCGAAAGCAGAAATCGAAAAGCTGCCCGAAGACGCAGGCGTTTATTTTTTCCGCGATGAAGTAGGCAAAATCATCTTGCTCGAAGGAGTGAAAAACATTCGAAAAAAAGTCATCACTTATTTCAGCACTCCATCTGACACACCAGAAAAAAAGCGCGTGTACGAACTGCTCCGCAGCATTGATTATGAACTGGCGGGCAACGAGTTGTTGGCAAAATTGATTGCCCACCGCGAGTTGAAAGCCCACCAACCGGAGTTCAACAAAAAAGTGAAGGTGTTGCCTTACACCCACGCCATCTTCTTGACCAAAGACGAGCAAGGTTTCTCGCAACTGAAACCCCACCCGATAAACTGGACCGAGGGCGAGGCCATCTTGAAGTTTTCGTCAAAACCGGCAGCGAACAAGGTGTTGGCCAAAATAATCAAGGAAAACAACTTGCACGCTTGGTTTGCCATGCGCTCTAAGCTGAAAGAAACCGAGCTAGACCCCAAAGCACAAGAGCGATTTAACCTCGCGATGCGCAAAGCCGCTCAGCGTTACTTGTTCAAAAGCCCTCACTTTTTTTTGATAGCTGAAGGCATGCATCCGGATTCTAAATCGGTGGTTTGGATAGAAAACAACACCTACAAAGGGTTTGGTTATTTCAGCCCCGAACTGACCCCCGCCACAGTAGAGAATTTGAAAGAAGTGGTGAAAGCCGATGAAGACGACTTCGAAACACAAAAAATCATTCGAGCGCAGTTGCGCAAAATGAAGCATGCTAAAATTATAGCGTACAACAAAGAAGGCTAGCATACAAAATACCCATTTCATGTTTGATATAGAACCCTTAGTCCGCACCGCAGTGAAGTCACTGCCGACTATGTCTATTGCGTCCATCCACCATGCCAACCCTAACGCTATTTTCTTAAACGCCAATGAAAACGCTTTCGGCTCTCCGCTAGGCAATCACTTGCATCGCTATCCCGACATGGAGCAGTTGGCGTTGAAAATAAAGATTAGCAGCATTAAAGGCGTACCGCCAAAAAACATCTTCTTAGGCAATGGTAGCGATGAAGCTATTGATATCATCATCCGCGTGTTTTGCGAGCCGAGCATAGACCACGTAATAGTGTGCCCACCCTCGTTTGAACGCTATGCGCTCTCTACTCAAATTCATGGAGCGAACGTGAAGTCGGTGCCGCTGCTTCCCTCTTTTCAACTGGACGTAGAGAAAATTTTAGAAGCGCAGAACGAACACAGCAAACTCCTTTTCATTTGCTCACCCAACAATCCAACGGCCAACTCTTTCCATCCCGATGATATTGAACTCTTGATTCAAAAGTTTAAGGGAATAGTGGTGCTAGACGAAGCGTACATTAATTATGCCCGCCAACGCTCCGGCATCCGTTGGTTGCTGGAATACGAAAACCTCATTGTGCTGCAAACCTTCTCCACCGCTTGGGGCTTAGCCGGTTTGCGCGTGGGCATGGCCTTTGCTGCTCAAAACATAGTGGACTACATGAACAAGGTGAAGCCGCCCTTTAACCTCAGCCAAACCACTCAAGACTTAACCATCCAAGCTTTAGACGAAATGAATTGGGTGAACGACCACATCCGCCAAACGGTGAAGGAGCGCGACAGACTGGCGAAAAGATTGAGTGAAGTGAAAGCCGTAGAAAAGGTATTCCCTTCGGATGCTAATTTCTTGATGGTAAAGTTTACTGACGCTCATAGCGTTCAAACAGCACTCACCGAAGCAGGAATTTACGTAGCGCAGATGGGGCATCATTTTGGTTGCGCCAATTGTTTACGAATCACTGTTGGCACTGCTGAGGAGAATGAGCTATTGATGGCTGCAATTGACAGTGCTGGAGAAAACACCGACAGCTAAGTTTGTTTTGTTGGTGAAAACACCAACAAAGGCGAAGGTTTTGAAAACCTAAGAGGTTTAAAAAGTTTTAAATAAATCAATATGAAAAAAGCCCTATTTATTGACCGTGACGGCACACTTATTCTCGAAACCGATGATTTTAAAATCGAGCAGTTTCACAAACTGAAATTTTACCCCGAAGTGTTCTACTGGTTGGGCAAAATAGCCCGCGAATTGGACTACGAACTGGTGATGGTGACGAACCAAGACGGCCTCGGCACGCCCGACTTTTGGGAGGCAGACTTTTGGGAAGTACAAAACTTTATAGTCGAAGCTTTTGCTGCCGAAAAAATCATCTTCAAAGGCATTCACATTGACAAATCTTATCCGCACGAAAATTTGCCCACTCGCAAACCCAACACGGGCATGCTCACCGCATATTTCTCTCCCGATTATGATTTGAAAAACTCGTTCGTGATTGGCGATAGGATAACGGATGTACTCTTAGCCAAAAACCTAGGCGCAAAATGCTTTTGGCTGAACCACGGCCGAAACTTGGGCGCCACAGAAATAGGCGGAGAAACAGCCGACACTTTAAAGTCGCACATCTCTTCGGAGTCTACGCGATGGGAGGATATTTATCTTTATTTAGCTGCGCTTAAATAAAGTCAAGATGGAGAATAAAAAAGGATTTGAAACCAAGGCTATACGCACACAAACAGAGCGTACTGATTTTTTAGAGCACTCCGTGCCGATGTATCTAACCAGCAGTTTTGTTTTTGAAGATGCTGAAGATATGCGAGCCAGTTTTGCCGAAGAAAAACAACGCAACATCTACTCGCGATTTAGCAACCCCAACACTTCTGAGTTTGTTCAAAAAGTAGCCGATATGGAAGGCGCAGAAGATGGTTTTGCTTTTGCCACCGGCATGGCGGCTGTGTATAGCACATTTGCTGCTTTGTTAAGCAGCGGAGATCACATTCTTTCTGCTCGAGCTGTGTTTGGCAGCACACATACTTTGCTGACCAAATATTTCCCAAAGTGGAACATCACCAGCACCTATTTCGACACGAACCAACCCGACACTTGG
>Ga0315903_10004644_pt1 | contig 18262 bp, 13 predicted proteins | sample LakEriMetagenome_7_FD_203524 | JGI IMG/M metagenome (GOLD analysis project Ga0315903, IMG submission 203524) | Freshwater fungal communities from buoy surface, Lake Erie, Ohio, United States - Buoy 2 MA119 | ecosystem: Environmental > Aquatic > Freshwater > Lake | place: USA: Lake Erie, Ohio...
TCCAGTTGTTGAGCCACCGTTAGAGGACCCTCCTGTGGTGGAGCCTCCAGTTCAGGAGCCTGAAGTTGACGATCCCCCAGCTGAAGATCCGCCTCTGGAAGAACCTCCGGTTGAGGAGCCTCCTGTCGTAGATCCACCGGTAGGTGAACCACCTGTAGTGGAGCCACCAGTTCAGGAACCTGAAGTTGACGATCCATTAGCTGAAGAGCCTCAGGTAGAAGATCCACCAGTTGATGAACCTCCAGTTGTTGAGCCACCTTTAGAAGAACCTCCTGTGGGGGAGGCGCCTGTTCAGGAGCCCGAAGTTGACGATCCCCCAGCTGAAGATCCGCCTGTGGAAGAACCTCCGGTTGATGAGCCTCCTGTCGTAGATCCACCGGTAGATGAACCACCTGTGGTGGAGCCACCAGTCGGAGAACCTCCAGTTATTGAGCCACCAGTTCAGGAGCCCGAGGGTGAAGATCCGCCTGTGGAAGAGCCTCCGGTTGAGCAACCGCCAGCGGAAGAGCCACCTTTAGAAGAACCTCCAGTTGTTGAGCCACCGGTAGAGGAGCCTCCTGTTGAAGAACCTCCAGTCGTGGAGCCTCCAGTTCAGGAGCCTGAAGTTGAAAATCCCCCAGCGGAAGAACCGCCGATTGATGAACCGCCTGTTGATGAACCACCGGTTGAAGAGCCTCCGGTAGAAGAGCCGCCTGTTGAGGAACCGCCAGCGGAGGAGCCCCCATTACAAGAGCCTTTGGTAGAAGATCCGCCTGTTGATGAGCCACCAGTCGAAGAACCTCCTGTGGTGGAGCCACCTGTTCAGGAACCCGAAGTTGACGATCCCCCAGCTGAAGAGCCGCCTGTGGAAGAGCCTCCGGTTGAGCAACCGCCAGCGGAAGAGCCACCTTTAGAACAACCTCCAGTTGTTGAGCCACCGGTAGAGGAGCCTCCTGTTGAAGAACCTCCAGTGGTGGAGCCTCCAGTTCAGGAGCCTGAAGTTGAAAATCCCCCAGCGGAAGAACCGCCGGTTGTCGAACCGCCTGTTGATGAACCACCGGTTGAAGAGCCTCCGGTAGAAGAGCCTCCGGTAGAAGAGCCGCCTGTTGAGGAACCGCCAGCGGAGGAGCCCCCATTACAAGAGCCTTTGGTAGAAGATCCGCCTGTTGATGAGCCTCCGGTTGAGCAACCGCCAGCGGAAGAGCCACCTTTAGAAGAACCACCAGTTGTTGAGCCACCGGTAGCGGAGCCTCCGGTTGAAGATCCCCCAGCTGAAGAGCCACCGGTAGAAGATCCACCGGTTGAGGAGCCTCCTGTCGTAGATCCACCGGTAGATGAACCACCTGTGGTGGAGCCCCCAGTTCAAGAGCCTGAAATTGACGATCCCCCAGCTGAGAAGCCGCCTGTTGATGAGCCACCGGTTGATGAACCACCTGGTGTGGAGCCACCTGTTCAGGAGCCTGAAGTTGACGATCCCCCAGCAGAAGAGCCGCCTGTTGATGAACCGCCAGTCGAAGAGCCACCTTTAGAAGAGCCTCCTCCTTTGGAGCCACCTCAAGATGAACCACCGGTTGTTGAGCCGCCTGTTGATGAGCCACCAGTCGAAGAACCTCCTGTGGTGGAGCCGCCAGTTCAGGAGCCTGAAGTTGACGATCCCCCAGCTGAAGAGCCACCGGTAGAAGAGCCGCCTGTTGATGAACCGCCGGTCGAAGAACCTCCTGTGGTGGAGCCACCAGTTCAGGAGCCTGAAGTTGTCGATCCCCCAGCTGAGGAGCCGCCTGTTGATGAACCTCCAGTTGTTGAGCCACCGGTAGCGGAGCCTCCGGTTGAAGATCCACCGGTTGAGGAGCCTCCTGTCGTAGATCCACCGGTAGGTGAACCTCCTGTAGTAGAGCCCCCAGTCGGAGAACCTCCAGTTGTTGAGCCACCAGTTCTGGAGCCTAAAGTTGACGATCCACTAGCTGAAGAGCCGCCGGTTGAAGATCCACCTGTTGAAGAACCTCCTGACGTAGATCCACCAGTCGAAGAACCCCCTGTTGAAGATCCGCCTGCTGATGAACCACCAGCGGAGGAGCCACCTCTAGATGAACCACCGGTTATTGAGCCGCCTGTTGATGAGCCACCGGTAGAGGAACCTCCTGTGGTGGAGCCCGAAGTTGACGATCCCCCGGCAGAAGAGCCGCCTGTTGATGAGCCACCAGTCGAAGAACCTCCTGTGGTTGAGCCCCCAGTTGATGAGCCTCAGCAGGAAGACCCCCCAATTGAAGATCCGTCATTCGATCAGCCATCCACTTCCGGTGCTTTACCTCTGCAGGTATCACAACTGATGCAGATCTCGCCAACTCAAATTCCGTCTTTGACGGGCCCACAATTGGCGGGATTAAGCCTGAACATTGTTGGACTTCCCATCGAGTCGTTGGCTAATCTGAGTGTGGCTCAGGTCGGATCTCTATCCAATGTTCAAGTGTCCGCCTTGTCTTTAAGGATGGCCTCACTGCCAACTCTTGAGACACCCATAGGAAATGTTTGGGCAGAAACGATGACCGGGCAAGAACCCAGGACTTTAGACCCCAATCCTATCGACGGCAGTCAAAACACGGGCGTACCCACAGCGAATGCACCTTATAACAGCCCTTCAACTCAAGCAATTTTTAATCGGCTTAATTTGGAAACCCCTACTCGCGCGATTGAGGTGATGCCCCAAATCATCGACAAAGTGCTTATGCCCGGAGAGCTGCTTTATCAACTGGTAAAGACCGGATCAGCAAACGCAGGTCTTGATGCATTCCTTCACCATCACCTTGCAACAGAAGCGGTTGGTTTGGTATCTTCCCGAAAAATTTCAGGAAAAAACGATTTGGCTTACAGCGTCCGCGAACTCTTTTCACAAGCCGTTAACGGTCCGATCAGCTTAAGTCCAATCGTTGAAGACAGCATGTCAGCATCTTGCCGAACCGTGCTTGCAGCCAGCGATCAACCAAGTGCAGCACGCGTATTCGAAGGCGTTATTTTGCTGAATCTGAATACCAGCGGACAAATCGAGCAACTCAGTTTCATTGATGACCAACCTGGGGGTTCGGCTTCGCCGACCCGCGCAACCTGAGCATCGTTCAGCCATGACCCAACCCATCCAAAACCCCGTCCGTTCCGCCGCTCAACCGCTGCGCATCGTCAGTCCAGCTTATGTCGCGACAGCACTGTTGTTTATAGCCTTGGTCATCACTCTGTTGACCGGGTCGTTCGTTGTAAGAGTGCCTGTCGTTGTTGAGGGACAAGGCATGCTCATGGCTGACAGTGAGGTGGCCAACTACGCAATCCTACCGGAGAGCGAAGGTCGCCTCGAAGAATTTCTGGTCAAGTCCGGCGCTCCAATTAGCAAAGGGCAAACCATTGCAAGGGTCAGCATTCCCCGACTCGAAAGCGATATAGAAACAGCCCAGATTGCACTGAACGGTTTGCAACAAAAAAACCGCTTACTCAGCAAATACCATAAAGAAAGCCTTGAAGTGGCGCGCGCAACGCTTAACCAACAACGACTGGAGGCACGTAACCGCGAGCAGGTCTTAAAAGATCGCTTGGTTCGCCTGGAGCGCTCCGTCGAAGGGGACGCTGAACTGATACGACGCGGATTTCTTTCAACACGGGGTGGTGATATTCCCATGACTGAAAAGGGCCAAGTTGAAGACCAGTTGTTTATGAGTCGCAGACAGCTCATTGAGGCCGAGGCCTCATTTACCGAGTTGGCGCAGCGCCAACGTCGAGAGATGCTCGACCTTGACCTCCAAATATCCAACCAAGAACGTCAGCTCAATGCTTTGCTGGAACGTCGAAAACTTGAGGGCCTGATCGTCTCTCCCTACGATGGCATCGTCTCTGAATTACTGGTCGACTTGTACCAACCCGTCACTCGCGAGCGCCGTGTGGCCTCTATCACACCAACGGCCAGCATGACTTCAGGCAAGCCCGAGGTCACAACAGCGGTTGTTTTTGTACCGGCGGCTATGGGTAAAAAATTACTTTTAAATATGCCGGTACAGTTATTGCCCTTGATCTTCGAAGAGCAGGAGTTTGGTCGAATCGAAGGCGTTGTGACCCATATCAGTCCGGACGCGGCAGATGACGACACCTTGGTAAAAGTATTTAAAAACCAGCGATTGGTTCGCAAGCTTTTCGATACTGAAGCGCCATACAAAGTTCAAGTAGCGTTAAAGCGCGACACAAGATCGGGTACGGGCCTTTCGTGGACTGGATCGCGTGGCCCCAATCGAGCGATGGAGCCCGGCACGATCGTGTCCAGCTGGGTGGTGTATGACCAACCGCGTTTGATCTATCTGTTGCTTCCAGCCATCAAGCGCATTGGTGAACTGGCTTGGATCAACAGTATGGAACTTTGGCAGGGTGACGCTAAAACCCGAACTCAGGAAGCCCGCTGATGTCCATCCACGCAAGCAAGCAGCACTGGTGGAGCCGCTTTATTCCAGGCGGTCACAGGGTTCCTGAGCTACTCCAATTTGAAACGACTGAATGTGGCGCTTCTTGCGTAGCCATGGTATTGGCCTATTTTGGTCGCTGGGAGCCCATTGATCGTCTTCGTCAAATCTGCGGTACGACCCGTGATGGCATATCAGCCGGTGCGCTGGTGCGAGCCGCAAGGCTGCTTAACCTTCAGGCCAAGGGTTTTGGAGTCCCCGCCACTGAGCTGGGCACCTTGCCAATGCCCCAGATATTGTTCTGGAATTTCAATCACTTTGTTGTTCTGGAGCGCATCAAAGGTGAGTGGGTCGATATTGTGGACCCTGCAGTGGGCCGCAGGCGGCTAAGCATGACTGACCTTGAGAAAGGGTACTCGGGCGTGACACTGTACATGGCACCCGGCCCAGATTTCGCTGTCTCTGGTCGGGCTCCTTCAGTATTTAGGGAGGTGGTCCGAGCCTCAAAGGGCGCAGGCTTTGCCATCGCCATGACCGCATTGATCAGCTTGGGGATCGCTATTCTGACAGCACTGATCCCTGCGCTCACCTCCATCTTCATCGACTACGTTCTGATTAAACGGGGGATTGACAGCTGGCAGTCTTGGTTCATCGCAGGCGTTGTACTTTTTGGCCTGATTCTTGGACCAGCCGTTTGGATGCAACGGCTGGGCATTCTGAGGCTACAGACTCAATTGACTCTGGTACTGGCTACGCGAATCGTGACACATTTGTTCGCTGTCCCGCTTAATTACTTCTCTCGTCGCGCGGGTGGTGAGATCGGTGGTCGCGTTTTGCTTGCAGACAGCGTTGCAAACACGGTTTCCGGAGCCTTGGTCAGCTCAATTTCATCAACGCTGCAAATCTTGGTTCTGGGTCTCACCATGGCTTTATACAGCCTGCAGATCACGGCAATCGTCTTTGCATTGCTCCTTGCGCACGCACTAGCAGCAAGGACATTGATGCTTCGCTCAATTCACTTGGTTCGCCTGATGGCGGTCGAGCGTGGACGCTATGAATCGCAGGTTATCAACGCCATCAGTTTGATGGAGCACAGCCGAGCTTCCGGTACCCAACAGGCTCTGCTTCAACGGGTACTGAATCGCTACGTGGCCACAGTCAACGCAGAGCAGCGAATCGCCCCTTTCTCGGCCACGATGAGTGTTCTACCCTCCGTGACCTTGGGAGTCCTGATGGCCATCATGACGGGCCTGACCGCTTACCAAGTGATCATCGGCGAGTTTTCAGTGGGCGTTTTTGTGGCCTATACCGCAATGACCTATTTGCTGATCGTGCCCTTTAACCAGTTGGTACAGGCGCAGGTACAGGTGACTGGTGCTGCAGGCAATTTCGATCGACTCAATGACCTGCTGGACTTCGTTCCCGAATCGCCACCGCCAGTTGAAGGCCCGACACCCGAGCGTTGGAGTCTGTCTGCAAAGAGTTTGGGATACGCCTTCGGGATCCAACCCGTCCTGAACCAACTCGATTTACACGTTCCCCAGGGAAGCTACTTGGGTCTGGCCGGTGCAGTTGGCAGCGGAAAAAGCACGCTGGTCAACTTGCTTGCGGGCGCTTATCAGCCGACCGAGGGCCAAGTACTTGTAGACGACATCCCCTTGCAGCAACTTGGTATGGCACTGCGCGCCAAATCTGTCGTTCTGGTTTCGCAGCAGGCCTATCTTTTTGCTGGCACAGTCATGGACAACCTGACCCTTTGGGATACATCAATTAATGAGAAAGATGTGATCGACGCCTGTCGCTTGTGTTTGATCCATGAAGACATACTGCAGCGTCCCGGTGGCTATCGAAGCCGCCTCACCGAAGGCGGTGGAAACTTCAGCGGAGGACAGCGGCAACGTCTGGCCTTGGCCCGCGCTGTGGCCCGCAAGCCGCGCATCTTGCTTTTGGATGAATCGACCTCTGGACTTGATGGGCGAACGGAAGCCATGGTCTTGGAAAATTTAAGAGGTTTAGGGATCACATTGGTTTTTGCCACTCACCGAGTGATCAATCTTCGCAACGCAGACAACATTATTGTGATGAGCGGAGGACACATCAGCGAATCAGGTAGCCCCGAGGATTTACTGACAAGGCGTGGCTTGTACGCCGAATTGGTCAACGCAAGTGGAAGAGGTAGCGTATGACGACCACGCCAACAAACAGTTCTGCTCTGCCCAGTCTGGAAGATACGCTAGCGCGTTTTGAACATTTGCTGGAGTCACCGGCTAACTCGGGTCAACAAGGACAAGCGAGGGGCGAGACCTATTCGGTCTGCCAAGCTGCTGCTCGATGGCTTGGCATGAGTGGTACACCCGTGCGTGGTAGCCCTTTATTTGATGTCAGCGTGACCGAAACCGCTGAATGCTTGGGGCTGTTTGCCAGAGAAATCGAACTGACCGGGCATTGGTGGCAGCACGACCATGGCGTCATCATTGTGAAGGAGCTCAACACCGGTCGACCGGTGCTGATCCGCTCCTCAAGAGGTCGTACAGCCATGGTTTGCACAGAACCCGGTGGGCAAGGACACTTGAAACCGTTGACCGCGCACATAGCCGCCAATCTTGAAACACGCGCGGTGACAGTGCACCCCACCCTGCCTGAAAAACCACTTAAATTTAAAGATGTCATCAAAGCGGGTTTGCGCCTTTATCCCTTTGACATCGCAGCCTACATTTTGTTAGGAATTTTTGTAGCCCTACTGAGCTATGCGGTGCCTACAGCCAGCGGGCTGGTGATTGACAAAGTCATTCCTCACCGAAGCTTGGACCTGCTTTACGCAGTTCTGACGGTGGTCATTGGCACCAACTTAAGCATGCTGTTCTTGCGCAGGACACTTGAATTAATTGCCCAGCGTTTAGAGGGCGCAATAGGAACCCACCTACAGGCAGGCATGCTTGACCGTTTATTCAGACAACCCCTGAGATTTTTTTCTACTTATACCCAAGCGGAATTGATGAGGCGCTTTAATGCCCTAGAAGGAGCACGCCGTATGGCCATGCGAATCATGGCTGGCGGCATCCTAGATTTAAGCGTCCTTCTGGTTGGTCTGGTTCTTCTGACCTTCTACTTTCCTAAAGGCGCATTGGTCGTCGCCGTGGTGACCCTTACGGTACTGCTCGTGGCCATCTTTGTAGCCATTCGAAGTTATCGGGCCTTTTACGAAGGTGAGGCCATGTCCGCCAATGTCATGACCATCGTCTATGAACTGGTGGCCAACATGTGGCCAATAAGAATGTATGGCGTTCAGAGACGAGCCTTTCTGCGCTGGCGAGACAGCTTCATTGAAATGCGCAGACGCGTCGTTCGCAGCACCCGATACGGCATTTTCCAGTCAGCATTCCAACAATTTTCTCAATTGGTCACGCTGGCTTGCGTATTTGCGATCGTGGCTTACGCAGCGCAGCCCAATGAGGGGGCAACTTTAGGCTACTACGTGGCCTTCGTTGGCTCACTGTCATTAGTGACTATTTCGGTGGGTAATTTATGCAGTGCCATCCTGGCCGTATCTTCAATGCTTCCCTCTGTGGGCATGGCCGCCCCTGTTTTGGCAGCACTCCCCGAGCCGATGGTCGGTAAAAGACAGTTGCGCGAATTGCATGGCGCAGTGGGGTTTTCTGGCGTTAATTTCCGATACACGGAAGACAGCCCTTGGGTTCTTTCCGATTTTTCTTTAAAGATTAAGGCAGGGGAATACCTGGGCATTGTCGGCTCAACCGGGGCTGGCAAATCCAGCTTGGTGAAGCTGCTGCTGGGACTGTTACAGCCCTCTCAGGGACGAATCAACTTTGACCAAACCGATCTGCGCCTCCTTGATCTGGATCGTTTGCGAGAGCAGTTTGGCGTGGTGCTGCAGGATTGTCGATTAATTCCGGGGTCGATATTAGAGAACATTGCGGCAGGTCGAGAAGTTGAACTTGATAAAGTTCTGACCGCGCTTGAATCAGTCGGTTTGGGTGAGTTTATTCAAGGCTTGCCAATGGGTGTGCACACCATGATTGGAGAAAGTGCTACCGGATTTTCTGGTGGACAAATTCAATTGCTTGCACTGGCGCGCGCCCTTGTAGGCGAACCTCGCCTTCTTCTGTTTGACGAGCCCACCAGTGCGCTTGACAACGCCAGTGTGTCAAAGATCGGCAAGGTATTGTCCAGCTTAAAAATCACACGAATCATCATCAGTCACCGGCTGGGCACTCTTCAGTCATGCGACCGGATAGTGGTCTTAGATCAGGGACGGATTGTTCAGCAGGGACGCTATGAAGAGCTGGCCAATCAACCGGGACTATTTCAGCAACTGCTGCATGGAAAAACGGAGTAAATATGCGCTCTTCCCTTATCTTTCTTTCGTTCTTAAATGACGCTGATGTTGCGTGGATAGTTCAAGTCTGCCGTAAACGTAACCTGTCACCCGGTGAAGTCCTCATTGAGAGGGGTGCTGTCAACAAAGACATCTATTTACTTTTAGAAGGTAAATGCAGCATTACCGCAGCAAATAATTTACCTTTGGGAGAAATGGTCAGCGGCGATTTGATTGGAGAGGTCAGCTACGTAGACGAGCGCCGAACAACCGCCCAGGTTAGCGCACAGTCTTCGGTGGTGCTGGCACACCTGAGCGCTCAGGTTTTGGATGGCAAGATGCAGGCTGACTTGGGATTCGCCTCAAGGTTTTACCGGGGCGTTGCATCGGTACTGGCTTTTCGCCTTCGAAAAAACCTGCAGGCCACCTTCAATCAGAAAAGCAATTTGCTCTCAAGTAGCGAAGAATTCGAAAGTGAGATCGACTCAAAGGACCTCGACACGACGGCCCGATCCGGTGCACGCTTGGAGTTCATGCTTAAAGCGCTTATTGCTCCTTAAGTCAATATGAAAAGTCGGCAGATTAAGCCGAAAACAAAATATGAGCCCTGAGTTAGACCCCAGTGGCGCTTAAACAATTGGCCTTAACCCACAAGAAAAAACCCTGTAAGTCAAAGACTTACAGGGTTTATCTTGGCGGAAACGGAGGGATTCGAACCCTCGATGAGGCTCTACACCCCATACTCCCTTAGCAGGGGAGCACCTTCGGCCACTCGGTCACGTTTCCAGTGGCATTAGTATAACTTAAGCCTGATCCAGATCGAATGCTTTATGTAAGGATCGGACAGCCAATTCCATGTATTTTTCGTCAATCACGACCGAGGTTTTGATCTCGGAAGTAGAGATCATCTGGATGTTGATCCCCTCCTCACTCAGCGAACGGAACATTTTGCTGGCCACGCCCACATGGCTGCGCATGCCTATACCCACGATGGAAACTTTGCAGATTTTGGCGTCCCCAATCACTTCGGCCGCGCCCAGCGATGGCAACACTTTTTCCTTCAGCAGGTCGATGGTTTTGGCGTAGTCGTTGCGGTGAACCGTGAAGCTGAAGTCGGTTTTGCCATCTTTGCTCAGGTTTTGGATGATCACATCGACTTCGATGTTGGCATCGGCCACGGCGCCCAAAATTTGGTAGGCAATGCCGGGTTTGTCGGGCACGCCCAACACGGAGATTTTGGCTTCGTCGCGGTTGAATGCGATGCCGGAAACAACGGCTTGTTCCATTTGTTCGTCTTCCTCAAAAGTAATCAGGGTGCCGGAGGCGGCTTCTTCGTTGATGTCGATGTCCCAGGGCGTGAAGCTGGACAGCACGCGCATGGGAACTTTGTATTTGCCGGCAAACTCGACTGAGCGGATTTGCAGCACTTTGGAGCCCATGGAGGCCATCTCCAGCATTTCTTCAAAGCTCACGGTGTGCAGTCGGCGGGCCTCGGGAACCACTCGGGGGTCTGTGGTGTAAACGCCGTCAACGTCGGTGTAAATCAGGCATTCGTCTGCCTTAAGTGCAGCGGCAACCGCTACGGCAGAGGTGTCAGAGCCGCCGCGCCCCAGTGTGGTGATGTTGCCGTTGTCGTCCACCCCCTGGAAGCCGGTAATGATGACCACTTTGCCTTGGTTCAGGTCGGCTTTGACGCGGGCATCGTCAATCGATTCGATTCGGGCTTTGCTGTAGGCGCTGTTGGTTTTAATGGGGACTTGCCAGCCTGCGTAGCTGACCGAGGGCATGCCTTCAGATTGCAGGGCTATGGCCAGCAAAGCCGACGAAGCCTGCTCGCCGGTTGAGGCCAGCATGTCAAGTTCGCGGCTGTAAGCCAGGTCAGGTTTGGCGGGGGCCAATTCTTTGGCCAGGCCGAGCAAGCGATTGGTCTCGCCGCTCATGGCGCTTGGAACCACCACGATCTGGTGGCCAGCACGCGCCCATTTGGCCACGCGCTTGGCGACATTTCGAATGCGCTCGGTCGAGCCCATCGAGGTGCCGCCGTATTTGTGAACGATCAAAGCCATGTGTAATTTTGGATGATGAAAAGAGGCGGGTGCAGCACTTCAAAGTAACTCAAAAACCTGCACCGCAAATGCATGGAGCGGTTTTGGCCACCCCAAGCCCGCTAATTGTACCTATGGGCGAGCTGAGTTTTTGACCGGTATCGGGTCAGAATTCAAGCCCCTTGCCAATGAAGATGTAAGCCTTCACGACTGACAAAGCCTTGACCGACCTTCAAGTGCAGTCGGTGACCACGGGTGGTGCAAGCCGAAATTTGGTCCAAAAGTTCGTTCAACTGCGCGGTTGAGGGCGTAGTGGCGTGGTGCTGCCGCAGCCAATGGCGCAGCAGCAAGGCCTGACGCGCTCGGCTGAGTTGTTGTACCGCCTTGATTTGCGGGGGAACCCCGGTCAGCGCCAAATCCTGCTCGGCGACCTCGTTTAAGACCTCTTGAGCTTGTGCCGCATGGGCGGCACTGCGGGCAAAAGTGTCCCGGAAAGCGGGCAAAGTCTCGGCCAAAGCTGGCAATAGTCGGGCACGGATGCGGTTGCGGGTGAAGTTTTCATCGTTGTTGGTCGGGTCTTCTGTCCAATATTGACCCTGTTCCTTGAGCCAGTCTCGTAAAAATTGGCCCGGAACATGCAACAAGGGGCGGTGCCAGTGCAAGCCCTGACGCTGCCAATGTGCAGGCATGCTGGCCAGGCCGGGCAAACCCGCCCCCCTAGACAGGGCAATTAACAGAGTCTCAATCTGGTCGTCGGCATGTTGAGCCACGGCCACATCGTTCACATCGGGCCATTGTGCACGCACGGTTTCGGCCAGCGCGAGGTAACGGGCTTTGCGGGCAGCGTCTTCGGGGCTTTGGCCTGGCGCATGCCCGGCGTTCACCCGGCACACCGCCAAAGGCACGCCGATGATTTGGCATTTGGCTTGGCAATGCCGCTCAAAATCATCGGCTGCGTCCTGCAAGCCGTGGTGAATATGCACCGCCCTCACCTGCCCCGGCCAGCGCTGGGCGCAGGCCAGCAAGAGGGCTGTGGAGTCGGCCCCGCCACTGAATGCCACCGCAAAAGGAAGGCCCGGGCTGAAATCAGCCAAGGCCTGTTCGAGGGTTTGAGCCATGGATAAAGCCGATGGGCTCAGCTGAATGCCGACTTATTTGCCAGCTTTGGTGTCGGTAAAGCGCCCATAGCTGTTCAGGCGCTCGTAGCGGCGATCCAGCAATTCTTTGGGTTTGAGATCGGCCACTTGACGCCAGGCGTCTCCCAATGCGCGCTTCAGGAATGAGACCATTTGATCGGTATCCCGATGAGCGCCGCCCACGGGTTCATTGACAATTTTGTCCACCAAACCCAGCGCCTTAAGGCGGTGAGCGGTAATGCCCAGTGCCTCAGCGGCCACTTCGGCTTTGTCACTGGTTTTCCACAAAATAGAGGCGCAACCCTCGGGGCTGATGACCGAGTAAACCGAATACTGAAGCATGAGCACTTGGTCGGCCACGGAAATGGCCAATGCCCCGCCCGAACCGCCCTCGCCAATGATGGTGGTGATGATGGGGACTTCGAGTTGGGCCATCTCAAAGATGTTGCGGCCAATGGCCTCGGATTGCCCACGCTCTTCGGCGTCAATCCCCGGGTAAGCGCCGGGCGTGTCCACAAAGGTGAACACCGGAAGCTTGAATTTTTCGGCTGTCTTCATGAGGCGCAGGGCCTTGCGGTAGCCCTCTGGTTTGCTCATGCCAAAGTTGCGCAAGGTGCGCTCTTTGGTGTCGCGCCCCTTTTGCTGGCCCAAAACCATGCAAGCCTGTCCGTTGAAGCGGGCCAGGCCGCCCACAATGGACAAATCATCGGCAAAGTGTCGGTCGCCGTGCATCTCAACAAAGTCTGTAAAGATGCCGTTGATGTAGTCCAAGGTGTAAGGACGCTCTGTGTGCCGGGCAATTTTGGTGATCTGCCAAGGGGTCAAATCACTGTAGATGTCTTTGGTCAGTTGCTGGCTTTTCTTGCTCAGCTGGTCGATTTCGAGGGTGATGTCCACCGCCGACTCGCTTTGCACGTAACGCAGCTCTTCGATCTTGGCTTCGAGTTCGGCAACGGGTTGCTCAAAGTCGAGAAAGGTTTTTTTGGCCAAGTTTTACTCCTCTGTTCAAAACCGGGTGGACGCCTCGTCCAGCCCTCAATAGGCGACGGGCACGGGGTCCAGCGAGCGCCAAATATACCAAGTTGCAACGGTCGCATACGGACTCCAGGCCTGGGCCACCTCACGGGCGTCGCTGCGGCTGACCGGTTCGCCCGAAAAATAGTTGCGGCTGATGCCATTGATCAGGCCCACATCGTCCAGTGGCAAGACGTTGGGTCGCAACAGGTGGAAGATCAAAAACATCTCGGCCGTCCAACGGCCAATGCCCCTAATCGCCACCAGTTCGTCAATGATGGCCTCGTCGTCCATCTCTTGCCAGGCCTTGACGTGGACAGTGCCCGAGCTGAAATGCATGGCCAGATCCACCAGATATTCCACTTTTCGGGCCGAAAGACCGGCCGCCCGCATGTCATCCACCCGGAGCTTGAGGACTGCGGCGGGATTGAGCCGCTTGGTGAGTGCCGAAAACCGATCCCAAACCGTTTGCGCCGCCTTGACCGAGATTTGTTGCCCGACGATGGAACGCGCCAAGGTGATGAAAGCATCGCCACGGGTTTCCAAAATGGCGTCGCCAAACTGGGGAATCAGCTTTTTCATGACCCGGTCCTTGCGCGACAAGTGCGCACAGGCTTCTGCCCAATATTCAGGCGTCATGGGGACCACAGCAGGAGGTACGGCCACGCTCACTGTTTGGCCTCCCAAGTAGTGCCTGTCGCCGAATCTTTTAAAACAATGCCTTTTTCGAGCAAGTCTTTGCGTATGCGGTCAGCCTCGGCAAAGTTTTTGCTGGCTTTGGCCTCTGCGCGGGCCTGAATTTGCGCTTGAATGGCCGCTTCGTCCAAACCGGCACCCGATTGCAAATAAGTGGTGGGGTCGGTTTGCAGCAAACCGAGCAAGCCGCCCAAAGCCTTCAGCAAACCAGCCCGCTCGGCTGACCCACTGCGATTGACCTCTCCGGCCAGTTCAAACAGCACGGCCACGGCTTCGGGGGTGCCAAAGTCTTCGTCCATGGCGGCCTTGAAGCGGGCCGCCAACGGGTCTTGCCAATCGATCGGATGCGTTTGTGCGTCTGGGGGCACGGCCTGCAAGGCGGTGTAGAGCCGCTTAAGTGCCCCTTTGGCATCACTCAAGTGCACATCGCTGTAATTGAGCGAGCTGCGGTAATGGCTTCTGACGATGAAAAACCGAATGGTTTCAGCATCGAATTCTTTGAGGACATCGCGAATGGTAAAAAAGTTGCCCAGGCTTTTGGACATTTTTTCGTTGTCCACATTGATAAAGCCGTTGTGCATCCAGAAGCGCGCCAAGGGTTGGCCGTTAGCCCCCTCACTTTGGGCGATTTCGTTTTCGTGGTGTGGAAACTGCAAATCGGCCCCACCCCCATGAATGTCAAAGGTCTGACCCAGCAACTCGCAGGCCATGGCAGAGCATTCAATGTGCCAGCCAGGGCGACCCGTACCAAATGGGCTGGCCCATTTAACGTCTTCGGGCTCGGTGGGTTTGGCACTTTTCCAGAGCACAAAATCAAGCGGGTCGTGCTTGGAGCCCTCATCGGTGTTTACGGCCACGCGCTCGCCGGCATTGAGCTCGTCCAGCGACTTGCCAGACAACTTGCCGTAACCCTGAAATTTGCGCACCGCGTAGTTCACATCCCCGTTACCTGAACGGTAAGCCAAGCCTTTGTCTTCCAGTGTGCCAATCATGCGCAACATTTGGGGTACGTAATCGGTGGCGCGGGGTTCGTGCTGGGGCCGCTCAATGCCCAATGCGTCGGCATCTTGGTGCAAGGCCTCAATCATGCGGTCGGTCAAATTGCGGATGGTTTCACCGTTTTCGAGCGCGCGTTTGATGATTTTGTCGTCAATGTCGGTCACATTGCGGACATAAGTGACTTGGTAGCCGCTGGCCCTGAGCCAGCGTTGCACCACGTCAAAAGCAATCATGGAACGGGCATGGCCCAGATGGCACAGGTCATAGACCGTCATGCCACAAACGTACATGCGCACATGGCCCGATTGGAGGGGCGAAAACTCGGCGACAGCCCGGTTGAGGGTGTTGAAAATGCGCAGACTCATGTCAGATTTATGAAATTTTGAACCAAAAACAAAGCAACAAAAACCTCAACCCAAAAACTGGTCAGAAGAAAAAGAAACAGGATATTTAACCGGGAGTGGGGATGCCGTAAACAGGTGGCAATGGGTCTTGCATGTGGCTTGGTGGCCAGAAGGCCTCCGCTACAATGACCCTTCAGTATATCCCCCTCAAGGCCCCGGATACCAGTTTTGGGGAGCCCGGATTCGATACTTTTGGCACGCATGCAATCTCTTCTAACTTTCGTCTTGTCTTGCCTATTGCTGGCCTTCAGTGGCAGCGCCAAAGCGGACATTTACAGCGAGGTCAACCGCCTCGTGATGGCAGAGCAATGGTCATCTGCCCAAAGCCAAGCCGAAAAGCATCTGAAGACCCAACCCACAGACCCGCAGATGCGTTTATTGCTTAGCCGCATCCAAGACGGCCAAGGTCAGGCCGCCGCTGCCATAGCAACATTGCAAATACTGAGCCAATCCTTTCCTGAGTTGCCCGAACCCCACAACAACCTGGCCGCCCTGTTGGCCCGACAAAACCGCTATGCCGAGGCTTTGGTGTCGCTGCAAGCAGCCATTCGGGCGCGCCCGGATTACGCGACGGCACTAGAAAATTTGGGCGATGTCTACCTGGCACTGGCCATAGAGGCGTACCAAAACGCCAACCGGGCCATGCCCTCGCAGCCTAGAACGACCAACAAACGGCTGGCGGTAGAGCAAATCTTGAGCTCTTCGACCCCCTGAATTCACCCGTTTTTATCCTTTTTCCCCTCACTTTTCTGTTTATGGGTTTGACCACATGAAGCGCACACTTATTTTGAGAACCATTGCCATGGCGATGACTTTGCCCCTTTTGCTGGCACTCCCCCTGACGATTCAAGCGCAATCTGGCGCGGTGCAAAAGGTACGCATCAGCACCTCGATAGGCGACATTGAAGCCGAGCTTTATGCCGACAAAGCCCCTAAAACCGTGGCCAACTTCTTGCAATACGTCAAAGACAAGCATTACGACGGCACCGTTTTTCACCGAGTCATCGCCAACTTCATGGTTCAAGGCGGCGGTTATGACGCGCAATACAAAGAGAAAAAAACCCGTCCGCCCGTGCAGCATGAGGGGCGCATGGCTTTGGCGGCAGGTCTGAAAAACACCACGGGCACATTGGCCATGGCCCGCACCAACGACCCCCAGTCGGCAACGGCCCAATTCTTCATCAACGTGACGGACAACGCTTTTTTAGACCCCACCCCGATTCCTGATGGCGATCCGGTGGCCAAGTTTGAGTACAACGGGCGCGTTTACGAGAACGTGGCCCGTGCACAACTGATAAATTCACCACAATTGTTCGGATATACCGTTTTTGGCAAAGTCACGTCCGGCATGGACGTGGTCCAAAAAATCAGGAACACCCCCACAGGTGCGGGCGGTCCTTTTCCCTCCGATGTCCCCAAGACACCGGTCTTCATTCAATCTGTTACTTTGTTGAAATAAATCATGAGCCATCCTCAAGTAGAACTGCACATCACCGGTTACGGCGTTATTACCCTCGAACTAGATGCTGAAAAAGCCCCCAAATCGACCGAAAACTTTCTGGCTTACGTGAACAAAGGCCATTACAACAACACCATTTTTCACCGCGTGATTCCTGGTTTCATGGTCCAAGGCGGCGGTTTTGAGCCGGGCATGTCGCAAAAGCCCACCGATGCCACCATCGAAAACGAAGCCAACAACGGCCTGAAAAACACCGAGTACACCGTGGCCATGGCCCGCACCTCGGCCCCTCACTCTGCCACGGCTCAGTTTTTCATCAACGTGGCTGATAACGGCTTTTTGAACCACACCGCACCCTCTATGCAAGGCTGGGGTTATGCCGTGTTCGGCAAAGTGGTCAAGGGCACCGAAGTGGTTGACCAAATCAAGGCCGTCAAAACAGGCAGCAAAGGCGGCCACGGCGATGTGCCCAAAGAAGACGTCGTGATCGAAAAAGCCGTAGCGCTTTAAAACCCTGAAGCCATGTCGGCCGATCAGCGCACCACCCCGCCGAACTTCGGCTTGCTGACAGCGCCCGCGACATGGAAAACCGTGGACCTGATCTCGGACCTGCATTTGCAGGCTTCCGAGACAGCCACTTTTGAAGCTTGGCGTGACTTCATGGAGAGCACCCCGGCCCAAGCGGTGTTGATTCTGGGTGACCTGTTTGAAGTCTGGGTAGGCGACGATGCCGCCGAGCAAGACCCGTTTTTGCAATCTTGCGCCGAGGTTTTGCTGCAGGCGTCACAGCGCATGCACTTGGCTTTCATGCCCGGAAATCGGGATTTTTTGGTCGGCCCCGACTTTTTATCCCGCTGCGGGGTTCAAGCTTTGTCAGACCCCACTGTGCTGACGTTGGCTTCATCGCGCCTTTTGCTCACCCATGGCGACGCCCTTTGCTTGGACGACAAACCTTATCAAGCCTTCAGGCTGCAAGCGCGCAGCCCCGAATGGCAGCAGGAATTTTTGGCCAAGCCCTTGGCCGAACGTGAAGAATTTGCCCGCAGCTTGCGTGCGCTGAGTGAGTCACAAAAACACGAAGGCATGGCGTTTGCCGACGCCGACCCCGAAATGAGTCTTTTTTGGTTGACACAAACCCAATCAGACCGATTGATTCATGGCCACACCCACCGCCCTGCGGACCACCCCTTGGGCAGCACGCAACGCCATGTATTGAGTGATTGGTCACTGGACCACGCCCCTTGGCGGGCGCAGGTGTTCCGACTGCAAAGTGACGGCAGCCTGACTCGGCTGGATTGGCTTCAGCACTCAAGCAGCGCCAGCCTGCGGATGAAGCGGCAGGCCCCTTAAAAACATGATTTAAAAAAAACGGTCACCTTCAAGTGACCGTTTTATTTTTCGGCGGGCAGAGACCCGGCCTTTGGCATCGTTCAGCTCAATTGCGGAGCAGATTTTTCAAGACATTTTGCAATCGGCGAGCCGCTGCTGTCTCGTGTGGTCCAGACAAAACTTGCGCCACATCCTGCCCCCAGGTTTCTGTGGGGCCGGGTTGGTTGCGTTGGGTCAGCAACTGCAATTGCAGCATGCGGCGATCCGACAGGTTTTCGGCAGGTGTTGGGACTTCTGCGGCCATTTCCAAACGCAACAAGGCGGTTGCGGCTGGGGTTTTGGGCTCTGCGCTGACCGCTTGGGCCCAAGCCTGACGGGTTGCCGCATTGATGGCGCGCCCCAACTCTTGCGCGCTGGGCAAAGCATCGGCCTGGC
>Ga0315903_10004646_pt1 | contig 18258 bp, 15 predicted proteins | sample LakEriMetagenome_7_FD_203524 | JGI IMG/M metagenome (GOLD analysis project Ga0315903, IMG submission 203524) | Freshwater fungal communities from buoy surface, Lake Erie, Ohio, United States - Buoy 2 MA119 | ecosystem: Environmental > Aquatic > Freshwater > Lake | place: USA: Lake Erie, Ohio...
CTTTCGGGTGGCGGATGGCCGCGTGTGGCATGAGGGGCTCGAGTTCGGCGTGCCGCTCGCGAAGCCCGGCCAGCGGCTCGACGTCCATTCGAGCGGCTCGGTGGGCATCGAGGACAAGTCGCTCGACGTGAAACTCGCCCTGCCGATACCGGCCGACCTCCCCCAGGATCGGCCGCTCCTCGCGGCCCTCGCCGGCAAGCGTGTGTCGGTCGGGATCGGGGGTGTGCTCGGCCAGCCACAGGTGAACTTCGACGGCTCGATCAAGGCCACGGCCGGCGACGTCGTCGCCGATCTGCTGGACCGCATGCGCAACGGCGCTCCGCCGCCGCCGGCTCCGGCGCCGCCCGCGGCGAACTCGGGCCCGCCGCCCAGTCCTGGGTGGGAGCCCGGCGAGCCGACGCCCGGTGCCCAGGCCTCCGGCACAGCCGCCGCAGCCACGGATTCCACGGCCGAGGCGATCGTCGATCTCGTCGGCGGGGTGCTCGCAGAGGTCGCGAAGCGCAGAGCCGAGCGACGGGCAGCGGAGGAGGCCAATCCGGAGCAGGTGCCTGCCCGGCGCGGCCGCCTCCTGCGGCGGCTCGTTCCGCCACCCGAGGCGACGCCCGCGCCCCAGCCCCCTGCATCGGGGCCATGAAAAAAGCCGGGCCTTCCCCGAAGGAAAGGCCCGGCCGTGTTTCAGTCGGTCACTCGTCTTGCAGCGAGGCTACAGGACGGGCAGCGGTCCGAAATCAGGTCTTCGCCGGAGCAGCCGGAGCAGCCGGGGCAGCCGGGGCAGCCGGGGCAGCCGGAGCAGCCTCGGTCGGCACGCCCTCGGAGATCACGCTCGCACCACCGCAGGCACCGCCGGCGCAGCCACCCTCGACGGCGGCAGCCTCGCCGCAGCTCGAGCAGCCGCCTTCGACGGCAGCAGCCTCATCGCACGAGCCGCAGTCAGCCGCCGCAGCGGCCTCGGCACCGTGGCACTTCCGGGCCTTGTGACGGGCCAACAGACCACCGTGGCACTTCTTGGCATGATGCCGGGCGAGCAGACCACCGTGGCACCGACGGCCACCGTGGCAGCCGTGGCCGGCCACCGCGCCCGTGTCACCGCCGACGAGGGCGATGGCGACGAGCGCGAAGAACATCGCAACTGTAAAACCGAGGAACCGCTTCATCACAGACCTCCACTTGGGGAAACCGAACGCGTCGTGCGTCCTTCGAAGCCGTCACGAATTCAAACCCGATCCGGGACGGCCACCGGACCGCAGCAAGCCTTTTTGTTCGGAACTGCCGGGATTCGCCCCGGGCGTCCGTGCCTCCTGAAAACGGCGCGATCTTCCTGCGAAGATGCGCCGCCTAGGGGGTTTGTGCCGCCCAGGAAATCCCGGGGGCTAGGCTAGCAGTCGCCCTATCGGTGTCAAGAAGATAGGGACTTTGGGCCGAGAATGGCGATTTTGCGGGTTATGCGGCCTGTGGGGGGCCTGCTACTGGACTTTCGTGGGCGATGCGCCGCGCGCCGTGCGTGCGGCGGCTTCCTTTTCGGCCTGCTGGGACCGTTTTTTGATTTCCTGGGCCACCATCTCCTGCTTGGACAGCATGTCTTCCGGGTCTTCGAAGTTCAGCAGCAGCGGCGCCATGTCGTCGAACACCCGCATCGCCATGCCGACGACCCGCCAGCCCTCAGGATCGAGCCGCACAACCCAGACAACGTTTTCCGTGGTCTTGAAGCCGTCGCCATCCACGTCGGTCCAGGTCGTGCCGACGTGCACGAGATCCTCCGCCTCGCCGACGACTTCCGCGTCGCGGACAGAATAGGTGGCCGTGTCCGCCACCGGCGGCGCCACGGAAATCCCCAGTTCCTCGGTCTTGAGGCGGGCCAGTTTCGTGAGGAGGCCGCGGGCGGCGGCGTCATCGCCACGCTTGATCGCCTCCAGGAAAGCCACGACCGTGGCCTTGGCGGGCTCGGCCCTGGCCGTCGAGTTCGCGGCGCCCGAGCACCCCGGCTGCATCAGCAGCACCGTCACACCGAGCCCCGCGAGCAGGCTGGCGGCCCACAGGGATGAAGCAGCGACCGAAGGAAAGCGCGGGGTTCGATTGTTCGCGGCCATGCTGACGAGACTCCTGAACGAGGGCGCGGGCGTCCGTGGGGGCGAAACGACCCGGGGTCGGGAAGGTGACGGGCGTGGATGGGCCGGTCAAGAGGAGTCTGGGGGCCGATTTCGGGTACCATGTCGCCATGGCACTCGAGTTCCAGTCGCCGCGGCCCGGATCCCGCACCGCCCTTGCCTGCCCATGGACAAAGCCATCCATGGCCTTCGTCCACTGGGCCGACCGGTGGAAACGCCGAGGGTTTCCTGGGTCGCCGGCCGTCGCATCCTGTTCGGGCAGACTTGTTCCACAGTCTGTTAGCCTGGCGGTGGTGATGCTCTTCCTGGCCGCCTCATCCGCGCCCGGCCAGGCAGCCCGCTCAAAACCTGTGCGGCGGGCGGCACCCCCGCCGGCCTGGGATGCAGCGGCGGTCTCCGGCACGTTTCTCGAAGACGCCTTTACGGGCCTGCAGGGCGAACGGCCCGATTTCAAAGCGATGGCTCGCGGTTCTGCCGGGCCGGCGGCTGCAGCGGGGCCGGAGGAGGCCGGGGCCGGCGCGGGCCGATCGGGCTTCAAATGGTCGGCGTTGGTTTCGGAAGAGACGCTCACCGACGAAATCAAGGACATGAAGGGGGTGATCGCCACCGCGGCGGCTCGGCCCACGGACTTCAAGGGGGGCGGCTATGACAAAGCCCGCGAAGCCTTCAGTTCGGTGGCGCTGGCTTTCGGCGTGATCGCCGCCTACGACCTGGATATCCGTTGGAAGAAGGACGCCGCCACGGCCCGTGACCTCTTCGCCCGCGCGGGATTCAACTGCAAGACCGGCACCGACCAGTCGTTCGCCGAGTCGAAGGCCCGCCTGGCGGACCTCGAGGCGATGCTCGACGGCGGGGCGCCGGACGGCAAGCCGGACCGCGACGAGGATTTCCAGTGGAGCCAGGTGGCGGCCCGCCCGGCCCTGATGTCGCGGTTGGAATCGGCCGACGAGGTGCTGGCCGCGACGGTGGCCAACAAGAGCGACTTCGACAGGAAGCTCGATCGCGTCGTCCACGAGGCGGAGATCGTGGCCGCGATCGGCGAGGCGATCCAGCGCAAGAACTTCGAGTTTCACGACGACGACACCTATCGTGGCTACGCGGCCGCGATGCGCGACGCGGGCATCGCCGCCCGCGATGCCGCCCGGAAGAAGGATTACGACGCCGCCCGCACGGCCGTCGGCGCAGTCAAGAAGTCGTGCGCTGCCTGCCACGGCGACTACCGGGGCTGACAGCGCGTCGTGCGTCTTGTGCGGTCTTGCTCCACGTGACACAAGCCTCCAGGCGTGCGCCTTTTCGTGTTGCGCGAAAGAGTTCAACAGAGCGTCGCCGTTGCAGGGCCCGGTGCGAATCATGTTTTGACGACCCGTGAACGGGGGATCGGTCCCATCGCCGATCCAAGAAGCCCCCGGCTTCCGCCGGGAGGTTTTTGTGCCGTTCGCGCGTGTCAAGCCGAAAGCAAGACTGGAGAACACGCACCATCAAAACGTCCGCATGCGGGTCGTGAAGCCCGAAGGGAGGATTACGACGGTCAGAGACCGCCGCTCCCGGGCACGAGGCCGCGGAGCGGCTGCAGGGGGATCAGTTCGGCCAGCCCGGCCTCCGCCATCTCCTTGCCGGTCACGTAGCGGTGCGTGGCGATCCATCGCTCGATGAGCTCGGCGGAGCGGCCGAAGAGTTGCGTCAGCAGCACGTCCATGTCACGCTCGAGGTCGGCGAAGTGCCGCGACCACTCAGCCGCCTCCTTGATGCCGATGTGCTCCTCGCTCTGCCACTTCATCGGATGGAAGAGAAACACGCTGTAGGGCGTGACCAGCCGTCGCTGGCAGGCCGCGAAGGGCCAGAGGGCGGCCGACGAGCACTCGCCGGTGACGATGGCCGTGGCCCGTACGTCGCGGATCCGCAGCAGGGACACCAGCGACATCGCGCAGTAGGGACTGCCGCCGGGCGAGTCGAAGTAGATCGTGCACTCGCCGCCGGGAGCGACGCCGAGCAGCCGATCCGTGAGATCGCTCTCGCTCTCCGTGAGGTCGCCCACCAGCGCGATCTCCAGCGGCCCGCGGTCCTCCTCCTGGCCGTCCTGGTCCGGATTCGGGCGTTCGTCACGTCGTGCCATGTCCAGCCTGCTCTCGAAGGTCCGCGCGGGCGGGGTGATCCCCGTCACTTGGCCGCCGAGACTACGGCCCACGAGCCCGTTCCACAAGGTTGAGCCGGCCTCTTGCGAAGCAATGGCTGTCGGCGGGATGATCGAGGGCCGGCGCGAGCCGGCCACCGCCGCATCGCCCCCGGGGCTGCAGTCATGGGCATCGTCTCGTTTTGTCCCCAGGGCCACCGCATCAAGGTCAAGGACCATCTCGCCGGCAAGAAGGGTGTGTGCCCCACCTGTGGCGCCCGATTTCGGATTCCGCTGGCGTCCGCCGAACTCCCGGCGTCCGGTGTCGGCGCGACGCCGCTGCCCGAGGCGAAGGTCGTGTCGCTCGATGCCACGATCGCCGCGCGGCTGCCGCGGGTGCTCCTGCTGAACGGAGAGCCGGGGCCGGCGCGGCCCGGGTCGATCGGGCCCGTGAACGAAGCGCGGCGTGAACCTGCGGATGAAGCGGTCGAACTGGTCGTCGAGGAGCCGCACCGCCATTCCATGATCGCCGAACGGCCCGACCTGGCATGGTGCCTCGCGGTGCCGGGGGGCACGGCCTCGGAGCCGATGCAGGCCGACGCCATGCAGGCGTGGCTGGATTCCGGGCGGGCGACGGGGGACGAGCTGGTCTGGCGGGCGGACTGGCCCGACTGGCGGCCGATCGCCGGCGTGTTTCCCGAGTGCCTGCGGCGGTGAACAGGCCGGTTTTCCGCCGTTCCTCCCCGCGCCCGGCCGCTGTGCTACAGTCTCGTCTGATCACCGCCCTTCATTCCCGAGGAGTTCGCGCCATGATCGTGCATCGCCCCTCTCTGCTCGTCGCCGTCTCGCTGCCGTGCTGCATGGCTGTCGTGGCTGCAGGCCTTACGCCCGTGTCCGCCCAGGCTCCCGCGACCGAGGCTGGGCCAGAGACCCGCGTGTTTACGATCGCCGACGGCGGGTTCTCACTCCAGGCGCCGGCCGGGTGGCAACGGGTGCAGCCGAAGTCCGGGATCGTGGAGACGGAGTTCGCGATCCCGTCGGAGGCCGCCGCGGACGGCACTCCCGCCCAAGCGGGCCGCATGACCGTGATGGGGGCCGGCGGCACCGTGCAGGCCAACATCGACCGCTGGTACGGGCAGTTCACGCAGCCCGATGGCAGCGAGACCAAGACCAAGGCCACGACGAAGAAGCTCGACTTGGCCGGCTGCAAGGTGACGCTCGTGGACATCCCGGGCACCTACAAGGACTCGCCCGGCGGCCCCTTCGCCGGCGGCCGCGCCGTGGAGCGGCCCGACTACCGGATGCTGGCGGCGATCGTCGAGACGCCCGCCCGCGGCAACCACTTCCTCAAGTTCTACGGCCCCGCGAAGACGGTCGCCGCCCACGCCGACGGGTTCCGCACGATGGTGGAGGGCATGGTGGCCGCGGGGAAGTGAACCGGCCCCGGGAACACCGCACGCGATGAAAGTCCACGAGTTCCTCGAGCACCACGGCATCGCGGGCAACCCGTTCGCCGAGGAAGACGCTCAGAACGACACGGTCTTCAAGCGGACCTGCCTGGAGACCACGTTCCACCCGGCCTGGGACAAGATCTACGGCGATCCGGCCGATCCGAGCACGGCGATCGTGTTCGGTGAGAAGGGCTCGGGCAAGACGGCCCTCAAGCTGCAGATGGTGCGGCAATTCGAGCGGCATGCGGCCGCGCATCCCGAGGCCCGCACATTCGTCGTGCTGTACGACGACTTCAACCCGTTCCTCGATCGGTTCGTGAGCCGCGTGGGGCCGAATCGTCCGGTGGAGAAGGTGCTCGCCCAGTGGAAGCTCTGGGACCACATGGACGCGATCCTCACCCTCGCCGTCACGCAGTTGGTGACCAGCGTCAACGAGCCGCCAACGCGGCAGGCGAAGCTCACGCCCCCGCAGGCCCGAGACCTCGCGCTCCTCGCGGCCTGCTACGACCAGTCGCTGGCGGAAACCTTCCCGGCGCGGTGGCGGCGGCTGCGTGGCCGGATCGGCTACCGGGCGTGGCGCGGGTTGTGGCCCCGGGCGCTGGCGGTCCTGGCGACGGTCGCGGTCGTCGCGGCCCTGGGCGTTTCCATCTTCAAGGGCAGCCTCGACTGGACGCGGCAGTGGTGGCCATGGGCGGCCCTCGCCGCCGCCTGGCTGCCGTTCATCTGGCGCCAGGTTCGCGGAGGCTGGAAGGCCTGGCGGATCGTCCACTCGATGCGGACCGGCAACCGCACCATCGGCCAGCTCACGCGGGCGCTGGCCCGCATGCCGGAGGTCGATCTCGCCGGCCAGCCGCTGCCTGCCTACGCCCGCAGCGACGACCGCTACGAGCTGTTCGGCAAACTGCAGGGCGTGCTCAAGGCGCTCGGCTACACCGGCATGGTGGTGATCGTCGACCGGCTCGACGAGCCGCACCTCATCAACGGCGCGGCCGAGCGGATGCGGCAGGTGATCTGGCCGCTGTTCGACAACAAGTTTCTCAAGTCGCCCGGCCTCGGCTTCAAGCTCCTCCTCCCCGGCGAGCTGTACCGGTTCATCGAGCGTGAGACGGAGGAGTTCAACCAGCGGGCCCGGCTCGACAAGCAGAACCTCGTGCCCTCGCTCGAGTGGTCGGGCGAAACCCTCTATGACATCGCCTCGGCCCGCGTGAAGGCGGCGAGCGTGGGGACGCCGCCGGCCACCCTGGCGCAGCTCTTCGAGCCCGCCGTCGACCAGCGGCGGCTGATCGACGGCCTGCGCAGCCTGCGGGTGCCGCGGCAGCTGTTCAAGTTTCTCTACCGGATGCTCGTGGCCCACTGCCACTCGCACACCGACGAGCGGCCCGTTCACTCGATCTCGCTGCCGGAGTTCGAGCGCGAGCTGGCCGTCTTCCGCCGCGATCAAGACGCCTTCGATCGCGGGTTGGCGCCGCGCTGAAGGCCCGGGCGCGAGGCCACGAGCATCAGAGACCGATCCGCGTGGCGCCAGCCTGCAGGCTGGCGGATGCCCGTCGTGGAGCCGCGGGCCGGACACGGCGTTCAGGCATCGTGGCGGCAGGGACCGCGCCGTCGTCGCTCCCTCGTTCCGGCCCCTTGCCCTTGAAGCCCGAGGCGTGAGCCGAGCGAATGCGGATCGCTTTCCGGAGGATCGGCGCGTCTTCCCTCAGCTTGTGCTTCGGGCTTCCCGGCACCCGGTCACGACGGACAGCGGTCGAAGGCCTGCCGGGCCAAAAGCGCACAACGCGACGTTCTGCCAACGCACAGCCACCGCAGCTCCCGCCGCAGGCTACGATGAGTCCATGCCGGGCGACGCCGACATTCATTCGCTCGTGATCGGCCGGGAGGCGATGGCCTGCCGGTTCGAGGTGGTGTTCAACGTCGGCGCGGTGCCCGCTGCCACGGCCTTGGCCTGCGCGGCGCTCGACCTCGTGGACGAGATCGAGAACGCCTTCAGCGTCTACCGTGACACGAGCGACCTGGCGATCCTCAACGCCACGGCCGCCTCCGGCTGGCAGCCGGTGTCGCATGAGGTGTTCGCGCTGCTCACGCGGGCCCGCGAACTTCACGACCGCACCGGCGGCGGATTCGACATCGCGGCAGGGGCGCTGGTGAGGGCCTGGGGATTTCTCCAGCGGCAGGGCCGCACGCCCGCCGCCGCAGTGCAGGCCGCGGCCCTGGCCGCCTCCGGCATGCGGCACGTGGAACTCGACCCGGAGACACGCCGCGTGCGGTTCACGCAGCCCGGCGTGGAGATCAACCCCGGGGCGATCGGCAAGGGCTGGGCCGTCGATCGGGCCGTGGAATGGCTCGCCGATCGCGGCGTGGACAGCGTGCTGATTCATGGCGGCTCGAGCAGCGTGCGGGCCCGCGGCACGCAGGGGTTCGGGGGGGTGGGCCGCCGTGGCTGGAAGGTCGGCCTCCGGCACCCGCTGCTGCCGGGCCTGCGGCTGGCGACGCTCACGCTCGCCGATCGGGCGCTGGGCACGAGCGGATCGGGCACGCAGTTCTTCGTGGACCGGGGCCGCAAAATCGGTCACATCCTCGATCCGCGGACGGGGCGGCCCGCCGCAGGCGTGCTCTCAGCGACGGTGCTGGCGCCCGACGCCGCCACGGCCGACGCCCTGGCGACGGCGCTGTACGTGCTCGGTCCGGACGGCCTGGATGCCGTCGCGCCCGCCGACGGAGACGTGGCGGCGATCCTCGTGCTGCCCGCGGCTGCGGCGGGCCGCGTGGCGGTGGTCACGGCGAACCTCGCCGCTGCGGACGTGGCGTGGGAGCCGCAGGCCGCCCTCGAAATGCGCGAGCGTGGCTGAACGGCGGGCGCCGTGTAGACTGGCGACGTCTTCCGCCCCACCCCGCCCACCACCATCCCCATGCTGGACTGGATCGAGCAGACCTCCTATCTGGGGATCGTCCTGTTCCTCACGCTCACGGGCATCGGGCTGCCGGTCCCCGAAGAGGTGCCGATCGTGGCTGCCGGCGTGGCCAGCAAGGCCGGGGCGCTGAAGTGGTACTACGCCCTGCCGGCCTGCATGGCGGGGGCGTTGCTCGGCGACAGCCTGATGTATGCCATCGGCCGGTTCTTCGGGGCGCGGATCCTCAAGGAGCATCCCTGGTGGTCGGGCTTTCTCACGCCCGAGCGCGAGAAGACGATCGAGGACCTCCTCAAGAAGCACGGCATCAAGGCCTTCTTCGTGGCCCGGTTCCTCGTCGGCCTCCGCAGCCCCTTCTACCTGACGGCCGGCATCCTTCGGGTGAAGTACCGTTGGTTCCTGCTCGCCGACTTCATCTGCGCCACGGTCGTGATCGGCGGATTTTTTGGCCTCGCGTACCTGTTCGGTGACCGGATCACGGGGCTGATCCAGTCGGCGGAGAAGGGGCTGACGGCCATCGTCATCCTCGCGGCCCTCGCCGCCCTGGCGGTGGTCGCATTCTTTTCGTTCCGCAAGCGGCGGATCCGGATGCTCGACCAGGACCCCGAGGCGCTGTTCGAGAACCGCGAGATCCTTCTCGGACCGGCGGCGGACCGGATCGCCGATGCCGTCCATCTGGGCGACGTGAACCACGACGACGCCCCCAAGCCCTGACGCCGCCGGCGGGCTGGAGTTCGGCCCGGATTCGCATGCCTGGAGGCACGCGCGACGGGGAGTCGTGACGGTCGTGTCGGTCGTGCGGCCGCGACCCTGCCGAATCCGGTGACTCGTCGCCCTGGGGCGACTTTGCCGTCGCCGTTTCGCGACCTAAAGATTCGTGGAGTCGCGTCCCGCGCCTCCGTCGCGGGAGCCCCTCATGATCGACAGTTCGTCCCACGCCTCGTCCGCCCTCCGCCTGCTCGTCGTGGACGACGACCGCCGGCAGGCCTCGCACCTCGCCCAGTGGCTCTGCGGCCTCGGCCACCACGCCTCGGCCGCCGGCACCGCCGCAGAGGCGGTGCAAGCCTTGGCTCGCGCCGCGTGCGACGTGATCATCCTCGATGGGGCCATGGCCGGCGCGCAGCGCGTGGCCGCCGCGGCCCGTGGTGCCGGCCTGCTCGTGCTCCTGCCCGCCGCGGAGGCGCCTGCGGTCGTCGGCGATGCCGCCGTTGCCAGTCCCGTGCGGGATGCCGATCTGCTCGCCGCCATCGATCAGGCCCGGTCGGCCGCGGCTGACCGGGCCGCCGGTGCGTCGGTGGCCCCGGCGGTCCTCGGCTCCCATCCCGGGCTCCGCCGCGTGCTCGAGGTCGTGGGCCGGATCGCCACCACGCCCGCCACGGTGCTGGTCACGGGCGAAAGCGGCACCGGCAAGTCGCTGCTCGCCCGGGAGATCCACCGGGCCAGCGGCCGGACCGGCCGGTTTGTGGAGGTGGCCTGCGGCGCCTTGAGCGAAACGCTCTTGGAAAGCGAGCTCTTCGGCCACGTGGCCGGCGCGTTCACCGGCGCCACCGCCGATCGCGAGGGCCGCTTCCTGCAGGCCCACGGCGGCACGATCTTCCTCGACGAGATCGCCACCGCCACGCCCGCCATGCAGGTCAAGCTGCTGCGCGTGCTCCAGGACATGGCGTTCGAGCCGGTGGGCGGATCCCGCACCCATGCCGTGGACGCCCGCGTGATCCTCGCCACGCACGAGAGCCTCGAGCAGCTGGTGGCCGACGGCCGCTTTCGCGCCGATCTCTACTGGCGAATCAACGTGGTGACCGTGGAGATGCCGCCGCTGCGGAGCCGGTCGAGCGACATTCCCTTCCTCGCCGCCCACTTCCTCGCCGCCGCGGCCGCGAAGGCCGGCAGGCGGGTCGAAGGCTTCACGCCCGCCGCCCTGGAGGCCCTCGTGAGCCACGGCTGGCCGGGCAACGTCCGTGAGCTGGAGCACGCCGTGGCACGGGCCGCGTTTCTCGGCCGCGAATCGCTCGTGGATGTGTGCGACCTGCCGCCCACGGTGATCGGCCGCGGGCCGGTGGCCGCCGGAGACGGTGGCCAGCGCGGCGCTCCGCCGCTCAAGGCGGCGATGGCGGTGCCGGAGCGGCAGCTGATCCTCGAGGCGCTCGAGCGATCGAACTGGCGGCGCGACGCCGCGGCCCGGGCGCTGGGCATCAACCGCACCACGCTCTATAAGAAGGCCAAGCGGCTGGGGATGAATCTCGCGGACTTGACCCCCGATCGCTGACGCAGTGGTCGGGCGCCGGTGCGCGTGCTTGAAGCCCGAGGCGTGAGCCGAGGGAATGCGGATCGGTTTTGGGTGGATCGGCGCGTATGCCCTCGGCTCGCGCCTCGGGCTTCCCAGCAACCGGGCATGACGGTCGGAGACCGCCGCTCCACGTGGCTTAAGCCTCCAGGCTTGCGAATGCGGGCTGTGTCTACCTGCTCGCCGGGAGGCGGATTTCCGCCTCGACGGGGAAATGATCCGAGCCGACGTCGGGGCCGACGGCGCGGCGGAGAACCTCGGTGCCCGGCGGGGCGAGGATGTGGTCGATGGGGATGCGCGGGGCCCATGCCCGGGCGTTCCATGTGGCCTGCACGCCGCGGCCGAGGGCCGTGTCGTGGAGTCCGCCACGGGCGACAAGGTCACGGAATGCCGCCGACCAGGGCGTGGCGTTCAGGTCGCCGGCCACCACGCACGGCAGCGGCGCTGTGGCGACGAAGTCGGCGATCGCGCGGAGCTGGGCGTCGCGGTCGCGGGCATAGGCCGGTCCCTTCGGCGGCACCGGGTGCGTGGCGATCACCATGTAGTCGCCGGCGGGATCGGTGAATGTGGCCACGATCGAGGGCACGCCGGCGTCGCCGAATTCCCGCACCCGGTGCTCGCGCGGCGGCTGCTTCGCCAGCAGGGCGATGCCGAAGTTGTCGTCGCGGGGCTGCACCACGGCATGCGGCCAGCGGTCGGCAAGGCCGGCGAGGGCGGCGGCCCAGACGGTGTCGACTTCGAGCGCGACGATGATGTCGGGATCGCGGGAGCGAAGGTAGGCGAGCACGGCCGGCTTGTCGGCGTTGCTCGTGAGGACGTTGACCGAAACGATCGACAAGGAATCAGGTCGGGCCGCGGCGGTCGGCGCGGCGATCGCGCTGCCGCCGGCAGATGGGAGCCAGTACGGCAGCAGCGGCCACACGTTGCCGAGCACGGCCACGGCGAGGCAGGCGAGCGCAACCCGCCCGGCTCGCCGCCACGAGGCCGCGAGGCAGGCGAGGGCCAGCAGCAGCCAGTACCAGCGGAAGTGGCTCGTGAGATCGAGGAGCCAATGCCAGCCGCCGTCGAAGCCGGCGAGCGTGACGGCGGCGAGCGGGAAGGGGAGCCAGTGGAAGAGGCTGCGGCACGGGGGCGAGGGAGCGGCGTCTGCGGACGTGCGGCGGGGTGCGTCATGCATACGACCATGCTACCCGATCGCACTGGGGCGGCGGTCTGCGACCGTGTGTCCAGGCCTGTGGCTCCGCAACCCGCATTCGCAATGCCTGAAGGCTTGCGCCACGGGGGCGGCAGTTGCTGGCCGTCGAATGCGGCCGTGGTCTCTCAACCCGCATTCGCAAGCCCGGAGGCTTGCGGCACGGGGGCGGAATGAGGAAGCAATGACGACGCCTCCCCCGGAGCGGCGGTCGCCGGCATCAGGCCCGACGCGAGTGCCCAGGCCAGCAGGCCGCTCAGGGCGATCCGGTAGGCGATGAACGGCCAGAGCGTGTGGCTTGTCAGGATTCGCAGGAGCCAGCGGATGGCGGCGTAGCCCACGATGGCCGCCGTAAGCGTGCCCCAGACGGCCGCCTCCACGGCCTCCCGCGAGCCGAGCAGCGCATGCCGTTCTTCGACGAGCTCCAGCAGCGCGGCCGCGGCGATCGCCGGCAGCGAGAGCAGGAACGAGAACCGGGCCGCGGTGCGGCGGTCGAGGCCGCCGAGCATCCCGGCGGCGATCGTGATCCCGCTGCGCGAGGTGCCGGGAAAGATGGCCAGCGCCTGGGCGCCGCCCATCACGAGGCAGTCGGTCCAGCCCAGGGCGTCGAGCCCGTCGCGGCCCGTGTCGCCGCGGAGGCCACGTCGGCGGTGGAGCCACTCGGCCGCCATCATCGCCACCGTGGCCGCCAGGAGCGCCGTGATCACGGCTTCGAGCGATCGCAGCGGCCCCTTGATGAAATCCTTGAACAGGAGACCGGCGACCACGATCGGCACGGTGCCGACGACGATGAACAGGCCCGCGCGGGAAGCCGGCGTCGCGGGCAGCCGCCCGGAGCGGAGACCGGCTAGGGATTCGCAGAGGATCGCGGCGATGTCCCGTCGCATGGCCACGCAGACCGCTGCCAGGGTGCCAACCTGGATGACCGCCGAGAAGGCGGCGCCCGGGTCGTCCCAGCCCAGCAGGGCGGGAACGACCCGGAGGTGGGCGGTGCTGGAGATCGGCAGAAACTCCGTCAATCCCTGGATGACGCCCAGCGTGACGGCCTCGAGAATCGACATGGGGGCCTCGACCTGGCGGCGCCCGCTTCAAAAACAGGCGGCGTCAGGTAATACTACCTGGCCCGCAGTTTTCCCGAACCAGGAGCCTATCCCCGGATGTTCCGCAATCTCAGCACCGTCGGCCTGCCCCTTTCCGGTCGTCCCAGCGAGCTCATCGAACTCGCGCTCTCGTTCGGGTTCGACGCGATGGACATCGACATCCTCGATTTCCAGCAGCAGGCCGACACGTTCGGCGTGCCCCACGCCCGGCGGCTGATGGTGAGTGCGCGGCTCAAAGCGGGGGTGTTCCATCTGCCGGTCGATCTGGCCGGCGACGAGGCCACGTTCGACCGCGAGATGAAGGCGCTGCCGCGGTTTCTCGAGCTGGCCGAGGCCACCGAGGCGACGCGGGCCGTGGCCTCGATCGCGCCGGCGTGCGACGAGCATTCCTTCAAGGACTTTTTCGAGCTCCATCGCACGCGGCTGCACACGATCGGCGATCTGCTCGCCCCGCGCGGCATCATGCTCGGCCTGACGATCCGTCCCGAGGCCGAGGCCCGCGAGGGTAAGGCGAATCAGTTCATTTCCACCTATGAGGGCCTGATCGGCCTCGTCAGCGTGGCGCACGAGCGGATCGGTGCGGTCGCCGACGCCTGGGCGTTGCACGTTACCGGCGAGCCGGTCGAGATCATCGAGCGGACGCCGCGCGGGCGGCTCGTCGAAGTCCGGCTCTCGGACGCGCCCCGCGAGGGCGTGGCCGCGGAACTCGGGCACGCGCAGCGGCTGATGCCGGGCGAGACGGGGGTCATCGACGCGGCGGCGGTGCTCCGGCATGCCAAGGCCGCGGGCTTCGAAGGCCCGGTCACGCCGTGGGCCGATCGGGCGACGCTCGCCGGCCGCGGCCGTGAGAAGATCGTGCGGCTCGCCGGCGACCGGCTCGAGGCGGCGTGGAAGGATGCCGGCCTGCCGATCGCCCCGCGCTGGTTCACGCCGGTCGCCCGCGATCAGTTCGGCCGTCCGATCGGCGACGACGCGGTGCCCCTCGGGCTGCCGACGGCGGCGGAGTGAGCGACGTCAGGCGCCCTCGCGAATCCATTCCACCCGGGGTTCGCCCGCGCCCTTCACGGTCGCGCCCTTGAGGAACTCGGAGACATACCGCAGCGACTTGCCCGGGCGGTCGGGGTCGCGGAAATTGTCGCCCTTCTGCAGGATCGGCAGCTGGTCGGGCATCGCCCCGAAGGCCCGTGTGCCGGCTGCCTGGCAGGGGAACCACCAGCCCTTGCCCGTCGCATCGACGAGATAAAACTCCGGGTAGCAATGCCCCTCGACCCACACGGTGCGGGCGGGAATGTCCTCCGCCCTGGCCATGGCGATGAACAGGCAGGTCAGTTCCTCGCAGTCGCCCCAGCCGTCGGCCAGCGCCCGCCGGGCGCCCTTCAGGTCGCCGTTGCGATACTCGACCTTGTCGCGGACGGTGTCATAGATCGCCTCGACTTTCCGCCAGCCGTCGAGGTCCTTGCCGGCCGCCTTGGCGAGGGCCGTGATCTTCGGGTCGCGGGTCTCGATGTAGGGACTCGTGCCGAGGTGGGCCTTGAGCGCCCGGTCGGGCTTCTCCGGAATCCGCAGGCCCGCCGTGTCGGGCGGGGCGACGATCGCGGCCCGGTCGAGTTCGAAGGTCACCACAGCGCGGGCCTGCTTTCCGGCGGGGAGTTCCGGAATCTCCACCACCATCTGCTTCACGCCCCCCGGAAGGGTGCGGTAGCGGAGGTTGCGCACCGTCGGCGAGACGTCTTCCGCGACGATCCGCACCTTCTGCTCGGGCCACTCCTCGGGCACCGGCAGCGTGGCATAGAGCCCGGAGCAGGGGCCGCCTTCCGCGGTGACGACGAGCCCGACCCGATACTTGAGCGTGCGGACGTCGCCGAGGCCGGGGCCGGAGGCGGTCGCTTCGGCGTCGAGGAACTGCGCCCGCGCCGGCGCGGCAGCCAGCGCGGCACCGAGCAGGGTCAGGAGCACCAGCGGCCCGCGGCACAGTCGATTCACAGCAAGCCCCCGGCGGCAGCCGGGGGACTCCAGGTACGGAGGCGATCCCGCTCGCCATCCGGCTCCCGGGCCGTTCAGCCACGAGCCCATGATGGCAAACAGAAAAGGCATCGGCTTGCCGGTCGGCCTCCGATGCCCGAACCGTGCGGCCTGCGGGTCGGGAGGGCTGCGGTGGCGGGGGTAAAAACGCTCGATTGTGAGGCCTCGCGGCCGCTGCTACACTGCGAGGCTCGACCGATCGTGGCCCGCGCAAACCCCCTCCCCCAACCCGCTTTCCCGAAACCCCCCGACGCATGGTCAACCGCAACCTCATTCGTGAACTGGAACTCGGCGACGAACTCGATCAGGAACTTGAGCTGGCCATGGCCGGCGCCGCGGAGGGCGAGTATTCGGTCGGGGCGGCCACGCTGGCGGTGAACTCGGTGCTCGAGGGGAAGGTGCTGCGGGTGGACGATGAGTTCGTGCTCGTCGACGTCGGCTACAAGAGCGAGGGCCACATCCCGCGGAACGAGTGGGACGAGACCGAGCCTCCGCCCCAGGTCGGCGACACCGTCAAGGTGCTGCTCGAGGAGTTCGAGGACGGCTCGCTCGAGGAGCAGCGCGGCCTGATCACGCTCTCGAAGCGGAAGGCGCGGCGGATCGAGGATTGGCTCCGCGTCATGGAGAGCGTCCACGAGAACGACGTGGTGACGGGCTTCGTCACGCGGAAGATCAAGGGCGGCCTGCTCGTGGACATCTCGGGAGTGAACGTGTTCCTGCCCGCCAGCCAGGTGGACATCCGCCGCCCGGCCGACATCGGCGATTACTGCGGCCGTTGCATCCAGTGCCTGGTCCTGAAGATCGACGAGGCCCGGCGGAACATCGTCGTCTCGCGGCGGGCGCTGATCGAGCAGGAGCGGGCGGAGCGGAAGAAGCAGCTCATGGAGACGCTCGAGGTCGGCCAGGTGCGGCGCGGCATCGTGAAGAACATCGCTGACTTCGGCGCGTTCGTCGATCTCGGCGGCATCGACGGCCTGCTCCACATCACCGACATGTCGTGGGCGCGGATCGGCCATCCCAGCGAGATGGTGCAGATCGACCAGGAGATCGAGGTGCAGGTGCTGCACATCGACCGCGAGCGCGAGAAGATCGCCCTCGGCATGAAGCAGCGGACCGCCAGCCCGTGGGCCAAGGTGGCCGACAAGTACCCGGTCGGCACGGTCTGCAAGGGCACGGTCGTGAACGTGATGAGCTACGGCGCCTTCGTGAAGCTCGAAGACGGTGTCGAGGGGCTCGTGCACATCAGCGAGATGAGCTGGACGAAGCGGGTCAGCCACCCGTCGGAGCTCGTCAAGCCGGGCGACGAGGTCGAGGTGGTGGTGCTCGCCATCAACAAGGAGAAGCAGGAGATCTCGCTGGGCATGAAGCAGACCCAGCAGAATCCCTGGGAGAAGGTCGCCGGCGATTATCCGCCGGGCGCGGTCGTCAAGGGCGTGGTGCGGAACCTCACCAACTACGGGGCCTTCGTCGAGATCGACGACGGCATCGACGGCCTGCTCCATGTCACCGACATGTCGTGGACCCGCAAGGTGACCCACCCCAGCGAAATGCTCGAGAAGGGGCAGGAAGTGGAGTGCAAGGTGCTGTCGGTGGACCAGCAGCGGCGCAGGATCGCCCTCGGCCTCAAGCAGATGGCCGACGATCCTTGGACCACCGACATCCCCAAGCGGTACAAGTCGGGCGATGTCGTGAAGGGCACGGTCACGAAGATCACGAACTTCGGCGTGTTCGTGGGCCTCGAGGACGGCCTCGAGGGCCTGCTCCACATCTCCGAGTTGTCCGAGGACAAGATCGAGAACGCCGAAGATGTGGTGAAGGTCGGTGACCCGCTGGAGGTGAAGATCCTCCGAGTGGACACCGACGAGCGCAAGATCGGCCTCTCGAAGAAGCGGGTCGGCTGGTCGAAGGAGCGCGAGGCCGCCGAGGCGACCCACGAGGACGCCTGATACGGGTCACGCTTGACGCGTGGTGGTTCGGGGATGCCCATGCCCCGTCGCCGGACGTTCGCTCCGGCCCTTCGGTCCTGTGCTTACTCGGAGTTGCCTGCGCTTCGGCATCCATGCCTGCGCTGGTCAGCTACGCCGGCTCCCGGGGCGCTGGCATCCCCGCCCTGACCGTTGTTGCCCAGGAGTGGTTCGTGCGCGAGGCTCAAGTGTGAGCCGTATGCGTCGCATCTTGTCAGCGTCCGGTGGCCAGCGCGGTGACCGGGCCGAGGGTTTCGCCGCCGGACTGGTCGTGATGCGCCGGGCCGAGCGGCGTGACCACAATCCCGTCGCCCTTCGCCACGACGGAGGGCTGGCTGCCGCGGGCGGCACGGACCTTTACCCGGCGAGCCGCCATGCCGGGCGTGAACAGGAGGGCCTCGCCCGCCGTCGGATCGACGACGTCGAAGGTGATCCACGGCTGCCGGGCAATCGTCGGCCGGCCGATCCAGATCGTGACCCGTTCGCCGGGGCGGAGCGTCGTCAGGTCGATCCGTTCCGGGCCATTGCTTGGCGGTGACGGATCGGTGATGGGCTGCGTTGCGGGCCGAGCGGGCGGAGGGCTGCGGAACGGGTCGGCCGCGGAGGGGGGCTGCGGGGGCGTGGCCGGCGAAACCCTCGGGGCCGACGCGGATACGGCCGCCGCCGCTTCGGTCGGCATCTCGTCGGAGGGAATCGTGCGGGCGTTCACCAGCCGCATGCCCCGCGCGGCCAGCCAGCCGAGGTCGCCGGTGGCCGCGAACCCACCGCCGACGAGGCCGATCGCAGCACACCGGGCGAGGAAGTTCGACATCGGCACGACGACGCGGGGAGGCCGCGCGACACCCCGCCGGCGGCCAGCAAGTATGCGCCGGGAAGGGCCGGCGGCGACGGCCGACCGCAGGCGGCAGTGGCGGGAAGTCGATCCCTGGGCCGCGTGGTGCCGATCGTGACGGCTGCACCGGTCGGCTGCGCGGCCCGGCTCGGCCGGGGTTAGCCCAAGTTACGCACTTGGGAGCGTAAAGCTCGGGATTCACGTGAATCCAGGGTCAAAGTCTTCACTACATTTGCGTGGGGCTGTCGAGCCGCCTGAGCCTCCTGGGAAGTGTCAGCCCGAGCCTGTG
>Ga0315903_10004649_pt1 | contig 18255 bp, 13 predicted proteins | sample LakEriMetagenome_7_FD_203524 | JGI IMG/M metagenome (GOLD analysis project Ga0315903, IMG submission 203524) | Freshwater fungal communities from buoy surface, Lake Erie, Ohio, United States - Buoy 2 MA119 | ecosystem: Environmental > Aquatic > Freshwater > Lake | place: USA: Lake Erie, Ohio...
CCGGCTCCGACCGGGTATCCATCGCCGCCGAAGCCATAGACCCCCGATCAGGTCGGGGGTGACGGGAAATAAGCCATAGACCCCCGATCAGGTCGGGGGTGACGGGAAATAGGCCATGGACCCACGTTCAGGTCGGGGGTGACGGGTGCCGGGTTCGGGGTAATGGCCCTTGTCATCTGCGTAGCACCTCGGCGGGGCTGGGGCTGGTAGGCTTTGCGCATGATTGACCTTTACACCGCCGCCACGCCCAATGGGCACAAAGTTTCCATTGCCTTAGAGGAGCTGGGTTTGCCCTATGCGCTTCAGGTGCTCGATTTGCATCAGGGGGCGCAAAAGCAGCCTGCGTTTTTGGCCATCAACCCGAATGGCCGCATTCCGGCCATTGTGGACCGCGAGGCCGACGATTTCGCGGTGTTTGAGTCTGGGGCTTGTCTGATTTATCTCGCCGAAAAAACCGGTCAGCTCATGCCTTCAGATGCCAAGGGCCGCTCGCGGGTGTTGCAGTGGCTGATGTTTCAGATGGGGGGCATTGGCCCGATGATGGGCCAGGCGAATGTGTTTTTTCGCTACTTTCCCGAAAAGATTCAGCCCGCCATTGACCGTTATCAGGGCGAGACGACGCGTTTGTTTCGGGTGATGGATGGGCATTTGAAAGACCACGAGTATTTGGCGGGCGATTACTCCATTGCCGACATTGCCAATTGGGCTTGGGTGCGCACGCACCGTTGGTCTGGGGTGGCGTTGACGGCCGAAGAGTTGCCGCACTTAAAGCGCTGGCTGGAGGCGATTCGCTTGCGCCCTGCGGTGTTGCGCGGCATCGAAGCACCGCCCTCCAAAATCAACCTGACCGAAGACGGCGAAGAGGCGGCCAAGCGCTATTCGGAGCAAGCCCGCAAGATGGTCGAGATGGGCCAAACCCAAACCCAAAACTCACAGCAAACCCCTAACCAAAGCCAAAATCCAAAGGACAAGCCATGAAGCTCTACACCGCACAACGCGCCCCCAGTCCTCGGCGGGTGCTGATGTTTTTGATGGAGAAAAACATCACGGGCATCGAGATGGTGTCGATGGATTTGAACGCGGGTGAGCACCGACAACCCGAATATTTGGCCAAAAGCCCAATGGCCAAAGTGCCCGCCTTGGAGCTGGACGATGGCCGGGTGATCACAGAAACCCGTGCCATTTGCACTTTGTTGGAGGGCCGTTACCCGGAGCCAAACCTGATGGGGGTGGACGGCGATGAGCGCGGTTTTATAGAGATGGCCGACCGTCGGGTGGAGTTGTATTTTTTGGGCGGGATTGCCAACGCGATTCGGCACGGGCACCCCGGTCTGGCCGCATTGGAAAAGCCGCAGTTCCCGGAGTTCGGGCGTTCGCAGGCAGAAAAGGTGCGCGATGTGGCCCGGTGGTTTGACCAGTGTCTGCAAAGCCAGCCTTGGATCGCAGGTGAGCGCTTCACCATTGCCGACATCACGGCTTTTTGTGCGTTGGAATTTGCGCGGGGCTTGATGAAGTTTGTGCCGGGTGACGAAGGCATGAGCGCCCTGCAAGCTTGGCGCGACCGAATGAATGAACGCCCAAGCGCCAGGGTTTAGAGATGGATGTCACCCCACTCTAATCTGTCACCCCGGACTTGATCCGGGGTCCATGCCAGTTCAACCATGGATGCCGGATCAGGTCCGGCATGACAAGCTTCAGCTGAACAAGCCGCCGTATTGCTTGCGCAAATCGGTTTTTTGTACTTTGCCAGTTCCGCCCACGGGCAGGGATTCCAAAAACACCACGTCGTCGGGCACCCACCATTTGGCAACTTTGGTGGCCAAGAAATCGAGGATCTCTTGTTTCTCCACGCTTTGCCCCGGCTTGCGCACGATGAACAGCAGGGGCCTTTCGTCCCACTTAGGGTGTTTGACGCCAATGACGGCGGCCATGGCCACCGCTGGGTGCCCAATGGCGGCGTTTTCCAAATCTATCGAGCTGATCCATTCACCGCCCGTCTTGATCACGTCTTTGGTGCGGTCGCGGATTTGCATGGTGCCCTGCGCGTCGATGGTGGCGATGTCTCCGGTGGGGAACCAGCCGTCGACCAAAGCCGTGTTCTCGGCCTTGAAGTAGCGTTCCACAATCCACTGGCCACGCACCATCAACTCGCCTTGCGAGCTGCCGTCGCGGGGCAGCGTGATGCCGTTTTCATCGACCACTTTGATCTCGATGCCCGACACAGCCCGGCCTTGTTTGGCCACGATGGCGTGTTGCTCAGATGCGGTTTTTTTGCGGTCAGCGGGGCTCAGGCTGCTCATGGTGGCTACGGCGGTGGTTTCGGTCATGCCCCAGCCGTGGCGCACCTCCACGCCATAGACGTCGACAAACTTGGCAATCAGGGCCATGGGCATGGCTGAGCCGCCCACGGCGGTGCGCTTCATGCTGCTGAAGCGCAGTTTGTTTTGTTCGACGTGCTGGATCAGGCCCATCCAGATGGTGGGCACGCCCGCACTGATGGTGACTTGTTCGGCCTCCATCAACTCGTACAAGCTGGGGCCATCGAGCTTGGGGCCGGGCAACACCAGTTTGCTGCCCGCCACCAAAGCGGCGTAGGGGATGCACCACGCGTTGATGTGAAACATGGGCACTACGGGCAAGATGGCTTCGAGCGTGGACAGGTTCAGCACATCGGGCATACAGCCCATGGTGGCGTTTAAAACGATGGCGCGGTGCGTGTACAAAACACCCTTGGGGTTGCCCGTGGTGCCCGAGGTGTAGCACAGGGCAGCGCCGGTGTTTTCGTCCAGTTCAGGCCAAACGAAAACCTTGCTTTGGGGGGCAATCAGGTCTTCGAAGTTGAGCACGTTGTTCACGCCTTCAATGACGGGGGTGTTGGCGGCATTGGCCAGGCAAACCCAGGCGCGCACTTTGGGGCAATGCGCGGCAATCCCCTTGACCAGCGGCGCAAAGGTGGCGTCGAACAGCACCACTTCGTCTTCGGCGTGGTTAATGACGTAAATCAGTTGCTGCGGGTGCAGGCGCGGGTTGCAGGTGTGCATGACCATGCCGCTGCCCGAGACCGCGTAATAAGCCTCAAGATGCCGGTGGTTGTTCCAGGCAATAGAGCCCACGGCGCTGCCCGCTTTCAGGCCCATCTGCGCAAGCGCGTTGGCCAGTTGGCGCGCGCGCTGCGCCACTTGGGCATAGGTGGTGCGGTGCAGCGGACCATGCGTCTCACGCGAGACCACTTCTTGCTCGCCAAACTGCGCCGCCGCGTGCTCCAGAATGCCCGAGATCAACAGGGGGCGCGACATCATGAGACCGGGTTTTGGGGTTGGCATGTTTGTGACTCCTTATGTAATGGGTTGAATTCTGAACGCATTATTCAATGCACTGGTGTTGAATGGGAGCAAGATCTTTTCCGCTATGCCGCATCTTCGTGGGAGCGAGCCCCTGCTCGCGAATGCTGGTTAACAGCCGCTTCAAGCATTCGGCCGCAGGGGCAGCCTCCCAAAAGCCTCCCACTAAACACCCATCAGACCAAGGCTGCATAAACCATGTCGCGGAATAATGGGCGGTAATAGTCGCGCTGATTCGGGGCTTGGATCATCAACATGGCGTACATATCAAGCGCGGGGTCCACAAAAAACGTGGTGCCTGCAATGCCGCCCCAGTAATACAAACCCACTGACCCCGGCACAGGGGCCATGCCCAAATGCGTGCGTACCGCAAAACCCAGACCAAAACCATGCCCCGGCGGCAGCAAAGTGCCATGCGACGGAAGGCTGCCCAAATGGTCGCTGGTCATGAAGTCCACCGTGTGCGCCCCCAACAGGCGCACGCCATTCAGCTCGCCCTTGTTGCGCAAACAATGCACAAAGCGGGCGTAATCCAAGGCAGTAGACATCAGGCCCCCGCCACCACTTTCCAGTGCGGGCACTTCGCGCGGCTCCAATACGGACATGCGCACACCGCCATCGGGGTCGTGTGCAAAAGGCTCGGCAATGCGATGGTGCTGTTCGGGCGGCACGGCAAAACCCGTGTCCACCATGCCCAGCGGCCCCAAAATTTCGGCTTGCAAAAAAGCCCCCAGCGTCTGCCCGCTGACCACCTCGACCAGCCTGGCCAATACATCGGTGGCGCGGCTATAAGCCCACACACTGCCGGGTTGAAACATCAAGTGCAACCCGGCCAGCGTTTGCGAAAACGTGTCGTTGTTGCGATCTCTGGAGGCAATTTGCACCTGGTCATATTGCTTCTGCACCGACGACTCACCCAAAAACTCATAAGTCAGGCCTGCCGTATGGCGCAGCAAGTCTTGCACCGTGGCCGCTTGCTTCACGGGCTCTAAGCCGTTGGGCGTGGCCACTTGTTGGTTCGCATATTCGGGCAACCAGCGGCTCACCGGATCGCTGAGCAACAACTGGCCCCGCTCCATGAGCATCATCACCGCCACCGACACCACGGGTTTGGTCATGGAATAAATGCGAAAAATGCTGTCGGTCTGCATAGGCGCGCCCGTGCCGGGGTCTTGCTGACCCACGGCCTCGAACAAGCCAATCTGCCCCCGCCGAGCGATCAAGGCCACCGCCCCCGGCAGCCGCCCAATAGCCACCTCGCGCCGCAAAACATCCATCAAGCTCTGCGTGCGCTCAGGGCAAAGGCCAACATCTGCAGGGCGGGCGTGGGGTAGAGGGGGGTGTGGAGTAAGGGGTTGGGGTTTTTGTGCGGTCATCGGTCAATCCTTCAGAGTGTGTTTTGTACACCAGCGGGGGGTGTGGGGGTATCACTTAAAGCAACTGCTGGCCAAGAGATCTAAATTTTGAAAATATTTAAATATTATTTTTCGTAAAAATTAAATATTTAAATATTCTTAATGATGTCAATAATGTGGATTCAAAACTGGACATCAGCCAATGAATCAAAAAATGATCAACGATAAGCGCAAACAACTTTGCCGGATCAAAAAAGTTGCTTTTGCAAGAACCAGGCCTCAAAACCCTTTCCGGAGTTGCTTTAAGTTATTTGTTTTACCCATTGCCAGGTGAAGATACCCATGCCAGATGGCGTCATCAAGCAGTGCAGACACTGTTTTGTGGACGAAGCAGGAGATCCGGTGTTGTTCGACGCACGAGGAAACGACATGCCCGGAAAAGAGGGCTGTTCAAAGTACTTTATGTTGGGAGTGCTTGAGGTGCCTGATCCGGTGTTATTAACGGCAGATCTTGAACGCTTGAGAGAGGAATTGTTGGCCGATCCTTATTTTCAGGGCGTCCCATCAATGCAGGTGGAGTAGAAAAAAACAGCCTGGGCTTTCCATGCAAAAGACGACATCCCTGAGGTTCGCAGAGAGGTTTTTCGTTTGCTGTTGATGCACAACGTGAAATTTTTCGCCGTAGTGCGGGACAAGAGGCGCGTGTTGGACCAAGTGCGGCAGCACAACTTGAGAGATGTGAATTACCGGTATCGTGAAAATGATCTTTACGACACCATGGTTTCGAGGCTCTTCAAGGATCGATTGCACCAAACAGCAGAGGTGAACGTTTGCTTTGCCTCCAGAGGAAAATCTGACCGCAGTAGGGCATTGGATTTAGCGCTGGACAAAGCGCATCAGCGCTTCAATGCTCAATGGAAGCGCAAGACCCAGACAGTCATATTGACCCGTGAGTCCTCGCCGGCGCGCGATGTGCCATTGCAAGCAGCAGACTATTTTCTATGGGCTCTTCAGCGCCAGTACGAGCGCAAAGAATCACGTTACCTTGACCTGGTGTGGCCCAAAGTTGCGCTTGTGCATGCTGTGGACGAGACCGAGACTGCGGCCTACGGTGTGTATTACACAAAGAAAAAGCCACTGACCAAGGACAGTGGCTAATGGGCGTCGGGGATATAGGTGTCAGATTAAACCTGAATCACACACGGCATGGAGCCGAATTTTGTCCCCGAACAGGTGCATTGTAGCGCGCATACCTTAGACGTCAACAGACTTACATCTGCCGATTTTGGGTGTCTAAACCTGTAAGGCGTTAATTAACATGCGACTACCGATGCTCACATTTCAGCGCCCGTGATCAAGAACAACTTAGTTGATCTATGGGCTTGCCCTGCCACCGACCTCAAGCAGCAGGTGCCGAAAAGCGTTCGCGCAGGTAGGCCACGATGGCGTCGGACTCTTGTAGCCAGCGGGTTTGGCCGTTGGCCTCGGTGATCTGGAGGCAGGGCACTTTGGTGGCGCCGCTGCCTTGCAGCAATGCGTCACGGTTTGCAAGGTTGTGCTGCGCGTCGCGTTTTTCAATGGGCAACGAAAGGCGGCGTATTTCTTGGCGCACCTTGATGCAAAACGGGCAGGTACTGAACTGGTACAGCGCCAGGCTTTGGCACTGCTGCTCTACGCTGGCTTGCACTTCTGGCGCGCGCTGAACGCCAGTGGGCTGGGTCAGGCGCTCTTTGAGGAGCATGAGCGGGCCCAGCACCAGGCGCAGGGTTCTGAAAAATGCACGGATCACGGTTTTCATAATGACTTTAAAAATTTCAAAAAAGTGTTGAACTAAGACAGGATTTTGGTGATGGGCGGTGCCGAAAAGTCCCTGATTAAAGGATTCGCGCCAGATAGTGGCCTGTAAAACTGGCTTCATTTTTCGCCAGTTTTTCGGGTGTGCCTTCGCCCAGCACGGTGCCGCCACCCGCGCCGCCTTCGGGGCCCATGTCGATCAGCCAGTCGGCTGTTTTGATCACGTCGAGGTTGTGCTCAATGATCACGATGGTGTTGCCCGCATCGCGCAGTTGGTGAAGCACCTTGAGCAACAGCGCAATGTCGGCAAAGTGCAGCCCGGTGGTGGGTTCGTCCAGGATGTAGAGCGTGCGGCCCGTGTCACGTTTGGACAGTTCCAGCGCCAGTTTTACGCGTTGCGCCTCGCCCCCCGAAAGGGTTGTGGCGCTTTGGCCCAAGCGGATGTAGGTCAGGCCCACATCGAGCAGGGTTTGCAGTTTGCGGGCAATGTTGGGCACGGCGCTGAAAAACGCGTGCGCGGTTTCAACTGTCATGTTCAAAATTTGCGCGATGTTCTGGCCTTTGTATTGCACTTCCAGGGTTTCGCGGTTGTAGCGCATGCCGTGGCAGACGTCGCAGGGCACGTACACGTCGGGCAAAAAGTGCATTTCTACTTTCACCATGCCATCGCCTTGGCAGGCTTCGCAGCGGCCCCCGGTCACGTTGAAACTGAAGCGACCTGGGCCGTAGCCGCGTTCTCGTGCGGCGGGCACTTCGGCCATCAGATCGCGGATGTGGGTGAACAGCCCGGTGTAGGTGGCCGGGTTGCTGCGTGGGGTGCGGCCAATGGGCGATTGGTCGACGTTGATGACTTTGTCAAAGTGCTCCAGCCCTTTGATTTCTTCGTGTGCCGCAGCTTCGTCGTGGGCGCGGTGAATCTGGTGTGCTGCGGCGGTGTACAGGGTGTCGTTGACCAGGGTGGATTTGCCCGAGCCCGAGACACCTGTGACGCAAGTGAGCAAGCCCACCGGAAATTTGACGTTCACGCTTTTAAGGTTGTTGCCGGTAGCGCCCACAATTTCGATGAAGTCTTTGCCGGGTTTATGGCGCTTGGGAATGGCAATTTTTTTGCGCCCGGACATGTATTGGCCTGTCACAGAGTCAGGGGCGGCCAGGATGTCGGCACAAGTGCCCTGCGCCATAACCCGCCCGCCATGTATGCCCGCACCCGGCCCCATGTCGATCACATGGTCGGCCACGCGGATCATGTCTTCGTCGTGCTCGACCACCAGCACGCTGTTGCCGATGTCGCGCAGGTGTTGCAGCGTGCCAATCAGGCGGTCGTTGTCACGTTGGTGCAGGCCGATGCTAGGTTCGTCCAGCACATACATCACCCCCGTCAGGCCCGAGCCGATTTGGCTGGCCAAGCGAATGCGTTGGGATTCTCCACCCGAAAGGCTGTCGGCGCTGCGATCCAGGCTGAGGTAGTTGAGCCCCACGTCGTTCAAAAACTTCAGGCGCAAGGCGATTTCGCGCACCACTTTGTCGGCAATTTCGGCTTTGGCCCCCTTCAATTTCAGGGTCTGAAAGTATTGCTGCGATTCGCCCAGTGTGATGTGACTGATGTCAAAAATGGCACGCGATTGAGCCCCTTCGCCAATGCGCACATGGCGCGCTTCGCGTCGCAGGCGCGTGCCCTTGCAGTCGGTACAGGCTTGGGTGTTGCGGTAGCGGCCTAAGTCTTCGCGGACGATTGACGAGTCGGTTTCGCGGTAGCGCCGCGTCATGTTGGGGATGATGCCCTCAAAGGGGTGCTTTTTGCTGACCTTTTTGCCCTGCGAAGCGCCGCTTTCCATGGTGTAGCTGAACTTGATTTCTTCCAGCCCCGATCCAAACAGCAAGACTTGCTGGGTGATGTCGGGCAAGCTTTCAAAGGGGGCTTCGATGTCGAATTGGTAGTGCTTGGCCAAGCTTTCGAGCATGCTGAAATAAAACCCGTTGCGACGGTCCCAGCCTTTGATGGCACCACTGGCCAAGCTGAGGCTTGGAAAGGCGACGACTCTGTCGGGGTCAAAAAACGCCATGTTACCAATGCCGTCACAGGTGGGGCAGGCCCCCATGGGCGAGTTGAAGGAGAACAGGCGCGGCTCCAATTCGCTGATTGAATAGTGGCAGACAGGGCAAGAAAATTTGGCGTTAAAAAGGTGCTCGGTGCCGGTGTCCATTTCCAGCGCCACAGCGCGGTGTTCGGCCAGTTGCAGCGCGGCTTCAAAGCTTTCGGCCAGGCGCTGGCGCAGTGCGTCGCGGGCTTTGGCATCGTCCTCAGCGCGAACCTTGATGCGGTCCACCACCACGTCGATGTTGTGTTTTTCAGTCTTCTTCAGCGTGGGCAGGTCTTCCACCTCAACCGTCTTGCCATTGATGCGAAAGCGCACATAACCCAGTGCCTGCATTTGCTCAAAAACTTTTTCAAACTCACCCTTTTTCTCGCGTGCAATCGGCGCAAGAATCATCAATTTGGTGTCTTCAGGCAAGGCCAGTACGGTGTCGACCATTTGGCTGACGGTTTGCGCTTGCAGCGGCAGTTCGTGATCGGGGCAATAGGGGGTTCCTGCACGCGCGTAAAGCAGTCGCAGGTAGTCATGAATTTCGGTCACGGTGCCCACGGTTGAGCGTGGGTTGTGACTGGTGGCTTTTTGTTCAATAGAGATGGCGGGCGACAAACCTTCGATCAGGTCCACATCGGGCTTGTCCATGAGCTGCAAAAACTGCCGGGCATAGGCCGAGAGGCTTTCCACATAACGCCGCTGGCCCTCGGCATAAAGGGTGTCAAACGCTAGGCTGGATTTGCCGGAGCCCGACAAGCCGGTGATGACCACCAGCTGGTTGCGCGGAATGTCGAGGTCGATGTTTTTCAGGTTGTGGGTGCGTGCCCCCCGAACACTGATGTGCGTTTGTCGCAGCGCAGTCGCCAAATACCGCGCTTGTTCGGGTTCGTCGGGCAAAAGAGGGGAGTCAACAAGTTTCACAGTGAGCGGCCAGGTCAGCAAAACCTTTGATTATCCCCGTTGGCTCCTTTTTTGGCACCTGCTGGGTCCAATCAGGGACAATGCCCCCTTTCCTGACTGACTTCTGCTGCTTTGCGTGACTCAAACCCCTGAAATTCCATCCGTGCCTTTGTCAGCCGCCATGACCCCCATGGAGCGGCGCGCCAGCACTTCGTTGTCCACTATTTTTGCCTTGCGCATGTTGGGTTTGTTTTTGGTCTTGCCAGTGTTTGCCCTAGAGGCACGCAAATACCCGGGGGGCGACGACCCGGTTTTGCTGGGTTTGGCCATGGGTATTTATGGTTTGACGCAAGGCTTGTTGCAATTGCCTTTTGGCATGGCTTCTGACCGTTTTGGTCGCAAACGCGTCATTGTGCTGGGTTTGATTATTTTTGCGTTCGGCAGTTTTTGGGCCGCCGCCGCCACCGATTTGACGGGTCTGTTGCTGGGGCGCAGTTTGCAGGGGGCGGGGGCCGTTTCTGCGGCTGTCACGGCCTTGCTGGCCGACTTGACCCGTGATGAAGTCCGCACCAAGGCCATGGCAATGATCGGGGCCAGTATCGGTCTGATGTTTGCCCTGTCTTTGGTGGTCGCCCCTGTGCTGGCCGCCATGATTGGTTTGACAGGGCTTTTCAGTTTGACCGGCGTTTTGGCCTTGCTGGGCATTGTGGTGGTGATCTGGGGGGCGCCCCCGGAACCTGCCCGTACCCTTGGCCCGGCCCGAGGCAGTTTGCGTGATGTTTTGCGGCAAGCGGATTTGATGCGGCTGAACGTGGGTGTTTTTGTCTTGCACGCCGTGCAGCTGGCCATGTGGGTGGCCATTCCTGCCTTGCTGGTGCAATCGGGTTTGCCTAAGGGCGATCATTGGCAGGTGTACTTGCCCGCTGTTTTGGGTTCCTTTGTCCTGATGGGGGGTGTCTTTGCTCTAGAGCGGCGGGGCCATCTTAAAAAGGCTTTTTTGAGCGCAATAGCCTTGATCGCTTTGGTTCAGGTGGGCTTGTTGGTGCAGTCGGTCGGGACCTCCACCGTGGTAGCTATGGCCATGCTTTTGTTTGCTTTCTTCTGCGGCTTTAATGTTTTGGAGGCCACCCAACCCAGTATGGCCTCGCGCATGGCACCCAGTCAGATTCGGGGGACAGCTTTAGGGGTGTACAACACCCTGCAATCTCTTGGTTTTTTTGTGGGGGGCTGGTTGGGCGGGTGGCTGGTTAAAAACTGGGGCAGCCCTGCTTTGTTTGCCTGTTGCGCTGTCGCTATGTTGTTTTGGTGGTTGGTGGCACTGCCCATGCAGACACCTGGTCGAACGACTGCTGTTCCATCGGCCTCATAAAGGGCCATAATTCCAGCTTCATCGAGGAGTTTCCATGGCATCAGTCAACAAAGTCATCATCGTCGGCAATTTGGGCCGCGATCCCGAAACCCGCTATCTGCCGTCTGGCGATGCTGTGAGCAACATCAATGTGGCCACCACCGACCGCTACAAAGACAAGGCAACCGGCGAAATGAAGGAGGCCACCGAGTGGCATCGCATCAGCTTTTTCGGTAAATTGGCAGAAATTGCCGGGCAATATCTCAAAAAAGGTTCACAAGTTTACGTAGAAGGCAGTTTGCGAACACGCAAATACACCGACAAAGACGGCATCGAGAAATTTGCCACTGAAATCCGTGGCGAGACCATGCAAATGTTGGGTGGCCGTCAAGGGATGGGTGGTCCTGCGGATGATGGCGGTGGGGGAGGCGGTTATGCCCCACGTCAGGCGGCTGCCGCAGCGCGCCCAGCAGACGCTCCTGCACAACGCCCCGCTGCAGCGCCCAAGCCCGCAGCCAGCAGTTTTGACGACATGGACGACGATATTCCGTTTTGAGATTTGTTGCGTCCTCAAAAAAAATCCAGCCTGTGCGCTGGATTTTTTTTGATCAAAATTGACGTTCTTTGAGTTGAGGCAAGCCTTGAGCAAATAACCAGGAAACTACCGCCCCGTTGGTTTGTTAACGTTCGGTCATAGATGAAGTGAAGGTTTTTACCAAAGGTTTAATCAGGTAATTCAACACTGTCATCTTGCCTGTTTCGATTTCCACTTGAGCGGTCATGCCCGGGGTAATCTGAATCGCTTTTCCCACCTTGGTTTTCAGGTGATTTTGCTCAATGCGCACATGGACACGGTAGTAAATGTGTTCGCCCGCACGGGTGTCTTCGGTCAATGCATCGGGGCTGACATAAATGACTTTGCCATCCAAAATGCCGTAGATTGAATAATCATATGCATCCAGCTTGACCGAAACCATATGACCCACGTCAATAAAGGCGAGGTCCTGTGGCTTGAGCTTGGTTTCAACAATCAACTCACTGTTGGTAGGCAGCAAGTCCATCACCACATCACCCGGACGAACACGACCACCTAATGTGGTGACGCGTACGTTGCGCACCAGGCCGTCGTTGGGCGCGTACATTTGCATGCGCTCCATGTTGGTGCTGCGTTCAATGAGCATTTGCTCTTGGGTTGTGAGCTCTTCTTCGGCCTTCGTCATCTCCGCCTGGGCATCCTGAAAGAACTTGTTTCGGCGGTTCGAAATGTTGCCTTTCAATTCAGACAATGTGCGCTTGAGTCGCAGAATTTCGGTAACCGCAATATCGCCAGAGGTCAGCAGGGGTTGGCTAAAGTTCAGCTCTTGTTGAACATTGCTGACCATGCTTTCTAGCGTGTCAATTTCTTCTTTAAGGCCTTGTTTGCGCCGTTGGTATAAATCGGTCTGGTTTTTGACAAATGGCGCATAAGTCACTGTATCAAAGCCAGAAAAGACGAGTGGGCGCTGAAAAACCTCGGCGCTTAAACGGGCCAATGTGGCCCGCAAAGCAGCGACTTTTCCTTTGCTGTCCTGGGTAGCTGCATTCAGTTGTGAAGCATCCAGTTGCATCAGCAATTGGCCTTTTTCAACGGCATCACCTTCGCGTACCAAAATCTCTTTGATCACGCCATCATTGGCTGCTTGAATAACTTGGGTGCGTGAAAGGGCAATGACTTGCCCTGTGCCCCGAGCTTTTTGCGGGATCTCTGCCCAGGAGGCCCACACCAATCCTGCAACCAACATGGCGGTAAGCAACATCAGCAATCGCTGCAACCCATCTTGGGGAACAAACAGTTTTAAAAATTGTAAGACCATGGCTAAATCCGCATTCAAGAAATTGATGAGGTGGTGGACACAGCCGCCGAGGGTTTCGCAGGGGCTGGTGTGTTTTCCGCTGCTTTGCGTGAATTCCGTAAGTGCTCAAGAACGGCATCGCGAGGCCCGTCAAGAACAATTCGTCCGCCTGCCATGACGACCAGGCGGCTGACCAGTGAAAGCACAGATGCTTTGTGGGTCACCAACACCATGGTTTGGGTGGGCGCTACAGAGCCAGCCAGTACATTCAAAGTTCTACGCTCGGTTTCATCGTCCATGCTGGAGGTCGGTTCGTCCAATAGCCAGACCGCAGGACGCGTAAGCAACAAACGTGTGAGACCGATCAGTTGACGTTGTCCCCCACTAACACCCCCGCCACCTTCTGCAATGGGCATATCCAGACCTTTGGGATGACTTGCGATAAATGCTGCCAAGCCCGTGGCTTGACTGGCTTCACGCACCGACTCTTCAGTGATGCCAACCAGTCCAGCAACAAGATTGTCTTTGAGGGTGCCTGCAAAGAGCTGAACTGACTGTGAAATCATGCCAACGTGCTGGCTGAGGTGCGAGCGTGAAATGTGTTGAATGTCGAGTTGATCAAACAGCACACGCCCATCATTAGGCTTATAAAGACCTGCTAGTAATTTGAGGAAAGTACTTTTTCCACTGCCAATACCGCCAATGATGCCAATTTTTTCTCCCGGCTTAACCTCCCATTTGGGCACTTGCAGACTTTGTGTCTGGCCAGGGTAAGCAAATACGATGTTCTCCAAAGAATAAGAGCCTTCGGCCGCAACCAATGGCAAAGGCGTCAGCGCATCGTGGTGATCGACTTGCAATTTAAATATGGCATCAATACCGGTAAGAGCCGATTTCGAGTTGGCCCATTGCGTGAGCAAGCCGGGCAACATGGTGACTGGCTGTAAGACACGGCCACTCAAAATAGAGCATGCGATCAAGCCACCAGCGGTGAGGTCGTTGGTGGTGGAGGCCACGTAGGCACCGGTTGCCACCAGCAATACATAACTCAACTGCTGCATGGTGGCAGCGTAATAAGTTGATGATTCGTTGATGTGGCGAACTTTCCGGTCTTCCTGCACGTTTTGTTGTGTCAGTGCATTCCAACGGTTCAAAAAGTGCCAGCGCAAACCTTGAGCTTTGATGGTTTCTGCGCCATCCACCGCTTCAACCAGCAAACCTAATTTCCGGTTGGAGGAGGCTTGTGATTCGCGTGTATGTTGTTCGGTTTTCTTCTTGAAAGTCATGCCCAGCATTAAGGCGACGATGAAAAAAGTGAAAGGAACTGCAGCCACAACAGGGCCGCCAATCAGAAAAATCAGCAGCAGAAAGACCAAAGCAAAAGGCGTATCAATCAGTAAATAGGTGGTTGCAGAATAGGCAAACCCACGAATCAATTCATAGCTTCGAAGTTGAGATGCCAAAGTGCCTACGCTTGCCGGGAATTGGTCCATTCGAACGCTCATCAAACGTTCAAATATCCGGTGTGAAAGCTCTACGTCGGCGCTTTGCACAACCCTATCCATCATCAATGAGCGCACAAATTTCAGCACCAGCTCAAAGATGATGCTCACGGAAACGCCGATTGTCAGAACGACCAGCGTTTCTATTCCTTTGGATGGAATGACGCGGTCATAAACTTGCATACTGTAAAGCGATGTGAGCAAGGCCAGCAAGTTGACCAGCAAAGATGCCAGTCCAAAATAAACCAATGGTTTTTTGTATTGCAGAAGCACTTGGGCAAATACAGCCAGTGCGCCAGTTTCCAGCTTTTCTCGCCAGCCGAGTGCCACAGAGCAAAACACCAAGTCGGTGGGGATGTCGGCCCACTCAACGCGGCCTTTAGGTGTTTCGACAATCCAAAGCCCTGACTGTGGCGATCTGCCGTGTATGAGGCATAAGCCGGAGTCCTTGCCGCATCCGAGCATGGGTAAGAGATGAACCTTGGGTGTTTTTGTCCAGGCGGCTTTGAGCAATCCAGTTTGCTTTAAAAACTGTGCGAGTGTGTCTTTGATATTTGAAGCATTGCTAGAAGCCGCGACAAGTGCTTCCCCCAATAATTGCGTTTCCGGTGGTGTCAAGGCTTGCAATCGCCCGTCGAGCAAACTCAACCTGCGATTGACCCATTGCGCGAGCATGGTCCAGTCAGGCTTCTCTAAAGAATCGGTCATGGAATTATTTGTCCGCCGAAGCGGAGCCTTCAAATCAGTTGGATGGGAAGCTGAACATCGGTAATGTGTTCGCTAGCAGATGAATGCGCCAGTCGGCAGCAAGGTAGGCAGCTTGAGCTTCGCTCTCTGAGGCTTGCAGCTGGTACAGCTCGCGTTGCAAGCCCAGTAAGTCTTGCCAACTTCGGCGCCCACCAGTGAATAAACGGATACCTGCGTCAGCCAATTCTTTTTGTAATTTGAGCTGACCTTGGATGGTCAATATTTTTTCCCAAGCCTGTGATCGGTCATGCCAGAGCCTTTGAACCTGTGTGGCCAGGGTCAAACTGCTCGAGTAGGCTTGCAGCTCGGCTGATTTTGCTCGGGCTAAGGCTTGCTCTTGTAGGGGCAATGCAGTCAATCCTGCACCCATGGAGAACTGCGAGTTCAAATAAACACGACTTCCTGGTGCCAATGAGCCAAGATATGAACCGTATTGTTTTTCTACGCGGAAGCTGATGGTGGGAAGTGCCCCAGCGTTTGATTTTTTCAGTTCTGCTTGAGCCAAATCAATTTGCCAGCCCGCCAGATTCATGCTTGGGTGTGTGTCAAGTACCCGTTCAATTAAGTCATCGATGTTGGTATAGGGCGTCTTGGGCCAATAGACCAACGGATGAAAAGTAGGATTCATGTTTTGACGTCCAAACGTCACCATGTCTGCCAAAGCCTGATCACGTTGCTTGTAGGCTTGCTGGTTTTCGTCTTGCATTCGCTGCCATTGCAGGTTTGCTTGGGCTAAATCCAGATTGGCAGAAACACCTGCTTCAGCTCTTCGTGCCAGCATTTGACGAAGCTTATCCATTTGTTCCAATGATTCTTTGTAGCTTTCAATGCGCATTGAATGGAACCACCAGGTTCGGTACAAATCAATAAATTGCATGACCAATTCACGGCCAGTGATTTCAAGATCTGATTCAGAAATCCGATTGCGCAACTCCGCGATTTCAAGGTCTGCGGTCAGCTGTCCCCCTGTGAATACCGGGTAAGAGACGCGTGCAGTGGTGGCGTTTTTGCGACCAAAGCTGTCTTCTGGCCCGACATCGTTGGTGATGGAAGGTGTCGGCCAGAACTGTCGTTGTGCAACGGTAACCCCAGCAAGGGTGGCATTCCTATCGGAGCGTTTGGCTTTGAGGTTGGGATGGTTCTCCCAAACTGTCAGTAACAAAGCTGGTAACTCATCAACTCCCTGTGCCGACAAGATAAGCGGGGCACTTAAAACTATCGGAACCAATATTTTTCTAATACGCAAATAGCACAGTTTTAGCATGTCTTCGATGCTATGCGCTTAGCCCTATGTTTTGTAATAACAAGTATTCTCTAGTTAATTTAATGAAATTTATATATTTCTATGAATGCTAATATTGAACTAATTTTTCTATATACATAGTCATGAGCCAAACCAATTTAATTTTCAGCGCGATTCCTGTTTACGAAAAACAAGTAATGAGTAAGAGTGAATCCGTGAAAAGGGGTAACTCAAATAAAACAGGGGCCAAGATTACGGTTATAGACTTTTCGCTGGTATCCGAAAATGTCTCTGTAATTTATGCGGAAAAGGGCTTTAGCTATAGCCTGACAGATGCCATTACTGGCAATGTGATTGCGCCCAAAAAAATTCAACGTGTCAAATTGAAATTGTTGATCACCTTGAAAGATGGTCATTTAGTAGAAATAGAGGATTTTTTTACATCATCCAGTTTGGATGGCAGTATTACTTTGAATACAGATTCGGAGTTTGTCTTCGCTTCCGGGCTTGTTGATACACCTTATTGGTCGCTTGATTTCTCATCCAACTTGACAAATTGGAAGCTCGAAGAAAGCCAGGATCTCTGGTTCGATGATGGGCCTGCCAGCCTTCCTCAATGGTTGAACCCTGCTGTTCAATCAGCTTCTGCATTGGCTGTCCCGTTAGCACCCCTGACACTTATTGATGCATTGGCGGTGTCTTTAATTGGTGGTGGCGGCGCATATCAAGTGTCGAATAATAATATTGACGCAAATTCGAAGCCGGTTTTTGTAAATAAACCAGCGCAAAGCCGCTCATTAGAAGTTGGCGTTTTTGCAGGCCCCGTATTACCAATCAACGGTCTGAAAATCACGCTTTTTGACGCTTTAGGAAATGTGCTTGTCGCCGAGCAAGTATTTTTAGCCAAAGCAAACGGGAAAATGACCATACTCGTTCCTGGTGAATACGCTGGCCTGATATTGCTAAAGATTACCGATACCAGTGGGCAGACCGATTATGTAGATGAGCGATCAAAAAACCCCATCGATTTGGCAATTGATTTGCGTGCTGCATTTGAATTCAAAGCGACCGAAGTCACCTTGGATGTTACGGTCTCTCCTCTGTCAGAAGAGGCAACTCGTAAAATTTTGAATGATCAAGGCGGCGACGCAGGGGCGTCGCCATCAACACTTGCAAATGTTTCCAAGCAGGCGGTGGTCGATATCAATATATTGACTGCGGCCAAATATGGGTTAATCGGATCTGCGGAAACACAAACCGTGGTGACCACGGTGGATGCCCAGGGTAAAGCGCAGGCAGGTAATGCTGCCGGCGTTGTATTGGCTGTGATTTCTGGATTAGGTGGTAATTCAAAAGGCATTGATAGCGTATTAAATGATTTATCTCAACCTACGGATACTCCCAAAATATTTACGCAGCTTTTGATTGAGGGTGCGCTGGCTTCAGGAACCCAGGTTTTTGAAGAGTTGAAAAAAAATAACTCAGCAGTCTCAGACTTGGTAAGTCTGAATTTTGTAGAGGCGCTGAACCCCAATGCTGTGGGTAACTTAAGCCCCGAAACTTTGTCGAATTTAACTAATTCACAAATTTCATCGTTTACGCCCTCGCAGGCCGCAAAAATAACAGCAGCTCAAGTTGAAGCATTGAGCGGCAACCAAATTGCATCAATTTCACCGGCATCTGTTAGCACCATCAGCACAGTCGTTTTGCAAAGTTTGAGCAGCGATCAAGTGATTGCGCTCAAGCCAGAGCAGTCGGCGCAACTGACTTCGGCGCAAGTAGTTGTTTTGAGTCCAGTCCAAATAGAGTCACTTGCCCCCAGCACACTGGCAGGCTTAAGTAGCAAAGCATTACAAAGCTTGGACGCAACTAAATCGGGCGTTTTGTCAGTCGCTCAACTGAGTGCATTGGACCCCACGCAGTTATCTCAATTGAGCACGGGGGCCTTGGCGGGTCTGAGCGTGGAGGCGCTGGGCAGTCTGGACGCAGCGCAGATTGCGGCTCTGAGCCCTGCCCAACTGGAGGCATTGACGCCTGCGCAAACGGCCTCCTTGCCTGTAAGCGTGCTGGCCCAACTGAGCCCGGCCCAGTTGGCGGTGATCACCC
>Ga0315903_10004655_pt1 | contig 18240 bp, 22 predicted proteins | sample LakEriMetagenome_7_FD_203524 | JGI IMG/M metagenome (GOLD analysis project Ga0315903, IMG submission 203524) | Freshwater fungal communities from buoy surface, Lake Erie, Ohio, United States - Buoy 2 MA119 | ecosystem: Environmental > Aquatic > Freshwater > Lake | place: USA: Lake Erie, Ohio...
CGGAGTTCCCCAACGCCGCCGTAGAATCTTCATTGTTGGAAGTTCTCGAGAAGACATCAAATCCCCGATACTTCTTGAGCAGTAAGGCTTGCGAAGGGATCCTTCGTAGAGCCAACCGTAGGGGCAAAGTACTACCGAAAGCGTTGCATGATGCATTGGTTTATCAAAGCCAGCAGAGCCAAGAGTAAAGATGATTATGAAACATGGAACGAAGGAGGGGTGGTGCCAACCTTGAACGCATTTGAAAACAACGGTGATGTTCGTGCCACAGTTTTGATTGCAACCAATGAGACTGTTGGTACATTGCAAGCACGAGACTACAAAGGGGTGGGCAATCAGTATGTCGAGGAAGACAAACTCATCATCTTCCATCCTCATCGATCTGATGGGGTTCGTATCCAAGGTGACACCATCAACACACTTACTGGATACATGGGAACAGGAGGACTGAACACACCTATGGTTACTGCCATACAGAACACAGTCATTGGAAGATCAGAGAATGCTGGGCCCAATGGTCGAGGTCATACCGATGAGGGAGACCCGATGTTTACCATCGACACCACATCACCACACGCCATAGTCATACGAGAGCGTGAGGGCAAACCCGGTGGTGGCAAGGGTGCAATGTTCTCTGATAAATCATTCACCCTCAAGGGTGTCAATGATCAGACAATCTTCGAGTCAACCATCAGAAGACTGTTGCCATTGGAGTGTGAAAGATTGCAAGGGTTTCCAGATAACTGGACAGAAGACCAGTCTGATTCCCAGCGATACAAACAGATGGGTAATGCAGTCACCGTGAATGTAGCCAAGTGGATTGGCGACAGAATCGTGGACTCCTATGGCCGCTGATGTTGACCTACTCAAAGCTGTGATTAGACATTACGGTGGAGAAGTAAGAGATGGATATTCGAGAGCAGTAAGGTGTTGCTTTCACGATGACTCACGGAGATCTGCCGTGATGTCTACTGATGGAGAGAAGGCTGGGTTGTATTTCTGCCACACCTGTGGCATAGGTGGAGATGCATACTCACTACTGATGTGGAGAGAAGGGATAGATTTTCGTGTTGCTTTCGATAGAGCGTCTGACATTGCTAAACGATCTGGCATCGACTTATCACAAAAGGATAAGCGAAGAGACGGTGGACTACTTACAGGGTCGAGGGTTCGGCAAAGAACTGGCAGAGGCCCATCTGCTGGGAACCGTACCAGTCGATTGTGACCCGAGCCATGTGCAGTTCATCGGCTGGTTGTCGATCCCATACAGAGTTGTCAATGGGGTGGCAGGATTCAAGTTCCGAAGGGTCGATGGATCTCCGGGCCCTAAGTACATGGCTCCAATGCATCAGCCAGCCCGACTCTTCAATGCAGTCGATCTTCAGAAACCTTCAGATGTTGTTGCAATCTGCGAGGGAGAACTCGATGCAGTTATTGCCAGCCAACTGTTGCCTTCAGTTGGAGTACCGGGTGTCAAGGCTTGGAGACCACACTTCAATCGACTCTTCCAAGGATATAAACGAGTTCTTATCCTTGCAGATAATGACGAGGGAAAGAAGGATGGTAGCAATCCGGGTATGGAACTCGCCGAGAAAGTATTACAAGAAGTAGAACACGCTGAACTGATACCATTACCTCAAGGTTCTGATGTCAACTCAGTAGTAATAGATGAAGGATTAGAAGGTCTGAGAAAGAGGTTAGGACTAGATGAGTAACAATGGAGACTCAGGATACAATCGAAAGTTTGAAAAGCTTGTTGGAAAAGCATGGCCTGATAGTGGTAAAAGTAGAGAACCTATCTTCGGGCCTACAGATGACAGTCCAAGTTCCCAAGACCCGGCAATGAATGACTTCGTTGCTGATGTCTGGGATATCATCGATGAACTTGGCAACTTACTGATAAGCAAGCAAAGGGATTACGGCCCCGGCAATATCAACAATGCATTCGGTGGCCCAATGAATGGGTTACTTGTCCGTATGGGTGACAAGTTTGAACGACTCAAGAACCTGTTTATCTTTGGCAATGGTAAGCCACAGCATGAATCAATCGAAGATTCATTCAAGGATCTAGCCAACTATGCAATCATCGCAATGATGGTGCAGCGTGGAAAGTGGCCTAAGAACAAACTATGAAGAAGCTCCTCTTTTTTTTGGTTCCGATTCTTGTAATTACATCGTTGTATTTCCTCATTAGGTTCATCATCGATGCAATCATAGAGATGGATGGAGTCGGAGGTCTTGACCTCGATGAGTGATCGAGCCAAAGAACACCTCAATGACCTTATCAACATAGCCTCATCAACCATCTACCGAAGGTTCGTTGGGTATGTGGAATACAAAGACTTGGTTCAAGAACTAAATGTCTATGTATTGCAAAGACCTAAACTTGAGGAAGATCTTGATGAGTCTTATCAGGTATCCAAAGATGAAACTAAATGGGTGGCTAGGAAAATCATGGCAAGGTTCCGCCGCCACATTGAAAAGTATTCTCGTAAAGAGAAGTCGGTTCGTGTTGGTTACTCGACTGGTGATGAGTTCTTCTACGACACAGTAACCATTGCATCTATCTTGCCAGTTGCATTGCAGTTCGATGTACAAGGTGTGACATTGATCGACAAGGTAGATGATGGACAACCACGCAGATCACCGGCACCTAATGAAGGTGGCAACCTTCTTGCCATGGCAATAGATGTGAAGTCTGCTCTTGAACTTCTTGATAAAGATGAACAGTACATAATCAACCTAAGATACGGAGCTTCCCCCATGACCCTATCTGATATTGGAAAAGAACTAGGTCTGTCTGATTCGACAGTAGATCGGAGGGTTCAAAGAATCCTTCGGAAGATTATCGATCATCTTGGAGGCCCAACTCCATGGGCGTAAAGATAGTCTTAGAAAGATATGAAGTGGTACTGGCTGTGAATACAGCAGTCGAAAGATATGTATCCACTATGAAGAACCAACAGATGCGTGGACTACAAGACATGGATCCGTGGCAACGAATCCTCCTCGATGTGGATGGATGTGGTGCAGAGATTGCCGTTGCTAAATACCTTGGCGTTTATTGGGGTGGTGCATTCGGTCAGGGCGGCGTAGACATAGAGCCAAACATAGATGTGAAGTACACAAAGCATGAGCAAGGAAGACTATTAGTTAGACCCGATGCAAAGGATGACATCAAGTTCGTATTAGTTCGTGGTGGTATGCCGAACTATGAACTAATCGGATGGATTATGGGAGCAGAAGCAAAGAAACCAGAGTGGTTAGACAAACCTGACTGGCGAAGACCTGAGATTTATTGTGTACCTGAAGATAAGTTACGAAAGTTTAGAGGTTACTATGGCTAGGTATGATTACCAATGCCCGGGTTGTGGCAATGTGGTTGAGATAATCAGAGGGTTCAACGATCCAGAGTCAGAGTATGAATGCCCAACAGATAACTGCAACACGATGTTAGTTCGAAAGTATTCTGCTACCCCGACCATCTTCAAAGCTCAAGGTTTCTACTCTACGGATAACTTCAGAAAATGAAGAACCCCCTCCGAAGAGGGGGCCTTCGCCTAGAGTGGAGGATCAGATCCACTATGACCAGTCTAATGTCGCTGTCGGCATTGTCAACTCAGCGACCATACTCTTCCTTCAAATACTTTCCACAATAGGGCCAAGGCTTCGATCCCCTATCGGCATAGATGTGAAGGGCTACATGGAACTGCTCAAGTAGCGTGGCTTTCTTTGGTGGTGTGCCGCTGGAGCCACCATGAGCAACCCATGTCCGGGGATATTCGATTTGAAAGTAGCCTTGAAACTGCTTCTTGGATCCGGCTACTGCATTCGATCTGCCGCTACTCTCACACATGGCGAGCTTCTGCCATGCTGGCGGCAGATGATCGAAGTCCATGTCCTCGAAGTGCAGAATGACCGGGATATCCTGCACGATAGTCGAGCTTTTTGTTTCAGCTTTAGGTGGAACAGACTTGAGTGGGGGCGATAGAAGTACCGCCCCCATCAAGATTCCACCGATGATAAGTCGGTGCATCTATCTTTCTCCTCCCAATGTGATTGCCCCAAGCCATACCAGCAAAGGGATCACCATTAGTATCGGTGAATCCTCACTCATTCCGAGTGGGAAAGTGAAGAAGGACAGGAAGAAAAGCACATAACCCACTACCCCTCCTTCATCTCTAGTTCAATGTTGGATATCTCAAACTCTGAGTCATCCCATTGACCATCTTCTTGTTCGACCCACGGCTCATCGAGTTGGAGTCGAAGGGTGTTGTGAATATCTTCGAACTCTTTCTCTGTGAGAGGTCTGTTTGTTTCAAACGAACCTGTGATTGTGTACCTCATGCCTGACCCTCATCTTTCCATTTGGTTGTGTCTATAACTCTGATGGTTTCTTCGGACAACTTTATAGATTGGCGGTCAGTAATCCACCATTCCAATCCATCGAGTCGCCGAGATAGTTCTCCTACACCAAGAGGATTATCATCGCTTGAATAGATGGAGACGATGATTCTCTTCAGCTCGGTGCTGCCGGTTGCTCTTCGATCCGTGGCAATGCAGTTGCATTGGTCAATCGGAACGAGGTGGTCTCCACACATGGTCATGCTTCCTCCTTCAATCCTGTGTAGATAACAACTTGACCATCGTTATCGAGTTCATAACCAAGTCGGTCACAAAGTTCTTGTGCCAGTTCTTGGTTCGAATAATCCGCAAGAGTCTTCATGCCGACACCTCCTCAATGACTATCGAATCTTGAACTTCGCCACCGACCACCCTTGGTTCGGCATCGAAGTGACCAGCATGGAAGATTTCCATGGCTTGGTCTCGGTCTTCTGCCTCCAGCTCGAGGTCGTACCAGCGTTCATACACATACTTCACTTTGAACTTAGGCATTTGCCACCTGCTTCACGCAGTCATGGCAGATGGGAGATTCGAATCGGTAATCGAACCCATCATCATCGAAGTTCTTGGTGCAGATAACGCAGTAAGTTCTTTCATCTATTGGATTCCACTTCTTCAATGGGGTCATGTGTTCGAGCCATCGGCGAATGGATCCCCTCAACATCGAGAGGTCGCTATCTCCGTACCCCTCATCATCAAGCAAGGTGAGGGTGTGAACGAGGGTCTTTGCTTGACCCTTTGCGATTCTTTCCAATCTAGTTTGATTCATTACTCACCCTCCGAAACTGTGATGGTGATGTCCTCATCCATTGACCAAGGAACTTCGGTCAAGATGTGTCCGATTCGGTTGATGAAATAGATTCCATTATGAATCCATTCACCTTTACCTTCGCAGGTATTTGTCCATCGAGTTGCTGGGTCTGAGTTCTTGAACTGCTCCTCATCTCCATCGAAGTAAATGATGTCGCCATGTTCATCACGAACCGGCTTGTACTTCTCGACCCACTCTTCCCAAGTATGATCGAGAATCGTTGCTTCGAGCTTTGGTCTCATTACTTACCCTCCCCGAAGTAGCACTCAATCATTGTTCCCCAGCAGTAGTGGTCTTCAACCCACCAAATGTGGCTAGTGATGTAATAAACGGCAACGAATCCAAGCAGTATCGCAACTGCACGAACTCGCTTACCTCTCTTCGTTAGTTTCATTTCTGTTCCTTTTCTCTAGGTGGTCTGTCTCTTCAGGTGGGGTAGACCAGTTCCCCACGACCTCCCCGAAGGGAGGTTTCGACTATTCCTCCTTACATTCACAGAGTGGTTCATCATCCATCCACTCTTGACCGCATTCTTTGCAACTGCATTGGTGGTCTCGAGGTTGACCCTCGATGTTCCCACAGATTTGGCAGAGTTCGATGAGGGTACTCACGATGCTTGGTTCCAATCGCAGTTCTTGCAGTAGTGCCACTCGGCTTCCCAATCAGAGACCCTTGCTTGGCAATCTGGAATCGCCACTCTCTTCCCATCCTTGACCACATACGAGATGCATTGCTTTTGGATGGAACCATCCGAGAAGAACATCATGTCGAACCATTGGTCACCAACCTTGATGTTCTTTCGGTCGGTCATCTTGACCCGATTCGGTTGGCAGATGTCCATGTGCTTTTCATAATCTGCATTCGTGGAAGTTTCGTTCCAGCAAGTTGAGCAGATGTAAGTGATGCCAGCAGTTTTCATTTTCCAATCCTCCAAAGATTCTTCTTGGTTAGTTCCACGAGAAGTGGGATTGCTTCTCCTTGTGCATCGTATGGAGTGAGGTCTACCCATTCCTCCATGCCATCCTCGACATCGGGTTCAAACCCGATTGCATCGGTGGTCAATGTAAGTGCCTTCTTCTTATCTGCTGAGTACACATAGACGACCATGCAGAACCCACCAGTTTGTTCGATGTTGCACTCGATGCCAGCATCTTGAAGTGCCAATGCCAGTTCATTCGAACCATCGGATTCACAAACCGAGGAGACTCGGCATTGGTAGCAACCGCCGTGTTCGATGCGTAGGAAGTTGTTGTTCATATCTCGGACTTCGTAATCCACCATGTGTGGGTGACCAGTAAATCCTGCACAAGGTTTGGCATCTTCATGCCACCTTTTTTCTTGTAGCTCGAGTTTCATTTATGCACCCTTCTTCGATCCGTGGAGCAATCGGTCTTCGTAAGCGGTGAGCAGTTGGTCTACTCCATCCTGAACATCCCCGAACTCGGCGATGAAATCGCTCTCCTCGGTGGACTGTATGAATCGGATGTCGTAGCAGAGGGAGTCGCCGTCATGGCTGGACTCTCCGATTTCCTTCTCTCCTTTGTAGATGTGGAGAGTGTGTCCAATCATTCCTCGAGAGTTCTCGAAGAGTCGGACTTTCTTTACTTGGTACATCTTGACCCTTTCTCTAGTGGCTTGGCTTCATCAGTTGGGGAGTAGCCATCTACCCCAAGACCCCCGAAGGGGTTTCGCCTAGTTGTTGGCTTCCTCCAGTTCTTGGCGGTCGGTGTATGCCTTCACTTGATAGAGGACTTCTTGGGGATCTTTTTCGGTCTGTTCTGCAATCTGTTCGACAAGATAAAGAAGTGATTCAGTCTCCCCGAACTTCTCGAAGATTTGAGAAGCCAATCGGTGAACAAGATTCCACGAGTTCACTTCGTTTTCTTCTTCGAAGTAGTGAAAGACATTTGAATCATCGAAGGAGAAGCAGTCGCAATCTTCTTCATGTTTTCCGCAGTTCTCTCCATTGTCGAAGAACTCGGAATATCTCTCTTCTGCTTCTTCGATTGAATCGGCTTCGATGTCGAGAGATTGGCAAACGATGAAAGCGGTCAAAGTCGCCACGATTAGGCACTCACTTTTTCAAGAGATGCAACACTTCGGCGAACATAGTTTTGATGCTTCGAAGTAGTAGGTGAGAACTTCTGAGAAGTCACATACCAACCCTCGGCAGAATGCCAAGCGATTGGGGTTCGGTAAGACATCACCACATAGTCAATCGAATCACGAACCGATTCGTATTTCTCAATCTCTTCAGGGTTTAGCCATCCGTAGGTGTTGCTTCTTCCTTCGTGTCCAGTCAATGCAGAAGCGAAGAAGTCCTCACGATTGGCGATTGCTTCGATGGCTTGCTTTTGGTTCATGCTTTTCATGTTTCTGATTCCTTTTTCTCTAGGTCTCGAGGATTCCCTCGAGGGTTCCATTCTCCCATTTTTCGGGTCAGATTGGAAGCATTTCGAGGGTTCGAGTTCCACAGCTCGAGCCACAGCTCGAGGGGTTCAAGCGTGAAAACTGCCCCCGATTGGGTCTCCAAGCGTGGGAAGTCTTAGCGATCCGTGAGGGGGTCTTTCTCGATCTTGGAGGGTTCGGTCTGCCCAATGGGTCAAGGAGTCCAGAGTCTGCCCCTGCCCTGACCCCCTGCCCCCCCTGCCAAGTACTGGAGACCCTAGGCGGTCTCTTAGTTGGGGAACTTTGGAGATGCCCTAGTTCGGGAGGGTCTGCCCTGTCTGTGAGTCGGTACAAAATGCCCCCAAACTGGTCGCCGATAATATGCATTATGTAAACTAGCTGGCTCGACACACGCCCGGCAGATTGACCCGAGTGCTTTATACGGCGGTGGAGCCTATGTATATGTACCCAGAAAGATTTTTTTGATAGGATCGGAGCTAACAAAAGTGCTGGTCAGACAGCATATTTAGCTACATTGGGCTACCTGTGATACAAATCACACCCTTTAGGGTGGGATAAACTGCCTTTATCCCGGCTTATACATAGTAGGGAGGATAATTACCGACTAGGTAATTAGACGACCTACCCGGCCCTAGGGGGCCGGAGGGAGCTTTCAGCGACTGGAGGCCCCCAAACAAACTCCTAGTGAGTTTGGACAGGTCTATCATTTTGACTATCCACAGGTTTATCCACAGACCGTGGATCCAATGAGAATGACACTAGGAATCCAATGACAAAACGGCAAGAAGAAGCCGCCAAGACTAAAGCGAAGGTACTTGGCTACATCACCCAAGGCTATACAGTCGAAGAGGCGATGAGAGCTGTCGGCAAATCGGTCAAACTCTGGGAGTACTACCGATCCACCGATAAAGAGTTCAAAGAGAACGCTGACAAGATTAGAGCTGCCCGAGTTACTAAAGGTCGCATCCAATCCGAAGAATCTCTGTCGTTACCATTTCGTGATTTCCGCAAAGAGTATTTAGAGGCTGAGACCTTTCCGCATCAGATGAACATCATCGATCTATTGGAAGGTCGAGACCCAGCATGGGTTCATCCATCGATGCAGTACGAAAAGGGTCGCCCCCAGTATGTGCTGGTGAATGTGCCACCTGAACACGCAAAATCGATGACCACATCCATCGACTACCCGGTGTACCGGATCTGTATGGATCCCAATGTTCGAATCATGATTGTTTCGAAAAGCCAGCAGAAGGCTACCGAGTTCATTTACGCCATCAAGCAAAGACTTACCCACCCCGGCTGGCAAAAGCTACAACTCGCTTACGCCGCAGGTTCTGGCTTCAAGTCCAAGTCTGCTACATGGCAAGCAACACAAGTTTACCTCGGAGACGAACTTCGTGACTCCGACCAGAAAGACCCTACCCTTCAGGCTATCGGTATTGGTGGTCAGGTCTACGGTGCGAGAGCCGACCTGATTATTCTCGATGACTGCGTGACAATGAGCAACTCACACGAATACGAGAAGCAGATTCGTTGGATCCAGCAGGAAGTCCTAACTCGTCTTGGGCCTACTGGAAAACTTTTAGTTTTAGGAACCCGAGTGGATTCCATCGACCTGTATAGAGAACTCCGTAATGGGGAACGCTATCCCACAGGTCAATCTCCGTGGACATACCTTGCCATGCCGGCGGTACTTGAGTTCGGTGAAAGCCCGAACGACTGGAAAACCTTATGGCCTAAATCCGACCGCCCATGGCAAGGATCCGAGGAAGAACCAGACGAAGAAGGTTTATACCCTCGTTGGGATGGACACCACCTATCGATGCGTAGGTCTGCCCTCGATCCGAAAACTTGGTCGATGGTTTACCAGCAAGCAGATGTTGATGAAGACTCGACTTTCAATGTCGCTTGTGTTAAAGGTTCAATCGACCGCATGAGAATGATTGGCCCTATCGTGCCGGGCAATCCCGGACACCCAGAAGAGTCAGAAGGTCTCACCGTAGTTGCAGGGCTTGACCCAGCGATTGTTGGTGATACGGCAGCCGTAGTAATGGCGATTGATCGCCGCCGCAAAAAGCGTTATGTCCTTGATGCAGCAACTATTACTCGGCCCTCGCCACAAGCAATCCGTGATCTCATCACAACATTTACAGACAAGTACAAGCCATCTGAATGGATGGTTGAGCGTAACGCTTTTCAGGGCTACCTGACACAAGATGAGAATCTACGGATGTGGTTAGCCAACCGTGGAGTGATGCTCCGGGAACATACAACATCTCGCAATAAGTGGGATGTCGGCTTCGGTGTGGCAGCTATGTCTACCCTCTTTGGATCTGCCGATTCACAGGGTAAACATCGCAGAGACAACCTGATCCATCTTCCGTCAGATAGACATGAAGGAATCAGATTACTAATCGATCAACTTGTCACTTGGTCGCCAGAGACAAAGAACAAAACCGACTTGGTTATGGCTCTTTGGTTCTGCGAGATCCGAGCCAGAGAAATCTGCCAGTTCGGTGACTATGGTGGAAAGTTTATGAAGAATGAGTTTTTGACTAGAGCAGATCAGAATCGTCAGATGGTTGTAAACCTTGACGAATATGCCGCTAGTCGGAGAATCGGTTAAAGGAGATTAAATGCTTACTCCACAGGAAGTAGCAGCAAAGGTCACACGGCTTAAGAACCGTAACATGGATCGTGACCGCCGTATGGCTGATGTGCTTGCTGTACGCCAAGGCAGAATGCAGGATGTCTTCTTCGGTCAATTCTCTGATGAGTATCCGAAGCCACTCATCGCAAACATGATTGATATCGCAGCTCGTGACCTCGCAGAAGTTACGGCTCCTCTTCCATCAATCAACTGCTCTTCATCCAACATGGCATCCGATGCTGCTCGTAAGAAAGCAGATATCCGTACACGCATCGCTAACCATTACGCCAACAAATCAGATCTTCAACTCCAGATGTATGCAGGTGCAGACTGGTATTACACCTATGGATTCTGTGCAGGTATTGTCGATATTGACTTTGATACCAACAATCCACGCATTAGATTGCTCGATCCATTCGGTCTTTACTACGATAAGGATCGTTTCGGCAACATAACCTGCGTATCTCGTACCCTTGTCATGGATACAGAGACCGTTATCTACCAGTATCCAGAGCATACAAACAAGATTCGCCAGAAGTATCGTGGTCAAAGTGCCATGATTACCGTGATGCACTATCACGATAAGTATCAGGACATGATCTTTATTCCTGATCTTGACAACCTAGTATTGACAAATACCCCGAATGTCATCGGTAAAGTACTTGTAGACATTGCAGAACGCCCAACTGTCGATGGACAGACTCGTGGACAGTTCGATGATGTGCTTCCTGTACAGATGGCTAAGGCTCGTTTTGCACTTCTACAACTCGAAGCAGCCAAGAAGTCAGTAGAAGCACCGATTGCTATCCCACCAGATGTCCAAGAGTTTGCTCTTGGCCCTGATGCATTGCTTCGTTCTAACACTCCTGAAAGAATCCGCCGAGTTCCTATCGAACTTCCGGGTGGAGTATTTGCAGAATCATCAAGCCTTGAACGAGAACTCCGTATGGGATCTCGTTATCCAGAAGGTCGTACAGGGCAGATCGATGCATCTATCGTTACTGGTCGTGGTGTACAGGCTCTTATGGGTGGATTTGATTCACAAGTTAAGGCTGCACAGGCAGTATTTGCTAGATTCCTAATCAATCTCATCGGTATTGCATTCGAAGTTGATGAGAAAGTCTTTGGAAACGAACGCAAGATGATCCGTGGTACAGATGACGGAACACCTTACGAACTTACCTACACACCATCTCGTGACATCAAGGGTGATTACACCGTAGATGTTCAGTATGGTCTCATGGCTGGACTCGATCCTAATCGTGCAGCCATCTTCGGCTTACAACTTCGTGGCGACAAACTTATCAGTCGTGACTTCTTACGCCGTAACCTTCCATTCTCAATCAATGTAACTCAAGAAGAGCAACGCATTGATATCGAAGATCTCCGTGACTCATTACGCAACGCCGTATCGCAATATGCAACGGCTATTCCAATGCTTGCAACCCAAGGTGGCGATCCAACAGAAGCTGTCAAGCGTATTGCTGACATCATCAACGGTCGTCAAAAGGGTGAAACTTTGGAGCAAATCGTGGCGAAAGCCTTTGCTCCTATAGAACAGCCAGCGGCGACTGCGATGGCCCCCGGTGCTTCGCAACCATTACCCCCTGAAATGGGTATGGTTCCGGGAGCGGCCCCGGCCGCTGGCTCCCAAATGGTGGCTGGCCCCGGTCAGTTCTCACGGCGAACCGACTTAGCACAAGGCGGAACACCACAAATGTCACAACTATTAGCTGCCCTAACTGGGGCTGCTTAATCCAACAGGAGGAACATATGTTCGGAACCAAGAAAGGCAAAGTCGCCCCAGCTCCAGTCCTTGGCCCTAAGAAGGGTAAGGGATCTGCAAAGGGTAAGTCTGCAATGCAGAAGCTCGGCGAAACTGGCAAACCAGCATCTGCTGGCGGCAAGAAAGTTAAGTAACAACACTTAGGAGGTCGGGCTAATGAACGAAGAAGAGTTCGATGAGCTTGACGATATCTTTCCATTAGCTCGACCTGCTAAGAAACTAGATTTCATATACGCAGTATCTGCGTTGCTTTACAACATAAGCGTTTCGTTTACAGAGTTCTTCTCTCTAATCTCAAAGATTGTATATTCGCATTCGGTTAACGAAGCCAAGAAGCGATATATGTGGGAGAACATCTCTAAGGATATTGAAAAAATGGAGGCTAATAAAGATGGCTGAGTACACAGGAAGACAAGCAGCTCAGTACATCCCGGGTGGTGCATACGGCGAAGGTCAAGAACTTATGTCATTGCAAACTGCACCGGGTGTAAACCTTGCAGCCTCTGAAATGTCTGCTGCACAAATGGGTGCAGTTGCTAATGCTATGCCAATGGCTAAACCAACTTTGAATCTTACTGATCCTAATCCTAATAAGGATGTTCCTATTACCGATGGTGCCTCTTTTGGCCCCGGTCGTGGCCCTGAAGCACTACCTACTGCACCTGTTGCAATAGATGAAACTGCTCAAATGATTTTATCTCTGGCTGAACTTTATCCAGATCCAGATCTGACAAGACTTGCAATGCGAGTTAAGGCTGAAGGTCGTGCTTAATGTCAGAACTTGGTGGCGTTAAAGGGGCAGGAAAGCTACCAAGTGTAGTTGGAAACATTCCACTACCGGGTACTCCTGAGTATGATGCTTACAGACGACAGGCTGAGAATAGATATCTCAACCCAGCGTTTGCATCTCAAGTTGCAGGTATGGCGAAAGCCTACCCAAATGCATCTGCCGGTGTTGTTTTAGGTCTTGCTAAAGCTGGTGCCACGCCATACGGACAGACAGCAACAGCAGCCGCAACAATGGATGGACAGGCGTTCATCGATCAACAGCGTGAGGCTGCTAAAGCTGCTGCTGCTAAGTTGCGTGAACAGAACAAGGTGGCAAAAGGTTCACCTGCTGACTTCCTTGCACCGCTTACTCGTACTGCATTCATGTTGCTTTCCACACCATTCGAACTACTTGAAGCAAGTGTTCGTAATGCTGTAGCAGGAAAGCCATTCTCAAATACTTTTGATGAGACTCAAACAGGTCAAGCACTCAATCAACTTTTCAAGACTGGTCGTATCGATGTCGGTACAGGCTTCTTGGGTACGGACTATAACTCCGAAGTAGGTAAGGCTTTGCTTCAGGCAAAGATTGCTGCTGGCCCAACTATGAAGGGTGGAGTTCCTTGGACTTATTCCACAGGACTTACCCAAGCACTCTTTGACGATCCTGAAACTAAAGCGGCTCGTACATTCCAAGCAGTATCTGGTTTCGTTCTTAACCTTGCAGCAGATCCATTGACCTATGTTCCCGGCGTTGGATTGCTCAAGATTGGTAAAGAAGCAGGTAAGTTCGGCGTAACTCTTCGTGTTGGCCCGAAGGCTGCGGCTCGTGCAGCCGAAGCAAAGAAAGCACCAATCAAGGCTGTTGCACAAGAAGCCGAAGAGATGGCACCTAAACTTGCAGAGATCCGGGCAACCGGTCGTGCAGCATCAGGTAACTTGAAGATGCTTGAGGGTGACCTCATCAAACTACAAGATGACTACCAAGCACTTCTTCCAGAGATTTCTCGTAACCGTGATCTAACTTATGCAGCTAAATGGGAAAGCGATATTCTCGATGCTACATACGGAGAACTTGCTACCAAGCGTAATGATCTTTTCTCAGCACTCAAGTCTGAAACAACTCGATCAGAAGGACTTGTCGGCGAAAAGCGTAAGGCAGAAGAACTAATTCAGTTCCGCCTTGAACTCAATAATGCTGGTCGTGCAGCAGATGTACAGGCTGTTCTCGATAAAGGTTTTGATGTAGTCACTCAGTCTGCTGAAACTCTTGCTCGTCAAGAGCAGTTGGCACCGGGTCTTATCCACACAGTTGAAGAAGCAGCCCTTAAGAAGGGTGGCAGAACACCAACTCAAGGTATCCGTGATGGTGTTGATGTTGTTGTTCGTGTTGCTGCAAAGCAGAAGCCACAACTTATCAAGTGGACTGGACTTGTAAAGGCTGGAGATTCTCCACAGGCTTCTCGTGTTGGTAACGAAATCGGATCTAATCTGATTGATGTTGGCACAGCAGCAGGTGTTCAAGAAGCCAAACTACAGAATGTTCTTGATGTTATTGATACTCCGGGTGCAACCCATGCTGATCTTGTATCAGCAGCACAACGAGCAGGTATAGTAGATTCACTATATCTGGCCTATGAGAGATCAGGAATCCAAGGCTTTAGTAATGTCGGTGCCACTCGTGGTGTCGGTGGTGGTGGCTTTGCTTACTTCCCACGGACAGTAGATCCATTCGAAGCCAGACTAAGAGATTTTGCTCGTCTTCAAACCGATGCTATTGCATCTCCAGATGTTCGTGACTTTGGAATGCAAGCATTCACAACTCGTATGGGTATCACCCAGCAGGTTGAAGGCATGGCTATGGGTGCAGCAGCTCCTCGTCTTGGTGTTATGGAGCAGATTGCACAACTCGACACACAACTTGCAGAGGTAGAGAAGGTTAAGGTTTTACTTAACGATGAATACTCCAAGGCTAACAAGGCATACCTTGACAACCTCAAGATGGTTGAAGATCGAGTCAAAGATCAGAAGGCTTTGCTTGAGCAGATTACCCAGACAAAGGGTGCAGAACGACTTGCATTAGAAGCAGAGTTCGGTTTGCTCAACATTGGTGAGAAGTCAATCCTCAACTATCAGCAAGCAGCGAAAGCATTCTTTGGCCCATTGGGTCAGAATGTTGCCAAGATGGTTGCCGTTCACTACGGCCCAGAAGATTTCTACGATGTATGGAGAGCATTCAATAAGGACATTACTGTAGATACAGCCAAGCGTTTGGCTGCTGCTACAACCGAAGTTGAAGTTATTCAGATCCTTGCTCGTGAAGCAGGACTTGATATCTCTACAGGTACTCGTCTTGGTCTTGCATCAGAAGCTCGTGCATTAGAGTTCAAGTCTGGAATCTTTGCACCGCAATCACTCAAGTTGCATCATGCAGCCTTTGAGAAGTTCTTCCTCGATGCTACAGCCAAGGGCTATAAGGCAATCAAGGACAGTCCTCTAGGTCGTTTTGCACCTACAAAGAACTTGATCCATCTTGATGATGTTGATGAACTTGTTCGTCAGATGAGTGACACCTTGCCATTTCTTAAGGCTTCAACAAAACTTCAAAAGGATTCAGTCAAGGCAATGATGTCTGCGACTACATCCACAGAACGCTTCAATATCTTTATCGACACAATCAAAGCATTGGTCAAGGAGAAGGCACCTAACCTCACAGAGGAGCAGTTGAAACTTCTTGATGATGCAGCACGAGTATTCAAGAAAGAGCAAGATGCTAACCGAAGGTTTATGGCTCAAGTTGATGGGAACACAGCATCAGGTGCTGAACACATCATCGATGGTCAGAAACTCAAACTCTCGTCTCTTGACCCCTTACTCGATTCTCAGCTTTCAAACTTTGTTAAGTGGCCTGACCTCGATGCCTTTAGGCAGATTACCGGAAAGACTCGATTCCTCTCAAGGAACGCATCTGCCCAACAGTTCCGAGCAGTAACCACCGATCTATTCGATTCATTCTTCAAGCAGACAGTTCTTGTCTATCGTGTCTCGTATATCATCCGTAACATCGGTGATATGCAGGTTCGTGCATACCTTGGTGGATCTTCGACATTGTTCAACCATCCATTGCAGTTTATCGGCATGATGCTTGGTAACCCAGCAGGTAGCAGATCACAGAAGTTCCTTAGCCAGTTCTCTCGATTTGATCGAACAGCACTTGGAACTCGATTTGATGAACTTGCTAAAGAGGTTGATGTCTCTGGATTCAAGGGTGCATTGCTTTCCGATGCAGACCAATATGCAGCGATGATGACTCGTGGTATCGGTATGGGTGTCGGTCAAGGAACCATGTCGATGTCTCAAGCACTTCGTACTGGTATGAGATTTATTGACTCTACCGAAAAAGGATTTAATCGTGCATGGGCTGGAGCTTTGCTTCAGTACCGTGAATCATCTCTTGCTCGTCTAGCAGCAGGTGGACTCACAGGTGGTCTTCGTCAACCCGGTGGCAAACTCAAGCCATGGTTTGCAGAAGCACCAGAGTTCATTGCTCGTAAGCAAGCACAAGGTTATGACCTATCTCGTGACTATGAGAAGATCATTGTTGACTTCATGTTCGAGACAAAGCAAGGTCGTTTGCTTCGTGAACAGATTGCCAAGGTAGACGAAACCAATCGTGCCTTGATGCTAAGTGCAAATGAAGATGTTGCCAAGAAGGCTATGGCTGCATACTTCAGTACAGTAACTAAAGGTATTGATAATCTTTCAGGTGGTCGTCAAGAGATCCGTGACTTCATTGCTGGTAAGCAAATGCGTGATGTCGGTGGCAATGTACAGAAGTTCGATCCAAAGGGTGTTACCGCTAAGGATGTATGGTTATCTCGTATCCTTAAGGATTACCGCCAGACTACCGATGTATCGAATGCAATCGGTCAGTTGAAGCTTCCTGCTGATGATCTTCGTGCCGTTGCATCACTTCGTGGTCAATGGGATAAGGGTGCAAACTTCTTCTTCCGTGTATCTGCACAGTTGGAAAAGCGTGGAGCATTAGGCCCGGAGTTCCAGCAACAGTACTGGAATGGAATAGCAGAAAACTTCAATCTGCTCAATAAGGCAGATGCAGAAGAGATCCTTGCCATTGCTGAGAAAGAACTTCGTGACATCAAGGTTCTTGGTATCAAGGCTGGTACAACTAACCCAGCGTTGGTTCGTATGCGTGAGGCAATCAAGACTCTCGATGATCGAGGACTAAGCAAGACAGATCTTGATGGTATCGGACAGCGTTATGCTGCCGACCAAGTTCGTAAACTTTATTATGATGCTACTCGCCAGAAGCAGTATGCAGCTCAGTTCCGTTTGGTTGCACCGTTTATCCAAGCATGGGCAAACACTATTGGTGTATGGAGCAAGTTGATTACCAAGGATGTGGCTAACACATTCCGTCTACAAGGTAAGGCTCGTACATACAAAGCAGCAAATGCTTTTGAGTATCTAACTCAGCCAGAGACTGGCGTTCTTTACGAGTGGACTAACTCAAACTGGTCAGACCCATCACAAGGATTTATCTATAAGGATCCAACCTATGGAGATCCAAGATTTGTTATGCCACTTGCTGGCAACATTCTTGGTGCAATGCTTGGCACAGTTACAGGTGAGAAAGTTCCGGGTATGCCGGTATCACTTTCAATCCCATCCTTGAACCTTGCATTCTCTAATGAGTTGCTACCCGGCGTAGGCCCTGCTATTCAACTTTCATTGGGTCGGTATATCAAGGATCAGAACGGCTGGATTGCCGATCAACTCCGAGACATCATCTATCCATTCGGAGCCCCAGAGGGTAAGACAGGAATCGTTGAGACCTTCACCCCAGCATGGGCATCTCGTATCCTCTACGGTCTTGGTATGGACTCCTATGAGGCAAAGAATGTCTCTACCTTGCGACCATTGATGGCATACCTTGCATCTACTGGTGAGTACGGAGAGTTCCCATTGGATGGTCAGGCTCAGGCTAAGTTGCTTGAGGATGCTGGTCGAGTCAATCGAGTCCTTGCTTTATGGCGTGGTATTACTCAGAACCTATCTCCCGGATCTATCTCTCCACAGATTCTTGCTAAAGACAAGAATGGTGAGTTCCATGTACAGGCATTGATGTTCAATGACTTCGTACAGATCAGAGCAAACAACCCAGATTCATATGAGTTGGCAGTTGCTAAGTGGGCAGATAAGTATGGCTACAACGCTTTGGCAGCTCTTGTTTCAGGAACTCGTGGTGGCATTACACCAACGGATGATGCATGGAAGTTCTATACAGAAAACCGTGGCGATGCCAACCAGTTCCCAAATGCGTTTGCCCTCTTCTTCCCCGGTGGACAATACTCACAAGAGTATGCCAAGTGGCAAGAACAGCGTGGTCAA
>Ga0315903_10004657_pt1 | contig 18233 bp, 15 predicted proteins | sample LakEriMetagenome_7_FD_203524 | JGI IMG/M metagenome (GOLD analysis project Ga0315903, IMG submission 203524) | Freshwater fungal communities from buoy surface, Lake Erie, Ohio, United States - Buoy 2 MA119 | ecosystem: Environmental > Aquatic > Freshwater > Lake | place: USA: Lake Erie, Ohio...
TTGATCCGCATACTCTTGTTGGTCCGCTGATCGATAAAGGCGCGGTTAAGGATTTTACTAACGCCATCGAACAAGTGAAGCAGGAGGGTGGCACGATTGTGTGTGGAGGTGAAGTGCTTTCCGGTGAGGGGTATGAGTCGGGATGTTATGTTACACCCTGTATCGCTGAAGTGCAGAATCATTATAAGATTGTGCAGCACGAAACATTTGCTCCGGTACTTTATCTTATCAAATATAAAACCATTGAAGAAGCGATTGAACTGCAGAATGATGTTCCGCAGGGATTGTCGTCATCCATCTTCAGCAATAACATGCGTGAAACGGAAATGTTCCTCTCACATCGTGGCTCCGACTGCGGTATCGCGAATGTGAACATCGGAACTTCAGGCGCTGAAATCGGCGGCGCATTCGGCGGTGAAAAAGAAACCGGCGGCGGACGGGAATCAGGTTCCGATTCGTGGAAGATTTACATGAGACGTCAAACCAACACCATTAATTACGGTAAGGAGTTGCCGCTGGCGCAGGGAATCAAGTTTGATGTGTGATTTATTAAGATCTGTTATGATCGAGTTCGTATAGAACGCGGATTTAACGGATTTGGCTGATTGGGGCGGATTTAATATATTTGTCTTGTTTTTTAACCACTTTTCAAATGGAATTAATTTTGGAGGAATTGACCGGGAAGGTCCTAAGAGCATACTACAATGTATTTAATAAACTTGGATTCGGCTTTTTGGAAAAGGTTTATGAGAATGCGATGTGTATTGAACTTGAAATTGCAGGAATAAGCTTTAAAAAGCAATGTCCGATTGAAGTGTTTTATGATGATAAAAAGATTGGTGTTTATTTTGCTGATCTTTTAGTAGAAGACAAGTTGATAATCGAACTGAAAGCGGCAGAATCGCTGTGTGAAGAGCATGAATGTCAGCTAATCAATTATCTTCGTGCAACTAATATTGAGGTCGGCTTGTTACTGAACTTTGGTAAAAAGGCCCAGTTCAAAAGAAAAGTTTTTCTCAATCAGAATAAAAAAAATCCGCCAAAATCCGCTTAATCCGTTAAATCCGCGTTCTATAGTAAGATGACAATAGATATTCACACACACATTATTCCGGAGCACCTTCCTGATTTTACCCGTAGGTTTGGTTATGGCGGCTTCATCCATCTCGATCATCACAAGCCCTGTTGCGCGAGGATGATGGTAGGTGATAAATTTTTTCGTGAGGTGGAATCGAATTGCTGGGATGCGGATGTTCGGATGAAAGAATGTGATCATCACGGTGTGCATGTTCAGGTGCTTTCTACCATTCCGGTCATGTTCAGCTACTGGGCAAAACCCGGCGATTGTCTCGAAGTATCAAAGTTTCTCAATGATCATATCGCTGATATTGTTCATCGTCACCCTAAGCGTTTCGCCGGTTTGGGAACCGTTCCTTTGCAGGATCCCGACATGGCCATCCGTGAACTGGAGCGCTGTATGCAGATTGGAATGCGCGGAGTACAGATAGGAAGTCATGTGAACGACTGGAATCTGAATGCACCGGAACTTTTTCCGTTTTTCCAGGCGGCTGAAAAACTTGGTGCTGCTGTTTTTGTTCATCCCTGGGATATGATGGGACAGGAAAAGATGCAGCGTTACTGGTTGCCCTGGCTGGTGGGTATGCCTGCCGAAACATCACTCGCCATTTGCTCCATGATTTTTGGTGGAGTATTTGAAAAACTTCCAAAACTTCGTGTGGCATTTGCACACGGTGGCGGTTCGTTTCCGTCTACCATCGGAAGAATTGAACACGGATTCAATTGTCGTCCCGATCTGGTGGCGATCGATAACAATGTCAATCCCCGTCATTATATCGGGAAATTTTATTTCGATTCACTCGTTCATGACCCTGATATGCTTCGCTTTCTGGTCAATCTTGCCGGAGCCGACAAAATCGCGCTGGGTTCCGATTATCCTTTTCCGCTGGGTGAAGACGTACCGGGTTCACTCATCAAAAGCATGGAGTTCGACGAAGCCACCAGAGAGCGTTTGCTGAGTGGTACGGCCCTCGAATGGATGGGTGTTGAAAAAGCTGCGTTCATGTAATACTTCATATAACAAATGCAATTCCTGAATTCCTATGTTCAGATTTAATCAGTCTGGTAAATTGTTTAAAGTATCATTAGTTTGTCAGATCGTTTTTTGTTTTTGCGCCACCTCCCTTTTTGCGCAGGAAAAAACCTCTCCGGTCAGCGGTTTCGCTGTACTGGAACTTTTCACCTCACAGGGTGACATCAACTCTGCTGAAGCCGACAAAATACTGAGTGAAATCAGTGCCGAAGCCGAAAAATCAGGAAAGAAGGTCTATAGTATTTCGCAGCACGTTGATTTCTGGAACCGGCTGGGCTGGAAAGATCCGTTTTCCAGTTTCCGGCATACCAAAAGGTTGCAGAATTATACTTCTGTTTTAAAAATCGAGGAAACCTACACGCCATTTTTTCTGGTGAACGGTGAGCCGGTCAGTGGGGACATTTCTAAAAAGACCGTAAATGATGCAGTCAGCAAAATGCTCGGCACCAAGCCTGTTTTCAATCCCGAATTTACCTACGAGATTTTTTCCGATACCCTCGATCTGATGTATGATCTGAAGGGAGATCTGAAATTGGCTAAAAAAGGCAGTGAATCCTATATCAATGTGGTCATTACCGAAACTGGACTTTCCACGAAAGTAACCAAAGGCGATAACGCCGGTAAGACTTTGCGTAACGACTATGTTTCCAGATTGTTTTATACCACCAATCTGCAGACCTCCAAGGGGCTTTTGCGCATTCCGCTTCGGGGTTTGAAGCCGGGAAAAAACAAACATATCCTGCTTTTCATACAGGACAAGCAATCCCGCAAAATCACAGGAGCGGTGAGGCTGGAGTTTGGAAGTTGAGCTCTGGGTTATAGAACGCAGATTTAGCGGATTTGCCGGATTAACGCGGATTAAATCCGATTATTTCGATCAATTAGCGTTCAATTATCATGTTTTTTCACCATGCCCCCCTATTTTTTCAACATTTTGGTCAAAAAAAGCACTTTTTTCTTGACCACCCCCCTGATTTTAGTATACCTTTGCCAAAAAAAACATAAAAAATGTCACATTTCAGGTTCAAAGCAATCGAAGAGGCTTTCTCCCGTACCCCCAACACGGTAATTCAGCCCAAGGAAAAAATCTCCGATTATTTCGGTGAAAACGTATTCGATAAGGGGACCATGCAAAAATTCCTTTCGAAGGAATCATACAAGCAGGTACTCGAAGCCATTGAAAGCGGTCATCAGATAGAGCGCAGGGTGGCCGAACAGGTGGCCACGGCCATGATGGCCTGGGCGATCTCTAAAGGTGCTACCCATTATACACACTGGTTTCAGCCATTAACCGGTTCGACCGCCGAAAAGCACGACTCATTCTTTGAGCTCGCCGATGGTGGCCGAGCTATCGAGAACTTTTCATCCAGCGCTCTTGTGCAGCAGGAGCCAGATGCTTCCAGCTTTCCCAGCGGTGGTATCCGGAATACCTTTGAAGCCCGCGGTTATACCGCCTGGGACCCAACCTCTCCAGCCTTTATTATGGAGAGCTCATCCGGTAAAACGCTTTGCATTCCCACCATCTTTGTTTCCTATACAGGTGAAACCCTCGATTACAAAGCCCCTCTTCTGAAAGCATTACATGAACTGGATGCCGCTGCCGTTCCTGTTTGCCAGTATTTCGACAAAAACGTTACGAAAGTCAATGCCACGCTAGGAATTGAGCAGGAGTATTTTCTGATCGACACCGCCTTATATAACGCACGTCCTGATCTGGAAACAGCAGGCCGTACCATATTCGGACACATTCCCGCCAAGGGACAGCAGCTGGAAGACCATTATTTTGGATCAATCCCTTCCAGGGTGTATGCCTATATGGTTGATCTGGAGATTGAATCTTTCAAATTGGGCATTCCTTTGAAGACCCGCCACAATGAAGTGGCTCCGAGCCAGTTTGAATGCGCTCCGGTTTTCGAAGAAATCAATCTGGCCGTCGACCACAATCAGTTACTCATGGATCTGATGGACAAGGTGGCCCGTCGCCATAACTTTAAAGTACTGTTGCATGAAAAGCCTTATGCCGGAATCAATGGTTCAGGTAAGCATAACAACTGGTCACTGTCGACCAATACCGGAGTCAATCTGCTTTCACCGGGCAATTCACCAAAGACCAACCTTCAGTTTCTGACTTTCTTCATCAATACCATCAAGGCCGTATATGAACACGCCGATCTGCTTCGCAGCAGTATTGCATCAGCCAGCAACGATCACCGGCTTGGAGCCAATGAAGCGCCTCCGGCCATTATGTCCATCTTCCTGGGTTCACAGCTTTCAGGAGTATTGGATGAACTGGAAAAGGCAGTCGGTAAAGAAAAGCTGACGCCTGAAGAAAAGACTCAGATTAAACTGAACATCGGACGTATTCCTGAGATCCTGCTGGATAACACTGACCGTAACAGAACATCCCCATTTGCCTTTACCGGAAATAAGTTTGAGTTCCGTGCGGTAGGTTCTTCAGCCAATTCATCCAATGCGATGCTGGTGCTGAACACCATTGTAGCCAATCAGCTGAAGGAGTTCCGCAAAGAAGTGGATACGCTCATTGACAAGAATGTCAAAAAGGATGAAGCGATCCTCAAGGTGCTGCGGAAATATATAGTTGAATCAAAGAATATCCGTTTTGAAGGTAACGGTTATGGTGAGGAATGGAAAAAAGAAGCCAAACGTCGCGGTTTATCCAATTTTGAGACCACACCTCTGGCGCTTGATGCGATGGTGTCGAAAAAGTCAATGGAGCTCTTTTCGAAGAACAACATATTCACACACCGTGAGCTCGAGGCCAGACATGAGATCCTGTTGGAAACCTATATGAAGAAGATTCAGATCGAATCCAGGGTCATGGCTTTGCTGACACTGAATCATATTATTCCTTCGGCCATTCGTTATCAGAATGATCTGATCAGAAATGTTGAGGGACTTAAGTCTGTTGGCATGAAACCGGGCGCATACGCCACTCAGTTGGATATGATCCGTGAAATTTCAGAACACGTGGCATTCATCAAAACCAAAACAGATGAGATGACCGAGGAAAGAAAGAAAGCCAATAAGCTGACCGGTGCCCGTGCGATGGCCGTTGCCTATTGCACTAAAGTGAAGCCGTTTTTTGACGAGATCCGCTATCATGTAGATAAGCTGGAACTGATTGTTGACGATAACTACTGGCCATTGCCAAAATACCGTGAAATGCTGGTTGTCAGATAATTGTCATATTTTACTCTGCCCGACGGCCGGGGCCACTGAAAATGAGGCTTCTCGCTGTTTTTTTGAAGGTTTGTGAGATAATTCAGATTTTATCCGTTTCCGATTGATTTATATTTGTGGTTGTGAAACGGCTACTGTCATTTGTTTTGATGTTTGGAATCCTGTTACAGGTGTCGGGAACCGTTGTTCAGTTTCTGGAATACTCTGTTAACAAGAGCTACATTTCAAACTGGTTATGTGAGAAAAAGGACATACCCAACAATGGTTGTGAAGGGAAATGTCATCTTAAAAAAGAGCTGAAGAAAGAGTCGCAAAGAGAGCAGCGGAATCCGCAGCAATCATCCAAGACCAACGTTGACTGGCAGGTGAAGGAAAGCACATCTGTTGCAACTGTATTAGATGGTGTTGTAATCAATTCTTACCCTGAACCTTCCGGCTTCATTTTTATGCCTGGCTTTCCGGAATCTGTTTTTCATCCCCCCGGGGTCTGATTTCTGAGTAATTAATGTGCCTTTTCATTAAAAGGTGCAACAAAATCAATTACTTGTTTGTTATTCAAGGGTTACGTTAAGGTAACCTGCAATCCGGGTGCAGTGCCATCCCGGGTTCGTGCAAATCAATTATCTAAATCACATTTACGTCATGAATAAAAAATTTAATATTTCAATTCTAGCATCAATCGTGTTGTCATCAGCCCTGCTGTTCAGTTCCTGTTCTAAAGACAAGGATGAAACACCGGATCCTGATCCCGTGAATCCTGTTGCTCCCAAGTTGTCCATTGAATTCGATCACCTCGCTGGCAACAAAAAATTCTATTATGATTCAACCTACACCACTGCAAATGGTGATCTGATCACTCCCACATTGTTCAAATATTATGTTTCAAATATTAGGCTCGTTGGTGTCAACAATGCTGAATATGTGGTTCCTGAATCTTATCATCTGATTGATCATGACAATGATGCCAGCAAAATAGTCAATCTCTCCAACCTGCCGGCAGGAAAATTCAAGTCAATCAGGTTTATTCTGGGCGTCGACAGTGCCCGTAATGTCAGCGGTGCACAAACCGGCGCTCTTGATCCTATCAACGGCATGTTCTGGACCTGGAACTCCGGTTATATTTTCCTGAAACTGGAAGGAACTTCGCCTTCGGTTCCTTCTGCAACCAATGACTTCTCATTCCATATTGGAGGATTCAAAGCTCCCAATGTCAATTTTAAAGAGATAGAACTTGATTTCGACGGTGATGAACTGGTGCTTGCCAATGGAGGCAATCCCGAATTGCATATTGTTACAGATGTACTGGAGATTTTTACAAATCCTAACAATATTAATCTTTCATCATTTGGTCCTACTGTTCACATGCCTAATACCAATGCAGGCATTCTTTCACAGAACTATTCCGATATGTTCAGGTACGACCACATTCACGAATAATTAATTTCCGTGCGGGATTTCACTAAAATGAAATCCCGCATTTAAGCTACTTTTATGAAAAAAATATTATCTATATTAATATTAATTGCGATTTCTTTCTCCTCAACATCTGCCTGTGATTTTTGTAATTGTTATCTGGGACTGGATCCTGGTTACAATAAAAACACAATAGGGATCAGAGGACAATACCGTTATGCCACGCACATGATGCCTGCAACCGGGGGCATGAAGATCATGCATGGTGGGGACGAAACACCTTCTGGAGTTCCCATGGAAGAATTGCAGGCCGATTTTGTAAGATATGATTTGCATGCAAGAGTTTATCCTTTCAAGAAACTACAGGTCATCGCCACCGTGCCGTTTCACATGAATACGCTGACCTTCATGGATAAGCAGGAGTCGAGAAATTCTGTTGGAGATATGACAGTAATCGGAATGTATCAGTTGTTCAATACCATGACTACTGATTCATCTGCAGTGCGGCATCGCATTTTTGCGGGTGGAGGCGTGAAGCTGCCCACCGGAAAGTCGGAAGGTGCCTCAGATGCCGATATCCCGATGTCACATCATCTGTACAATGGAACCGGCAGCACCGATTATCTGATCAATTTTTCCTACCTGGGCAAGTACAGGAAGTTTGGCTGGAATGCCGATTTCAGTTATAAGCTCAACGGAGAGAGTGCTAACGATTACAAGTTTGGTAATACGTTCAATGCGGTTCCCAGATTATTTTATGAACTGAGTTTAAAATCGGTCAAATTGCTTCCACACGTTGGAGCGGCCTATGAAATGGGTGATCATGATGCTTATCTTGGAAATCAGATAGATGAAACAGGAGGATCGGTTTTCTGGGGAACTGCCGGAATTGATTTTTATGTTGGTTCTTTCTCACTTACATCTGATGTCAGGTTGCCGATGGCAAGTGATTTGGGAGCATCTTTGCCCGAAGACAAAATATGGTTATTCGGATCATTTAACTTTCACTTCTGATAATTGTTCTGAGGATGATGCTGAAACTGAAACTACGTGTAAAAACCTTGTTGTCTGTTGTGTCAATCATGATTCTGGCCGTATCATGTAAGAAAGATGTAGATCTTCCGGTGGATACCTGTATTGCCGGTACCGGTGGCGAAGTCAGTTTGATTTTAAAGCCCCAGCACCATGGTGATCCTATCCCGTCTATTCCCGGTTACCCGGATACGGCAATGATCAAATTTAATGTCAATGAATTCCCCGGTGACGATCCTTTACTGTATGATTTGGTGGTGGTAGGAAATGAAGGGGATGATTTCGTGGCAGTCAACAACCTCAAATGCGGCAAGTACTATATTTTTATGACCGGGTTTGATGAGAGTATCGCAGAAAGGTGCAAGGGCGGCATCCCGGTTAACATAGAAGAAAAGAATGGTGTAAAGACACTGATCATTCCGATCACCGAAGATTAAAAAGCAGTAACACTTCAGGAAAGTGTCAAAGGCGGAATTCAGATTCCGCCTTTTTTTATTTTATAGCTTCAAATTGAAGTTGTTTGCCTCTTCATAAATATATTTTGCAGCCAGATGGATGATTTATACAATTGCCCTACCAAACTCAAAATCACATTTTATGAAAAAAATCAAAGCATTATTATTTGTGGCAGCACTGTTAACCGTTTCAGTTTCTGCAGTTGCCCAGAAGCTCGACAAGTTCGGAGCCGACATGGGAAAAATCAACCATGGGCAAAGAAATTCGTGTTCTCTATACTGAGGTGATCAGTTATTACGGATACATTAAGCCGGGAAGCAAACCTGATGATGAAAGGGAAGGTAAGAAGTACTGTTTTCTTTATGTGTGGATTCCTGCTGTTACTCCGGAAATTCGTATCAGAATGATTTCACCCGTTCCTGATAAAATGGCTCCGGCTGAAGGTGATTTTGCAAGTGAAGCATTCAAAGCAAATGCAGAAGAATAAAAAGCATTTTTTGATACCTGGATTTCATTTGAAAAAGCTGCAGGTGTAACCTCTGTCGATGATATTGCCACAAAAGGTAAATCAGCCAAGTGGAATAAGTTCGATCATAATGACGATTCTTCCGAACTGCATGCTCAACCTTCCGGCAGCAAGTACAATTCATTGCTGCGTATCACCAGTGATACGTCTGATCCGTTAAAGTCACTCACTGTTGGTCTTTATCGTATCGGTTTCACTACATACAAAACCGGTGAAGTAGAAGGCGGCTTCCTGGCTCAGGTTGGTGCCCCTGTTAAACTTCCCGGAGTTCAGTTGGGAACTGATCTTGATGTACTGATGAAAGCGGTGAAAGCAAATTGATTTATTCGCTTTCAAAAAAAAACCCGGACCATTTGGTCCGGGTTTTTTTTTGAGATTGCTTAAGGTCAGTCAACCAGGAATTTCCCGGTTCTTCTTTCACCGTTTTGATCAACCATGATCAGGTGAATGCCTTTAGAGAAGTTTTGCATATCAAGTTTGATATCGTTTACGCCTTCGATTACTTCGTACTCTCCGGTGTAAACCACTTTGCCAAGCATATCAACAATAGTCACAGTCGACATTCCCGGAATTTCAGAGATGAATTCAAAAGAAGTCAGGCCAGATGCAGGATTTGGAAACACAAGAATGCTGCCAATCGGATCAGCTTTTACCTCACTGATAGAACTGCCGTCAAGACGGAATGAAGATGAACTTGCATCAACACGAAGATTATAGCACTGGGAGGTATTGAATGCTCCGTTGTACCCATAAATTCTCAGATAATAAGTAGTCGCAGAGTTGCTGTTTCTGATAATGGTTTCACTGGTGGTGCCGCCGTTAGTGCTGGAAGCCAGTGAACGAACGCTGCTGTTGTACAGCGTCATATCATAATCAGCTGGCAGGTTTGAAAGCGTTGCGCGGATTTTGGTATTGGGTGATGTGGTAGTGAATCGGAACCAGTCGGTGTCAGTTGAACTTGAAATCAGTCCGGTGATGTTGGTATTCACTGCTATCGTTTTGAAGGCCGATGAACTGTTATTGGGTTCGTAAATATCAGTGCAGGTTGAACCTGATGATGTAGTGAATGTGGAAGAACCAGAAAATGCTCCGCTGGTAGTTCCGCATACAGCCTGAACCTGAAATTCATACTGAGTGTTTGCAGTAAGACCTGTAGCCTGAGCGGAGGTCGAAGTTACTGTTCCTGTAGTCCAGGTTGTAGAGGATGTGGGTTTGAAGCGCACGTTGTATGAAGTGGCTCCGGATACCGATCCCCAGTTCAGTGTAGCTGATGTAGTAGTTACAGATGTTGCTGACAATCCTGCAGGTGTTCCACAGGTTGATCCTCCGGATGGAGGAACACATCCAAGTGAAGAGAGCAGGCTGGATCTGGTCCCGTTCAATACGGCATTCATCACATTGGATTGTCCTAATGTAAACATGTTCATACAGGCGTCATAGGAATAGTCCATATAGTTCATAAACATCCTGCCGGGGGGATTGGGAGAAGCAGAGCAACCCGCCGAGTTGGGGTATGATGGACAGCCGGAAGTGGCATTGCTTTGTGTGGGCGTATCGCTGATCAAATCGTCTCCACAATTTGCATCACCCCAAATATGATAAAGTCCGAGCCAGTGACCAACTTCATGAGTTGCAGTTCGACCCAGGTGATATGGAGTTGCGGTTCCAGGATCAGACGGACTTCCTATTGATGAGTAGAGGCAAACCACACCATCAGTTGATGAATTTCCGCCTGGGAACTGTGCATAACCCAAAAGTCCGTTTGATAAGTTACCAGACCAGAAATTCATGTAACTGGTACGAGGCCAGGCATCGCTGCCGCCCGCAGAATTGAACTTGATATTATTATTAGTTGAAAAAGAAGTGACAGTGGTCTGCCTTCTGATGATTCCATTCGTTGGGTTGCCATTAGGATCACGTCGAGCAAGACAAAACTGGATATTTGTATTTGCAGCTACTCCCGCAAATGCAGAAGGCGTATTTATGGCATCAGCGTTAAGCCTGGCGAAATCTTTATTCAGAACATCGATTTGAGCAAGTATTTTGGAATCAGGGATGTTTTCGGCTGAGGTTCTCCAAACAACGTGGAATGCAACCGGAATAGTAATTACAGCTTGGTTTCTTTGCTCGGGATTGTTCGCAATCCAATCCTGTACTTCTTGTCTGATCTGCTGCATACGGGACTCCAAGCCGGGATCTGCAGCTTTTTGCTGCTCAAGGTATTCCATGCTTCCGCAGTTCCGGTGATCATGTTGTGCAATAGAACTGAATCCGCTGATTACCAGCATAATAAGATAAAATAATCGTTTTCTCATGATGATTGTGAGTTTGGTTTTGATGAAAGTTTGAAACAAATATAGGGCGAACCTTTTGTCAATACAATAGGTGTTTCAATTTATATCAACCGCCCTTGTTGATTTTTTCATTCAATTTTAATCGGCCATGGAAAGTGATAATATGGCCTGTGATTTTGAATATGCTGCGCCACTTGGCAAAAGCTAAATTTCGAATTGAGGATCATCACTCAAATATTATTTTCAATACACTGAATATCAGTATTATGTGAATTATTTCCGGGTTCTATGGAAACTCTAAGATTTTAAGGTATTGTTTTGATATGAACGAAATGTTTTTTTTCTTTGCTACTCTCAAAAAACAGACAGACACTATTTTAATAAACACTATTCAGATGATTATGAGCCGTACGAAATGCCTCATCTTTCTTTTAGCGACTCTCCTGACCATGCCCGCCATGGCTCAGAAAGCGAAGGCGCCCAAAAGCAAAACCCCTAAAGCCGACAAAGCCTTCAATCAGGCCAACTACTCCAGAGCGATTGAGCTCTACAAAAAGAGTTATGCAAAGCATAAGTCGAAAAACGACAAGGCCGCTACAGCTTTCAAAGCCGGAGAATCTTACAGAATGATCAGCAACTGGAAGGAAGCTGCCGCCTGGTATGAAAAGTCTGTAAATGACGGAAATAAGGATCCTAACGCAGTTTGGCGTTATGCTCAGGGACTTCAGTCGAACGGCCGCTACGATGAAGCCATTGCTCAGTATAATGCATATAAAGCACTCGTTCCTGATGATGCCAGAACAGACGGAGCCATTCAGGCCTGTACCACTGCTCAGGGATGGAAAGACAAGCCAACCCGTGCTGTAGTTGAAAATGCCAGTGCGCTCAACTCGAAGTACTTCGATTTTTCTCCTTCCCGTTCCAATACTCCCAATGGTGTATTCTTCTCCTCATCCAGGATGGAATCAACCGGCGGCAACAATGACGGCTGGTACGGCGAAAAGTTCTTCGATCTTTTCACTTCTTCAATGGATAATAATGGCAAATGGAACACTCCTGTTGCCGTCCCTCCTCCCGTAAATTCGTCTTCTTCTGACGGAGCGGCTTTCTGGGATGCTAAAAATAATGTGCTCTACTTCACCCGTTGCGGTAAAATCAAAGGCAAAGAAGGTGTTTGCCGTATTTATAAGTCTGTTTATGCCAATAGCGCCTGGGGAGAACCTGAAGCATTGCCCTTCGCAACAGAAGATTATAACACCGGACATCCTGCATTAAATGCCGATGGTTCTGTAATGTACTTCTCTTCTGATATGCCCGGAACCAGTGGTGGTAAAGACCTTTTCATGGCTAACTGGGATGCAGCCAATTCAGCCTGGGGAACACCTGTTAATCTCGGATCAGCGATCAACACCACCGGTGATGAAATGTATCCTTATCTGAACGCTGAAGGGAAACTTTATTTTTCCTCCACCGGTCATGCCGGAATGGGTGGACTGGATATGTTTTCAGCTACCAGTGAAAATGGTGCGTGGGGCAATGTGGCTAATCTGCAGTCACCCATGAATTCACCTGCCGACGATTTCGGTATCATGTTCAATGACGCTTCAACCGGATTCCTGACTTCTAACCGTGAAGGTGGACTTGGCGGTGATGATATCTATGCATTCCGCATCCCTCCTCCTGTCTTCTCTGTTGCAGGACGTGTTTATGATACCGATACCAAAGAAAGCATCGCAGGCGCTACCGTTGAATTGTTCGGAAGTGATGGTACCTCACTCAGTGTTAAAACCGGAGGTGACGGTATGTATCGCTATGAACTGAAGCCTGAAACAAAGTATAAAGTTTCTGCATCCTACACCGGTTACCTTACCAAGTTCCTGGAAGTAGCCACTGTAGGTCTGATGGACTCCAAAGACTTTGTTGGTGATTTCGATTTCCCTCTGAAGTCTACTGCCAAGCCAATCGAGCTCAAAGATATTTTCTACGATCTTGATAAGGCTACCTTGCGTGCTGAGTCTAAGAAGGAGTTGGACAACCTGATTCAGATCCTGGCTGACAACCCAACCATCACCATCCGTATCGAAGCTCATACCGATACCCGTGCCAGTGATTCTTATAACATCGATCTCTCTCAGCGTCGTGCCAAATCGGTTGTTGACTACCTCATCAAGGCAGGTGTTGACAAGGATCGTCTGACTTCTGAAGGATTCGGTGAAACAAAAGTTCGTGTAACTGATGAAGAAATTGGAAAGATGAAAACTTACGCCGAGAAGGAGGCTGGTCACCAGCAAAACCGTCGTACAGAGTTCAGTGTGCTGAGCACCGATTTCGTTCCAAAGAAGTAGTTACTTCAAGTGATATTTCGGAAAGCATCCTTGTAATAAAGGGTGCTTTCCTCTTTTATAAGCATTCCATTTCTAAATATGACAGATCCATCAAGGTACGGTGCCAGAGGGGTTTCTTCCGGTAAGGAGGATGTTCATCAGGCTATCAGTAAAATCGACAAAGGAATATTTCCGGGTGCCTTTTGTAAGATCGTGCCCGATTATCTCGGAAACGATCCGGATTGGTGTAATATCGTTCATGCTGATGGCGCAGGAACCAAATCATCGCTTGCCTATGCCTATTGGATGGAAACAGGTGATCTGTCTGTATGGAAAGGAATTGCACAGGATGCGTTGGTGATGAATCTCGATGATCTGCTTTGTGTCGGTGCTGCCGATAACATCCTGTTGTCTTCAACCATCGGAAGAAACAAGCGCATCATACCGGGCGAAGTCATTTCAGCCATTATCAATGGAACAGAAGAATTGATTGAGGAACTCAGCACTTTTGGTGTGAATATTCATTCAACCGGAGGAGAAACCGCCGATGTGGGCGACCTGGTCAGAACCATTATTGTCGACAGTACCGTTGCCTGCAGAATGCGTCGAGAAGAGGTGATATCCAATCACAGAATTACTTCGGGAAATGTGATTGTAGGACTGGCTTCCTATGGTTTGGCCACCTACGAAAAGGATTATAACGGAGGTATGGGAAGTAACGGACTGACATCTGCAAGGCACGATGTGTTTTCAAGGCAGGTGGCAGGTAAGTATCCTGAGACTTTCGATAATGGCATTCCCGAGAACCTTGCTTATTCAGGTTCGATGAATCTGACCGATAAAATCCAGATCGAGGATCAATTCAGCGGATTTAAAGGTGAGGTGGACGCAGCCCGTCTTGTTCTTTCACCAACCAGAACATACGCACCCGTTGTCAAACAGGTTTTGAAGGAATACAGAAGCAAGATCAACGGAATGGTGCACTGTTCAGGTGGAGGACAAACGAAAATTCTTCACTTCGTTGATAAGGTCCATATTGTAAAAGACAATATGCTCGATATTCCTCCGCTGTTCGAGATTATCCAACAGCAATCTGCAACACCCTGGAGTGAGATGTACAAGGTTTTCAATATGGGACATCGTCTGGAGTTTTATACCGATGAAGCTACTGCTTCCGCAATTATTGACGTTGCCGAATCTTTCAGAATCAAAGCTGCGGTAATCGGTCGTGTGGAACCTGCACAGGCAAAGAAACTTACCATATCATCTCCGAAAGGCATTTTTGAATACTGATCATTTTTTAATTACACAAGGCACTCTGCCAACCATCATATGGATCCTCTCCTCAGTCAGCTGGAATCACTCAAGCACCGCTACAATGAAATCGGTACGCAACTTGGAGATCCGGGTGTCATAGCCGATCAAAAGCGTTTCAGGGCACTAACTAAAAACTGGCGTGACCTTGAAAAAATTGTCATTGCATACGACGAATACAGGAATGTGCTGATGAATATCGATTCGGCCCGCGACGTGATTGTTAATGAAAAGGATGATGATTTCAAGGCGATGGCGAGGGAAGAAATGGAAAAGTATTCGGTTCGCCGAGATGATCTGGAAGAACAGATACGCGTTTTGCTGCTTCCAAAGGATCCGGAAGACAGTAAGGATGCCATAGTTGAGATCAGGGGCGGAACAGGCGGTGATGAAGCCAGTATCTTTGCCGGAGATCTTTTCAGGATGTATACCAGGTACTGCGAAGGCAGGGGATGGAAAGTAACGGTGATCGACTCTAATGAAGGAAACACCGGAGGATATAAGGAAGTGGTGTTTGAAGTGGCAGGTGAAAATGTTTACGGCACACTCAAATATGAGAGCGGTGTTCACCGCGTGCAAAGGGTTCCGGAAACTGAAACACAGGGACGCGTACATACTTCAGCTGCAACCGTTGCCGTGCTCCCGGAGGCAGATGAGGATTATGAAGTTGAAATCAGTCCCGCCGACCTTGAAGTACAAACTGCGCGCTCAAGTGGTGCAGGTGGTCAGAATGTAAACAAAGTGGAAACCAAGGTGCAGATGACCCACAAGCCAACCGGTATTGTGGTGACCTGCCAGGTGGAACGCTCACAACACGGAAACCGGGAAAGGGCCCTTCAAATGCTCAAGACCAAGCTTTACGAAATGGAAATTGCCAAGCGTCAGGAGGAAACTTCCCGTCGACGAAAAACACTGGTTTCCACCGGCGACCGGTCTGCTAAAATCAGAACCTATAATTACCCTCAATCCAGAGTCACTGATCATCGCATTGGTTTGAGCAGTTATAATCTTCCAGCAGTGATGAACGGCGATATCCAGGAGTTTCTCGATGCCCTGCAGGTGGCTGAAAATGCCGAGAAAATGAAAGAGGCAACCATTAATTAATGTTGAATGTTGAATTTTGAATTTTGAATAGCTAATGGGTTCAATCAAATATTTATTTTCAATTCACAATTCACAATTCACAATTCATAATTCACAATTCATAATTCAACCCCGTGACCCGTTCCGAACTCATTTCCTCCATCCGCGACAGGCAATCATTTCTATGCGTAGGGCTTGATACTGATATCAGGAAAATCCCCAAACATCTTCTTGAAACCGAAGATCCTGTTTTTGAATTCAACAAAGCGATCATTGACGCTACGCATCCTTACGCGGTGGCTTATAAACCGAATCTGGCATTTTATGAAAGCCTCGGTTTGGCAGGTTGGGAGAGTTTGCGTAAAACCATGGCGTACATTCCTAAAGATGTATTCACCATTGCTGATGCCAAGAGAGGTGATATCGGCAATACTTCATCAATGTATGCCAGAGCTTTTTTCGAACAGTTCAGTTTCGACTCCGTAACGGTTGCACCTTATATGGGTGAGGATTCCGTAACACCCTTCCTTGAATTCCCGGGTAAATGGGCGGTGTTGCTTGCTCTTACTTCCAATAAAGGTGCGCTTGATTTTCAAATGGACCATATCGGTAGCGATGAAAGACTTTTTGAGAAAGTATTACGGGTATCATCAGCATGGGGAAGCAAGGAAAATATGATGTATGTGGTGGGTGCTACCCGCGGTGAGCTTTTTTCATCTGTAAGAAAAGTAGTTCCTGATCACTTTTTACTGGTGCCCGGAGTAGGTGCGCAGGGAGGAAGTCTTGAAGATGTTTGCAGGTATGGCATGAACGCCGATTGCGGACTTATTGTGAATGCTTCCAGAAGTATCCTGTATTCTTCCGAAGGTTTGGATTTTGCTGAAAAAGCAGCGGAAGAAGCCTCCAAACTGCAAAAGGAAATGAGTGACATGCTGAGCCGGTTCGGCTTCTCGCACAAATGATTTGAAATTGTTTTTTTTATATTTGTGGCAACTTTTCAATTGCTATTTTTTCTGTAGTCATTTAAACACTTTTTAGTTTCAAGCAGCGTTTTCTGCGATTTTTTTCATCACTCTAACTTTTTAATTCATTTTTCATGAACGAACAATTCCTATCTTTTATCTGGAAGCACAGATTGTTTTCAGGTGAACTCACTACTTCCGGCGGTGTTCCTGTATCGGTACTCAGGCCCGGAGAGCAAAACAGCCATTCAGGTCCTGATTTTTTCAATGCGCTGATCAGAATCGGAGAAACCCTTTGGGCCGGCAATGTCGAAATTCACGTCAAAGCCTCCGACTGGTACCGGCATCATCATCAAACTGATCAAGCGTACGGCAATGTAATCCTGCATGTGGTTTATGAGGCCGACATGGAGATTATCACCACTGATCTGACCACCATCCCAACGCTGGAGATTAGATCAAACACTGATGAGAATGTGCTGAAACGATATCTGGGTTTCAGAAATTCACGGATGAATATTCCATGCGGGAAAAGCCTTGCGGAAGTCAAACCCTTAACCATTTCCGGCTGGCTCGACAGGATGCTGGTACAGCGACTTGAACACAAATCAATGTTGATCGCGCATTCGCTGGAAGTAAACCGAAATGATTGGGAAGATGCATTTTACCAGCTGCTTGCCCGAAACTTCGGTTTCAATGTCAATGCCGGGCCGTTTGAAATGCTGGCACGGTGCCTTCCCCGCCAGCTTTTGATGCGTCATGCAGCCCAGCCCCATCAGATTGAGTCACTTGTGTTTGGACAGGCGGGGTTTCTGGAAACGGAGTTTACGGATGAGTATCCCAGACTGATGCAGTCTGAGTACAGATTTTTATCGCGGAAATACGGGTTGCTTCCGCTGGATCGTCATATCTGGAAGTTGCTGAGAATGAGACCGGCCAACTTCCCTACCATCAGACTCTCGCAGTTTGCCAATCTGATCGCGGCCGGCAAGGTCTCGCTGGCCAATCTGATTGGGAATCCGACCATTGCTGAGATCAGAAACATGCTTCAGGTAACTGCATCACCCTACTGGAACACCCATTATTTGTTCGATAAGCCCTCGCAATTCGGAAACAGAATGATGGGAAATTCATCGGTTCATAACATTATCATTAACACTGTAGCCCCTTTTCTGTTCTATTACGGCCGGCAGCGTCGGGAGGATGAAATCTGCGAAAAGGCTTTCGCCCTGTTGAGGGAAACTCCATCGGAAGTCAACCATATCACCGATGAGTGGAAGCGGCTGGGGGTGCCTTCAGATAGCGCCTATACCGGTCAGGCGTTAATTGGTTTGTATAATGACTTGTGTTCAAAGAAAAAATGTTTAATTTGCGCATTGGGAACTGAAATACTGCGAAAAAATGAATCAATTGGTTGACCATATCAAAACCTGGTTTGAACGCCGTGCCTACGGGGTTTGTGACTGGTGGGGAGAAAAGCTCAGTATCAAGTCGTCGAACATCAGATTGTTTTTTATT
>Ga0315903_10004658_pt1 | contig 18230 bp, 18 predicted proteins | sample LakEriMetagenome_7_FD_203524 | JGI IMG/M metagenome (GOLD analysis project Ga0315903, IMG submission 203524) | Freshwater fungal communities from buoy surface, Lake Erie, Ohio, United States - Buoy 2 MA119 | ecosystem: Environmental > Aquatic > Freshwater > Lake | place: USA: Lake Erie, Ohio...
TAATACACTCGCACAACACCAGGAAAAAATGGTAGAATCAAGAAAGAGGCTCCAAGCCTGGCTCCCCGATAACTCCCCGCTTTGCTCCCCGCTTATTCCCGAAAAACTAAAAGCCTTTTGTGGAATGGGGTTGAGAAAAAAATCCCAAGGGAAAAATATGAGATTTTTGAACTATTTATTGAGAACCATAAGGGGAAATATTATGAAGTTATCCGTGTCTCAATTGAGAAGAATCATCAAGGAAGAAGTATCAAGAATGCTTCGTGAGAATACCGAAGATGTGTCTAGCGAAAAAGCAAGAAAAAACTTGCCGGTTTCAGATCTGAGGGAAAAAGCAAAAAAAATACAAGACAAATTATCTGATGATTCGCTCGCAGAATTTAATAAACTTTTAATGGATTTGTTTGACCTTAAGGATTATAAATGGAACTGGGATGTGGTTGGAAAAATTTACAAAATGTATGAAAATCATAAATTACAAGAAATTGATGATTTTCTGGAACAGCTGCAAGAATTGGAACGTGAGAGTAAAGACGCAGAAGAATATTCCGACTATCAACAAGGACTTGATGAATCACGCCTTCGCAGAAAACTCCGTAGACGCTGATTATCAAAAACTCAAACTAAACGCCCTGTTCTCTTGAATGGGGCGTTTTTGTTTCTAGTGATGACTATTTATTGTGAGTTCAGGAGAATTAAAAATGAAGAATATGAAGTTGATCACCGAAGCTTGGAAAAGATTTTTGAATGAAGTCCAATCTTGGCCCAAGACCGTTGAAGAAGCAGAAGCTTCTTGGCCCCAAGTTGGTAAATTGTATTTCTCTCCAGCCGTATATGGTGACAAAGGCCAACGTTCAACTGCTGAGATGGAGGTATTGGTATCGGACCAGGAAAGAAATTCTATGAAAGTAGATATTGGTCCTGCATTTGGAAAATATGGAGATATTGAATCAAAATTTATAATTCATAGTTATTCTAATGAAGGTGATCCGCAACAATATGCAAAAATAGAATATTCTATTTTAAGCAACTGGTCTATTAGTGGTATCACGGTTGGTGCCAAAAATTCAAAAGGTGTTCCAAGCGCCCTTTATCAAATTAATAATATTCTTGGAGTAATATACAAACCAGAATTTAAGAACCTAATTCAACCTTCTAGTGTGCCTAGTTCAGTAGACAGACTAAGAAAAGCATTAGAACCTTTGGCTGTTGAATTGAGGGGAAAAGTAGGAGATGTAAGTCTCGCTAGAGGTGTTAACTCTACTGAACCTCCACTCAAAGGTATTCAAGACTATAAAACACTTTTTGAGAGATTCCCAATACAAAAAGAAAAATTATTATTCTATAAAGATGGAAATGGATGGGGTTGTCAGGATGTGGCATTTGCGCTTTCTTCGATTATGTCAAATAGTCAGAACGTAACTTCATCTACTGCCGAAACTATTCAGAATCAAAGAACAGCTATGAGATATATTTTTGGTACAGATAAACCAACAGAAATATCTTATAAGCTAGAAGGACTTGGCTTGAATTACGAAAGTGCTATTCCCGGTGTTAATAAAGCAGATACTAATTTTCTAATGGGTTTGTATTATTTAACACAGCAAGGTCTAGCAGAGCAAGGTACCGAAGGGTGTAAACAATTAAAAGGTACACTTGAGTTATTAGTGGGTGATTTAAATATGCTAAGAGCTAATCCAAAGGGTGTTGAAAGGGGAGATATAGCTGTTACTCGCGCAGCAGAACGAGGACGAGGTTATGTACGACCCTGAAGTTTTTTGAATATATAAAACATTAAACTTGTCAATTTTAAATGCCCTATCTTAATGGTAGGGCATTTTTGTTTTGACTAACGACTATTTATTTCGTTGAGGTTTAAAGAATGAAACTTTCCCAAAAGCAATTGAGAAGCATTATTGAAGAAGAACTCCAAACAATTTTGGAATTTGCTGGTGGCTCCGAATTTGAACTTGAACCAGAAGCTCAACAAGCGGCAGAAGAAGCCATTCAAAAATTATTGGATAATCCTCAATATCTCAAAAACGCCAAAGCATTTTTGGCCGGTCAAGAGGAATCGCTTGAAGAGATAAATAAACGGTTTAATCCTCGTAATGATCCTAATCCCTGGGGGTCTGGTTTAGATCTCAAATCAGATCCTATAACAAAGCCTCCACCGAAATTTGATCTTTCTGTGGGTCAAACAGAAGTTATGTTATTAGCAAATTTTGTATCTTTGGGTATCTTTGATATGATTGTTGGGAATGATCCAAAATATACAATTGGAGCCGGTCTTACCTTTGCTGCTGGTTCTTTGCTTTATAGATTTATGAAATATGTCGTTGAGCAAGCAGAGTATAGAAAGAGTATTCACTATGTTCCACCTCCTCCAAGAACAGGAACTTATCAAAGGGTTGAAAAATGAATTTAAATGAAAAACTTGCTCCAAACTTTACTTTTGGAGAACTTACAGAAACAAGCCAAACAAGATATCTTGATATCAATCGTAATCAAGCGTTGGCTCAAATTGAAGCAGGAAGAGCGTTGGCTAAAATGCTCCAAGTCATTCGCGACCATTATAAAGCCCCTCTTCATATTCATTCAGGCTTTCGTGGTCCATCGCTCAACGAAGCCGTTGGCGGTTCCAAGTCCAGCCAGCATATGAAGTTTGAGGCCGCCGACTTTCACGTTGAAGGAAGAACTCTACAAGAGGTTTTTGATTGGATCAGAAAAGAATCTGGTTTGAAATACGGCCAAGTTATTCTTGAAGGACGTTCGCCTGGAAAGCCAACTTGGATTCACATTTCCCTTGGAGAACCTTGGAGAGAAGCCAGCAAGAGCCGTCAGCAACTCGCTTATGATGGAAAGTCCTACACCAACGTTGCTTGATTAAAACTTTGGCTTATCTTTAAGCCCTGCCTTTTGGTGGGGCTTTTCTTTTATGTTTGGAATAAAACTACTTATGTGTGCGAGGGAAGAAAATGAAAATGAAACTTCTTATGGAATCTTGGAGAAAATATATCAACGAGAATATTGAGGAAGGTATTGATCCAGGCGGAACACATAACGGAAAATATTATGCTTTTGACTGGGATGATAACTTACTCTTTATGCCTACCAAGATTTATCTTATGAAGGACGGTGAGGAAGTAGAAATCGGTACAGAAGAATTCGCTCACATTCGCACCAAGATCGGAAAAGAAGGAGAATATAAAGATTATTCTTTCAGCCCAGGTTCTTTTAGAGATTTCCGAGTTGAAGGAGATCAAAAATTCCTTGATGATGTCGGAGCAGGACCAAAGACAGCACCGGCTTGGAAAGACTTTGTTGAGTGTTTAAATACCGCTTCTGTCTTTGCTATTATTACCGCGAGAGGACATACCCCAAGCATTCTAAAAGACGCTGTTAAAATTTTGATTGATAATAACTATGAAGGTATAGATAAAGGACAAATTGAAAAGAGCCTTGCTCGTTATGCTGAACTTACGAAGAAAGATAAGGTCAGCACTATTGATGAATATTTAAATCTTTGTAAATTTTATCCTGTCTCTTATGTAGCGAAAGGTTCTTCTTCTGCTGCTGCGGATCCTTCGGCAGCAAAGGTGAAGGCATTAAAAGAATTCCATTCTTATGTTGATGAACTAGATGAAAAGATGGGAGTTGATGCTACCGGAAAACCAACCTTGGGTTTCTCTGACGACGATCCAGGTAATATTGAGTTAATCAAAGATGAGTTTAAAGATACTAAATTAGTTGTTAAATTTACAGGACACAATCCAGGATAAACAATAATTTCAACTATTTATTATTATTTGAGGGTCAATAATGTCTGGTTTCTCATCCAAAACTTATAGCAGCGTGGGCATTACTGGTCCCCTTTCATCTTTTAACGAGGTGAATGTAACTGAACTCTCGCCTATCGCCCAATGTGATTTTATCTATGGAATAAATACGAACATCAATAACGTTTTCACTTTTGCTGGTGGAACGGTGACGGCTGTTAGTGGTGTTGCGAACGTAAACAGCGGAACAAGCATTACTGGTTCTGGCGACGTTACTCTTCGTAGAAACCTAAAATACCGTCCAGGCCAAGGTTCTCTATCAAGAGTAACTGGTTTGTTTGGAACTCCTGCTTCTGGAAACGTGCAGTTGATAGGAGCAGGCAACGCTGAAAGTGGTTATTATTTTGGTTATGTTGGAACTGACTTTGGCATTATTCATAACGAGAACTCACAAAGAGAAGTAAGAAAACTTACAGTTACAACAGGAGCCGGAACTGGTTTGGTTACTGTTACTCTGGATGGGTTTTCAGTTTCCGTCCCTGTTACTGGTGGTAATAACGTCAATAGGACTTCTTACGAATTATCAAAATACGATTATTCAAACGTTGGAGTTGGCTGGCTTGCTGACGCTATTGACGGAACAGTTTTCTTTATCTCTTCAAGACCAAACCCTTACACCGGTTCTTATTCTGTTGCTGGTGCCTCTATTACTGGTTCTTTCTCAAGAACTATTGCTGGTAGTGGAAGCACGGCGACTTTTATCTCACAGTCCTCTTGGAATGTTGATAAAATGGATGGAACAGGCCAAACCAGAATGGTTCTGAACCCACAAAAAGGAAATGTTTACCAGGTTGGTTTTCAGTATCTCGGATTCGGTAATGCTTTCTTCGCAATAGAAGATTCAGAAACCGGAAGAATTGCGCCTGTTCATATGATAAAGAATACCAATAGCAGAACAACTCCGGTCCTAAAAAATCCACAGGTCACGACAAGAGCAGTTTGTACTAACATTGGTGGAACTTCTAACGTCACTCTCAAAACAGTTAGTATGGCTTCTTTCACAGAAGGTCCAGCAAAGAAACTTGATCCAAGATATTCGTTTTCTTTTGCTTATAATAATGCTGATACTAGTGGTGTTTATCAACCGGTAGGAGCAATAAAAATAAATAGAATTTATAATGGGCTTACTTGCTTTGGTGAAATTGACTTGTTGAGAATTGGTGCGTCAAATACCTCAACAGCAAAAAATCTAACTGTTTCGCTTTTTAAAAACCTTCCGATAACAGGAACTCCAAACTTTACATATTTGAGCGAGACGAGCAGTATTACTTCTTATGCTAACCTAACGCCCGGTGCAGACTCAATAAGTACAAACGGTGCTATTGCTTTGGTTACTTTCCCTGTTGGCTCAAATAGTTCTAACGCCATTACATTTGACTTAGATGACTTGGTTGTTGCTGCTGGCGAAACCATTATAGTTGCTATCAAAACAACGGGCCAGGTTACGGGTGAAATAAGCCTTAACTGGTACGAACAACAATAAAGAGGAAACAAATGTCTTCAAACTTTCATTATAACTCTGGCGTCTATGCGGTAGGACAATATCAAATGAGCGGTAAGCCTTATGCTACTGGCTCTCTCGCTGTTTCTGCCGCTACTCCATTAGAAGTTAGTTTCCCTTTCGTCACAAAGTTCGTCACCATCAAGAACTCTACCACAGGTTCCAATTCAGTAATGAGAGTTGGTTTCTCAACAAACGGAGTAAATGGAACAAACTATTACACTCTTGATAATGGCGAGAGTTACACAGCAGACATTCGCGTTGTTTCTGTGTTTCTTCGTGGTGATGTTTCATCTTGTACGGCTACGGTCATTGCTGGTTTGACCGGCATTCAATCAACTTTGAGCGACACGCTTGGTCCAAACTATTCTGGCTCCGTAGGTGTAGGATGAGAATTATTATTGAGCGATGGACGAAAGACTATACAAAGTCAAAGCCGGTTGAAGAAGATATGGTGGCGTCTGATATATCAGAACAAGTACAAGAAGCACCGCCGCTTATTGTTGTTGAAAAAAGCAAACTTGATCGTTGCGCTCGCATCGCAAAAAGAAAATATAAAGTTTGGCCTTCCGCTTATGCTTCCGGTGCCGCCGTTAAATGTCGCAAGGGCAAAATTTGGAAGGGTCTGAAAGAAGAAGAGGAACCCGTTGAAGAAGAGAAAAGAAAATACAAGCCTTCTTTCACCAGAGAGAAAGAGCAGGGGCTTCACGGTTGGTTCGCTCGCAACCGTGGAAAGGGATGGGTCAATTGCCGCACAGGAGGCCCCTGTGGTCGCGAGAGTGCTGATGGAGGGGGTAAGTACCCTGCCTGCCGTCCAACGCTCGCACAATGTAAGTCAGCCGGTCGTGGGCCGCTTCGCAAAAAGAAAAGTTCCAAACCTATTTCTTGGACCAACGAGGGAATTGAAATGAAATTAGAAAACTTGATCCTGGAAGAATTCAGGAACGTAAAACTTGAATTGATGTCCGAGGGAATGCGTTATCACATTGAAACCAAGACATCACTTTACAACCCTATTTATCGTCCAGGCTCAAAAGCCTTCGCAACTCTTATGAAAGAAGCCCGCGAACTTTGTGAAATGGGTCATCCATTTAGTCCAGAAGAAAAAGAAATGCTTGAAGGTAGTTGCGGTCAAAAAGCGATGTACGAAGGCAAACCAGTTATTCTTGAATATCCTATGGTTGAAGAAGAACTTGATGAAGCAGAATACAAAGGCAAAGATGTTCCTATTGGAAAGCCTCAACGTGGAGGTTCCAAGAAATTCTACGTTTATGTAAAGGACGGCGACAGAGTAAAGAAAATCTCATTTGGCGATCCAAACCTTTCAGTAAAAGTTGGCGATCCAAAGCGTCGTGCTTCTTTCGTTGCCCGTCATCGTTGTACTGAAAAGAATGACCGCTTGACCGCTGGTTATTGGTCTTGCCGTATTGGTAGATTTCCACATTTAACAGGCGCAAAGCAGCGTTATACTTGGTGGTGATTGGATACTACTTACCCTTGAACGGAGTTTTAAATGAAAAATTTTAAATTGATAAAAGAAGCCTGGGATCGTTTTATGAAGGAAGAGTTGGATCCTTCATTTATGAGTATCGGTGCAGAAATAAAAGGCAAGATTGAGGACATCAACCAACAAGTTGATGAATTGATTTCTGGTGGTGCTATATTTTTTGATACGGAAACAATGGGCCTTACAGCCGTTAAACAGCCATTAAAAGAAGCACCAAGACAACCCAATCCAACTCCTGGTCCATTGGTTAGTTATACCACCACTAATGACCTTGAAGGTCAAATGCTTACCGAAATCGCAGCCGCATATGCGACAAAGGAAGAAATAGAAGAAGGCACATTTCCTAGTGACATCTCACACACCAGAATTTCCTTTAAGGATGAAAATAAAAAAGAAATTGCGAGATTCTCCGAATTCTATAAACCAGGAACTTTTGAATTTGACCCAGATAAATATTTTGAAGCAATTAGAGGTAAATTAAAATTCGCCATAACCAGGATGAAACTTTATGATACAGTCAAAAAGGAAGATCCAGAATTATTTGCTAATTCAAGTGATGAAGATCTTAGAGAAGGTGCTATGGGTAGAGGTCCATTATCTAAATTTTTATCTAAATTTAAAATAGACGAAGAGGAGATGAAAGCGCATTATGAAAAATACGTTCTTCCAAATTTAGCAACTATAAAAAGTCCTCACCAATTATTAATGATGACTGCTTATTTCGGCTCCGAAGAAGAAGTAATGAGTAAAATTAATTCAGGTGAAATCTCTATTGAAGACATTTATAATCTTAATACAAATAAAGCAAAACAACCAGAAGATACTGTTATTACTTCCGAAAAAGAAGCAATTAGAGAATTCTATGAATTTGCTAAAACAAAAAGCGGTGTTCCTTTAATCGCTCAAAACGCTGGCTTTGATGAGAATTTTATATCTCAAAGAGCAAAGATATATGATGGACCTAGTTTTGGAGATTTGGGACTCACAAAAAACGTAAAAGATACTCTAAATTTATTCAAAGGTTTTAGATACTATCTTCAACAGATAGTAAAAGACGCCGAGAATGCGAAGAAAGAGATTTCTTCCGAGTTTGAAAAGATTGCTGGTGGTATGGAGCCAAGTAAAGCAATTGCTACACTTACAACACTAAAAGGTTCTCCTACCGTTAGTCAAGGTCCAATGGCTTCTGCGTTGAGAGTACAAGCAACAAGGTGGCATACTGCTATTGCTGATATTGAGATGTTATTTAATATTTTCTCAAAAGTTATAAGAATCTTAAAATCAATTGCTGAACTTGATCCTGGTGCTTCTATTGGTAGTAAGGCTCAAAGTACAAGAGGTAAAACTATGCAAGAGTTTAAGGGCGATGAGACTTCATTTGATTTCAAGCCAGAACAAGATGTAGAACAAGCAACTTCTATGATAAATTATTTGGATAGTGTTTCGGAATTATCAAAAGAAGCAATAGAAATGATTGATATTTTTGAACTGGCTATTGAGAAGGGAGGAACCCAAATGAACCCTTCCAAAATGAATAAGAGCAAAGTTGGAAAGATGAACGAAAGTAGAAATAGAATTACAATAAAATTGCGTAGTTGATTTATTCCTTGTATTTATTACTATTTAGTAGATAGATACAAGGAGAACTGATAGATGGATGCTGATACTATTTCCGCCGTTGCTGCGGCTCTTTCTGGACCCGCTGGTGGTCTTCTGGTTATGGGCTTTGTTCTTTATGGCGTTTATAAAACAGCAACCACTATCTTAACTCCGTTCTTGTCCGAAGTAGGAACAGGTATCAAGAAAGGTTTTGACGATCAAACAACCACTCTTGGAAAGTTGGTTGAAGAAATTAAAAACGATAGAGACTTCCACAGAGAAAACATCCGTGGCTTGACTGGCCGAATTGATAAAATTGAAACCGACGTAAGCGATATTAAAGACGACGTTTCAGATATCAAAAAGATAGTTGAAAAATGAAAACACAACAATTTCCTTTTAATGAAAAGAAAATAAGCGAAAGTGTGGTGGTTCGTACTTTTGATGGAAATTTAGATGAAGATGAACTTATCTGGCACCGTGATAGGGAAGACCGGATTGTTCGTGTTATTGAAGGAAATAACTGGGGTCTTCAACTTGATAATCAAATGCCTTCAAAGTTGATTGAGGGAAAGGAATATTTTATTCCAAAAAAAGAATGGCACCGAGTATTAAAAGGAAACGGGAAACTCATTATAGAAATAAAGAAAGTTTCATAAAGGATTATTGCTAATGTCTGTTCGTATCTCTTTAAATCCCAAGAACATACAAGAAACCAAAAAAATGATTCGTGAATTTACGCAATCAGATAAAGATGATTTGATGTCTATTGAAAATCAATTCACGGTTTCTTATGAAATTGAATTGGAATCAAAAGAAAATATGTTTTCTTCTGGACTTGAACCGGGAGATCCACAAGAAGAACGCGACAGCGACAGAAGGAGAGCAGAGCAAGAATACACCCAATTAATTAAAGATGAACTTTTATCTGATATTTGGGGCGATTTTGAAGATGCTACGGGTGGTGGCCCTCATTCTGGTCCCTTAGATTCACAAAATAATCTTATCACTTATGCTTATGAAAATAGATATTTTAGAGTCAATTATACTGGAAATCTAGATTTTGGACCAAGTACATTTATTTCTAAGGTTGGTATTTTTATTATTGGTTGTGAATCAACAAGAGATTTAGGTGCTGCTTTCGCTAATAGATTTGAAGAACAAATGAAAACTTTTGGTGGTAGTGCTTTATTGAAAATTTATAACAATTATCCAAATCTTAAAGAAAAAATAGTTTCCTGTGTTAATTCCAAAATTGATGTTTTTACTTATAATGGTATAAAAAAAATAGTTGATTCTCTTAAAATAGAAGAGTTTCAAGTTGGAGAATACTTCTTAGAAGATAAAATCCCTGATAATATTTTGGAACTGGATCCTAAAACTAAAATCGAAATTCGTGAAAGTGCTTTTAAAGAATTCATTAGAAGGTATTATATTGATTTTAGAATAGATAAAATGTTTAAATTTGGATATTCAGCCGAAGACGTAGACTTCGCACAACCATCATTTTTTAATATTTGTAATGAGTTAAATTTAGAATCGGATTACAATAGACTCTTAGAAAGAGGTGTCGCATTCTTAAATATTTTGATTGATGGAAATGAGGGAGTAGGAGAAGTAATAGACCAACTAAACTCACGTTGGAGATTAAATCTTGCTAGTGGATATAACAATGATATAACAAGACATTTTATCAATTCCGTACTCAGCAATATTAATGGAAGTATTGAAAGTCATGTGGAAATGCATATGGACGTTTGGGATGATGAAAATCCAATTGATGATTACTACGAAAGATTTGGTTATGGTAGCGGTGATTATGACGCCGACGAAGATGAGTTGGCTGATGTGTATTCACAACAGGTTTCTAAATATCTACCAAACTTTTACAACAGATTTGGTAATGAATTAAAGTTTGAAGCAGACGGTTCGTTAGACACCGAACAAGGGCTTGAATTTTCTTGTGAAACATACTTGGATGGTTTAAAAGAAGCAATGGAATTCTTGGATTTATTCTTTGAAGATTATGATAATCAAGATTTCTTTTTCTTTTCCAAAAAAACTGGTATGCATATGAATATCGGTCATAAATCTGTTGGTGGAAATCCAAAGAACGACTTCAATCTTATTAAAGGATTTTTGTTTTTAAGTGAGGACGTAGCCAATTCCGCGAAGCAAGGCGATAAAAAGAAAGTCGCCAGAGCAAGAAAAGGATTACCAGACACAAGAGCAGTTTCAAGATGGGCTGGCTCAATTGCGCCGACTATAAATAACGAAGTACCACAACAAGCCAAGGCCAGAATAATTTCCGATTATATTAAGAAAACTTTTAATGTATCACAAAAAGTATCAAATTTTTATTCAAAAGAAAAAGGTATTGATTCTGCTTTAATTGCCCGTGAATTTATGGCTTCTTTTGAAACAGGCGAAGATTCTATGATAGAAAAACTTTTTAGTGATTCATTGGAAGGCAAAGCAGCAGATATGGGACCAAAGAATATTGGATTTAATATCAATTATGCTCGCGGCAAAGGAGGAAACTCATATGTAAAATATATTGAGTTTAGATATCCAGGGCACGAAATGACTTTGGAAACATCAAAAGATTTAACTTTATACTATGCTTACATTGTTAGACATATGGTTGATAAATCATATATGAAACAAGAGTACATAAAAAAGTTGGTAGGCTTATTAACCAGAACCGCGCAGGTAGTACAGACCGGCTATGATAAAACATTTGAAATTATGAAAGTAGGAAATCCTATTGTCGTCAATTATCATAGACCAGCAGATAATATCTCGGAAATTATGTCTTTTGTTTTCAATATGAGTTCAAATCCTAGATTACTTTTGATGAAACAACCGATACAGGATGTGCCTTTCTACGATATTATGGATCCAAATAAAATCAGTAGAATTAATATTGATAGCCACAAATTATCACCTGCATCTCCGGTTGCTATTGGATATGTTATGAGCAAAGGAAAAGGTATTAAAAACTGGCCTACATCAGCATCATTAGAATTACCTGCTGTTTTTGGTACTTTTGGATACGGTGGAATTCCAGCAATAATAACTTCTGTTTCTGGTGAAGGTATGACCGCTTCTATTGGAATAGAATTGTTCTCTATTGAATTGGATCCACAAATACCAAAAGAATATGTGGGACAAGGTTATCTTATCGCAACGCCAGAATATTCACCAATTAAAATCGTATCCCTAAAAGGTACTATAACTGGTGCTGAACTTTACGAACTTAAATTACAGAAATATCAATACGACATTATGTATGGAAAGAATGTTAAGAACAATAATGCAAATCATTACTTAAGTGTTTCAAGAATATTGAAACAAATAAAACAATTTATTGATTCCAATGGCGGCGAAGTTCCAATCGTACCAAAAGACAAGGATATAATCCAATGAGATCAAAAGACCATAAAGAAATTTTATTATCCTTTCCTGGGGATGAAAAACAAAGAATTACTGAATCGGCTGAAAAGTTGAAAGAAGAGGTTTATGGAGATATTTCTTATGCGGGTAAGGAAAGTCATATTGTTCCTCCCCATTACACCTCTGTCTCTTATCACCATCAGCCTTACGAGCAATTAGTTATTACTATGCATCAGTACATCGATAGTTTTCTCAAAAGAGCAAGAGCAGACCTGGATAGCGGTAATTTAAGTCCTTATGACATTGAATTTCTACTAAATGATGTTCTAAAACGTCTACAAGACCAAGTAGACTATGCTAGATCCTCAATAGAATCTTATAAAGAGGTGGATCCAGATGAAGGCTATTCACAATTCGTTCGGGAAAATAAAAGACTTTAAGGTTGGCGACCTTGTTTGGTGGACTGAACTAAAAGAAGTCAAGAAAAAGAACGTTGGGATCATCCACGGTTTCAAAAAAGAACTGAAAGGTGGTCGGGAATTGCTTATCGCTAAGGTTTATTGTCTGGAAAAACACGAATATAAAGATATTTTGGTCGCGATACTACATAAAGTAGAGCCAGAAAACTAATTACACCTGAAAAACGGAGTTCTTTTGATGGGTTTTAAGATTTACAACTACACTCCAAACAAATTTAGGGGTATGATCAAAATTTTACGACTTTTTCTTCCTTTTGCGAAGGATAGACTAAAGTTTGATCGCGATCCTATCGTAAAATTGCTTGATAGAGAGCAAGATAAAGCAGAAATTCTTGGGAAAACAGCCTTTTATGACCCAGATAAGATGATAGTGTCTGTTTTTACTTACGGAAGGCACCCAAAAGACATAATGCGCTCTATCGCACACGAATTAGTTCATCATTCGCAGGCTTGTCGTGGCGACTTGGGTAACGAAAGCACTCCCGAGGGCTACGCACAAAACGATCCGCACCTAAGAAAGATGGAAAAAGAGGCTTACCTTCAAGGAAACATGTGTTTCCGCGATTTTGAAGATAAATATAAGCAAGACCCATCTGCTATGAGACAAAAATATAGAGATTTATCTATTTCAAAACAAGAGGAGAACCCTATGAAACCATTAAACGAATGGAAAAACGAAGAAATCTTTGGAATGCTTATGGAACGCTTTGTTCCAGCCAGCAAGAAGAGACTTGCCGAGCAGGTTGAAGAAGAAGAGGAAGACGAGAAAACAGAAGAATCAGAAGCAGATCTTGATGATAAAGATTTAGCAAACAATACTCCACCTAAACATAAAATCACAAAACGCGATGTGATAGCACAAGCCAAACATAATGCTTCTAAAAAAGGCAAGAAGTAAATTAAAATGTCTAAGCAAAACTACCAGAACTGGCGGCAAGAACAAGTATTCAATATGCTTATGGAGAAGTTCGTTCCAACATCCAAAAGGAAGTTAAAAGAGGTTGTGGGTGAATTGACCCCAGAACAAAATATGGGTATTAAAAAACTATATTTAATTATAAAAAGAATTGTGATAAAACTTATAGAAACTCTAAATATTGATAAAAATACGGTTAGAGGTGAAACTGGTCCTTTTTTTAAAAACAATGAAAATTCTAAATTTTTTCCTCCCGGTACAGTTCTACATCGCAGTTGGAAATTAATATTTCCAGTACCAGAAGAAATCAAAAAACTTTTACCAAATTTAGATAATACGTTTGAGTTAGTCTTTAACGCGGAACCGGATCAAGCAGGCTTGGTAGTATCCGGCTTGGGAGAGCCACTTGTTACTGGAATGCAAATAGGGTGGGATTTACTTAGACATGCTAGTGAAGATATGATGGTATTATTACCAACCATACAGCACGAATTACAACATATTGTAGATTTTGGAGGCCAAATAGAAGGTTCTTATGACGAACCTGAGAACTTTAACATTGACTATCTAAAGTATTTAAGTATTCCGGGAGAATTGGCTGCTCACGCCAAACAATTTGCTTATATATATCATAAAATTTATCCAAACGATAAAGAGTTAGATATAGAAAAGTTTAAATCTGAATTGTCATCCAAAATATCCCTCAAAAATTTAAATGTTAAAATTGTCCACTATCTTGAATTTGCATTGAGTGCTGAAGACACAGCCTCTAGGGACAAAATACCATCACAATATATTCCTTTAATGAAAGAAACAGGTAATAAATTTTTAGATTTAGTACAAAAATATTTTAAATACTTTAAAAAGGAATCATAATTAGATAATGGCTATTTCAATACCACCATTCATAAGTATAACCTCATTATCTGAGTCCAATAACTTTGGTACTTCGGAAGCGAATGTTTTTACTTCCGCTTCTTATAGTTCAAACGGCTTCGGATATAATGTCCTAAGTTCATCCATAACTTATGATACCGTGAATGGTGCTTTCACCGCATCACAAGGTGGTATTTATCAAATTATTCTCAACTCTATTTGGGGTCGTGGTGAAACTGCTGTAACCCCAGGAACGTCCGATTATTCAAGAACCATAAAGTTTTACAAGAACAATTCGGTTTTCTATACAGCAGCAGCACGCTATGACTACGGCGACTATGCTTTTGGTGCCGAAAGAACATTCCAGACATTAGTTAGTATGTCTGCTAATGACGGAATCAAAATAACGGCTACTGCTACTGCTGGTGCTGACTCATTCCTTAGTGGTTCAAATCTTATCATCAGAAAAGTAGAATCGGATTATGCTTATGCCGCCAAGCAAACTAACTCTACGGCTCTAACTGGAACAGTAGTTTCTTATTTCTCTGGTTCGGCTAATACTGACTACATTACTGGTTCTTCGGTAATGACCGTAACACCAGGGCTAGTGAATGGCTCGTTTACCATTCAGAATACCGGTTCTTATTATACGTTCTTTACTAACGTCTTAGATGATACCACATCCGGTGATAACTTTATGACGGAGAGCATCAACGTTGGTTCTTTCCCTGGTGGTGGCTTCTCTATCGCTGAGAGAGTTCTCTTTCTTGATACGGCGACAGCAGTAGACCAAAGATCATTGATCAATATTTCTACGGTTGATGGAGATGCAGTACCTGTCCCAATACAAATTCAGGCTACAACAGATACAAATGGTGCAACTGGGTTTATAGCGAAGCAAGGCACAGTATTCAGCGTTATAAAAATTCCAAATAGCGCAGTAATGCCTATTGCATTCAACGCTGGAACTTCAAGTTTTATCTCAACAGGCTCAAATACAAACTTATTGGCCTCTTCTTTTATGCAAAGTTCAGTAGAAGAAAGTTCTCGCTTTGAACTAACCTTCAATTCAGGTTCGGGTATAATCACCATTCCTAATAGTGGCTACTACCATCTATCTTATAATATCAAAGTTTACAACTCTCACGCCACTTCTGATGCTGGTGTTCAGTTCCAAGTAAGGAGAGGATGTACAAACTGTACTGATGGAACGGTTGTCTATCAAGGCAGAACCGGTGTTGGTTCGGTAACCGACCCCATCAACTATACACTTACCACCATTATTAGTGCTTCTAATAATGATACTCTAACTATTTGTGCCCGAGATTTTGTGACCGGCAGCGGTAACAAGGTTTACATTGATAACCCAAGCTGGTTCTATCTTTACAGAATAGATACTTATATTCCAGATGAAGATCTGTTTCCTTTCAAACAGACAGCGGGTTCGGCGTCTTATGGTGCTAATTATACTATCAATAGTTATCAAATTTCAAACCAATATACAAGAGCCACAGAACAAGTTCCATTTTATCTTGGAACTCCTGGGCCTTTGAGTATTCGTGGAAGAACCAATACTGGTTCTATTACATTCACAAGCTAATAAAGGATTTTTATTATGGGAAGAAAGAAAAGAATGTTTTTCCTCTCTGCTCTCGCAAAGAGAAACGAGGAAGTTGTTGCTGAAGTTCCAGCACCTCCACAAGAAGAACCTGTTGTCGTAGAACAACCAGTCGTGGAAGAAGTTGTGGTTGAGAAACCAGTAGCAAAGACAGCCAAGGCTGCTAAACCAAAGTGAAATTCTAATGACTATCAATCTTTTAACAGAAGGAGGAGTAGCAGGACACTTGGATCATCTATACGATGATTCAGAACTCACCTTTTCCCAGTTAAAAGATATAGTTTCTTCTCTTGCGAGTGGAAAAATCAAAGGTACAGAGAAAACTGACGGTCAAAACTTATTTATTACATTTGATCTTGCGACCGATAAGGCCAAAGGTGCTAGAAACAAAACCGAGATTAAACAAGGTGGTCTAGATTCCCAAGGATTGTCGGATAAATTTGCTGGTCGTGGTGAATTAGAGTTTAGTTTCTCTGACGCACTCAAAGCATTTGAAGAAGTCGTTAAGAAATTCAGTCCAGAAGAGAAACAGCAAATATTTGGTTCAAACACTTATTATAACTGCGAAATTTTGGATCCAAGAGTACCAAATGTAATAAAGTATGATATTAAAACAATTTTAGTTCATAGAACTGGCGGTGCTGGTAATTCTAACGTTGAAGCATTTGAGAAAGCGTTGGGAAGAGTTCAGGGTAGCAAAAGTGGTTCGTATAAGGTCCAGATTGACCCTATTAGGAGCCTTGAACCACTTAACGATAAAGCACTCATTGGAAATATAGCAAAGCGTATAGACGCTATTACGAAGCAATACGACCTTACTGACGAAAGTGCTATTGGTGATTTTGTAATCGCCCGTCTTGATAAGATCGTTGGCGATAAAGTCAATATTTCTAATGATTTAAAGATCAAATTAATCAAAAAACTGGTTGGCTCAAAAGAAGTAAGCCTACCAGACTTAAAAAGAGAAATAAAAAGCCTTCCGTCAAATGAAGCATCGATTTTATTATCTCTTATAAAGCACGATAATTATATTCTTTCTGTTGCGATAAAACCAATTGAAGAATTGGTGAGAAACTTCTCTATTAAAGTGTTGGAGAACTTTGATTCTCAATATATCACAGATGATGATGAAGAAACAAAAAGAATTCAAAAATTTGTTGATGATACAATATCATCCATTAAAAGTTTTGGTGAAAAGAGTAAAACTGACTCTTTATCCAAACAAATGGAAAGATTAAAATCTACCTCAAACATTACTACCGCAACAGAGGGATTTGTTTTTTCTTACAACGGAAAACAATACAAACTAACTGGTAATTTCTCGCCTGTTAATCAGATTGTTGGTTTGGTTAAATACGGCGACAAGAAACCAGCACAAAATATTGAGGAATCTTTAATGTTAGGAGCATCTAATACACCACAAAAGGTGGCGTTATTTCCTGGCTCATTCAAGCCACCACATAGAGGACATTTACAAGTTGTTAAGCAACTATGCGAGCAATACGATAAAGTAATTGTATTTGTATCTGATCCAAGAGTAGCAAAGAATACAAGAATGAATTTGAGCGGTCAAGAAGCCGCTAGATTAATGAATTTATATATTGAAGATGCTGGATTATCTTCAAAGGCAAGCGCAAGAGTATCAAATCACCCTTCTTCTACTGTTTCGGCACTTGCTTATGTTGAGAATGCTATTCTTGAAACAAAAACTAATTTTTATCTGACTACTTCAAGCAAAAATCCAGATCGATTTACAGAAATATTATCTTCTGGGAAATTAAGAAAGAATTTTATGGTTGAATCAGTTGAAGCAGTTGTTATTCCTGCTATTTCAGGTCCAATGGGCGAAATATCTGCTAAACAAATTAGAGAAATAATAAATAATCCTTTCTTAACAGAAGAACAAAAAGAATTACAACTGAATCATTATCTTCCAGAATCAATTAAAGAAGAGACTAAGAAAGCAACTATAAGAATTCTTATGTCTTGGAATTCACCGTCAAAGGTCGAAGAAGACGATATCCAAGAAATGAGTGTATCAAGTGCTGTTGGAGGATTTCCAGGGCCTGCTTTTGTAGCATCTCCGAGAAGAACACTAAGAAGATAATATCATAATAAAATCACTACCAAAAAATCAATAATATAAAACTATTTATCTAGTAAAGGATTCTATAAATGATTAGCAGACAAGAATTACTAGAAGAACAATTATTAAGAAAGGCTATCAAAACTTTTCTTAAGAAGAAGATAACTGAACAACTACAATCTAATAGTAAGGAAGTTTTTCTCCTTCGTCAAGCCTTAAAAAATAAGACTTTACAAACTGAGGCAAAGACAGGTTCCACTTCGCCTGATTCTCCCTTGGATATTACAGCTATGAATTTTCTTAGAGATCTTCTAAGGAATGTCGTTCCAGTTATTCAGCCAGCATACAAGGCACTAACAACAGACGCAAGACAAAGAGAATCCTACAAAGCACACATTTTAGCAGCCGTTGAA
>Ga0315903_10004659_pt1 | contig 18223 bp, 15 predicted proteins | sample LakEriMetagenome_7_FD_203524 | JGI IMG/M metagenome (GOLD analysis project Ga0315903, IMG submission 203524) | Freshwater fungal communities from buoy surface, Lake Erie, Ohio, United States - Buoy 2 MA119 | ecosystem: Environmental > Aquatic > Freshwater > Lake | place: USA: Lake Erie, Ohio...
GTCACCTATTCAAACTACGGAATGAACAGTGTATGGGAAACCACCAATGGCGGTACCAGTTGGACTTCAGTTGAAGGTAATTTACCAGACATGCCGGTTCGATGGGCTTTGTTCAATCCCAACAACGCTTCACAGGCCATTATTGCGACCGAGATCGGCGTGTGGTCAACTGATCTGCTCAATGGCACATCCACCGTATGGGGGCCATCCAACAACGGACTTGCCAATGTGAGAACCGACATGTTGCAGATCCGCAGCTCCGATAAAATAGTGATAGCCGCCACTCACGGCCGCGGCTTGTATTCAACCGATGTATTTGCCGACCCTTATCCTGATTTTTCTTCCGACAGGAGAGTGATCTATACAGGAAAAGCGATCGCGTTCAATGATGCCAGTTTCAAATCGAATGCCTGGCTATGGAATTTTGGTGACGGCACCACTTCAACACTTAAAAATCCTGTTAAAGTATATAACACCGCCGGACTTTATACTGTTACTCTTCAAATCAACGGCAGCGGTGCTTTGCAAAAAACACGCACCGGATACATTCACGTTGTTCCTAATGCCGGTGTACCCTATGCTCCGGCCGACGGAGGAAGCTTCGATCTCAATCCGCTCAGTTTTGCAAACGAAAATATTTCAGGTACTCCTTTTGAAAGAGGCAACTCGGCAGTCGCAGGAAAGAACGGAACACGAAGCGGAACCAATGCCTGGGTGACCGGACTGTCGTCTGCCACTTACACCGACAACACCGACTCACGTTTGTGGACTCCCTGCTTCAACTTCACCATTCCCGGCACTTATACTTTGAGGTTTTACAGAAAAAACTCGTTTGAAATCGAATGGGATGGCTGCCGGGTGGAGTACACCCTTGACCGGGGAGATACCTGGCTACCGCTCGGTGGTGTTGCTGCCAACTGGTATGATTTCGCCAACAATGCAGGGGCCACTTCATTTCCGGTCAACGAGCCTTATTTCAACGCCACCCGGTCATCGTGGACACTGGCGCAGTATGACGTTTCATTCCTTTCGGGAAGTCCTAGCGTGGGATTCAGGATCCGTTTCCGTTCAGATATAACGGTAACAGCTCCGGGCCTCACGATTGATGACTTTGAAATTACCGGTCCGGTGAACACACCGCTTCCGGTACAACTGGTTTCCTTTACAGGGAAGGCTTCAGGCGAGAACAATCTGCTCACCTGGTCAACATCGGCGGAACTCAACAACGACCGGTTTGAAGTTCAGCGTTCCATTAACGGCTACAATTTTGAAACCATCGGCACCGTGAAAGGCAAGGGCACCACTTCGGTAAATTCAACGTATCAGTTCAACGACTCTCAGGTTGTTGACAGGAGTTATTACTACCGCCTGCGACAATTCGACTACAACGGCGAATCTTCTTACTCAGGCGTCATACTGGTGAAAAGAACTTCCGAAAAACAATCGGTCATCAGCTTTTTGTTCCCGAATCCTTTCCAAAACTCCCTCACTGTGGTATTCGGATCATCCATCAGGGAAGAAGTACAGGTTGAATTATATGATGTAACCGGCAAGGTTGTTTATCAGCATACCGGAATACCCGATAACATCCTGATGTCCCTCGATCTCAGCAACTCCGGTCTCCGTCAGGGAACTTATCTGCTTAAAATCACTTCCGGCAACTTTACTGAAGTGAAGCGGGTGATGAAGCAATAGCCTTATTTTTCACCTGCATACGCTATTGTTTTGCTTATCTGAATTTATTTGATGATTTTTACCCGTTCACGGTCATTCCGTGTCATTAAATTATTTCAGATTAAAAACATCCATATGAAAATTCGACTGTTACTTCCAGCCTTAGTTTTTATACTGCTGTCTGTTTCCTGCAAAAAAGAGGAGGATACCGCTCAGCCCGTCATTCCCGGTCAGGATGAAAAGCTGCGCATGAACGAAATACAGGTGATCGCCTCTCACAACAGCTACAGGCAGATGACCACTGATACCGTTTTCGGATTTTTACTTTCCGTAGCCGCACTGATCCCGCCCGAGTACGATCCGCTGACGCTGGATTATAGTCATATTCATCCGAATGAACAAATGAATGATTACGGTGTGCGCGGACTCGAAATTGATGTGTACAATGATCCAAACGGCGGGGCTTTCGCCAACCGCTTTGTGCATTCGTTTGTCGGGTTGGATACCGCATCCAACATTCCTGAGCTGTCACAGCCCGGATTCAAGGTCCTTCACATTAAAGACGTCGATTACAACACTCACTTTTATACTTTCAAACAAACCCTGACCGCCATCCGTAACTGGTCATTGTCGCACCCCGGCCATATTCCTCTGTTCATCAACGTCGAAACCAAAATCGATTCTCCGGCTGATGATCCGTTGTTGCTTTCACTGGGCTTCACTCCTCCTCCAGCCTATGACCTCGCTTCCGCGGATGCGATTGATGCGGAGATCAGAGAAGTCTTCGGACAAAATTTACCGGGCGTGTTCACCCCTGATAAGCTCCGGGGAGCGCTGCCCACCCTGAATGAAGCCGCTTTACAAAAGAAGTGGCCGCTGCTGAAAGATTGCAGAGGAAAAGTTGTGTTCATCATGGAAGGAAACTGTGTTCCGTTTTACAAACAGGGCAAACCGAATCTGGAAGGCCGCGCGATGTTTGTTTACTCCAATCCCGGGAACACCGATGCCGCGTTTGTAATCTTAAACGATGCTAGGGCAGACAGTTCACAGATCCGTCAGCTGGCTCAGCAAGGCTATATGATCAGAACAAGGTGCGACTCAGGCACGCAGGAAGCCCGAAACGGCGACTATTCAGGGATGAATGCGGCCTTTGAATCGGGCGCTCACATTTGTTCAACCGATTATTATAAAGCCGATTCCCGTGCCGGTCAGGCCGGATGGAGTGGTTATCAGGTAAGATTTCCGGGCAACATGACTGCCAGGAAAAATCCGGTCACAGCTGCAAACATTGATACAGAAGAAGCGATTGAAGATTGACCCTCAGGTATACCAAATCTATATCATGATGGAAGATGTTTTGCTTAAAACATCTTCCATCATGACCCCGGAGGGGTCAAATATTTTATAAGAACGCATCATCAATACAGCGCCCGGCGCGGAAATACCAATAGGATACAAATGCCATTTGCCGGGCGCAACGTGATAAATGCCCCGAATTCCCAACAGGTAAATGATTCCGGATCTGCCGGCATTCCATCCTTCATCCCAAAAATGCTCAAGTCGCCAGTCAATATAATCATCTGTTAAAAAATCTTAATTCTTACTTTTGTCGGATTCCAATCCATTAATAATGAAAAAAGTACTTCTGTTCTTCATTTTTCTGCTCTCATTTAATTTATCTGTTTTCTCCCAGAATCACGATTCCCTGATGGTGAGAAAAATCTTTACCTATTGTCTGGAAAAGGGAAAAGGTTACGAATGGCTTGAACACCTCTGCACCAAAATACCGCCAAGACTGAGCGGATCAGACGGAGCCGACAAAGCAGTAAAATGGGCGAGACAAACGCTGGAAGATCAAAATAACGGTCGCGTATACCTGCAGGATGTGATGGTGCCGCACTGGGTGCGAAATGATAAGGAGGTTCTGACACTGGTTTCGAAAGGTAAAAGAACTCCGCTTCGTATATGCAGTCTCGGGGGCAGTGTTCCTACTCCTGCCAAAGGCATAAAAGGCAAAGTGATAGAAGTTAAGAGTTTTGAAGAACTGAATGAACTGGGTGAAGAGAAAGTAAGAGGTAAAATAGTATTCTACAATGCCGCGCTTGCCAACCACCATTATCACACCTTTCATGCTTACGGCGAGTGCGGAAAATACCGCTGGGCCGGAGCCATCAACGCGGCTAAGATGGGAGCCATTGCATCTGTGAACCGCTCTCTTACACTGGCACTGGATGATTATCCGCATACCGGTTCGATGGGCTATGAGGAAGGCGCTCCGAAATTACCCGCCTGTGCCATTTCAACCTTAGGAGCCGATAAGCTTAGTGCCGCGCTGAAAGCTGATCCCGATGCGGAACTTGAACTGCTGATGAACTGCGAAACACTCCCCGACAAACCATCACATAATGTAATTGCCGAAATCAAAGGGACTGAATTCCCGGATGAGATTATAGTGGTGGGCGGCCATCTCGATGCATGGGATAACGGTCAGGGTGCACACGATGACGGTGCCGGATGTGTACAATCAATGGAATTGCTTCGAATATTCCGCGACCTCAATATCAAACCCAAAAGAACCATCCGCGTGGTACTTTTCATGAATGAGGAGAACGGAGTGAGAGGTGGTAAAAAATATGCCGAAGAAGCGAAAGCCAGAAATGAAAACCATATTGCCGCCATCGAATCGGATCTCGGAGGATTTACCCCCGCAGGCTTTTTCTCTCACTGCAGTGACTCCACCAAGCTGACAGTACTCGATCCATGGAAAAAACTTTTTGAACCCTATGGAATTTATCAGTGGTACCTGCCCGGCGGTGGTGTCGATATCGACCGACTGAAAGATCAGGGTACTCTGCTGATCGGACTGCAGCCGGATTCACAAAGGTACTTCGACTATCACCACACCGAAATAGACACATTCGATAAGATTCACAAAAGAGAATTGCACCTCGGCACGGCGGCTATTGCCAGTCTGGCGTATTTGCTGAGTGAATACGGAGTGGAGAAGTAGTTGAGTGGGTTAGTAGGTTAGTGGGTTAGTGGCTTGCCCTGAGTAGTGAATGAAGAGCCGGGAGGCGTTGCACTGCGATGCACTGAGCTTGCCGAAGTGAGCTTGTCGAAGTGCGATTCATGCACGTATCGAAGGGGATAGTGGGTTAGTGGGTTAGTAGGTTAGTGGGTTAGTGAGTTAGTGGGGAAAACGGACTAATGACTAACGACCCTTCGATGCGGTCTTGATTCGCTCGATCGCTCATCAAAACCTTACTCAGGGCGGCGCTAATGACTAATAACTAATCACCAAATCTTTTCACTCTCAATTTTTTCTTGTCACTCAGATTTTTCTTCTGGCGCAGTCTTTCTTCTTTTGATTCGGCGGAGGGTTTGGTTTTCTTTCTTGGCTTGACCGGTGCGAGGGATTTGGAAATCAGTTCCAGAAATTTTTGGATGGCCGTTTCTTTGTTGTCGTGTTGCGAACGGCCTTCCGAACTGGTGATACGGAGCACACCTTCATCATTCATCCTGCCTTCAAGCTTTCGCATCAGGATTGATTTTTCATCTTCACTCAAGTGAGCCGATGAACTTACATTAAAATAAAGCTCTATCCGAGATGCCACCTTATTGACATGCTGACCGCCCTTGCCGCCTGATGTGGTAGCCTTGAACGTGAGTTCGGGGAGGAGGTTGGAGTATTTGTTCATGGGTTGCATGGTGATAAAAAATTACAACAAGAGAAAACGACCTGCCTGCCAGTCAGCCTGCCTACCGCAGGTTGGTCGGCTGGCAGGCAGGGATTTAACAAGATAAAGAACAAGAGAGCCTCTCGTTCCTTATCTTGTTAAATCTTGTTAAATCCGTTGTTATTTTAAAAAATCCGAAAGCGGTCTCTATCCATCATTACCGGAAAATTCTTCCTGGCGTCGAGAAGCGCTTTTGGATCAAGATTTATGGTTTCAATCTGAACTTTGGAAGGTTTGATGTTACTGATTTTCTCTCCGAAAGGATCCAGCACCACACTGTCGCCTGTGTAGGTAATGTTTTTACCATCCACCCCTACCCTGTTGAGTCCCGCCACGAAACACTGGTTTTCGATGGCACGAGCGATGAGCAGCTGACTCCAGGCAAAACTCCGGCGTTCGGGCCAGTTGGCTACATACAGGAGCAGATCGTAATCGCCTGTATTGCGACTCCAGACGGGGAAGCGAAGATCGTAACATACCAGCGGACAAATTCTCCATCCTTTCCATTCCACGATCAGCTTTTTCTTTCCCGGAGAATACGTAAGATGCTCGTTCGCCATCCGGAAAAGATGCCGTTTGTCGTATGTAAAGTATTCTCCGTCGGGCTGCATCCAGATGAGTCTGTTGAAAAACTTTTTCTTTTCCTCAATCACCAGACCGCCGCAAACCACTGCATTCTTCTTCGCGGCAAGCTCCCGCATCCACTGAACCGACTCACCATCCATTTTCTCAGCCACCTTCTTGGCATTCATGGTGAAACCGGTAGCGAACATTTCGGGAAGAAGAATGATATCAGTGGATCCCTTTCTCAAATCAGCCAGCAACCCGGACATATATTGCCGATTCTTTTCAGGCTGTTCCCAATGGAGCCGGGTCTGAACCAATGTTAATTTCAGATTTTTCATAGGGATAAAGATACACAAGGAAGCTGTTCCGGGAAAATACAATGAAAATTTATGGTGCTGTTACTTAAAAATTGATTGACAATATTTTCCTCCGTGATTCTCCGTTTGCTCCAATTCTCCGTGTTAACTTTTTCGCGCCAGGGTCGGGTCTGATTTTAACACGGAGGCCTGTCTGCTTCAGGCAGGCACGGAGTGACGGAGTTGCATGGAGAGATTTGGCTGACATCAAATTGTGCGCAAAGAATTCCACTCATCGGTCAAAAAACAATTAACAAACCATTTCCATCGCCTAATGACTAATGACTACTCCCCTACACCTCTATCAACTTCTCCGCCGCCTTCTCCAGCGTTTCTTTCTCCTTGGCGAAGCAAAATCTCAGCAACTTATTGTCAACATTATTCTTGTAAAAAACAGAAATCGGAATGGAGGCCACACCGTTTTCTTTGGTCAGCCGGATAGCGTAGTCGGTATCTTTTTCGTCGGTGATTTTGGAGTAATCGAGCAGCTGAAAATACGAACCATGACAGGGCAGTGGCTTGAATTTCGAACCCTTCAGCAGCTTCAGGAAATAATCACGCTTCTCCTGATAAAACCCGCTGAGTTCAGTATAATGTTTAGGGTCTTTCATGTAATCGGCCAGCGCTCTTTGGATGGGAGTGTTGGCACAAAACACCATGTACTGATGCACTTTTCTGAATTCTGACATCAGATTTTCCGGAGCCAGACAATATCCGATTTTCCAGCCGGTGGCGTGCATGGTTTTGCCAAATGAAAATACCACGAAACTTCTCTCCGCCAGTTTAGGATATCGGGTGACGCTCTGGTGTTCATAACCGTCGAATATGACATGCTCGTACACTTCATCACTCAGTACCACAATATCACGCTTGTCGGTAATTTTCTCAAGCTGATGCATGTCCTTCGCCGAGAGAATGCTTCCGGTGGGATTATGAGGTGTGTTGATCATGATCATGCGCGTACGCTGATTCACCATTTTCTTGACCTCATTCCAGTCGATGTGAAACTCGGGGCCCTTGAGCTGGATCTGAACCGGTATCCCGCCGTTAAGTCTGATGGCAGGAGCATAACAATCATAAGCGGGATCAAAAACGATCACCTCATCACCATCGTTGATGATGGAGGCAATGGCAGCATAAATCGCCTGAGTGCCGCCTGCAGTAATGGTGATTTCCTTTTCGGGATCATAAGCGGCGGAATAAAGATGATTCACCTTTTCGGCAATGGCTTCCCGCAAAGGCATATAACCGGCCATGGGTGAATACTGGTTATGACCGGCCTTCATATTTTTATTCACCAGCGAGATCAACTTTTCTGAAACAGGGAAATCGGGAAATCCCTGCGACAGATTAATGGCGTTGTGCTCGGCAGCAAGCGCCGACATGGTAGTGAAAATGGTGGTGCCTGTGTTGTGAAGTTTGGATTTCAGTGATCCCGGAAAATGCATAAAGCGGTTGAATAAGATTGCAAGTAAATTTAAGGAAATTAACAGCGGTGTCAAGATGAAATTTTCTTTCAGGTGATAATCACCAAATTAAAATGTCAACATCAGCTGTGAAGGTCATTCAACCACAGGAATTAAAAACGTTTTCATCAATACTTCGCAGAAATATCTGTTGATCGCTTCTGCATAATGAGTTTTGAAATGTGATTATGACTTGCATAAAAACAGTGTAAACTATCAGGGGTTCCTAGCAGCATTCATACCGTTGTGAGAAACTGCATTCATTGATCATATGTGGCGTTACTGCACGCGGCACCAGGCGCTTCACCTAATTCGGCCGGAGCATTTGCGGTGAAGAAAACAAAATTGAAGGGATCAGGCAACTAAGTAAAAAACAATGTCTGATTTAAAGGTTTATTTCCGTCTCAAGTTGTTTAGCAATTCATTAAGTGACTGTATTTCAATGAATTTGCGAAAATCAATAAGTGTTGTGTTTTTCATCTTTTGCATTATCTTTGCAGTCCCTAATTAAGTCCATAACCTATTGGTTAGACGGCCGAAGGGGAAACGTTCTCTTCCAACCTCATACACGTGTTTTAGTCGTGAAGCGCACTTTGTTCTGCTTCGCGGTGGCTCAAGCGGTAGTAATGCCCTTCTCACTTTCAGAAAAGAGAGAAGGTTATTCCTCCTTAGCTCAGCTGGTTAGAGCACATGACTGTTAATCATGGGGTCCTTGGTTCGAGCCCAAGAGGGGGAGCATTGAAAATGAAAGGGTTACCACAAACGGTAGCCCTTTCGTTTTTTCATTCCGACACAATTCCGACACAAACCGCAATTAAGGCCACGGGAAATCGCCTACAAACCGATGCCCCTTCCGCCCTCGCCAAACCTTTCAATCAACCTCAAAACCCGCTTTTGTAACCCTCCTCAAATTTTTTTCAGACAAAAGTGTATAACTTATCGATTTATTAATTAAATTGCCTTGTAAAAATTAAGCATCAATGAGAACACTCCTTCTTCACTCGGATTTCGCAGGTAGTCTGTCTACCCGTTTTTCAGTAGAATCAGTCCCTTTGCGGATGAACACCGTCTTTGCATTTTTTCTAATCGCGTTGGTAGGTTACCCCCAATTCGGTTTTGCACAGATTCCCTTTAGCGGTACATACGTGCAGAATTTCGATGCGATGGGTACGGGGACAGCCATACCCGCCGGTTGGAGTCACATCGGCAAGTTGGGTGGAAACGCATCCTCCTGGACCACCGACATACCGGCCACAGGAAGCCCTTCCGCCGCCTCTTCTGGCTCAGTGAATAACTCCTTGATTGTCGCTACCAACACCTTCACCGGGACCAGCAATACCCGCGCATTCAACTATTCCGATGCCAATTCTTCGGATCGTGCACTTGGTACTTCTCCCACCAGTGGGGCAGGTAACATCCTGCAATTGATTCTGAACAACAATACGGGAATCGCGCTCAGCACTCTGCAACTGGGATACAGCATCCGCAGGTTCGCCAACGCCACGAGTGCTGAAAGTATCCCCGGCTATCGTCTTTTCGTGAGCACGAACTCTGGTGCTACATGGACTTCGGTTACCACATTGAATCCAACGCTCAGCACACTGCCAAACACCGTAGGAACGAGCAACTTCACGCTGGCTTTGGCCTTGCCGGCTCCTGTTCCGGTGGCTGGACAGGTTCGGTTCCGTTGGGTAGACGACAATTCGGCGAGTTCAACTGTAGACCAAAGGATCGGGCTGGACAACGTCAGTATCACCCTTTCTCCCGCTACGGCATGTGGAATTCCCGCAAGCCAGTTCGCAAGTGGGATTACAACGACTTCCGCCAACCTTTCCTGGCTCGCTGTTCCCGGAGCCAACAGTTACAACCTTCGCTGGCGGGCCATGTCCACAGCCACCTTCACGAACGTGAACGGTCTGACCTCGACAAGTTACACGCTGGCGGGCCTGCAGGCCTCGTCCTCCTATGAATTCCAGGTGCAGGCTGTTTGTAGTTCAGGTACTGGAAATTTTGCTCCCGCAACCACCTTCTTCACTCCGGCAGGAGACCCTCCCTGTGCTGCTGCAAACAACCTGAATGCCGCCAACATCACTTCCACTTCTGCTTTACTTTCCTGGTCAGCCGGCGGTCCGGGTTCCGATTACTTCATCCTATTTTGGAAGCCCGTGAGCGCGTCAACTTTCAATTCCCAGAACAATCTGCAAAGCCTGAGTTGGCAGCTGAATGGTTTGACTCCAGGCACCAACTATGTTTATCAGGTACAGACGATATGCGGAGCAGTGGCCGGTGAACCTGCCATTCCGGCCGAACTGAGTGCTCCTTTTTTCTTCACCACGGCCAGTACTCAACGGGCGGGCAATCCATTCATCAACATCAAGGGGGAGTCCACCTTTACCGTATGGCCCAACCCCAACAGTGGTGGTCAACTCGATATCAGCCTCGATCAATTGGATTCGGAACTTGACCATGCAATTGTCGAACTGATCGACCCCCAAGGCAAACGCAGCGCCACCTTCACCTTGCCTACCGGGAATGGCCTGTTACGCGCAACGCTCGAGCTTCCCCTTGACTTGGCCGATGGCCTTTACATGCTGAAGGTGTATGCCGGTGCACAACAGTTCTCGCAGCGCCTGGTTATATACTAACTTGAAAACCACCCGTTACCGCAACGGAGATTTGATACCTACGGGACTTTCCGACACCCAATGGCAAAACACCACTACAGGGGCTTATGCCATTTACAACGACATCGCCCAAAACAACAATATTTACGGCAAGCTGTACAACTGGTATGCAGTGGCCGATCCAAGAGAACTGTGTCCCACAGGTTGGCATGTGCCCAGCGACAGTGAATGGAATCAATTGGTGAAGTTTCTGGATCCGCAGGCGGATACAATATGTCTTGCTTGCCCTCAAAGCCAAATTGCAGGAGGGATGATGAAATCGGTTGGCGATTTACAATCGGGCACGGGGCTCTGGGAGATCCCCAATACCGGGGCCACCAACAGCAGTGGGTTTTCAGGTTTGCCCGGCGGTACACGCTACATCAATGGCAGTTACGGCGAAGTTGGCGACTACGGTTACTGGTGGAGTTCTACGCCTTTCGGTACGAACGATGCCTGGAGCCGGGAACTGAGTTACGATAATGGCATTGTAAACAGCTACTATCTTGTTAAGCAGAACGGTTTCTCTGTGCGTTGCATCAGGGATTAACCCGGAGGGTTAAAGTAATTCATTTGATTATTAGATAATTTAAGTCTTTTTTGACAGTTTGTAAATTCAGAAGGGTTTTTACTGATTAGCCAACAAAACCGTTAAAGTTATTGATGTTCAGTATTTTGAATTTTATTGCAACGGGTTCGTTTTCATAAAGGGGGTACGGTTTTGATCCGGGCTTTCTGTTTTTATTCTCCAATATGGCATCCAATTCCATTTCTGTCTTTTTATACAAAAATGGAATCCGATTCCATTTTTGTATATTTGTACAAATCCGGAATCCATGATTACCCGTGCCATACTGGAAGAAGCCAGATATTCCCTGAAACAATTTCGTGCCCTTTGTATCACCGGGCCCCGACAGAGTGGCAAAACTACACTCAGTAAGTTGTTGCTGAAAGGAAAGCCATATGTGAATTTTGAAGACCCTTCCATCGAATTTGAATTTCTGGCTTCCCCTGGAAAGTTTCTGGAAAAATTTTCGAATGGTGGTATCCTTGATGAAGTTCAAAGAGTGCCGGAAATTTTCAGATATCTGCAAGTCCTGTTGGATAAACGCACTTCGAGAGGTCAATTTGTGCTCACAGGATCGAATAATTTTCTGTTATACCAGCAAATATCGCAGTCATTGGCCGGCAGGGCCGGATACCTGACTTTGCTCCCGCTCAGTTATGCAGAATTAAAATCGGCAAAACGACCTGTTAATGACATTTTGGCAAATATCTTGTCAGGTGGATACCCTGAAATTATATCAAAGAAACTGAATCCTCAAAAATGGATGCAGAGCTATATTCAGACTTATGTTCAACGTGATGTTCGTCAATTGAAAAACATCACCAATCTGACAGCCTTTAACAAACTGATACAATTGTGTGCGAATCATGCCGGCCAAATGCTGAACAGGGATGAGTTAGCTAAACAGATTGGTATTGATTCCAAGACTGTGCAATCATGGATCGGCCTTCTGGAAGCGAGCTATATCGTTTTTCTGCTTCAGCCCTGGCATAACAATCTGAATAAAAGAATAATTAAAAGTCCCAAGATATATTTTTACGACACAGGCTTGTTGTGTACGCTTTTAAAGTTAAATTCAAAAGAAGGATTGAAACGACACGCAATGTTTGGTGCAATTTTCGAAAACTGGTGTATTGCGGAGATCATGAAGAACAGGATCAACCAAGGCATTAACGATGGCCTTTTCTTTTTCAGAGACCATCTGGGAAATGAAATCGATCTGATAATTGATAAAGAATCCGGTCCACAAGCCATCGAAATCAAATCCTCTGTAAAGAGAGACCGTATATTATTATCCGGCCTTAAGTATTGGAGCAAATATCAACCATCTGCCAACGGACTGCTTCTTTACCAAGGTGAAGACAGTGAAACAGATCATCCTTTACTCAACTATATCTCCTGGAAGAACATTGACCAATTGTAAAGTGCTAAGTACTCTGTGTCTATTTCTGCCAAGCTGACAACCTTTCCGGGATATTGACCCCCAGTTATTTTCTAAATTCCGGGATACTGACCCCCTGACATTTTATAGGAGTGAGGTTGCCTGGATTTTGCTCAAGTTGATTCCATGAATGATCTTCAGGGACGACGCGCAAATACCCATATTCACCATTCATGACGGCATCGTGGTGCCTGAGCATTACCAGTAGCGGGCGGAGAGCCTGATTAACGAGGCATACATGAACGAGCTGGGTGCAGCGCCCGCGTTGGAGATCAAAACCATGTCATGGGAGCATGCCTACACGGGAACCAGCGACCACGTAAAATCGAAGATCGAGCAGGATGGCCTGAAGCTGATAGACCCTGACCCTGGGTTGATGAAGTTTGTAGCGGGGTGGAAGGGATCTATGAGGGTACGCTCTGGGCATATACAGAGTGCTTCGATAAAAGCAAGCAAAGAATTAATGTGGTGATTTTAAAATTTTTCATGAGGTTAAATTTATTTAGTTTGCGTTAGTTTACTAAGGTTCTCCCTTTTCATCACCCCCTCCTGTGTTCTGGCCCGGGGTTCCCCCCCGTTGTTTACCAGAGGTATGCTAAAAGGTTCGCAAGAAATTTAAACCGCGAGTGTGTCAAATTCTGTCAAAGCAAGGGTCGTCATTATCTTTTTTATAACTCATACGATGACAATGCACATCATCAATGTAATGGTCTAATAAACAGATGGGTACGTCGCTTTCTTCCTAACGACTCTGCTGTTTTACCCTAACCTCTTGATGAATATCATGTCATCAAAACCTAAACCTCATGGAAAAAGCAGCAGAAATCACCGGTTTGCACCGACCGCCTGAAGGATTGCCAGCCACGCTCCGCATTGCTAACTCAAAGGATGCCTTCAATGCCATCTTCCCGCACTTTGACACCGATACGATCCACCTTCAGGAGCAATTCCCGGTGGCTTATCTCAGCCAGAACAATCATGTAAAGGGTGAGCACAATGGCTTAAGAGGCGGCATCACCTCCACAGTAGCAGGCATCGTTTACCGAGGAGGGTATGATCAATAAGGAAAACATACCAACTGTCGGATGAAGCAATCATCACCCGGTTCCTGTAATCCGGATTCCCGCTGGTTTCTATTCTGATAATTGACGCGTGATTTTTTCAACTACTGCAGCATTGTACAAAAAGATACTGCCATCAGGGGTCTGAATTTTTATATGAACATCCGGCACCTGCTCAATAATAACACCTTTGACGATCTTGCCGTTTTTCAAATATACAACATCCAATGGATACTGATAAGTTTCAATTTTGACCGGCGAACAACTTGGATAATCAACCTGATAGTTAAACGTTTTAAAGTCGACCTTTGAAATACCCTTTTCAGTAATATCAGGTTTCCACAATGCCCCTGTTGCTATGTCCACAACGACACCCCATGGCAAGGGTATTCCATTTAAGATTCCGGTCCAGCCAACGATTGTTCCAATTAAAGCCCAGCCCCTGAATGTCCGGGATTTATATTCATATTTTTGTTCATTACAACCATCTTCCATCACAGCAAACGAAAAATTGTTGGCCTGGCTTCTGAATACTTGAATCGTTGCGCTACCCGTGCCCTGTAGCTTTCCCTCGTAGACAATTTTTGCATTGGGTTTATCCGTAACAACAATATGTGCATTGTATTTTGACCCGCCGATTATTGTAGCACATCCGGAGAATAATACAACAACGATAAACATATTAAACTTAAACAGAAGAGCTGATTTCATTTTATTTATGATTTAGATTCGACTTTTCTTCGGTATTCGGTTTTGGCCGGTTTCAGGCTGACTTCCCGGAATCGGTTTTTAAATTTTGATTTGCTGACAGATCTGATCGTTTCCGCACGATCAAGAAATTTTTTTAGTTGGTCAGACAATCTGAATTTTTGGCAATATTATATCAAATGCTCATGAACAGGGATGATTATAGTCAGGATTCAAACTGAGTTCTGTCATCTTCAAATCATGATCACTCCAAATTTACGGTCTGAGTTTCCCGAATTGAATTAAACATAAACCGGGTGCAGCATATTAATCGGTTTCCATAAGTCTCGATTAGTGGGAAGATGTAACCAAAGATCATTTAATATGCCGCGATTTAATGGGAAAGAAGCGGAAAATGCCGGTTCGCACAAGCCCGGCCCTTAGGCAAGCTATAGCAACGAATGATGTTTTCATTTAAAACTTAACAGAATGTCCCGGTTCTTATAATACCTTTGTTTTGTAATCAATTTCTGCCTTAACAAAATGTCTGATACCGGCAACATTTCCGTCAGCGACTATACCTACACGCTTCCCGATGACCGGATTGCGAAGTTTCCGTTGGAGCAACGGGATGCATCAAAGCTGCTTTTATATCAGTCAGGAAATATAGAAGACCAAACATTCTCACAACTTCCCGATCTGCTGAAGCCTAATGATCTGCTGGTGTTCAACAACACTCGCGTGATCCATGCCAGGCTGCTCTTCAAAAAATTGACAGGAAGTGTGATTGAAATTTTTTGTCTGGAGCCTGCCGATGGAAAAGATCCGGTGCTGGCATTTAATGAAAAAAACTCATCGCGCTGGAAAGCCCTGATCGGAAATGCCAAAAGCTGGAAAGAAGCCTATCAGCAACTCCCGGTAAAGATCTCCGGCGAGATTGTTCCTCTGAAGGCATTCATGGAAGATAGAGGAAGCGACCACTTTACCGTTCGGTTTGAATGGCCGGGCGATCATTCGTTTTCAGCCATCATGGAGGCCGCGGGCAAACTTCCCATTCCGCCTTACCTGAAACGCGATACTGAAGATGAAGATCTGGAACGCTATCAAACCGTGTATGCTCAGTTCGACGGATCGGTAGCCGCTCCCACGGCAGGATTGCACTTTACTCAAAGAACTTTCGATGATCTGCGAAAAAAGGGCGTACAAACCATTCAGGTGACACTACACGTCGGCGCCGGAACCTTCCGACCGGTGAAAAGCGAGACGATCGGCGGACATGAAATGCACTCCGAAAAAATTTACATCAGCCGCCCCAGCATTGAAAAAATTCTCCAAAACAGTTTCGCCGGAAGAATCATTGTTGTTGGAACCACCTCTATGCGGACAGTAGAAAGTCTGTACTGGTTTGGAGTGAAATTACTGACCGGAGGTGACGAAAGATTTCAGATCGAACAGTGGGACCCATACTCACTGGAACAAAATATTGCTGCCGCTGATGCGCTTCAGGCCATTCTGGATTTTATGCAAAAAAACAAACTGGAAGTACTATCCGGAACCACATCGGTTCTGATTGCTCCCGGCTACAGGTTTCATGTCGTCAGCGGACTTATTACCAATTTCCATCAACCGAACAGCACGCTGCTGCTACTCATTGCAGCATTTGTTGGAGGTGACTGGAAGAAGATTTATGATCACGCCCTTCTGAACGATTACCGTTTTTTAAGTTACGGCGATTCTTCGATTCTGTTCAGATCATAACACGAGCAATTCCGGCTGGTTATTCTCTTCAAAAGTTTCCGTTATGAACAACTTATACACTCACACTGAATTCCATTTTTAACGATAAACTGATTTAACAAGCTTGCCGGTCATCTTTACTTTATCCGTTCTTTTAACCTGATAAAAATAAATTTTGCTATTTAAGTCCGCTGTGTTCAAAGAAAACCTCTTCCTGAATTGGTGATGCATCATCTTTTTCGAAACGACATTAAAAAGTGTTGTTTTTGAAAATTCGTCATTTTCATTTTAAATATTTAAATGATCTGAGCATGGATTTGGAAATATATTAAGAGATTTATGTGGCTCAGGATCGTATAATCCTGTACAGATATTTAACGACACATTATTAATATAAGCGTAAGCAGTTATCAGTTGTGACGATAAATTAATCAACGGCGCAGCTGTTGACGAATCTGGCTTGAAACTCCCGATAAAAATATACTTTTCATTTCCGATTGCCATGTAATTGGCACTGATCTCATTCCCGCTCAGTGTATCAATTACACTTCCTGCTGTGCTTGTGATTTGCGCAATAAATAAAAGATGACAGTAATTGAATATATTCAATATGGCCTTGTCAGATAAATATACCACGATAGCGTCAGTAAAATCGCGAGATTCATCTGTAAGATTATATGCACTTTAAATTCGCAACATGCGCCTGCAGTAGTGGAAGCAATCGGTGCCTGTATTTATACTCTGAACTTCGGGTTGTTCCTGACCAAATATTGAAGCCGAATGCATGCTGATAGCCAAATAGATTATAGGGAACCCCGGCAAGTCTTGAGCTGCAAGAATTGAAATAATCCCACGCTCCTTCAGATGCCTGTCATCCGATTGAAGGATTCATCCGCGGAGGCGCCAAGGTTAATTGGGTAACAAAGGATGTACGGATATAATATGGCTCAAAATCACCGTTGGGTATTAAGTTTTGGCCATGAGTGATTTTTCCGGACGCTATAAAAAACAATACAGATAACTTCCTCAAAATACGTATTGAAATTAAATGTTTTATGCTATGGGATAAATAAAACATTCTTTCATTCAAAACCATGCCATTTCAAATATTTCGGGAATGGTCATATGGTTTCCATTCTCGTCTCATTGCCGTATCGCCAGTGCAGCGGAATATATGGCGTATAGTATGAATGAGAATAAAAATATTATCCATGGCATCATGACAAATTTTGCAAACTGAACCTTGATGGATTCTGTGGCACCGATTAGTTTTTGAGCACTGATAAAATTCCAGATAATTGCAGCACACATAGCCGGTATTCCCAGAAAATCCAAAACCAGGTCTTTTTCAAACTGTGTATTCATCACATGCGAAATTTTCATCATCATTCCGGCATAAACGACCATTAAAAAAATCTGATTAGCCATAAAAAGAATATTTAAACGGCTTTCCTTAAGGATGGCATTGTTGATGCAAGTTGTAAATGTTAAAATAAATGAAATCAATGCCAGAGCTGTTCCGGTCCTGAAAAGATAATCTCCTCCGTATATAAAATGAAGTTTCGCCATCCATGCAATAAAAATCACAGAGGCTGAAATGCACATCAGGCGAAAGGAAATCTTCAAATGATAATTTTAAATTTTAATTATTATGTATGTTAATGAAATAAGCGCCGGCACAGAAGCCTAATTAAAATTTAACTACTTTATATATCTTGGTGCTGCCGGAAACCGTGATCAGATATAATCCGGGAACAAGATCATCCGTTTGAATAATTGTTCTGTCGGATAAAATCCCCGACTTAATTTCTTTTCCGTATGCATCCGACAATTTAAAAGTACACGATTGATCCGTACAGGAAGATTCTACCGTAAAATAAGACGTAGCAGGGTTGGGATATATGTTTAACGATGCCTCCATGATTTCGGGAACATCAGTATTAACAGATGCCTTATACACCCTTACTTTATTGCCGCCTGACACAGCTGCCAGACCCGCAGGAGTTATTGATACACCGGATGTATTGTTTAAATTTAAAACATCCGACCAAATGAGGTTTAGTGAAAGATCAAAAGCATAAACGCCATTTTCACCGTTGGTTGCATAGATAATATTGTTTTGGGCAGCCGAAATTCTCGGTGAAAAAAAGCCCCCCTGCGTGATGGCAGATGTTGAATCCAGAATGACTCCACTCAATGGATCAAATCGCATGATTTTACCATTTGATGGTGCATAAACAGATCCATCGGCTCCTACACACATGGT
>Ga0315903_10004663_pt1 | contig 18213 bp, 9 predicted proteins | sample LakEriMetagenome_7_FD_203524 | JGI IMG/M metagenome (GOLD analysis project Ga0315903, IMG submission 203524) | Freshwater fungal communities from buoy surface, Lake Erie, Ohio, United States - Buoy 2 MA119 | ecosystem: Environmental > Aquatic > Freshwater > Lake | place: USA: Lake Erie, Ohio...
ATATACTGTACCATCAAGTAAATTTTTTGTTATTTCGTATGTTGATTTTGGAGATTTACTTGAATTGGCTTCAAGGTATTCGGTTAATTTTTGTAAATTTATTGGCTTTACATCAATAATTTTGCGGGTATTAATATCCCCTATATCTACAATTGAACAAGTTACATTTTCATCAATATACCATCCTACTAAATTTACAAAAGGATTATTAATTAAATTGCTAAAGATTAACTGATTTCCGCTTAAAGAATAATTGGCTAATGGAGATAAATGAGTTTGATACACTCCATTAACAAATATCATCAAATTACATGTTGTTGATGGAGTGTAATTTATAGTATAATTAGCACCAGCTCCTGTAAATGTTAAAGCTTTTAAATTTGGATGGTATAAAACATTAAGATTATCAGCTTCTGATAATGTAATTGAATTAAACGTTAAAATATTTCCACTGAGAGTAAACGCTGTTTGTGCTTGTACAACACCATTAATTGAAATTATAAGTTGTTCTTTAGACGATGGAACTACTGGACTTGAATTCGCAGTTAATGTTACTTGATTTGAAAATAAAGTAGTTGTTAAAATTTGAAACGGACTTTGAATCCTTTGTAATATAATATTATCACTGGAAGATACTGTAAACCTTGGAATATAATCTGACTCAGTTAAATAATATGATTCATATGGAAGTTGATATACACCATTACAAAAAGAAATACCATAATTAGTTTCACTGGCATTTTGATTAATAAATTCTAAGGGTACTTTAAATATATACTCTCCCAATTCAAACTCTACATCACTAATTACATTAATCGTGATATAATTTTCATTAATTGCTGTAATAATACCAAATGATTTACTAAAACTGCCATAAACAATATCAGATACTAAAAATGATGATGCATCAAATACTGCAATTTTTAATAAATTGGACTTCGGTAAATTTACAGTTAAATCAATTAAATTATTTAATGTAGACTTAAAAATAACTGAACTATTAAATACTTCTTCTTTTGTCTCAAAAAATTCTCGTTTGTTTTCAATTCTATGTTTTCCAAATACCTTAAATCCAGATACATGAGTATTATCAAGTACTTGATTTTTCCATTCGGAAGTATTTCTATTTGATGTTATTGTATATGACCAATCTTGAGTATAATCACTATCAATAATTTTTTGACTTGAATCGCTAACAAAACCAAGATTATCTAAAAATTTTGGTGTGTATTTAATATAAGGAGATCTTTTGCAATAAACTGAAGCATTACTAATACTTTGAATATTTCCATATAACACCCCAAGTGGGTCATAAATCGCATCCCCATTTGAGATAGTTCCAGATATCACATAGTACTCTAATGTAGATGATTGCGAATCAAATTTTACAACTTCGGCTTTAACATTAGATGTGGGAGTTCCAAATGTTAAAATATCACCCTGATTGAGCTGTTTTCTTTTTAATTTTGAATTAAAAGTTGCCCCAAAACCAAATTGGCTTTGGACACCAATTGTAGGAAATGAAGTTAAATTATATTTACTTTTTAAAACATTAACTTTTCTAATAATTCCAGAATCAGCTATTATCTCAAACTCATAGTTTAAATCTATTACACCATTTACAGTTATTTTATCCAATGAAGAATTATAATTGTTGCCACCATCTAAAACTTCAATAGAGTCCAATTCAAAATTATTAATAAGTTTGGCACTGTTTGGAATTTTTAACTGATACTTAGTATTTTTATTACCAATTAGTTCATTGCCAACCGAATCATATGTAAACTTCGTAAGCTTTCCTACCTCAGACGAATTTAGTTGAATAAGTGCTCCAGTGCCAAATTGAGAATTTATTCCGATTACTTCCGGCAATTTAGAATAATTTTTTCCATAATTTGAAATATTAATGGTATTAATAGGACCTAATGCGGTAAGTGAATTAGTAATATACGATATGTTTTCCAATGATAATGTTGTCAAATTTGTTAAATTTTCTACTGCAAATTTAGTAGTTGATATTACACTGAAAACTGTTTGATTTCCTAAATTAGCATTAAACTTTACCTTGTCTCCAACTAATAAACCATGATTTTCACTAGTCGTAAATACTATACAATTTTGCTCATTAATTTCACTAAAATTAACTAAAGTTAATTGCTTTCCAACAATGCTAGAAATTTGTGCAGAAAATCCACTACCAATATTTCCCACATTGCTTATAATTAATTTATCATTTACTTTATAGTTAGTTCCTGCGTTTTCTATAATTACACTATCTATTTTTCCACTATTATATTGACTAGATTTTAATATAGTTTTATTAAATTTTAACGATGGAACTTCTAACTCATATACATCATTTGAGTACAGTCTACCCCCATCTTCAATAATTGGAGCTGATGGTAGTGCATGTAATCGTAATAGAACTGGAGTAGAATTTCTATCTCCATTAACATAACCTTTAATAAAATATGTAAGTTCTCCAGAAGTTAAACAATTTCTACCATATAGATGGATATCACTGCCAGATACTACACTAACAGTTCCATTTCCCACTAAAGTACAATTTAAAAATTGAGTATTATTTTTACTTTGGTAGTTTATTATTGTATTATTTACAAACAATTTCCCATTAGTCTTTGGAAAATTGAAAGTTGATTCTACTGAAATAGTAGAATTTGATGATGATGTAATATTATTAGTAGTAGAAGTAACTTTTGTTGATGATGGAAGATATAAATTTTTATACTTTAGTGATTTTTGTAATTCAAACTCATATAAAACATCACTTATTTTTGAAATTTCAGAAACTACTAATGATGTACCTGGAATATTATTAGCAGAATCTTTAGATTGCACCAATTCAATTAAATTTATACCATCTAAATTTGATATTGGACTATAATTAGATATCAACTCACAACGTACAGCTATTTTTTCGTAAAATACTGCAGAAGATGGTTTAAATACATAATTTTTTGGATATTCTATAGTAGGATTTTCAGAAATAATCTCAATAGCAGGATTTCCTTCTTTGTTGATATCTGTTACTGGATATGCTTTTGAAATAAATGCTCTTGGATTTTCCCCACCTTCTCCAATAATTTTGTCATCAATTTTAAAATATCCAATAACATCATACAAAATTAGTTCATTTGTGCCAGAATCCCAGGTATCTACTTTTGCAGTTCCGGTAGTGACTCCATTTGAATCTACATTATAAATTTGTTGATCTTGAATAAATGTTCTTGGTCTTATTCTTGCACTAATTGGACCAATATAATTTTCTCCTTCATTTATAACTGAGACCTGAGTAATAGCACCAGATGAATTCATCTGAGTTACTTTCATTTGAGCTGAAACTGGCACAACAACTTCACCTGGCATTTTTTTACCAATACCAGAACCAATAATTTCAATTAATGGTTCGGCAACCAAGTTGCCATTGTCTAATTCGTAATAATAATTATTGCCGCCAGAAATTAAAGTAAATGTATCAATTTTTCCTGTGTAATTTAAAATATCAATGACCGCACCAGAACCTCTAGGCGTGAGACGTATCTTTACCTTCTTATCGTTAAATAAAATTCTGAATAAAATTTTATGAGATTCTTCACTTCCTTTAGCGGAATAAAAAGATTTTATATTTTTTAAAAATGTGATTAAATTTAGATCTTTTGCTAATACTTCTGGTAGGATTGGAGAAATTTCAGATTTTATTCTCTTTAAAAATTCCTGAGTAAAATAATATGCAATATTAACTACTTGAGATCCACCAGCATGAGAAACAGCGACAGAACCTTGTTTATATACTACCTGATTATATGGAACACTTTCAAACACAAACGCAGAAGTTCCACGAACACAGTCAATAAATTGAGTTGCGGTTTTTTCCTTGTAAAAAATTATTTCTCCATCAATTGAAAGATACCCATTTTTGTCGGGAAATCCTTTAGTGGATATTACGGTGATAATATCAGAACTATCTGTTAAATGAGATTGTAAATTTGTATATTGTGTTAAACTAGCTAGAGTATAACTTCCAATATTATAATAATTAATTAAGTTAGTAACTAAATCTAACGAATTATACTTGGTTTCCTGAGATTCATAATATGAATTTAAAAATGAAATGAATTTTGGATTATCTTGGGAAACAAAGTTTGGTAACTGCTTTTCAATCAGTGAAGAAATATTTACAATTTTTTCCTTTAGACTGTTCATGAGCAGATATCTGGGGTAACTGGAGTAAAGTCTTCAATAGTTGGATCTGGTGGTGGACATCCATATTCTGCAAGCTTTTGCTTGGTATCATTATCCATGTAGTTTTGAGCTTGAATTTTATTATATAGTGCAATGCAAGGATCTACTGGATCTGTTGGTTGCTCTATAGTTTGGCTACCATCTGGATTTGATGTTGTCGCAGTTCCATCATCACCAACTACTGTAACACTTCCATCTGGATTGTTAGTTGTAGTTCCAGGAACATTAGAAACTGGAGGAATTCCTAATGGATCACCAATTGGCGTTGTAGGTGGAACTAAAGTATCTGGAGTTGGTAATGGCTGAACAGTACTAGTTTGGGATCCAGTAGAAGATCCTATATCAATATAATCCACTTTAATTGGAGTAACTACTGGATATGTGTCGGCTCCTGTGGTTATATCTGGATTATCTGGAATAACATAGATATTTATCGGGGAGGTCTGACATGCAGTTAGGGAAAATTCTACTAATCCAAGTTCATAATCTATAGTTCCTACAATTGCTACGACTCTTCCCTTTTCGGTCATTAAGTATACTGTTCCATCTTTTTCACAACCAGAAAAATTATTGGAAAATCCAACTAAAAATAGCGGAGTATTATACCCCTTAACGCAGAATGGATCACTGATTAAAGTATACTTACTATCAATATTATTTTTTAGTCTAGTATAGTAATCTAAGGTATACCTATAGCGTACATTTTCAAATAACTGAACGATTCTTCTAAATATTGGCTTTACAACGACAAACTTAACTGCTGGTTCGATATCTCTAATAAGACAAATTAATTTAGATGATGAAAATAGACCATTGAAATTTTTAAACTCATCATCTAAATTATAATCTGATATAATTTGTCTTGTTAAATTGATAAGAGTTAATTTATCTTTATTTGTTTTACTCTGATCATAAATGACATCAATGTATAAGTCAATGAAGAATGGAATAGCATCTTCTATAACTGGAGTTACAGAACCTACTGCATATTTCTTCAATTCATTGACAATTTTGGTTTTTTCTACAATTGAAATAGTGGAGCCAATCTTTGGCTTGATTGAGATGAAAACTTTACCAAATTCTGGAGGTGATTTAGTTTCTCCGCCAATAACCCTAATCAAATCTGCATTTGAGTAAATATTTTGCAGGATGCTTTCATAGTCACTATTTACTACTGCTCTTTGCTGAGATGCATAATATCTAGGGGCTCTATATTTTATTGATTTGATTGATTCAAACTCGGATCCACCATCAGTTTTTGCACTGAGTGCAGTTACTGCAATATTTGTAGGAGATATAACTGCGGAATCGCCAGTTATAGTACCAATGAATTTTAATTGTGAAGTTGCAATCTGATTTGCGACAGATCCACTAGACACAATATATCTAATAATAACAATTTCACCGTTTTGTAGTTTTCTTCCAATTATATCGTCTCCAAAAATAATTTCGTATTTTTGATCTTGAACTTCTTCAACAAAAAATACTCTATCTGATGCAGTTATACCTACAATACCAAGTTTTCGTTGATATTCAACTTCTAAATTTGTTGATGGATCTGAAATTATAAAAACTTTAATAGAATCTGCATCTACAAAGTTATTTGGGACAAAAAAACGTTGGTTTTCGTTGGCATCATTTACAGTGTATCTAATGCTAAATTCGGAGCCCTCGACTAACTCTATATTTTGAACTGTTACTGAAGAACTTCCTTGAGTATTTACATTCAGCGCATTTCTAAGTAAAAATGTATATACTTTATTATTTTGAGTTGTTGAAAATAGTGGCCCAGCACTAATATTTACTGATTGATAATTTTGAACATTATTTACTGTAATATTATAATTTACTTTTGCTGAAGTATATGAATTTGGTGTATATCCTAATCTCTTTGCATGTGAAACTACATTATCACGAAGAACTGCAGTATCTAAGTTAAGTTCATTAGCCGCCATATTGATGTTATATGACGAATACATGCTATTATACGCTAAAATATCCACTAACATGGATAAGTTAGATCCTTCAAAATCGTAATCTTGGAAATCAGTCTTACTTCTGATAAAATTTTTAATGGATTCTCTGATTTGATTAAATTCTAAAGCAGAGATAGTAGGTAGTTCCATTTATTAACTTTCTCTTACGAGGATAAAATCTACGGTTTGTACTATAGGTGGTAATCCAACAATAAAATAATCTATAATTACTTCAAACTCATTAGAGTCATCTTCTACATTAACTGTAATATTATTAAGTGTTATTCTAGGTTCATAGCTGAGTAGTACAGTTTCAATTTCTTCAATCAATGAATTTGCAGAGAATGTAGTAGTTAACTCAAATAGGTAACTGGTGGTATCAGTTCCAATGAGAGGATTAAACAGTCTTTCTCCCAATTTAGTCAATACTAAATTTTTGACTGATTGCTTAATTGCCTCTTCATTTTTTAATACTACAAGGTCTTTAGTCACAGGATTTAGTCCAAAATTTAAACTAATGTCCTTAAATGACCTAGAAATTTTGCCTAACTCTTGTGAAACAGTTGACATTTAAATAAAGTACTATAATTATAAACTATTTAGATGTATCTTCAAAGTATTCACAGTAATCTACAGAGTAGATTTTCTTCTTTTTCTTTGGCAAAGGAGCATAATCTGTAATTAATCTTGTAGTTCCCCACATTTGCTTCATATATGTGGTATCCCTATCGGGATTTGGGTGAATCGCCATCTGTTTTCTCCAATAACTGGGTCTAACAGAACTTTTAAAGGGGTTGCTATCCCTTCGGTAGTATTTATGGACAAAAAAAGGGGTCCTAAGACCCCGTTTTACTATTATTTACCTTGTCCTCGGTAAGCTTTCTTGCGTCCATTGCGACTTGAAGCAGAAAGTCGAGTGTTTTTTGAACGTCCCTGGCGAGTCATTTTGGGCTTTCCAGGACTGTAGCTAGACTTATTGAAACTAGGTGCTTTTGCCATGTTAGTTCACGAAAACGTTGGTGGGTACAGGTAGTATTGTACGTGGAGAAACGGTATTTGTCAAGTCCCCTACGTGTGCGGATGGCCGACCATTAATAAAGACCTTGCTGGGGGCAATGATAGCCCTGGCAAGAGGAACACAAGTAGTGTCTGGGCATACAGGAAAGCCTGGAGCAGGGGTTAGAACGTCCCCTGCTTTGGCTCTGGGGCGGCCATTGGCAAATACCGTCGCCACGATAGGAGTGACGATATTTGGGGGGTAGACACAGCATGGTCTGAATGAAATGGAATCTGGATTTCCTAATCCTGCTATGGGTCTTGTCATACGTTTTTGTTCTGAATTGAAATTGGCCAGAATTGAGACAAGTAATTATTTTTTTCATAACTATGGTAGGAATAATTGCTGTTTTCAAAAGGAGTCATTGTACTTTCAAACAAGTATACTTCTCCACTTTCTACAGCCCCTGATCCATCAGATGTAGCAGTAAACACTGTTCCAACTGTATATCCATCTGGAGCACCATAATCTTTCCAGTTCACAGATCCAAGAGTCTTAATTATATATCTCACATTGGTTTCAATATCTCCAGTGTTTGCAGTTTTCACAAAAGCAGATGTGGTATCAAACATCTCTCTGGTACATTGTAAAAATTCTGTCTCAGTTTTATCTCTGTAATAGATAATCTCTTCACCCAGGTAATAATGATATAGGGTTTCATTTCTAGTTTCTGGGTTAATCTCTTTCTTTACAATGTATTTGGGAATAATCAAATATCCTGCAGAAATAAATTCGCTTGTACTATCAACTTTAATTGTAGTATCAGTTGATTTTAGCTCTTGTGTTAGCTTTGCATATGGAGGTTCATCCATATATGGATTACCTTTATTCTTGACTGCACTAGAAAGATTCTTACTAACCTCGTTAACTCTAAAGTTTAAGATCTTCTTAAAGGTAACTTGATAGTTAGTATCATCTCCATGCCAGAATGTAGTAGGAGCTGGTCCTGCTGCCCATGAAGTAATACTTCCACCTAGTGGTGGAGCAGGGAAAGGTACTGCAGAAATTGTTACTGTAGTGATAAAACCTTCACTATCAGTGTTAATATTTGCTTGCCAACCAGTTGCACTTGATGGAGTTACAGATCCAGTCCATCTAGGAATAGACTTAATTTGAATTTCAGTATTGTTTTCATCAGAATCTGGAAAAAGACCTGAATCACTAACGAAGCTAAAGTCTTCAATAATGTATTCAAGTGACTTGAACCTTGGTGGAATACGATATGCAGCTTCAGTTTTATAGACTTGGCTTGATTTGTCCTCTCCTTCAATTAGTGGAGGTAGATTTGGAATGGTAGTTTGCTTTGGAACAGAAGCACCAATAGTAGAAATTGCTTTCAGTAGGGTATTTTGTAGTGAATTTTCATTGGAGATTATTTGTTTGTACATCTCTTCAGGCAAATTAATGCTAGAAAAGTCAAAACTACCACCAAGATTTGAGGTAACTATAGAGTCTAACTCTTCTTTACTGTAAGTTTTAGGTGTTTTTACGTCAATGCATGGGTCATACTTAGTATCATTTTGTATCGGAGCGATATATTCATTAAAAGTATTGAATTCACTATGTGGATAGTAGACTTTTGAGTAGTCTGGGGTGACATTACTATCACATTCAGAGTCTTTAACTGCTAAAACAGTCTTATTACCAAGCTTTAGCTTCTCAGATTCAATGATTTCCTTCTGAACCGTAAGAAAATCAGAAGCAGTTAGGCGATCTATCCAACCTTTTAGCTCATTAATCTCTGCTGGTCTACTAAAATAAGTCCAGAAGATGTTGTTTAGTTGATATGCAGTGTCATTTGCAGCTGATACACATAAAAACTTCTGCTGAATGTAGTTAGAACCATCATTTAAGACAACATTACCAAGTGTAAATTTACCTAAATCGTCTTCTAGGTAAGTAGATTCGCAGAATCCATCCCTAGAATAAAATAATGGAGTGTAAGTATAGAACTTTTTATCATTACTAACATAAACACCACAGACTGCAGACCTATCAATGATGCCTCTACCAGCAATAACTTGAATTCTATTGACTGGAATTAGTGCTTGACCTTGAACTCTAGTGACTGACCAGCCACGAACAAAGGTATTGACCTTATTACTGTCTCTTTTGAACCATACTTTGAAGCTTTTAGTGTTGACAAATTCAACTTTAGAAGCAAATATGAAAGAGTTTTCCACTCCAGATGCACTTTGATCATCTGTAATAGAAATCTGAACATCATTTTTGCTGGTAATTGTAGTATTGTCTAGGAAAGTGACTAAGTAATACTTCCTACTTTCACTATCATTGGAACCACCTTCGTCGTTTTTATTGATAGTTTCTACTTTAATATCCTTTGTTGTGGTCAGTTGTATGTTTTTGTTCTTTTTGTCATCAAAAACATGGTAAATCGTGCTTGTATACTGGGGAGTTGAGGGGGTAGACTTGGAATAGTACTGGTCTTTAACAAAAGGAGCACTACCGCCACTGATCTCAGCATAGCAAAGAATCTGGTTTGAGATATTATTAGCAAGACCAGTATTAGTAAACTTGACGTTTCTAACCTTTCTCTTGTTTTTATACTTCAGAGGTTTAGTAAGAAAGATCTTAAGTCCCTGAATACTCTCTACGTAGGTATCACTCTGAATACCGTAGCCAGTTACTAAGTCTCCGATGTTGATAATTCTATCCTCTGCTCCATCGTTTTTGTTAATAAAGATAAACCCAGGAGTCTTGTTCTTCTCAGAAACCTTAGAGACTCTTCTTCTAACAGATTCTGTGGTTCTCAAAGACTTCTCATCAAAGTGCTCAGAGTTATAGTTGACTACTTTGTTGACTGTCCAGCCATTGATGACATCACCAACAGCAATCATATCTTTATTGGAAGTATTCTCATAGTAGAAGAATATCTTATTATCGAGTGTACCTCCATGGTAAGCAACGCTTCCTTCAGGTAGGCCAATTACTTGACTGTCCACTCTATTGAGTGTGAATGTACCACTAACGCTGGTACTGGATGTTGCATAGACTGGGCATTCTGTAGTTTCTGTATTTCCATCATCAGGGGGAGTAGTTACAGTAATACCTCCCACAGGTCGTGCAGGAAGTGTGTGAGTTAAAGGCCACTCAAAAATATGGTAAAAGTATTGCTCATCATATACTTTGTCTGCCTTGCAGAATCGTTCATAAACTGGCTTACTCTTGATATTATCACCAGAACCAACAATTTCATATTCTGGTTGATAAAATACTTGGTCAACAAAGTTTACATTATCACCGTTAGCGTTCTCTGCATCTAGAGCAGGAACTTGAATTACAGTGCGACGAAGCTTTTGCTGTTTACTTCCATTCTGAATAGTTTTATTTGCTAAACTAGGTGGCCTGACTTCGTACCAATATGGATCAATATATGGAAATTCTATCGTAATCTGAGCTGGTGGCCCTTCTTCTGGTGGAGGGCACTCTGGATATGTAAATGTAAGCTTTTTATTTACTGGGTCTTTCTTTGGACTACAATTAGTCATATTATTAGAATTAATCTCCTACTTTATGTATGCGAATACCTGGAGTATCATGATGATCAAAATATTCAAATTCTAAAGTATCACCTTCTTGCCATTGCATTTCATCTACCAGCTCATCTGGAAATGTAATAAAATATTCACCTGTTTTATCGTCATATTGTACCTCAGTAGTAAACGAAGAAAATGTTGACATATGTGTATTTAAAACTACAGTATATAGCCGAAATAAATAATTAAAAATTTTTTAACCTAATGACTAATCTATTAGAAGCCTATCAATCTATGTATGAAGATCAAGATTGGAAGGAAAGAAATTTTAGATCAATGCCAGATAAAAGTATTCCTAAGGTTGCAGATAAAGCTAGAAAGTTGCAGGCAGATATCAAGTCTCAGAAATCAAGACCATTAGCAAGATTTCGCCCTGGAATTAGAAAAGACGTAAAGAATAAGAATAATCAGCTTAGAAATATTATACATTCACTTAGAATGAAACAAGGTGATGTAGAAGCTAGAAAAAGAGCACATGATAGTAAAATTGATCATATTAGACAAAAAGCACACGAACTAGGAGTTAGGATTCACAATCTTAATAAACCACAAAGTGTTATTGCACCTGGACCAAAAAACTGGAATAGACCCTCAAATAAAAAGGTAAATGCATCAAATACAATCAAGAGATTTCGTAGAGAAGATATTGAGTATATTCTAGATTATCTTGTAAATGAAGGCTATGCAAACTCCTATGAAAGTGCTGCAGGAATTTGTGAGTCTATGTCTGATGCCTGGGTAAATTCAATCTTAGGTGAAGTTATTGTAGAATCTTCTAGAAGATCACAAGTTGCATCAAAGCAAGGTAGAACACCAAAGCCAGGTGCAAAGAGTGGCAAATCTAGTGCACCATTGGATATCAAGATGGCTGGAATGCCTGGCTCTGGTAAATCAACAATGGCAAAAAGGCTAGCCAAAAAGACTGGCGGAACTGCAACTGGATATGACGATGCACGAGAAACAATTCATGGTAATAGATCTAATCAATCTAAGTTTCCTGAAGTCCACAAACTTACAATGGATCGACTAAGAGACGCAAATAAATCTAAGCCAAGAATTCAAGACAACACTAATGTTAATCCAAAGTTCAAACAGAGTACTGATGATAGTCTAAAGAAAGATGCTGGATTTAGATCAATTACAACAGTATCACCTAGAACATCACAGAGGAGATCATTTGCACGAAATGCAAAGAGAGATCAGCCAGTTCCAAGATTTGTGATGAAAAGTATGGCATCACAAGAAAAAGAGTTTAGAAAGTCTAGAGAAGGTAAAGGTGCAGTTAAGACAGGTAAGGACCTGACTAAGAGATTCAGATTAAATCGTAGATCTGCAAGAGCAAGACTAGGAGTTGAAAATCCAAAGAGAGGTCAAGCATGAAAACGTACTCTGAATTTTTAGTAGAGTCTGAACGTAGAATTGGAAGGGCATTGAGCCCTAGAGGGCCATCTTCAACTAGAGGGTTTATGGCTCGTAATAGAACTTATGGTGAATATGATAATACTCCTCCAACACAACAAAGAACTCAACGAAGAGCTATGCTCAGAAGGCATGGACTTCCAAAAGGATCTGCAAACTTAAAAACTCCCGAAACCAAATCCATCAAAAATGATGGAATGGAAACGAAAGTTACAACCCATAAAAACTCTGGACACTTTGCAAACGAAAGACTTCGTACTATGCAAATGTTTAAGTCACCAAAGAAAGATCAACATCAAGTTGTTAAGAGTATTACAAAACACTTAGGAAGAAACCACAGAAAACCATTTTCTGATGTTGATATCTACAATACAAACAAAGATGACTCTAAGATGACAAGTGGTAGAAAGTTTATGAAGGCAGTGAAAAATGTTCCAAAGGATGTTAGGTCTGTAGGTGGAAAATCTTTTGGTGGAGTTCCAACAGATATGAATACTGGAAGACACTCTCCAAGTCGTGAGAAGTTATATCGTGATAAACTTAAAATGACTAGACAAGATAAAACTACTCGATATCAATTCAAAAGAGGTTAAGCATGAAAACATTTGCTCAGTTCCTAGAAGAAGCAAAGCAACATACTCAACTTTTAGATGATGCTTGGATTCCACCTGCATCAAAGAAATTGAGAGCTGGAACAGAAAGTCCATTAAGTCTTGCAAGAAAGAAGGGAACGGATGTTAATAAAGTAAGAGCATCAGTTGGAAAATTCGCAGAACCAATCAACAATCCAAGGCATCCTGATATTGATTATAAAAAGGATGAAAAGTCAGGAACTCATACATTCACACACAAAAAACATCCAATTCAAGTAACCTATACCCCAGGAGATAAACCAAATACATTTATTCAGAATACAACTAAAACTGGAGAAACAACTGATAGAATTGGTGCAGGTAAAGCAATGCAGGATATTAAAAAGAAAGTATCATCTTCAGCAAGACCTGGAACTACATTAGTATCACAACCAGTAGGAGATCGTAGGGCATCATTGAATACAAGATCCCAGGGAATGAGTGAACCAAATGAAAAGGGAGTACAAGCAGGAATTACAAGAAATCGTTCACCAAAACAAAAGGCGAGAGGTGCAAAGCCTTTAGATCCAGTGAAACATACTGGGACATTTATTGATCCTAATCATTAAATCTACAAACTCAAATAAATTATTTTTTCCGAGGATCTAAACGGTTCTCGGAATTTTTTTTGTTGAAAATTTTTTCCGAGATTATTTTGATACACTCGGTAAGACAAAGGGCGATATATGTGAATTGCTCGGAATATGTTGTGCGGGTTGGGAGGGGCATATGGGGAAACCTTGGATGGGCTTGGAGATTGGTGGAAAATTTTTGAGTTGATTGAGTATCTCTCTGGCTTTCTGGGTACGTTATAGCTTAGGGTAGTTAGACGTTTTTCACGGGTACGGGCCGGGGCGACCCATAAGGGCCGTTTATACTGCCCCTGCCCACTGATAAGGACTGCTGATCGATCAGGATTGCTGATCAAAGGGGGAGCCCCGGAGGGCTCCCGCTGCGGGTCAGTGGAACACCACAGAAGTGCAGTGGCAGCCGAAGCTCTCAAACCACTGATCCAGCTCCTCCCACGTGGGGAAGGACACCTGCCCGCCTTCCGTGGGGGACAGCATGTAGCTGGCGCTGTAGGCCACACGGGTGACCGTGGTGTTCTGAGCGGTGACGGTGACGGCTTTAGTCATGATCCTCAGGCAGTGCGGGCACCGATCGGCCCGCTTGAGATAATCCTACAGGATGGGCGGGCCAGCCGTGGCTGAGCTGGCCCTAAAGTTCATATTCAGTAACCTAGCCAGACCAGCCACTCCCCGGCGTCAACCCCATTGGGCCAGCCTATGGCTGAGCCATACAGGGCCAAAAACTCTTGCCCGACACCGTGGCTGATCGATTCACTGAAAGCATCCTGATAGGGGATGCAGCCCTGCTCGTTCATGCGGGCTTCTGTGGCTTCCCTAAGGGTTTCGTACATGGTGCTTGTGCTTGTGGGGTGTAGGTAGGAAGGGGGACCCCGTAGGGTCCCCGGCTGGGCTCACCAGTCGCTGGGATCGTACTGATCGCAGCGCCAATCCTCACGCTCCTCATCTGTCATGGGCCGGGTGAGGCTGAGCGGGCCACATGCCCACAGTTCTACTTCCTCGCCGTGCTCGGGCTCACAAGCCCAGCTCAGAACCAACCCAGCTGGCAGATACAGCCAGCCCCGTGTGGGCTGGTTTGCTGCTGTATCTACGTACAGCACGTGAAGTATCGTCTGGAACTTAGGCGGGAGGCGCAGGTCGCCTACCGAGCAGGGAGTGAAAAGGTCAGAGCTTTGCATGGTCCTTAAGCGGTGCGGGCACCGATCGGCCCGCTTGAGATTAAGTGTACAGCATGGTGGGGCAAGCCGTCAAGCTTGCCCCGGTTGGGTTTAGAGGTTGAACGCCAGCTCTAGGGCATTGGCATAGCCTTGTGCCGTATTCGCCAGCTGCAGCAGCGCCTTCCGTTCGGGCGACATGTAGTGTCCCCGTTCCATCTCACACCACTGTGCAACCCAGGCCCAATCGGCTTGCTGCTGCCAGCCACGGCAGGCCATAGCCTCATCACTCCACCCCCAACGGGTGTACTGCTCGACTTGCTGGGAGTCGAGCTTGCGGATGCCAGCGTAGACAAGCTCAGTCAGGGTCATGGTCCTTAAGCGGTGCGGGCACCGATCGGCCCGCTTGAGTTCAATAGTAGAGGGTGAAGGGGCAAGCCGTCAAGCTTGCCCCGGCTGGCCTCAGGCGTCGAATAGCAGTTGGGAGCCGATCTCCAGCTCGACTGCTCGCCGATACTGAGCGAGCGCCAGCCGCTTGGCTTGCCGGTCGCCCCGGTAGCCAGCGTTACAGGCAAGACACCACCACATCTCCCACCTACCGGTAGAGGGGGGCAGCCCTTCCGGGCGATCGTAGGCGGTGTGTGTGCTGATGGTGCTGATCATCGTTCTAGTGGGTTGGCTTGTGCAGTGTAGGGAGAGATGGGGCCACCAGCTGGTGGCCCCGGTGGTGATCAGCCAGCCTCGCCGGGCTGGAATCGGATGCTGCCATCCGCTAGCACGTCAGCCTGCCTCCCAGGCCGGCGCTGCAGCCAGGCCATGGCACCCCGTAGGGCAGCCATGCGAACCTCGGCCATGGCCTGCCAGCCGGTGAGCCGAAGGCACGAGTCGCCTCCGGCAGCCGGAACGGCGTAGTAGGTCAGCAGCTGACCCTCACGGGTGGTGTGCTGGCTGATCAGGATCGGAGAAGGCATTGGTCTGGGTTGGTTTGGGACTTGAGAATCTTAGCAGGTGGTGGGGACCCCGTAGGGTCCCCGGCTGGGCTCAGATGCAGTTGTCAGCCAGCCAATCCCGGATCTCGTTCGGGTAGGTGGCCCATGCCTGCAGGGCTTGTGCGAGCATGTCGCACTCTAGGTAGCCTCTGTCAAAAGCCCATAGTGTGCCGCCGTTTCCGGTGAGGGAACACCAGATAGAAAAGGTGCTCGGCTTGCGATCATCCTCGCTATCGGCCCAGCTCAGCAGCCTCTCCACGGCGTAGGTGGCCTGTTCAACGGTGAGGCGGGTCTCGGTGGTTGCCATGGTGGGTTCCGTTTGGGACTTCTACAGTGTACAGCATGGTGGGGCCAGCTTGTGGCCCCGGTGGTGATCAGCCGATCAGCTCACCCAGGCGCTGGGCCATGGCCCCGCTTTGACGCCACAGGCGCTCGATTGCCTCCCGGTCACGACCGTTGGCGGGGTCTTGAAAAGCTTCCTGCAGGATGCCAAACCAGTAGGAGCTGGAATCAAAAGCCATACGGCGCAGGGCCTCGGCCTCCCAGGCGGTGAGGGTCAGGGTGACGGTTTCGGATTGCATCGCTGTAGTGCGGTGTACGTAGGGAACACTAGCAGGCCGCTGCTGCAGCTTGCAAGGGGTCAGAGTGACAGCTTAGAAAGTGGCACAGCTGTGGCAGTTCTAGAACTGGCCCACTAGGGTTTAGCGTGGGCCAGTGTGCCAGCAGGCCAGCTGGCCCTGTGCCAGCTCAGGCCCTGGCCCTGCGACGCCTGATCTCGTCACCATACGTGCTTGCTTCATCGCTGTAGCGGCCCTCGGCGATGGGGTTCCAGCCTCGCATCGCCTGCTCGGCCTTGCGTGCATCCTGTGCACTGTAGATCAGCTCAGCCAGGGTCATGGCCTTTGCCTTGGCTTCCCAACGGGCGAAGTCTTGTGGAGTGGCGTGGTTGGCGATCATGGCCTTTGGCTGAACTGAGATCAGTATAGCAGGTGGGCTGGCGTGGTGTGGGCCAGCTGGTGGCCAGCCCTTGGATTGTCACAATGTGAAATGTATGTACATTGTGCCCCTACGTGTGTGTGGGGGAATGTATGGTTAAGTATTACCTATTACGGTTAATAATTTGTAATACTGTTAATAATTTTATATTATTGATAATAATTCTTGTCTACCAGAATATCATTCTCCCAAACTACATTGGTAGTATTAAATATAACGCTTAATAATTCTTCAGTCAATTCAATGTAACCCATAGTGTTCAATTCTTCCACTTGTGCGTTGGTGAGAAAGGGATTCATGGGGTTGCCTTTGTTTGACCTTTATATAGTCCCATAGATCCTGGCCAGAGTCTAGTGGTCTTGTGCCAGTGGTCAAACTGGTTCTAGGACTTGACTGGGGGCCGGACGGCGTGCTAGAGTGAAGGTAGACTCTATTTGTCTGTGTGACGATTTGTATACTGTCTGTAATTTGGCTCTGTTGGGGGGTGGTGCCGTGCTAGGATGTGATCACAACCGAGAGAGGGCTGGGGTAAGCCTGATGATGAAATGGTCGCCACGCCCCCTGCCATAAAATAGTTAATAAAAAAAGACAAAAAAAGGGCTTGCTGTCAAGCCCCGGTGTGCCACTTGTCAAACTGCGCTAGGGCGATCCTGGCTCCACTGGCGCAAGCGACGGGTGCTGGCCTTGCTGTAGACACGGTTGGTGATCGGGTCGCCGTTGGCCTTGGTGGCGATATTGCGGCCTGCAGCGTCAGCAGCAGCCTGCAGTGCCTTACGGCCCAGCTTGCGTTCAGCCTCTAGGGCGTTCTCATTGGTGGCCAGGTCAAACAGCCATTGTGCACGGTGGCGGCCAACGATGTGGGGCTGACGGATGGTGATCTTGGCAACAGCCACAGCAACCACGGTGGGGATGCTGGTGCGGGTCAGGCGATCGTTGCGGGTCATTGTCTCGTGGGGTGTGTGGGGGATCTCTGCCCCCGTGATCTAAGTATAGGGCACCGGGTAGACCCTGGCTATGGGTCAGACCCGGTTTGTTGCAAAGCTTAATCTTTACACTTTAGCGGTCAGAATAGCCTGGCGCTCTTTAGCGTAACCACTAAACTGTCCAGCCTTGCGACGTGCCCACACTGCTTTGCCATAGGTTGAACCTTTAGGCTGGGTTGAATGCACGAGAAGTGCAAACGGTTTGTCACCAAAACAATGCGAATCGTCGTGATCAACCTCTAACCCAAGCGCTGCAGCTTCTTCATCGTTGTGCACAACTTTACTGTAGCGGGAGAACACACCAGCATCAATGTAGTGGTCAAACTTACCACCATAGCTGGCAGTAAAGTAAAAGTTGGAGGGAAGCTCCAAACCTACAAACAGTGGCAGATTCTTGCTGTAGCAGTAGAACTTAAGATCAGGGTTCAGCTTAGCTACTTCAATCCAAGCATCCAGATAGGCACCCGAGAAGAAATCACCAGACTCGTGGATTCTCACCAGCTTGCTGTTCTTCTTGCGAGCATTCTGCAAGCTTCGATCAATTAAACCTACCAAATTGTTGGCTTGCATCGCTTCCACAACCATTTCAAGGTTGCGAGC